>Ga0209187_1000312_pt1 | contig 97423 bp, 86 predicted proteins | sample BantaG_FD_187430 | JGI IMG/M metagenome (GOLD analysis project Ga0209187, IMG submission 187430) | Marine algal microbial communities from Bantry Bay, Ireland - BantryBay_4 metaG (SPAdes) (version 2) | ecosystem: Host-associated > Algae > Red algae > Unclassified | place: Bantry Bay, Ireland...
AAATAAGCGAGTTTGTCGTGCCGAGGTCGATTCCGACGAGAGCCATATTGAGGCCTTTAAATAGAAGTTTTCAGGTCTTTTTCGTCCTGTCTGGCCTCCTCCAAGTCAAGACCTCCCTCTCATATAGTCAGAATATGGTGGGGAATAAGAAATTTGACGCATAGCGATTGAAAAATCATTTGAAACGCAATGTTTTTGCGTTTGCCATGGGATACTGTTACGACGCCCTTCATCGCGCGGGGGCACGACGATGGCTCTTAAACAGGGCCTAATTTATTGGAGAGACATGCAATGCGACTAACCACTTCCATCCGTAGAATCTTACTCGGCACCACCGCCGCACTCGCGCTGGCCGCCTGTGACGCAAATAAGACGGATACATCCTCGGAGACTAAAGAGATGAGCGAACAGATGGGCACGACAAGTTCGGGCGACGTGTCAGAAAATACCATACTGGCGACATGGACCGGCCCTTATGACGGCGTTCCGGCGTGGGACAAAGTGAAGGTGTCCGATTTCCCCGCAGCCTTCCAGGCCACCATGGAAAAGGTCAAGGCCGAGGTGGAAGTCATTCGCGATAACCCGGATGCCCCGACGTTCGAAAACTTCACAGAGCCCATGGAACTGGCGGGCAATGACGTGAGTGAGCTCTTCGCCATCTGGGGCGTTCATACGAGTAACCTTTCCAATGCAGAGGTCCGCGAAATTCAGGGCGAGTGGTCCCCAAAAATCTCGGCATTTTTTGATGAGCTAGCGCTGGATCCAAAGCTCCTGGAAAAAACCAAGGCTGTTTATGATGGCCGCGCAAAGGCCGGTCTGGATGCAGAGCAGATGCGCTTGGTCGAACGCAATTATGAAGAGCTTGTTCGCAACGGCGCGTTGCTGGAGGGGGCGGATAAAGATAAGCTAATTTCGCTGAACTCCGATTTGTCGAAACTGTTCAATGAGTTTTCGAACAAGGTGCTCGCCGATGAAGAGACCTATATTTTCCTAACGGATGAAGCTGAACTCGCCGGATTGCCGGACAGCTTCATCGCGTCAATCAAAGCCGCCGCAGAGGCGCAGGATAAAGAGGGCTGGGCGCTGAAAAATACGCGCTCTGTGATGCAGCCCTTCTTGCAAAATTCGACGCGGCGCGACTTACGCGAAAAAGTCTATAACGCCTATATCAATCGCGGCGATAATGGTGATGCGAATGATACCAATGCCACCATCGCGAAAATCCTGAAAATTCGCGCTGAGCGTGCAAAGCTGCTGGGTTTCGAAACCCATGCCCATTACCGCATGGCCGACACCATGGCGAAAGAGCCGGAAGTCGCAATGGATTTGATGATGCAGGTCTGGCCCGCAGCCGTCGCGCGCGTGGAGGAAGAAGTCGCAGATATGCAGGCCGTGGCGGATGCTGAAGGTGCTGATATCACGATCAAACCATGGGACTACCGCTTCTACGCAGAAAAAGTCCGCAAGGCGAAATATGACCTCGATGCGTCCGAGATCAAACCTTATTTCAAACTCGATAATATGGTCGACGCGATGTTTGATGCTGCCGGTAAACTCTACGGCATGAGCTTTACGGAAAACACAGGCAGCGTGCCGGTCTTTGATCCTGAAGTGCGGACATTTGAGGTCAAACGCGGCGAGCGCGTCGTAGGTCTTTTTTATCTCGACAACTATGCCCGCGAAGGCAAGCGCTCCGGCGCTTGGATGACAACCTATCGCAGCCAATATGATTTGGGCGGCAAGAACCGCTATGTGCTGGCGTCCAATAATAATAACTTCGTCAAAGGCGGGGAGGGTGAACCGACCCTCATCAGCCTTGATGATGCGACAACGCTGTTTCACGAGTTCGGCCACGCGCTGCATTATCTGAATTATGACATCAAATATCCGGGTCTTGGCGGCACGCCGCGTGACTTCGTTGAATATCCTAGTCAGGTGAATGAGAACTGGCTGCTCACCCGTTATGTGCTCGATAATTATGCGAAACATGCGGAAACAGGGGAGCCGATGCCGCAGGCTTTGGTCGACAAAATCAACAAATCCAAGACCTTTAACGAGGGCTTTTCGACGGTGGAATATCTCGCCAGTGCCATTGTCGATATGAAACTGCATAACCGCTCGGAGCCGGTCACAGACCCCGACAAATTTGAGCGCGAAACTCTCAAAGAAATCGGTATGCCGGACGAAATTGTCATGCGTCACCGCCTGCCGCAATTTAATCACCTATTCTCATCCGATGCTTACTCGGCTGGCTATTACAGCTATCTCTGGTCCGAAACGATGGATGCCGATACATGGGCGGCGTTTGAAGAAGCGGGCAGCCCCTGGGATAAAGACACCGCCGAAAGATTCCGGTCTATCATCATGGCAACGGCCAATGAAACCGACCGCAAGGAAGCCTATCGTGAGTTTAGAAGCCGCGATCCGGAAGTGAAATATATTCTAAAGAAACGCGGCTTTCCGGTGCCGGGTGAGTAGGGGCCTTCGGGTCTTTTGAAATTGAAAAGGCGGCCTTCGGGCCGCCTTTTTTGCGGGTCGTGTTCACAGCGAAGAGTTAGAATAAGCTTCTGTTTGTATTAAAAAAATGTTTCAAATACTATTTTGTATAGCAATCTTATTTCAGTAAAAATCGATATATCAAGAATCTGGCGGAGTGATAGCAATGTGGATAATAGACCCCGATAAACGTTTCTCTTATACGCAAGCAAGTGATGCTGTTAAAAAGACAGATACTCTTCTGATATCGGTAATAGAGACTTGGAGTTCAACTCTATTTCGGCAAGCTGTTTTGGGAAAGGATACAGATTGGTTGGAAAAAGTCCGCCCAGATTTACGTTCGTCGGCATTGACTTTGATGGCTGCATATTCGGAGGTGGTAGCTCGTTACGCGCAAGTTCAGTCGATAATTCAAGATACTTGGAAAATTTATTTCATGACTCGTAAATATCCGTGGCATGGAACCACCGTTGGCAAATCAGACCATTTTCATTTCTTATGGCTGAGTTTTACCCACCATTGTTATTTATTCGAGGAGCGAGTTAAACGCTTCTACTCAGCTTGGAGGGAGCTCCGACATCTTTCGAAATTATCTGAGGTGGAAGGTGGAGATCATATCAAAGTTCTAACCAAACGGTTGAACGAGTACATCAAACATCGTGGAGTCCATACTCATCAGTGGAATGTTATTCATAAATCTTATAGTACTTATCAAATTTTAGCACATTTGGCCGAGCACGACGACGAGTATCAAAATCAAGCATCCTCACACTACTACGAAACTAAACAGGGAATTATGGCTCACATTGCTTCTGGGGTTGGTATGATGGCCGAGGAATTTTTTGGGCTTAAGGGTAATCCTCATTTGAAACTCAAAGAACTGGTCCCTGTTTTAAACAGATCCATTTTTGAACCTACTTAACTATTTACCAGAACTTAGTCCTAGTTTGGAGATTTTCGGAAAATAGAAAACGACCTATTCTCGGCTTCTCGGCTTCTCGGCTTCTCGGCTTCTCGGCGTTTTAACTCGCTCAAAAGATAACCAAATCGGGACGTTTCCTCGATTTCGGGTTTATAGTTTCGTTTCTTTCCAACCCCTTAAAAGAAGATGCAGGAGATGCGTCCTCGCATTCCCATTTTGCGTGCATATTTAACTCGTTCTTTCGGACATAGGACAGGGTAGCGCTCTCTATCTGGTTCGGGAGACGGTGTGTCTACTGGATACGGCGTAGCGGCCTTGTTCGGGGGACTGAGTTTCCGTGTGCCAGACCGACTGGAACGTTGGCAGTCAAGTATGGCCGGGGCTTATAGCGCACCGCCGCGTGATGATCTTCGCGTAAAACAACTAACTATTTTGGTCTCCATCGCGGAGGCCATCACGCGGGCCGTCCTAATTATGAGGATATCGCATTTTGGCTGAACACTTGATTGTCAGTTGGACGTTTCGGCTGTGTCCTCTTCCCCCTCTGCGTTTTTGAAAAAAAACGCTAAGGGAGAAGGTGGCTTCGCAGAGGTCAGATGAGGGGAGAGAACTTTATAGTCTTGGGGCCTTATGGGCATCTGTTCCCCTCATCCGCCTCTGCGTTTTTGCAAAACGCCAAGGCACCTTCTCCCCATGGGAGAAGGGGACCCACACACCCAAAACCTCCAGCCCAATCCTCTTGCAATCCCAATCTATCCGACACATATCGCGCTCAACACTTCTACTTAAAAATAAGAGCGCTCCATGGCCCGCCAATTTTGCTATCACATGCAAGGTCTGACGAAGAAATTCGGCAATAAGACCATTCTGGATAACGTCCATCTGTCCTTCTATCCTGACGCCAAAATCGGCCTCATCGGGGTGAACGGTGCGGGTAAATCGACCCTCATGAAAGTCATGGCGGGCGTGGATACTGAAGTCACCGGCGAGCATTGGGCGGCCGAGGGCGTCAAGGTCGGCTATCTGCCGCAGGAACCGAAACTCGATCAATCCAAGACTGTTTGGGAAAATGTCATTGAGGGCTGTGAAGATAAGCAGATTTTCGACGCGTATAACAAAGCCGCCATGGATATGGCCGAGGAATATACCGACGAGTTGATGGAGCAAATGACCGCGCTTCAGGAGCAAGTCGACGGGCGCGATGCCTGGGATATTGATTCCAAAATTGAGATGGCGATGCAGGCTTTGCGCTGCCCGCCAAAGGATGATCCCGTCACATCGCTTTCCGGCGGTGAAGCCCGCCGCGTGGCCCTGTGTCAGCTCCTGCTGTCCAAGCCGGACCTCCTGCTCCTCGATGAGCCGACCAACCATTTGGATGCGGAGACTGTGGCGTGGCTCGAGAATTATCTCGTGGCTTATAAAGGTGCGATTATTCTGATTACCCATGATCGCTACTTCCTCGATAACATCACAAATTGGACGCTCGAAGTCGACCGCGGGAAGACCTATCCGCATGAGGGCAATTATTCCTCATGGCTGGCCGCGAAAGCCAAGCGCATGGACCAAGAGGGTCGCGAGAGCGATTCCAAGACCAAAGCTTTGAAGCGAGAGCTGGAATGGATTCGCTCTAACCCCAAAGCGCGTCAGACAAAATCCAAAGCGCGGATTAGCGCTTATGAGGATTTGAAAAATGCGGCGGATAATGAAGTCGTCTCCCACGCGGAAATCCGTATCCCGATGGGCGAACGTCTTGGTAATATTGTGGTGGAAGCCAACAATGTCTCCAAAGGTTTTGGTGACAAATTGCTTATCAAAGACCTGTCATTCAAACTCCCGCGCGGCGGGATTGTCGGCGTGATTGGTCCGAACGGGGCGGGTAAAACGACCTTGTTCAAGATGATCACAGGCGAAGAACAGCCGGATGAAGGCACGTTTAAAGTCGGCGAAACGGTAGAGCTCGGCTATGTCGATCAAAACCGCGCTGCGCTCGACCCGAGCAAAAATATCTGGGAAGCGATTTCCGACGGCCTCGACATCATCGTCATGGGTAAACGCGAAGTGCCGTCCCGCGCCTATGTCGGCTCATTTAATTTTAAAGGCACGGACCAGCAAAAGAATGTTGGTCAGCTTTCGGGCGGGGAGCGTAACCGCGTGAACCTCGCGAAAATGCTGACCAAGCCCGCGAACTTGCTGCTGCTCGATGAGCCGACCAATGATTTGGACCGGGAAACATTGTCATCGCTGGAAATCGCTTTGGAGAAATTCCCGGGCTGCGCCGTGGTCATCTCGCATGATCGCTTCTTCCTCGACCGCGTCGCTACGCATATTTTGGCTTATGAAGGCGATAGCCATGTCGAATGGTTTGAAGGTAACTTTGCCGATTACATCGAAGACAAGAAACGCCGCCTCGGCCCGGATGCGGATATGCCGAAGAAGTTGAAATTCGTGAAATTCGCACGCTAAAATCATATAAAGTTTTTTTTATATACATTTTCGCACGACTCCGTTAAACGGCTCTCATGGACGCCATTGCGACATATTTAAAAACACTCGGACATCCGGATCGGCTACGCATATTGGCGTTGCTCAGTCAGGGTGAGTTGACGGTCAGCGAGTTGGTGCAGATTCTCGGTCTGTCGCAACCGCGCGTGACGCAATATATCAAATCGCTGGAACAAGTCGGGATTGTCGAGCGGATGCGAGAAGGAAGCTGGGTGTTTTCACGCCTCAAACGCGGGCAAGAAGCTAATTCTGCTATTCTCGCCGCGACGCTTGCGGCCTTGTCGACTGAAAACAAACAGCTCGCCGCAGATCGGGAGAGCCTCAATAAGGTGAGGGCCGACCGGTCCCGCCAAGCCGAAGCTTTCTTTGCCTCAGTCGCGAATGATCACGACCAATTAGGTCATGAATATCTCCCGCAGGCCGATATAGAGGCCGCGCTATTGGCTCTCGTCCCGGGACAGGAATTCTCGCTTATGGTCGATTTGGGCACCGGCACGGGCCGGATGCTCAAGCTCTTCGCCCCGCATATTAAAACTGGAGTCGGCGTCGATGATAGCGTCGAAATGTTGCGCGTTGCGCGACATACTCTGTCCGATGACGCTTTTACGCATATCTCCGTCCAGCAGGCAGATTTGCAGGATGCCCCGTTAAAAGACGGCGCCGCGGACCTCGTGACTCTGCACCAGGTTTTGCATTTTCTGGAGGACCCGGCTCGCGCTATCGAGGAGGCCGCGCGCTTATTGGGCGAAAACGGTCATCTGCTGATTACGGATTTTGCCATGCATGATTTCGACAATTACCATGAGAAATATGCCCACCGTCGTCTGGGTTTTAGTGATCAGGATATGCTCCAAATTCTGTCTGACTACGGATTTACGATGACCCAAACCCGGACATTACCAGCGTCCGAGCCAACAACGCCAGATGTGAAAATCTGGCATGCCGTCAAAACCTCCAACGCGCTTTCTGCGACAGGATAAATTATGAATGCCCGTCTTCCCCTTCGTGACCCCAACGCACCGGTCGGCGCGATTGCCCGTGCCTCTGCCGAGTCGCCTGACCTGAAGGTCAGCTTTGAGTTCTTCCCGCCGAAAAACCAAAAGATGGAAGACAAACTCTGGGCGTCTATCGAAAAGCTCGCGCCTTTGTCACCGGACTTTGTGTCCGTGACTTACGGGGCGGGCGGATCAACTCGCGAGCGTACCCACCGTACGGTGGCGCGCATGGTGGAGGAAACGAGCTTTGCGCCTGCCGCCCATCTAACTTGCGTCGACGCCACCCGCGAGGAAATCGACCAAGTGGCCCGTGAATATTGGAACGCCGGCGTTCGGCATATTGTCGCGCTGCGCGGCGATCCTTCCGACGGGATTGGTAAGGCCTATACTCCGCATCCCGATGGCTATGCCTATGCCGATGATCTGACCGAGGGCCTAAAGAAAATTGCAGATTTTGAAGTCTCCGTCTCCGCCTATCCGGAGCAACATCCGGAGAGCGCAAATTGGTCCGTCGAGATTGACAATTTGAAACGAAAGATCGACGCAGGCGCGACCCGTGCGATCACGCAATTCTTTTTCTCCCCTGATGTTTTCTGGCGTTTTCAAGACCGGGTCTTAGATGCCGGTATTGATATTCCTATTGTTCCGGGTTTGATGTTGCAGCCAAACTTTAACGGTCTGGCGCGCATGTCAAAAATGTGCGGTGTGTCCGTGCCCGATTGGTACGCAGGGCTTTTTGATGGCTTGGACAAAGACCCCGTCACGCGCGATATGCTGACAGCGACTTTGGCGGCGGAACTGACCGCAGAACTCCGGGACCGCGGCTCAGATCACTTCCATCTCTATACGTTGAACCGGGCCGAAATCGCGTCTTCTGTGAGCCGGATTTTGGGTCTACATACGCGAGGGAAAGCGGCAGCCGTCTCATGATGAAGAACCCAAGAAATCTCCTAATATTTGCCGTCCTTGGCGGAATGGTTGGGCTAGGGTTGGGCCTTGTTGGTGGCCGCTTAAGCGCGCCAGGTCATGCCAAACTGGAATCGCCTAATGAAGCCTCAAAGCTGACAGCCGTGCTAATGGAACAGCAGGACGCCTGGAACGAGGGCGATATTGAAGGTTTTATGCAGGGCTACCTAAGAAGTGACCAGCTTCGCTTCGCTTCTGGCGGAGACATCACGTTGGGCTGGGATGAGACGTTGAGCCGTTATCAGAAACGCTATTCTGACCGAGCTATAATGGGGACGTTGAAATTCGATATTAGAGACGTGACGGTTCTGGATCAGGATGACGGTTTGGTTTTCGGTCAATGGACGCTCATTCGCAATTCGGACATGCCAACAGGCCTTTTCACCCTACATCTGAAAAAGACTGAAGACGGCTGGAAGATCGTTTCCGACCATACTAGCTCTGCTTCAAACTAACTAAACGCCAATATCGATTTTTCCGCGCACGCAGGCATCATAGTCTGACGCCAAGGCATGGCAGACTTCGCCGACAGTGTATTGGTTGCCGTCAATTTCCCGAACAGGAGTCACCTCCGCAGCCGTCCCCACAACAAAACACTCGTCAAAATGCGGCATCTCTGACGGGTGGATGTCGCGCTTGTGAACTTTATACCCGCGCTTTTCTGCCAATCGGATAACTGAGTCATGGGTGATACCCTCGAGCAGGATGTCGTTTGTTGGCGTATGGATTTCACCATTGCGGACAAAGAAGATGTGCGCGCCGGTGCATTCTGCGACGCGGCCTTTGAAGTCGAACATGAGTGCGTCATCCCAACCCATCGCTTGGGCTTTATCTTTGGCCAATGTGCAGATCATATAAAGGCCTGCTGCTTTAGACTTGCAGGGTGCGGATCGCGGGTCAGGGCGGATCCAGTCTGAAATGCACAGACGGATGCCTTTCATCTTGTCTTCAAAATAGCTGCCCCAATGCCAAGCGGCGACACCAAAATGGATTTCGTTATTCTTGGATGCCACACCCATCATATTGGACCCTCGCCAAGCAAACGGCCGCAAATAGGCGTCTTCAAGACCCGTTTCCGCAAGCGTATCAAGACAGGCTTGGTCAATTTGCTCCAGTGTATAGGGAATTTCATAGCCCAATAGCTTTGCTGAATTCATCAGGCGCTTACTGTGGTCTGTCAGGCGGAATATCTTTCCGCCATAGGCGCGGTTACCCTCGAAAACGCAGGAGCCATAATGCAGGGAATGCGTTAGCACATGGATTTTCGTTTCGCGCCAATCGACGAAATCCCCGTCGAGCCAGATTTTTCCATCTCTGTCATGATAGGCTTTTTCGATCATGATGTTTCCCTTTTGACTCAGGCAGTGAAGTGCGGACGTCTTGCCAACACCTCTGATACACGTCATTTATATTTTACTGCGGAAAAGTCATTGCAAAAAATGCCGTCAAACGGGACTGATTATCTATGAGTACGACTTTTTTGGACCGAGCCGACACACATATTCTGATTATCGACGATGATGACCGTATTCGGGATTTGCTGTCCCGCTATTTAACTAAGCAGGGCTATCGCGCCAGCACGGCCAATGGGGCTGATCAGGCGCGCGCCAAAATGCAGGGGCTCAAATATGATTTGCTTATTGTCGATATTATGATGCCGGGCGAAGATGGCCTGAGTCTGACGCGATCCTTACGGGAACACCATGATGTGCCGATTATTCTGCTGACAGCGTTGGGCGAAGCGGAACAGCGTATTGCGGGACTGCGGTCGGGTGCGGATGACTACCTGCCGAAACCCTTTGAGCCGGAAGAGCTTTTGCTACGCATCGACAATATCTTCCGCCGCACAGGCAAAAATCCGACAGCGGATAAGGTCGTGTTTGGGCCTTATGCTTATGATTTGAACAAGGGTATTTTGAGGAAAAACGGGAAGCAGATGAAACTGACCACCGGAGAGCAAACGCTGCTATCTCTCTTGGCCGGGCAATCGGGAGCCGTCGTCTCTCGTTACATTTTATCGGAAAATATCAAAGCGCAATCCGAGCGCGCCGTGGATGTTCAAATGACGCGCCTGCGCCGGAAGTTGGAAGATGACACGTCCGAGCCGCAATATCTTTTAACGGTTAGGGGCGAGGGTTACCGCCTCGTCTCCGATGCTGTTTGATTAGCGCGTGTTTTCTCTAAGAAACATTCTGCCTAAGTCCATTTTTTGGCGTGCGTTTCTGATTATAATTCTACCAATTGTAATCATGCAATTATTTGTCGCGTGGTTTTTCTTCAATGCGCATTGGGCTCGGGTTACGTCAAGTTTGTCGGATTCAGTTGCAGCCGATGTGGCGGTTGCAACGCAGCTATTTCGTGAAGATCCAACAGAAGAAACAGCCATAAAGCTGGACACACTATTACGCCCTGACATGGAATTATCTGTTGTTTTGAGACCGGGGGATACGCTTCCAACCGCAACGCGAAGCTCATTTTTCTCTAATTTAGACAAGACGTTACGACGAAGTCTTACTGAGGCTGTTGACAGTCCGTTTTGGTTCGACACCACGCGTTATCCAAACCATATCGACATTCGCGTGCAAGTAGATGAGGGCGTTCTGCGTTTTATCGCGGCGAGAGAGCGGGTCTTTGCGCCGACCGGATATGTGTTTATTTTCTGGCTAATTACCACGACCGTCGTGCTGTCTCTGATTTCTATTCTTTTCATCCGACGGCAATCCGACCCGATCAAGGAACTCGCTGATGCCGCGGCAGCCTTTGGTAAGGGGCAAGACATCTCCGGGTTCAAGCCGCGCGGCGCTTCGGAAGTTCGCATGGCGGGGCAGAGCTTTCTAAGAATGCGGCGTCGTTTGAAGCGTCATTTGGAACAGAGAACCTTGATGCTTGCCGGGGTTTCTCATGACCTTCGTACGCCACTAACCCGCTTAAAATTACAACTTGCTATGCAAGAGGATACGGAAGACACGCGCGCGGCTCGGCGAGACGTTGACGAAATGGACGCGATGCTGACGGGCTATCTCGATTTTGCACGCGGCATGGGGAAAGAAAAACCGCAGACCGTTAAACTCGCCGATTTCATTGCCCAGGCTATAAAAGGGCGGCCATTAACCGTCGCGCCCTTCGACGACAGAGAAATCTCAATTCGTCCGCTCATGTTGAAGCGTTGTCTCGAGAACCTGATCAGCAATGCGCTGAAATATGGAGACAAATGCACTTTGGCGATTGAGCAAACCGCTGAATTCATTTTTATAGCCGTGGAGGATGACGGCCCGGGTATTCCCGAAGGACAGAGACAGACTGTTTTCAAAGCCTTTCAGCGACTGGACGAAGCCCGAAATCAAAATATTGAGGGTGTGGGTCTTGGCTTGTCTATTTCCCAAGATATTGCGCAGCTACATGGCGGCACAATTTTGCTGTCGGATAGTGATTTGGGCGGCCTAAAAGCGACCTTGCGGCTACCACTTTAGTAGGCGCTTCAATCGGCGAGCTCTTTTGCGCGCGCAAAGGCGGCCCTCACGGTCGCGATCATCATGCGGGATAATCCGCCGTCCTCGCCCATCAGCACGTCCAATGCAGCCTGTGTAGTACCATTTGGTGATGTCACAATTTTACGCAATGTTTCGGGGCCGTCCTCGGAGGATTCGAGTAATTTTGCAGACCCAATGACGGTTTGGCGGGCTAATTTCATAGCCACCTCTTTAGGTAAACCAAGGTCGAGTGCGCCGGCCTCTAAGGCTTCGACGAGATGAAAAACATAAGCGGGGCCGGACCCTGAGACGGCTGTCACGGCGTTTAACGCGGCTTCGCTGTCAACGTGGACGACTTCGCCGCCGGATTTCAGCAGGCTTTCGGCTTCTTCAATCTTTTCAGAAGCAATATTCGGATCAACGTAAATCGCGCTGATACCTGCGCCGATAGCGGCGGGTGTATTGGGCATGGCGCGGATAACAATCCGGCCTTCAAACGCCTCGTCAAGCCGCCGGAGACTGGTCCCGGCCAGTATGGAAACGATGATAGCATTGACCGGGAGAGCCGCGCCTAACTCCGCCCCAACCCGTGCAAACAACTGCGGCTTTACGGCCAATAAGACGGTTTGCACGGACTTTGGAATATCTTGGAAACGGGTGATATGCTTCGCCCCCCGTTCAATGGCGAAAATGGCGTGCGAGCCGGGCGAGGGGTCTAAAATCGCCAGTTTTCGCGGTGACACAATCCCGTCTTCCAGCCAGCCATTCAGCAACGCGCCGCCCATTTTTCCGGCACCAACAAGAAGATGGGTAACAGCCATTACGGTTGCGCCGCGAGATCGACCAAGGCGCTGGTCAGGGCATCTTCAGGAGATTTCCCGGCCCAAATGACGTATTGGCAGGCTGGGTATCCGCGTTCCGCTGCATCCAGTGCATGTGCCAGCATATCGAGACCTTGTTCCGTTCCGAGTTTTGCGCCACCGCGAAAAGACGCAGAATCCCGATAAACCAAGCAGCGGTTTTTGTCCCAATAATCGAAATGCCCCGAAGTTAGACGTTCATTTAACAAGCTCATCAATCGGCAAATATCGTCCGAGCGCCCGCCGGGCATCTTGCCCTCGAACAGCAAAAAAACTTGAACCTGTTCATTCGCCGCATTCCAAGTCAGGGAGACATCATGCTCACACCAAAGACCGGGTAGGCTGATTTGCAATTCATTGATATCGATCCGGTCGTGCTCATAGCCTTCTGCAATGCAGATGCGAGTGAAAACCTCTAAGGGGTTTTGCCGCACGCTGGTGGACCCCGAAAGGGTCGGGCTGGGCCGAATGTGACGTTGGTCAGCGTAAGACATGTAATCCTGGTGAATCGTTTTAACTCTTGAAACTACGCTATGAACATTCGTGATTCCCGCAACCCCTTTCCTGTCCAGGCGTGTTGATAACCGAAAAATGGGTGGGTTATTCGTAAATATCCAATGAATACACACAATTAGCGGGGATAAAGTCGGATGGAATTCTGCCCTTCTCGGGCACGAACATCTCCACTGGAATAATAAACGCGCCCCAAACTGTCCGTCAAAGAGACAGATAGGAAAGGAGCGGGGGCGTATGGGTCGAAATGTGTGCTGTCCGTTGTCAGTGAAAACGGGATACGCGTTTCCATACCGCGTAAAATAAGCGTCTGCTCGGCCAGTATGGGGTTTCGGTTAAAATCACCGCGATCTTGTCGCAGTTTGATCTGCAGTCGGGCTTGCCCGGGGATGCCAACAACAGGATCGAATTGGGCTTCGCCTTGCACCAAGGTTTGCGCCATGAGTTCGGGATTGAGGTTTCGGCCCCGCTTTGTCTCTTTTCCCTGTTTCAAGCTGTCGAGGCGAAGCGTATATTCGATTTCCGGCCCGTTATAGCTAACCGGGTGGCTCATGACGTAGACTTTGCGGCCCATTTGATCCGTAATCCAGGCTTTGAACGCCAGATCGGGATCATCGCGCCGGTCCCAAATACCTCGTTGCAAAGCGAATGGGATTTCGCCGTCAACTATGACCGCGGGACGTGCATCTTGGGCGGCCAATTGCATGGATAATCCCCCGGCAAGCGCGTTCTCAAGAAGTTGGATATGGACCATCGCCTGTGGGGCGAGTGCGGCCTCGCGGGGGAGGACGATATTTCCGGTAATAGTTTCGACGCCCGTAAAGTCTGGAATTGGTGCAGGCATAAGTTCAGGTAAATCGGGTGGCATGAGTTTCAGAATGCGCAGTTTTCTGGAAAGAACCGGTAGCGGGTGAGCCGTTTTAAGAACAAGGTTCTCATTTTCATCTCGCAGGGCCGCTTCGACTTGCAGTCCGTCCGAAACCTCTGCAAGGGTAACCACGGCATCTGTCTCGGGGCTCAGTGCTTTCAAGTGTAATGTCGATTGGGAAACGGGCAGGAAAAGCGGATCCGCGTTTAATGGCGCGCGTTGAGACACTGTGATGGCAAGCGTGAAGGCTCCGCTAAGATTTGGGCCATCATATAGCAATTTGACGGGCAGGGCTGTTGGCGAGGTTTGATCCTGAATTGGCGTCAGTTTCGGGGTCGGCACGCCAATAGAAGAGTATATATCGTGGGGCAGCACAGCTGCCGGTAATTCCGATGAATTCTGAGCAAGTGCCTGCTGACCCACAAGCGTCAGAAATCCCGTAAAAAGTAATCCTATAATGGAACGTCGCCACATGCCCTCGCGGTTGAGCCTGAAATGAGGCGAAATCGTGGCGGCTTCAATTTTGCGGGTTCCATAGGGGGAACTTCTGCATGATATCCCGAAACACGTCGGACGCGAGGCAACGCGCAAGCCAATCCCGCGTTAGGGGTAACTCTGCGCCTGCGGCCCACCAGTCTTTTTCAACAGCCGCAAATTGACGCACAAAGGGGAAAGACGCCATGTCTGTAGGCCCCATCGCACTTCCGCCAATATATGTATTGTCACGCAAACGGTTTTCAATCATTTGCAGGGACTCCACTGCCTTTTCGCGGTGGGTCAGGTCTATATCTCCGCGTTTGAGGTTGGGATCATAGCGCGAGGCATATTTATAGCGGTCTAAATGATGTTTGAACGGCCCGTCGATCATTCGGACAATGTCTGCATCAAATTTCACGCCGGGTAGGGCCCAGCGCATAATGTCCAGGCTCTCATCTAAGACATCATCGCCCGCTAAGAAAACGGGAACCGAGCCTTTGGGCGAGACTTCCAACATATGTTTGGGTTTGTCGCGTAGGAGGACCTCGCGATGTTCATAGTCAGCCCCGGCAAGCGAGAGCGCCATTCGTGCCCGCATGGCGTATGGGCAGCGCCGAAAGCTATAGAGGACGTTACCCACTAAATCGCCTTGCGCCCAATATGCGTTTCACCGCGCTGTTTCGCGAGCCCTATTTGTTTTTGGCGTTCCGCGAAGGCAGCTTTTTGCGTGTCAGTCATTTCGCCATGGCAGTGATGGCAGGACACGCCCTTCACATATTTAGACAACAGCTTTTCATCTTCCGTAATGGGGCGGCGGCAGGCAAAGCACTGATCATAATCGGATTCTTCCAACCCGTGACTGACGGCGACGCGTTGGTCGAATACGAAACAATCCCCTTCCCAAAGGCTCTCTGCCTTCGGCTGTGTTTCAAGATATTTTAAAATGCCGCCTTGGAGGTGGTAGACATCTTCAAATCCGTTCTGGAGCATGAAGGATGAGGCTTTTTCACACCGGATTCCGCCCGTGCAGAACATGGCGACTTTAGGCTTATCTATTGCATCACGATTGGCCTCGACCCAGTCGGGGAATTCTCGAAAGGTCTTGGTATTTGGATTTACCGCGCCCTTGAAGGTTCCAATGCCGACTTCATAGTCATTGCGGGTGTCAATTAGAATAGTGTCGGGGTCCGTGATGAGGTCGTTCCAATCGGATGGGTCGACATAGGTTCCGACCGTCTTATTCGGGTCCACGCCGTCCACGCCCATGGTTACAATTTCACGTTTCAGCCGGACTTTCATTCGGTAAAAAGGCATGTTCTCGGCAGCAGAATATTTTGCGTCTAAATCTTCTAAACGCGGGTCCGCGCAAAGGAAGTCTATGGCCTCGGAAATGGAAGACGCATCCCCGGCGATAGTCCCGTTTAGTCCTTCGCCTGCCAGTAAAAGCGTGCCTTTTACATCCAGAAGGTCACACATGTTCTGCAAAGGCTCCCGCAGCAATGCATAGTCAGGTAGGGACGTGAATTTGTAGAGAGCGGCAACGCGGTAGGACATGGCCGCGATTTAGGTTTCACGCAGGCAATCGTCAAGCTGCACTAACCGCTCTTCGCGGGAAGGTCAGGGTTTAATATGCCGGAAATGATGCTCTCCAAAAATGGATTATTTTCCATCCAATTCAGAGCGCTCTCGGACACACCTTTTCGCTTCATCAAATCCCTCATAGAGTCTTTAATAAGGTTTGGGTCATTACAAGTTTTAGCAACCGTTCGTAGGTCGCGAATGCCTTTCCCGTCCGTCAGCTCTTTCTTCATTTTGTTGAGCGATCTGGAGAGAGTGAACATCTCAATTGGGCCGGGAGTTTTGCCCTTTGCAAAAGACTGTGAAACCTTCCCAAGATTTCTGATGGAGGACCCCGTGCGTTGCTCTATTTTGGCGACGGCTTTGGTTGCGCGCGGAGTAATCCATTCTGCCGAGCAGACTTCGGCAGGGTCAGGCGTGGACGCACATCCACTGGCCATGGCGAATGCCGGAATGAGAATGAGAGAGCGGAGTATGAGGTTCATGCCGGAAGCCTAGGGTCCCCCAAGACTTTTGGCAAGCGAGCGGCGGCGTGCGTTTAACGCACATTCATATAAGATGACTTGGATTTCAAAGCTATCAAATTGAACCCCACCTTCTGAGTCGCTGCGTTAAGACGCTCCCAGGTAATGTGTGAAGAGAGTCCTCAAAGTTGAGAATGCAACGATGAAATTATGTTTGTTGCCTTGGCCGCACTTGACGTGCTTGCCCAAAAGCCGTCTGTTTAACAACAGTGTTGTCGGACCTTGCGAGCAGACAAGTAATTCTTGAAGATTGGAGTAATCTGGCCGTTGAAAGTGGGGCGAGTTAATGAGCTCCAATACATCGTCATCATACCCGACTCGGCTGACTTTGTCCGTATGGGAATGTTGGGCGGCGGCGAGGGAGCCTTTATTGGTGTGGTCCACCGCTGGGTAGCTTGATTAGACGGCGAAATTGAACTGGTCTGCAATGCGTTTCCCGAGACGAGGGGAACGCAGCGCGCACGGGACAAGCGCTAGGTTTGGAATTAAACCGTCGTTATTTCGATTTTGAAACTATGATGATAGCGGAAGTTGCATTGCCGAAACCTGATAGGGATGGAATTCCTCGCCATTGTCACGCCGAACCATATCCTTTTTTCCGATGCCTTGGCTGCCCCGGAGGCCAGCTTTCATCTGTTGTCGGATAAGCTCGCCACGCCGAATCTGAAGGAAGCCAAAGCACTTCGCGAAATTCTCTCGAAGGATCCAAATTTGGCTTATGGGCTAACCCACACATATTTAGGCAATGCGGTTCTAGCGGTTAATTCACATCGGCGGAATACTCATTTTCGAGCGGATGCGCGACAATCATCGCCCAATAGGTCATATGGCTTGTTGTTGGTTCATAGACGAGGGCTAAGCCGAACTGACTGACATCGTCGCGCAACATGTTTTCATTGTGGGGTGGAGAATTTTTCCAGGAGTCGAATGCGGCCTCCCAACTCATTTGGCCGGTAGCGACGTTTTCTCCGGCGATGGAGAAGTAATAGCCCTGTCGTTGGACTCTGTCGCCGTGACTGGATCCATCCGTGCCGGTATGACTGATGATGTCGGCTGTTGCGAGATCATGCGCGTGAACATCGCAAGCGCGGTTTAGGCGCTCATCATAGGTTAGGGCAGACACCCCTTTCAAAATTCGGTATGCATTTAAATCCGACAGGGCTTTGTCGAAATCGAGTGTTTCGGGCACAGGCGTTTCGAAGGCAGGTTCCTCGCCTGACCCATCGTTGAGTCGGCACTGCATATCCGGTTTCGTTACATCAGCTTGGTAAATAACTGTGCCGCGGCAGGTTGGACGATCTGCTTCACAAAGCGCTTTGCATGCTTCGATGGAGAGCACGGTTTCGACCGCATAGGTTCCGTCATCGGCGTCGAAGAAGCCGATTAATTTTTGAGTGGATTCGGGTGCGGCAAAGGCGCTGCCCGCTGTAATAAAAAACCCTAAGATCACTACGCTAGCGCGCGCCCATGTTTTATTTTTCATAGTCTTTACCTAGGCGTTTTCGGATATCTGAAAAGCTAGAATGACAGTGATAGTCTTAATGGGGGCTGAAGCGAGAATTAAGTCTTTGTCAGGTTTAGATCAGGTTCGGGTTAGCGGCCTGCGCCTCGCCCGGGGGAGCCGCCGCCCGCCGCCGCGTCGCGTTCACCGATAAAGGCGATACTCATAGCCTCGTAAAAGCTAGCAAGTTCCTTCGCGCGGTCATCGTCAATATTGGGGTCCGGCGCGGAAAGCGGTGCATTAGGAAGATCACTATGGGCGCCTTTCATATAGGTTTTCCAGATATCGACGGGCAGCAATCCACCGGTGATCTTTCGCATGGAGGTATTGTCGTCATTGCCAAGCCAGACGCCTGTCGTCATTTGCGCAGTAAAGCCAATGAACCACGCATCGCGGTAATCTTGGGACGTGCCTGTCTTGCCGCCCGCCTGACGTTTACCGAGGCGCGCGCCATGGCCGGTTCCGCTATCAATTACGTCGCGCAACATGGATGTCATTTGCCGGGCATAAGGCACGGGATAGACGCGGCGGCCCGCAACTGTACGGCGTGTGTAAAGCGGCGCGCCGGATGTGTTGCGAATTTCCGTGATCAGGTGGGTAGGGCGCAGAAGACCCTCATTAGCAAAGACGGAATAGGCGTCAGTCATTTCCAAAAGTGTCACTTCTGAGGAGCCGAGTGCGAGAGAATATTCCGGGCGTAGCTCACTCTTGATTCCAAACCGATTAGACAGGGCCGCCACCTGTGCTGGCCCGACCTCTGCGGTGACTTGCGCGGCGATTGTGTTGATCGAGAGCTTGAGGGCTTCGCGCAAGGTCATTGGCCCGCGATAGCGGCGTGTGTAATTCTCAGGCGCCCAATTTCCGATTTCCGTGGGCTGGTCAATCCGCACAGTTCCGGGCGTGAAACCATTTTCCAAAGCGGCAGCATAGGCGAAAGTCTTGAAGCTGGACCCAGGCTGGCGCTTGGCTTGCTCTGCGCGATTAAACTTCGATGCGCCGTAATCCCGTCCGCCGACGAGTGCGAGGATAGCCCCGTTACGGTTGTCAATGGAGACGACAGCACCGTTGCCGACTTTCTTGCGTTCGCCGGATTTATCCAAAATTTCTGCCAGCGTTTTATGCGCTAATAATTGCTTTTCCGTATCAATAGTCGTCGTGATGATGAGGTCCTGTTGACCCGCGCTCAACAAGCCGGGCGCCTGAGCTGCAACCATGTCGAAGATATAGCCGATGACATCTTCGCTGATGAGCGGCTCAGAATCGTCTGCCAGCGGCGGTGGATTAGCCATCGCTTCGTCGATTTGCTCCGTAGTTATCATGTCATTCGCGAGCATGCGGCTTAACACAAGATTAGATCGGCTCAGGGCACGGTCATAATGTTCCGACGGATTATAGCGTGACGGCGCTTGCGGGAGTCCGGCCAGCATGGCGGCTTCAGCAAGATTAATGTCCTTGGCCGATTTTCCGAAATATTTTTGCGCGGCGGCTTCGACGCCGAATACGCGCGGCCCCATGGGGATGCGGTTGATATAGAGTTCGAGGATTTCCGGCTTGGACAGCACGGCTTCCATATCGCGCGCGAGGACGGCTTCTTGGAATTTTCGACGGTAGGACTTTTCGGGCGAGAGCACGATATTTTTGACGAGTTGTTGCGTCAGGGTCGACCCGCCTTGGGTTTTCTCACCGGCGCGCGTGTTCTCGAACAGGGCGCGCAAAATCGCTTTATTGTCTATACCGGCGTGCTCATAGAATCGCTCATCCTCAATCGCCAGAAACGCGTCGCCAACGTAGTTGGGCATTTGGCCAAGTTTCATAGGCTTGCCGATATAGGGTCCGCGATGACCAATCTCATTTCCGTCCTTGTCCAGCAAGGTTATGTTGGGCTGTAGGTTGAGCTCCCACATTGTTCGTTTGTCAGGCAGGGACGGCAGATCTTTCAGCAGGTAATGCCGCGTTTGAAAATAGGCGAGAGCGCATAGCGCTGCGATGACCGCCAAGATGACGAGCGCAATCATGCGGCGCTTCCGCTTCTGCGACGTTTCCGCCACTTCAACCGGATTTATGTCTGCACGATATGTTGGCATCGTCTCCTTTCGCCCGTAAAGGCTCCCACATGACTTTCACCTCTAAGCCAGATGAACCCTTTTGGAAAACCAAAAATATGGCGGAAATGAGCCGGACCGAGTGGGAAAGCCTCTGTGACTCCTGTGGTAAGTGCTGCTGCATCCGATTGGAAGACGAGGATACAGGTCAAGTTTACATCACGGATGTGGCTTGCAAGCTGTTCAATCCGAACACGTGCCAATGCGGGAATTATGCCAATCGGTCGAAAATCGTGCCCGATTGCGTGACGTTGACGCCTGTAAATGTGGATCAATTACATTGGATGCCGCAGACCTGTGCCTACCGCATTGTTGCTGAAGGCAAGGACTTGCCGGAATACCATCATCTGGTTTCAGGTTCGCGCAACACTATCCACGAAGTTGGGATGAGTGTGCAAGATGCCGTGACGATTGAGACATTGGTCGATGAAGAAGAGATTCCAACCAGAATTGTCATCTGGCCGGGCGAGCCCGACATAGAGTGAGCAGAGGGAACGCTCTTCGCCCAGTTCCAGCGTTTCAGCGCTACATTGCAATAGATCCACTGGATCGATTGCAGTCGTTTCGCGCGCACTTAATCGGCTTTTAAAAGAAGTCAGCTTAAACATGACACAATTTCCTAAGCGCGGGTGCATATTTTCAAGCATTAATTTTATTTGGGAAAGTCGGGATCGGTTGTAGGGAGGGAATTTCAATATATTCCAGTTTGCAAATGTAGGCTCACAAATTTTTTGATTTGTCTCAGTATTCGATAGCGATTATGGGGAGATAAGGTCGCTGATGCTCCAGAGGCATTGAACAAAGATCAGATAAAACAGGGCGCGATGTCCAGCCGATTTTGTCTTAGCTTTATGATTAGAAGTTACCGTCGATGCGTGTTGAGTGACATTTATGGCAATAGATTGGCGCGGGTATGCCGCAAATTCTTTTCATCGTTATCTACACGTTTCGGGCTTGCTTTGCTGAATGGGTGCGGGAACATTAGGGCCTCGATAGCGGAGACCACGGAAATTATTTACGTCGATTTTCGCCATATGAGGATATCATGAGCGGAAAAATAGCATATTTTATTCCCACGTTAAAATTGGCGGGGACATCAACACAAGCCTTAGTGTTTTGCGAAGCAATGAGCGCTGCCGGCTATGACGTCGACCTCGTTGTTTCCTCAAAACGGGGCGTTTTTATGGACGCTGTTTTGGACGATTTATATTCCGTCCATTACTTAAAGAGGGTCAAATATTTTACGAAGATTTTCACGATCTTCTATCTCATGCGATATTTGCGCCGTCATAAACCGACTCTCTTATTCGGGGGAGCGAAAGGAGTAAATAAGCTGGCCATATATGCGAATTTATTATCTTTTAAATCGACAAAACTGGCCGTCATCTTAACCAATGATCTCCTGCAGCGAACTTACCCTAGGGATCGGGGGCGGGCGATTTCGCGGCGCTGGCATTTCTTTTTATATAGATTTGCGGATCATGTGATTGTCTTGACGGACACAATGAAACGTCATTTCGTCGCGGTAGGTTATGGGGCGGATAAGATCACGGTTTTACCGCCGCCAATAAGTCTAAAAACGATACGGCAGAAAAGTGAAGCGCCGTTAGATCATCCTTGGCTGCAAGCGCCGCGCACCGAGCGCGACATTCCCGTAATTTTGGCGGTCGGACGAATTGCTCTTCAAAAAAACTACCCCTTACTTTTGGAAGCGTTCAAAATTGCAAGAGAAACGCGCCCCATGCGGTTAATCATTGTGGGCGCAGGAACGGAAAAAGCGACTATAGAAATAAAACAACTCGCGAAGGATTACGGCATCCGAGAAGATATTGATTTTGTCGGGTTCTCCAACAACCCTTTTCATTACATGCAGCGGTGTGACCTCTTTGCCCTGAGCTCACATTGGGAAGGTTTTGGTATTGTTGTCGCCGAAGCCCTAGCGTGCGGGATCACTGTGGCGTCGGTGGATTGCCCGGATGGTCCAAGCGAAATACTGGGCGGCACCAAATATGGGTATTTGGCAAAACCGCATGACCCTGAGAGTTTAGCACAAGCGCTTCTAGACGGCTTGGAACGGCCGCTTGACCCTGTGGCCCTCATGCAGCGCGCCGCGGCTTATGACGGCCCGTTGATCAGCGAAGATTATCGGCGCTTAATCCAATCCATGACCGCCTAGCTCGCCAAACCCGATGTGCGGATGCAACTTTTCGATTATTTATAAGGAAATGAAAAGGTCGAATATTATTTGCCGAACATTGCCTGCGAAACGCGGATATAGTTTTCTTGAAGTCTAAACGCGTTACATTTTGTGGCGTTTGGCAAATTCCCTCAAGGCGAAGTCTGCATTCCAAGCCGCGTCGCTCAATTTTTCATACTCCGGATCATTCATTCGTTCCTCCGAGATTTTCTCACCCAGCGCACGCGGGTATTTGGCATCTTTCGCTCGCTGTGCGCGGTCGGCGACGGCTTCTAGTTTCATATATTTTTCCGTGAGCGCAAAATCGATGTCGTCTCTCAACCACTTGTCATATCTTCTGACTTTCCCATTGATTCTCCCGACGGCGCTCAAATGTATCATACGGTCTGCGGCTTGTTTTTTAGATTGCGTTTGCTGGGGATATCCATTCTTGGCGTCCCACGCCGCCAAAACCTCTTGGGCTTTTGTGAGGTCGTCAAACAGACGATTTCTGGCGTCAATTATCCGATTTCTGTCGGCGACTTCTTTGTGAATTTTCTTACGCGTCTCGGCGATGCGATCTAACGCAGCCTGCTGCTCAGGCGAAATCTCGACAACATATTTCTCCATGGGACTCGCATGAAAATAAGTTTCAAGGGCCGGCAGTTGCAGTTGAATCTGTTCCAAAGCAAAATCGGTTCTATCTGCGACTTCGACTGTAGAGAACCCTCTTGAACCCGTGGGAATTAGGGCAATTTCGCCTATGTAATTCAGTTTCCCGGGCTCGACCTCAAATGTTGCGAGTAAGCTTCTGACCGCGCTCATCTGTCCGTTATAGGGCTCGCATCCGAGTGCAATGACGCCGTATTCGCCAACGTTGTCGACCTCCGCGAAATGTATCTGATCCTTCAGATCTTTTTGACCAAAATTATTTCTGTTGTCTTTGCCCGGATACATAGCGTTTGTGCGGCGCCATTGTCCGTTGGCGTCTTGTTGGCCGATTTCGATATACATGTGTTTGCAGGCGGTCGTGCGAATGGGTTTGACTTGAAAGGCAACCCCCGGCTTCGCGTCCAAGTCTATGCGGTCCAGAACGTACTCCGCATTTGTCACATAGGGGGCCTCAACGATCGCGTCTTCCGGATTTGAGCAGGCGGCAAGTCCGCACATTAGAATTATCGAGGAAAAATTTAGGATTGTGGAGCGCATAAAATCACATATTAATGACGTGTGTTACTGTCAATGCATGGTCTAAGCGATCTTGTCCCTCTTCGCCTTCCATTCTGCATATTTCCCGTGCTTTACGGGGCGGCCATCATCGTCGACATTGACGAAGACGATCTCGTCTATAGTGACGATTTCCTGTTGCGTTTGTTTGATGCGGACATGGCATTCCACCGTGATGGTCGAATGCCCAACGGCCACAGTCTCGGCGCCAATCTCAACAACATCGCCTTGCACGGCCGGGGCGAGAAAGTTTAGCGCTGACATGGATTTCGTGACCAAGGTCTGAGTTTCCATCTGGCAGGCCGCATAGACCCCGCATTCTTCATCTATCCATTCCAACAACCGTCCCCCGAACAACGTGTTGCGCGTGTTCAAATCTCCGGGCTTGACGGCTTTGCGGGTGCGGAAGGTTAGGGCCATAAAAGTAGTTTGCGAGATTTTATAAATTCAAGCAAATAGAAATTGCCTGTTTACCGGGCCGCTGGCCAGACGGTGAAATTATGTACCCGATACATATTCTAAACACCAGACCCGCAAATGGCTCGCCAAATTCCGTGTTGGTCCACCTTCCATGCGTTCATCGTCGCGGGTGCGGATGAAGCTTGCGAAACTCTCTCCGCTTGCCTCGACGGCGGCGTCAATGACGGCCCAGAATTCAGGCTCTAAGGCGACACTGGTTTGGTGGCCATAGAGCGAGATCGAGCGCTTTTTCATCGCTTCCGCTAGGAACCTGATTTATTCGCGTCGAGATTAGCTTGGAGCTTTTCCAGCAATTTAGCTTTCTTGCTTTTCTCTTTTTCAGTGGCTCCGCCTACGGCCTTATTCTCTGCTGCAAGCTGATCTTTTGCGCCGCGTGAAAGAGTATTTTTAGGTGCGCCAAATTTGGCGTTGTTGCCGCCGCCTTTGCTGAATTTGGAGGCATCCGGTGTAGAATTATCGCCCATGATTTGTCTCGCTTTTTGTTTGTGAGGCGGGGGATCTGTCCGTTGCCTCAGCTCAATTACTTACCCTAGCAGGTTTGTGAGTTTATAATAGTGTTTGACCTGTGATTGCGCAGAAGCATGAATGTTCACGCTAAATCGATCCGGGCATAATTTCTTGATCTGATCGCAGGCTGTGAGCTTAATTAAGTTTCGTCTTGTGTGTCTGCGTCGCGTTTATGTGCATCCAGTTTCGCTTGCATTTTTTTAGCAAGCGCCGCGCGCTTTTCCTTTTCGGATTTCTTCAATCCATGCCGCGCGCGGTTCTCAGCAGACTTCTTATCCTTCGCCACGCGGGCGAGGGATTTGCGGGCTTTTCCGAATTTTATGACGTTGTTTTTGCTCACGCTTAGCGCGGAGCGATCATGAGTTCCGGACGGACAACCTTGTCAAATTCCGCTTCGGTGACGAACCCCAGCGCGACGGCTTCTTCGCGCAGGGTCGTGCCGTTCTTATGCGCGGTCTTGGCGACCATTGTGGCGTTGTCATAGCCGATGGTTGGGGCGAGGGCGGTGACGAGCATGAGCGAGCGGCCCATGAGGTCGGCGATGCGGTCTTCATTGGCCGTGATGCCGACGACGCATTTATCTGCAAAGCTACGCGCGGAGTCCGCCAGCAATGTGATGGATTGCAGCATATTATAGGCCATGACGGGCTTATAAACGTTGAGTTCAAAATGGCCTTGGCTGCCCGCGACGGTCATCGTCGTATTATTTCCCATGACCTGCGCGCAGACCATGGTGATGGCTTCGCACTGCGTCGGGTTGACTTTGCCCGGCATGATAGAGCTGCCCGGCTCATTCGCGGGCAGGGAAATCTCGCCGAGCCCTGAGCGAGGGCCGGAGGCAAGGAAGCGGATGTCGTTGGCAATTTTGAACAGGGACGCCGCGACCGTGTTCAGCGCGCCGTGGGCTGAAACAAAAGCGTCATGCGCGGCGAGGGCTTCGAATTTATTCTCGGCCGTTTTGAACGGCAGGCCTGTGTAATTGGCGACTTCTTCGGCAAAGCTCTCGGCGAACCCGGGCTTTGCGTTGAGGCCCGTGCCGACAGCTGTGCCGCCCTGGGCGAGGGGGTAGAGCTCGGCCAGCCCACGTTTGACGCGCTCAATCCCGAGGTCGACTTGCGCGACATAGCCGGAAAATTCCTGACCCAATGTGACGGGCGTGGCGTCTTGCGTATGGGTGCGTCCGATCTTGATAATTTTGGCATACTCTTCCGCCTTATCATTCAACGCATTTCGCAGGACTTGCAGCTCCGGGAGGAGGCGGTGCGTAATTTGTTCCGCCGCGCTGATATGCATGGCCGTTGGAAAGGTGTCATTGGAAGACTGGCTGCGGTTCACATGGTCATTCGGGTGAACGGGATCTTTTGAGCCTACCACGCCGCCGAGGATTTCAATCGCCTTGTTCGAGACGACTTCATTCGTGTTCATATTTGACTGCGTGCCTGACCCTGTCTGCCAGACGGAGAGCGGAAAATTATCGTCGAGCTTGCCTTCTGCGACATCTGACGCGGCCTGAACAATCGCGTCTTTTGTCTTTGCGTCGAGATTATCAGCCTTGAAATTCGCGATTGCGGCGGAACGTTTAATTATCCCCAGCGCGCGGATGAGGGCAGGCGGCATGGTTTCAATCCCAATCGGGAAATTGATCAGCGAACGCGCCGTCTGCGCCCCGTAATATTTGTCAGCAGGAACGGTGAGTTCGCCAAAGGAGTCGGATTCAGTGCGGAGGTTTGTCTGGGTCAATTGCTGTTCTCCTCAGAAGTATGTAAAAAGCAGGCGAAGCGAAGATGAAAAACCCAAGCAAGCCCAAAATGAAATACGTTGGATAGTCTGCGGAATTGGCTAGAATTCCACCAACCCAACTTAAAACCGCTACTATGGATAAACGATTAGGCCATTTTAGCTTTTCTGGTTGTAAGGGTGTTAGTTTTTGAAAGGGATAAAAAGACTTTCCCTTTATATGCTGATAGTAAGGCGGTTTCGAAAAAGCGAACGGCTTTAGCATAGCCTACTTCTTCCGGAAGCTATCCAAGCTCACGACTTTTTCGCCGTCATTATCCGGCTTATTATCGTCGTCACCATCGTCGCCATTATCCGGCTTCTTAGACTTGGCCTTCGCCTTAGTGACAGTCTTCTTTGCAGGCGCGCCGAGCGAGGTGGAAGGCATGTCTTTCTTCACAGGCGTAATTTTCGCGACGGACTCCGACTCTTCCATTTCCGGCGGTGGATCGAATTGCAGAGCAAAGCCGACACTCGGGTCGTGGAACCGCGAAATCGCATGATAGGGCACTTTGAGATATTTCGGAATACCGCCAAATTTCAGCGTGACTTCGAACTCGGTCTCATAGGCGTTCAAATCCCAATATTGGTGCTCGAGGACGATCGTGATTTCTTCGGGATATTTCGCGGCCAGACCTTCGTCGATTTCAACGCCGGGATAGCGGGTCAGGAATGTGATGTAGAAATGATGCGCGCCGGGCAGGCCGTCTTCGCGAATCACGCGGCGAACCGCATCCCGCACAACGCCGCGTAAGGCGAGTTGTGTCATCTGCTCATAATTCATCAGGTCTGAACTCATGGGGCACTCTATACCCGACTGGTCTGGAATCAACAGGCTTAACCGCCATGTCTTGACGTTTTTTCACGCATGAGGGTCAATTCTAACGTAAGAAGTCACATGCCCACGCAGAATCCCCAGACCAATTCCCACACTGACCCGGCAACCGGCCTCTTCCGCCCGCCCCATGCAGAGCCGCTGAAAGGCGATGAGGGGTTCATCCATGCGACTTGGAAATTTCTGCGCAATCCCGTCGAAGGCTTCGGCCCGCTTGCCTATAATCAGCCCATCGTCAGTGTGCCTAGCTTTGGCAAAAAGCTGCACGTCATTACCGATCCAGCAGGCATGATGCAGGTGTTGCAGCATGAGGCGAAGACATTCACAAAGACGGCGATTGACGCCCGCATCCTCGGACCCGCCACGAAAGAGGGTTTGCTTTCCGTCCATGGCGAGCAATGGAAACGCCAGCGTAAAGCCGTCGCGCCCATGTTTCGCAAACGCCACATGGAGGATCTCGCGCCGTTGATTGCCACAGCCTTGGATGCTTTTTGCGAGGGGCTGAATGCCAAGCCTGATGTGGAGTTGAATGCCGCTATGGCGGAGTTGACCTTTGACGTTTTGGCGAAAGCGCTGCTCGGCGATCCGCAAGGACTGGACGGGGAGCGTTTGAAATACGCCACACGCAATATGGTGACGAGCGCAGGGACATTGCGGCCCGATGATCTGCTGCCGTTTCCGGCGTGGGTGCCGCGCCCGATTTCTCCGAAAGGTTCGCGCGCGCTCAAACGACTGAAACGGGCGGCAGATGATTTGATTGCGCAGCGAAAGATCAATCCGGTTGAAGATGATCTCGTGAGCTTGCTCATCGCGGCCCGCGATCCGAAAACGGGTGAGGGGCTTTCCGCGCGAGAGCAGCGCGATAACCTCATCGGGTTCTTTATTGCCGGGCATGAGACAACGGCGCTGACGCTGACTTGGGCGCTTTATTTAATTGGCATGCATAAGCCGACGGCAGACCGTATCCGCGCCGAGGTGTTGGAGGTCTGCGGGCCTGACGGCAATGTCGCCTATAACCAAATGCAAGAGTTGAAATTCACACAAGCTGTGTTGGATGAAACCATGCGGCTCTATCCGCCCGCGCCGATGCTAAATCGTTTGTGCCATGAAGACACGGTTGTTTCAGAGCGGGAGATTAAAGCAGGGGACAGCTTTTTGCTCTGTAATTACGTGATGCACCGCACGGAACGGCTCTGGGATAATCCGCTGGCATTCGACCCTGACCGCTTCCTACGCGATCCGTCATTAAAGGCAAAAGGCGCCCCCTATATGCCCTTCGGCGCAGGCCCGAGAATATGCGTCGGCGCGGCCTTTGCGACAATGGAAGCGGTGATGTCACTGGCGCGATTGGTGCGAGATTTCGATGTTCAGATACCCGAAGACTGTTATCCGAAGCCCTTGATGACAGTGACGTTACGCCCGCAAGGCGGCGTGCCTGCGCGGATGGTTAGGCTTTAAGTGAATTTTGAGGCTTCGGACTCAGGGTGATAAAATTTTTCAAAACACAAAGCGCCGATTAAATACCCAAAGATGAAGCTGGAGACTGTAATGGCTAAACTGGTTTCATAGCTGCCAAATTGAAGGTCAGGCGCATCACCTTTCCCTAACGCTCTTAAAATCACAGAAAAATAGGGCAACCCAATCGCGCCAATCGTAAACAGGCTTGTGCCAATAAAAAAGTTCGCGCTCGGACGGAGGGCCCGGTTGCGTATCCAGTGTTTGGCAAGACCCACCCCAATGGGCGGCAAGAGAAGGTTCACGATTAAACTCACAAGGATCAATGTCGGAAACAGGTTGAACACAGCGGTTTTACCCATGATCAACATGGAGATAGATAACGTCGTTAGCTGAACGATCGAGCAGATGACGGCGGCGATAAGATATGCGGTGATGTTCTTTTTAAGACGGTTTTCATCGTCTTGGCTCTGTAGAATATACGCTTCATCAGGATCGCCTTTTGCCTCCGGCGTTGCCAGCAGATGGGTTTGCCACCGTTGCCGCGCCGTGATCCAAAGAATGGGAAAGGCCGCCAAGCCCAGAAGAATCTGGATTTTCGCTGCCTGTCTAAACGGAAGGCCGAAAAAACAGGCAGATGTCCACGATAGACTCGAGAGCGTTATAACAAAAACGAGACACTCCGTTTCCCAAATCGTTTTTCGATCTTTCCAGGGCGTCCAGAGGTTCAAGATCGGCAAGGCTTTGTTGATAAGAAACGGAACGCCCGCCAAGCCAAAGGCTGCATAGAAAAGCATCGGGACGGCGTAATTTACGGATTGAGGAGAATTCGCCCCATTGTTCACTCTGGCAAAAATCAGAATGATTGACCCTATGGTCATGACACACAGCCATAACCGTTCCAGTGAACGTAATCGTTTTTTCGCGCGGTCAAGAAAATCCACAATGGTGGGCGGATCGCACAAAAGTTTTAAAATCTGTGTAGGGATTATGATTAAGGAAAAGTGGAGAGTTTCTGTTGCCAGCGCGGAGTGTCCGAAATCGATTGCCAATCGATTTCAACGCAGCGCGAGGGTCGCTGGCGACCCGACATCTCGATGTTTAAGGCAAGTAAAGTGGTAGGTTTCTGTTGCCAGCTACCTACCGGAGCCCGCCTAGGGGTCTGACGCCCTAGGAGTTAAAGTTGGAATTACCCGAACTGCTTACGCAGCTAGAGCAAAATCCTCAGAATAATTGTCATTAGCAATTATAATAGTTGAGCATTTATCGGTGCTCACACGAACGAAAGCTAACATCTTTAGACGTCTGTCGATCCTATTTCGGCCCCATGAAAAGCGCTCGCAGGTCGTGGAACCTATGAGCGCTTATGGTGGAGCCGCCGGGTACCGCCCCCGGGTCCAGTCCGCTTATTGCATGCGCGTTTATCGTCATATCTGGCAAGCCAGCCAGAGATATATGGGCGTGCGGGGTAAAAGTTGCAATAATAAAGCACACTCAATCTCGGCTATGATGATTTAACTGCCTAAAAACCGCCGTTTTTTATGGACATGTTCTGATCAGATTCGGCATTTTACGGTATTTTCGTTGGAATGGGGACACGGAATTTTGGCGTACACTTAAAACTTGAGTGAAATGCCGCGCATGTGAGACGCTGACATTGCACCCGAGAGAGGTGAGGTTTAGACAGTCACCGGGAGGACTCGTTCATTTCAGCTATCTCAACATCTGTCATTCTAGATCACCTAGAAAGTCTCGTGGCATTCGATACGCGTAACGGGTCGGGTGATGAGCTGGTGTGTGTGCGATATCTGGAAGAAACTCTGGCGCGGTTTTCGCCCGATATTTTGCATGTCGGGCAAGTGGGACGCACGCGCGGGAAGTCGGATTCAGGCTATGTCCTCGCAATTTGGGGGCGGCCTGATACGCTCTTAAACGTTCACATTGATACCGTGCCGAGCGGCGAGGGCTGGACGGATGATCCTCTGAATTTGCGGCGCGAGACCGGCCGCGTAATCGGATTGGGCACAAGCGACATAAAGGGCGCTGCCGCCTGTATTCTGGCCGCGCTTGAGACCGTAAAACCCCACAATGTTGCGGTCTTGTTTTCCGGTGATGAGGAACATGGCAGCGAAGTTATGCCTGCCGTGATTTCTTCGGGGCGATTGTCAGAGGTAAAACGCGCCATCGTTTGCGAGCCGACCTCCTGCCGGGTGGGCCGCGCCCATCGCGGAATGCTGGCGATATCTGCTAATTTCACGGGGCCGGGCGGGCATAGCTCGCTTTCCGATGTGACGCCGAGGCCTCTGTTAGAGGCCGCGCGCCTCGCCGCAAAGGTTGGCGATTATGCGGACTCGCATTTGAAATACGGGACGGCTCCGTTCCAAGGTCTCTGCGTGAATATTGGCGAGATCGAGAGCGACGGGGCCTATAATGTTATCCCGACAACGGCGAAGCTCTGGCTGTCCTTACGTCCGCCGCCCGGCGATGATGTGTGGAAGCGGGAGGCAGATATTTATGCGCTAGGAGAAGGCGCAGAGCTCGACACAATCGTCGCCTTTGAGCCTTTCGCGATCAAAGACATGAGCGCTTTTACGGATGTGTTCAGGGACACTGAGGTCGTCGATCTACCCTATTGGACCGAGGCTGCAATGCTTAGCGAGGCCGGAATTAACACCGTGGTTTATGGTCCCGGAAATTTGGAACAGGCGCATAAACCAAATGAATATGTAGAAATCCCCCAGCTCGAAACGGCCACCGCAATTTACGCTGTGGCCTTGCAGGGAGGGATGATATGAGCATTCGCGAAACCGTTTTGCAAAGCCTGTCGGCCGTTGGCGCGCAGCACGAAGCCAAGTTCTACGCGGATCTCTTTGCGCGGCAAGATGCCGAAACCTTTGCGATGATCATATTGGACCCGCGTTGTTTAAAAAACCCTCTGCTGGAGGCTTTAATCGCAGCTTTGCGTATTCTGTCTAACCTCCAACTTGCCCCGACTTTGGTTGTGGGCGCGCTGGAAGACGGCCGGACGTCGGCTAAATTTCAAGCCCAACGTTTGGCGCGGGATTTGGACAAATCGGGCGTGCGCGCGTCAAAATTGAACACGGCCAGCTACGGTCTCATTAAAGAAGTGCAAAAGACATCTCTGGCCGGCAAAATGCCAATCCTGGAAATGACGGACAGGCGCGGAAAGATGAACCTGTCGGCGCTCGTCACAGCCCTTCAGCCGAAAAAGATCATCTTTCTGCAACCGTCGGGCGGGTTAAACGAAAACAGCCGCCGACGGGCAAATTTAACGATTGCTGAACTCCCGGATTTTATGGAGAGGGGAGTATTTTCCGTCGGTCAAATCCGATTTCTGGATTGTGTTATGGATTTGGAAAAATCAGCAAACGCCCGCCGCAGTTATGTCATTGCATCGCCGCTGAATTTGCTGGGCGAGTTGTTTACGACGCGCGGGAGCGGCACACTCATTCGCCGCGAAGCCAAATTTGAAATAGGAAAATCGTTCAAGTCTTTTTCCAGACCATTGCTGACCCGCGCCTTGGAGACGGCCTTTGACAAGCGGTTGAAGTCGTCATTTTATGATACGCCGTTATATAGAGGTTTCATTGAAGGCGATTACCGCGGGGGCGCTTTGTTTAAAGAGCAGGCGGGTCTGCCTTATTTGTCGAAATTTTTTGTGCTGCGCGAAGCGCGCGGTGACGGCATTGCGCGGGACATCTGGGAGACATCCTGCGCGGATGTCCCGGCGTTTGTCTGGCGCTCGCGGATGGAAAACCCTTTCAATGCATGGTATATGCGCAAATGTGATGGGATGCAGCGTGTAAATAATCATTCCGGGGATTGGCGTATATTCTGGAAGGGGCTAGAGGCGTCAGACATCGGTGACGCAATTTCTGCTGCTGCCGCCGCGCCGGATGATTTCGGCCCTCAAAATTCTGAAAGTTAGCGCCCCATGAATTTAAACATTTCTGCCGCCTTTGATTCCGGAAACATCATCGTCGAATCAGCCGATGATCCCTCAGATATTCGTCTTTCCATTCGAAAAGACAGCGAGTCCCATTTTTATCAATGGTTCCATTTTCGGACAACGGGCGCAAAGGCCACGCCTTGCACCTTCCGTATTACGAATGCTGCGAAAGCCGCATTCCCAAAGGCGTGGGACGGGTATCGCGTCGCGGCCAGCTATGATCGTGAAACCTGGTTCCGTGTCGACGCCACACGCTATGAAAACGGTCATCTGATCTGGGACCACGCTCCTGAACAAGATAGCGTCTATTACGCTTATTTTGCGCCCTATTCGATGGAGCGCCATGCGGACCTTATTTCCGACTGTTTGCAATATGACGGCGTGTCTTTAGACATTCTCGGTGCGTCGTTAGATGGTCTAGACATTGACTGTCTGCGCGTGGGTGAGGGCGAGAAAACGATTTGGGTCATTGCCCGCCAACATCCCGGCGAAAGCATGGCCGAGTGGTGGATGGAAGGCTTCCTCGCGCGGCTTCTGGATGACGAAGATGAGGTGGCGTTGCAGCTTCGCAAAGACGTGACTTTCCGTATTGTGCCAAATATGAACCCGGACGGCTCGCGCCGCGGGAACCTGCGCACCAATGCGTCCGGCGCAAATTTGAACCGCGAATGGGGTGTCAGCACGGCGGAAAACTCTCCGGAAGTCCTTCACACGATTGCGGCGATGGATGCGGATAAGCCCGTGCTTTGCCTCGATGTTCACGGCGATGAAGCCTTACCTTATAATTTCATTGCGGGGGCCGAAGGCATTCCGGGATACACCGAAAAGCAGGCCAAAGATCTCGCAGATTTCTTAGAGGCCTATAAACGCGCTTCATCTGATTTTCAGACCGAGTATGGGTATGGCCTCAGCGCGCCCGGCACGGCGAATTTGACCATGTGTACGAACTTCACGGCGCATCGCTATGATTGCCTCGCGATGACGTTGGAAATGCCGTTCAAGGATAACGCGAATGCGCCGGATGCAGTCGTTGGGTGGAGTCCCGACCGCAGTGCGCAATTAGGCGGCGCGGCGCTGGACGCGATAGCGGATGTGGCGGCGCAGCTTTAGGTCATGTGGATAATCCGACTCGCCGACTCAGCGATGCTGGTCTAGGAAAATCCCATGCAGCAATATCTCGACCTTCTTCGGCACGTTATGGAAAACGGTGTGGACCGTATGGACCGCACAGGGACCGGCACGCGCGGCGTGTTTGGGCATCAAATGCGGTTCGATTTGGCCGAGGGTTTCCCAATGGTCACGACGAAGAAGTTGCACAAGAAGTCTATCGTGCATGAGCTGATCTGGTTCCTCGCGGGCGATACGAATATCAAATATCTCCAAGACAATGGCGTCAAGATTTGGGACGAATGGGCGGATGAAAGTGGCGACCTCGGCCCCGTTTACGGTAAGCAATGGCGTCGCTGGGAGGGCCCTGACGGGGCGGTGATTGACCAAGTCAAAAACGTCGTCGAGGCGATAAAGACTAACCCATATTCACGCCGCCATATCGTCAGCGCGTGGAACCCGGCGGATGTCGACGATATGGCCCTGCCGCCGTGCCATTGCTTGTTCCAGTTTCATGTCGCTGAAGGCAAATTGAGCTGCCAGCTTTATCAACGTAGCGCGGATATTTTCCTCGGCGTCCCGTTCAATATCGCCAGCTACGCACTGCTCGTGCATATAATGGCGCAGGTCTGTGATCTGGAGGTCGGCGACTTCGTGCACACATTCGGAGACGCGCATATCTACTCTAACCATTTCGAGCAGGTAGAGTTGCAATTGAGCCGCGAGCCCATGGCGCTGCCGCGCTTGGAATTGAACCCGGATGTGACGGAGATTGACGGGTTTTCGTATGAGGACGTGAAGATATTGGGGTATAAGGCGCATCCGCATATTGCGGGGAAGGTGGCGGTTTGAGATGTCTGGAAGCCCTAATTTTTACGCGCCAGCTCATTTAATACGTGACTACGACCTATTTTGCCCGATCGTTGATGTTGCACCTGTAATTCAAGAAAATGGTATAGATGCAATACTGCCCTATTGGGGTGAGATATCTGTACCAGTAGACAAATTGATTAAAAATGCAGGATTTCTAGTTTTAGAAATTGGCAGCGTAGAAAATGAACACACTGTCCAAACGGCAGCTGTTGCAGTTTTTCAAAGCTTGAACGCTCTTTTTTCCGCCTGCCATGACATCGTAGGGTACGAACGGATAAGAACTGCAGTTGAACTTAGTGAGTTTCTGAAGCTCTATAGATGCAATTTTTCACATATCATAATGATTGGGCATGGGGGAATGGAAGGCATCCATTTTTTAGACCGAAATAGCCCCGTTCGCGGAAATGAGCTTGCAGGGCTTTTGGCCGCTGACAATCATGATAATGATATTCAGATTGTATCTTTATGTTGTCATTCAGGTTGCGCTGAAAATGCAAGGGCTTTGAGTAACGGAGAAGGAGTCACAGAAGTGATTGCGCCCGAGGGTGCGTTTGACTTACGTTGGTCTGTACACTTTGTTCTAGGGTATTTTTTAAGTCTATTTTTAAAAGGAAAAAATCTAGAGGAAGCCGTCTGTGATGCTGCCTTGGATAAGGTTGCAACCCCGATGAAAATTTGGAGAAAAGGCCACGAGATTTATAGATGTGCCGAAGGTGATTAAGCCTTCTTCACAAACATAGTCTTCAACTTCATCGCGCCGATCCCGTCGATCTTGCAATCAATATCATGGTCTTCATCCATCAGGCGATTTATCTTCACGCGTGTCCCGACCTTCGCCACTTTGGACGTACCTTTGACTTTCAAATCTTTGATGATCGTCACCCAATCACCTTCCTCAAGCATATTCCCATTGGCGTCTTTATAAACCCGTTCCGTCGAGAACTCGGGGTTTGCGCTCCATTCATAGGCGCATTCAGGGCAGACCATAAGCGCGCCGTCTTCATAGGTATAGACGCCTGAACAGGATGGGCACGGGGGTAAGTCGGACATAATTTCACCTTACACGCGAAAAGGAGGCTCTTGCCTCGCTTCGCTTTCTGCGTCACCTAAAATATAGCAGGAGCTCGATATGACAAAATTCTTCACTCACCTAATTTCCGGCGCAGCCCTTTTCGCCGCCATGACCGCGCCCGCCTTCGCCGCAGATCCGGATCTTACGGAAACTGTCGCCGATGATTATGACTATGTTTTGGATATTTATAAACATTTTCACGAAAATCCGGAACTGTCGCTGAAGGAAAAAGACACGGCTTCGCGCCTCGCGAAAGAGCTGGATGCTTTGGGATTTGATGTGACCGAACGCGTTGGCGATGATTGGATTCAAGAAAAAATCAGAGGGGATGTCGGCACCATTTATGAGGATGTCGGTGGGTATGGCATCGTTGCGGTCATGAAAAATGGCGACGGCCCAACGGTGATGCTCCGCGCAGATATGGACGCTCTACCCCTCGAAGAAAAAACTGGCCTACCCTATGAGAGCCAAGTGATGCAGCAAAGTTATCGCGGCGAAGATGTTCCGGTGATGCATGCCTGCGCCCATGACAGCCATGTCGCAATTCTGATTGGCACGGCGCGGCAATTGGCCCAGCGCAAAGATGACTGGTCCGGAACGCTGATTCTCATCGGTCAGCCCGCAGAAGAGCTCGGCCTTGGCGCAATGGCAATGCTGGAAGATGGCTTGTTTAAGAATTTCCCGAAACCTGATTACGTCCTTGCGACACATACATCGGGCTGGGCGCCCGCTGGCGTGATCAGCTATACGTCCGGCTATGCGCTGGCCAATGTGGATAGTGTCGACATCACCATCAAAGGCGTTGGCGCACATGGCTCCGCGCCGCATATGGGGAAAGACCCGATTGTCCTCGGCGCGCAGATCGTCAACGCGTTGCAAACCTTGGTCTCGCGCGAGGTCAATCCGTTGAAGGCGGGTGTCGTGACTGTTGGGAGTTTTCAGGCCGGGTTTGTGCATAACATCATTCCGGATGAAGCGAAATTACAGCTGACTGTACGGTCTTATGACGACGACGTTCGCAAGACTTTGCTGGACGGGATTGAGCGGATCACAATTGCGCAGGCATTGTCTGCGGGATTGCCAGAAGAGCTAATGCCCACGATTGAGATGCAGGAGGATTACACGCCCTCAACATATAATGACCCGGAGATGACGGACCGCGTCATGACGGCCGTTGGCGCGTCGATTGGCGAAGAAAAAGTCATTACCCAACCGCCAAGCATGGGCGGCGAGGATTTCTCGCAATTCCACCGCTATGACCAAGATGTAAAAACGCTGATTTTCTGGACAGGCGGCGCGGAAGCCGACGCGTTCAATGAAGCCGTCGCCAATAAAACGGAACTCCCGCCTGCCAATCACTCTCCGTTTTTCGCCCCTCAGCCGGAAGAAGCTCTGAAACTGGGCGTGCAGGCTATGACGGCCGGGACATTGGAGTTGTTCGACGAGTAGTTAGGTCTCGGCGGGGGCACTTTCCAGCTTTTGCTTAACAATCCACCAAATGACAACAGCCCCGACCATTTTGCCAATAATGCTCATGGTGATGTTCGGGCCGGTCAACATACCGTCGCGGATCATCTCTGCACCGTAGAGGAAAATCGTCGTGTCCAGCGGTGCGGCGATAGCGGAGGATAGCAGGACACGCGTTGACAGCTTGTATTTCGTAAAGGTGAACAACGCCCAATCGACGAGTTCCGCGATGGCAAAAGCCCCGCCACTTGCCAGCGCCAATTCAGGCCCTGCGGCAAAAGCCGTTAAGACAAGCGCGATGGCCATAGCCAGCAGCACCCAATGTCCGATCTCGCGCTGGGCAAAGTCTCGCACAACCAAAACCAAGCCGGTGACTATCGTGACAGGATTAAACGCCCACCCTGGAAGGACCTCCCACATCGGCGCCCACGTAAAAGACCAATTTATAAAGGGGATAAGCGCCACATAGACCAGCGTCATCAGAGGCAGGCCGAAATGCCATCGGGAATTTCGTATGGAGGTCGACATTGAGGCAGGGTTTAGGCTAGGTCCGCGCCTATGTCTACGAATCCAAAAATGTCCACGAGTCCAAAATTATGCGCCGTCGTCGCCATGGACAGAAACCGGGTCATAGGCCGCGAGGGTGATTTGCCGTGGCGGTTGCCGTCGGATCTCAAACATTTCAAACGCGTGACCTTGGGCAAGCCTTGTTTGATGGGCCGCAAGACTTGGGAGAGCCTACCGTTCCCATTGCCGGGACGACCTAATTTGGTTCTAACCCGAAATGCGGATTACGCCGCAAAAGGGGCGGAAGTCTTTACGGATATGAACGCAATGGTCGGGCAGGGGTATGAACTGGCAGGCGCAGCAGGCGTGGACGAGATTATGCTGATTGGCGGTGCGCAATTATATGAGACTTTGTTGCCGCGTCTCGACAGGCTTTATATATCAGAAGTCGAAGCTGAGGTTCAGGGCGATGCGGTTTTCCCTGAAATCGACCTGGCCCGATGGACACTCACAAAAGAAACGGCCCCGCAAAAAGGCCCAAAAGACGAATTTAGTTTTCAAGTCGCAGTTTTTGACCGCATTCCTACGGAATGAGTGCACGTAACAACCTTGAAACATACGCCGGACCGCGCCACATGTGCCGTAACTGATTTTCGGAGACGATATGCCTGATAATAATAGTCCTTGGGGTCCAAAACCGGGCTCTGGTAATAATGGCGATAAAGGCGAGGGCAATTCGCCTTGGGGCAATGGCGGCGGTCAACGCCCAAATAAACCTCAGCGTCCCAGCCGTGAAAATGTGATTGAGGGGTTCAAATCCCGCACAGGTCGCGGCGGCGGCGGTGGAAATCGTGGCGGCGGAACGCAAATACCGGACTTCAAAATCCCGCCATGGGCGTTCCTCGCCATTCCTATCGTTTTCCTGCTCTTTACATCGATCTTTACGGTGCAGGGTAACCAGGAAGCCGCCATTCTCAGATTTGGTGATTACCAGCGGACTGTCGGACCGGGATTGCATTTTAAATGGCCGAATCCGATTGAGAAGAAATATGTGCAAGACGTGACGAACCAGCGCGAGACTCTGGTTGGCGTGAGAGACAATGCTGAGTCGCTGATGCTAACGGGTGATGAAAATATCGTTGATATCAACTTCGCAGTGCTCTGGGTTATCAATGATTTGGAGAGCTACCTCTTCAAAGTCGACCAACCGGAAGATCTCGTAAAGTCCGCCGCCGAGTCAGTCGTTCGTGAAATTATCGGGAAAAATGAACTTGATCCCATCATCACAACGGGTCGGTCCCAATTCGGCGGCGAAGTTCGTCAACGCCTTCAGGAGCTGCTGGACGAGTATGAAGCCGGGGTTTTGGTCAATGACGTTCAGTTTCAAAAAACCGATCCTCCAACAGAAGTCGTGGACGATTTCCTAGATGTTGTGAACGCGTCCCAAGAAGCCGAGCAGGCCATCAACGAGGCACGGGCTTATCGGAATACGATTGTCCTCGAAGCAGAGGGTGAAGCTGCGAAGCTTATTCAGCAAGCAGAAGGGTACCGTGACCGCGTGATAGCGGATGCCGAAGGTGAGGCACAACGTTTTGATCTCATCTATGGTGAGTATAAGCTGGCGCCCAAAGTTACGCGCCAGCGCATGTATCTGGAAACATTGGAGCAGGTTTATTCCGAGTCTGAGAAAATCATTCTGGACGGCGATGCCGGGTCCGGTGTTGTTCCTTACCTCCCACTCAACCAACTTAATAAGAAGGGGAATTAATCATGAACCAGAATAAACTCTTCTTTTTTGGTGCCATTGCCATTGTCGCCCTGATTCTTTTGAGCCAGATTTTTTATGTCACGCGCGAAGACCAGCAGTCACTGGTTTTGCGTTTTGGTGAACCTGTACGCATTGAGAACGCCTACGGTGTTGAGGAAAATGCGGGTCTAAAGATGAAAGTCCCTTTCATTGAGAACGTCCAACATTACGATCGCAAGAACCTCGTTTTGGATTTGAAAGCCCAACCTGTATTGGCATCGGATCAAGAACGTCTTTTGGTCGATGCCTTCATTCGCTACCGCATCACAGACGTGCGGGCCTTTTACGAAGCCTTTGCAACTCGGCCACGGGCTGAACTCCAAATGAGCAATGTTCTCGATTCCTTGATTCGTGACACGCTCGGCTCGGTAGAATCGCAGGAGGTTGTCTCCGGCCAACGGGCTGACCTGATGAATGCGATCGAAACACGGGCGAATGCGCGTGCGGAAGCGGGTAAATTTGGTTTGGTGATCGAAGATGTCCGAATTAAGCGCGCAGACCTGCCGCAGGAAAACGCGGAACGCGTCTTTGACCGTATGGCCGCTGACCGTCAGGAACAATCTGCTGAAAAACGCGGTGAAGGCGAGAGGTCAAAACGAACGATTCGCGCGCAAGCCGACAAAGAGGTCGAAATTCTCCTCGCTAATGCGCGACGTGATGCGGAAATTATTCGCGGTGAGGGCGATCAAAAGCGAAATGCGATTTATGCGGAGGCCTATAATAAGGACCCTGAATTCTTTGCGTTTTACCGCTCAATGCAAGCCTATGAAAAAGGCCTAATCGGTAGCACGACTTATGTCTTGTCGCCCGATAGTGATTTCTTGGGTTATTTGGAAAACCAAGGTGGTTATTCCGGACGCCGCTAGGCCAACGCAATGGGTGCAATCATATTAGTCGCTCTCGGCGGGTTCATCCTGCTGGAGGGGCTCATGTGGGCGATTGCGCCGACGGCCATGCGCCGCGCTTATGATCAAATGATGAAGCAGGTCTCGGATCGAGACCTGCATATGGGCGGCGCTTTTGCCGTTTTCATTGGCATGATATTATTCACGTTGGGCGCAAAACTCATTCTTCAATGACGCAAATGTAAGCGTGATGACGCAGTGTTTCCCTTGGCAGCGCGGCACATATCGCTAGGATGATATTATGACACTGCTTCGTTCCGCCGCCCTCTCTCTCGTTTTTGCTGTCGCCGCCGTTGCGGTGACGCCGAATATTGCGGAGGCGCGGGGCACGCCTGACAACTTTACCGAACTCGCAAAGCGCCTGTCGCCTTCCGTCGTCAATATCTCAACGGCGCAAACGATTGAGGTCGATACAACTGAGGCTCAACCTTTTGATGAGGGGTCGCCGCTGGAGCGCTTTAACGATTTTTTCGGTCGTAGAGCGGATCGCGACGGACGTGTCAGCAAGGCGCTGGGTTCCGGTTTTGTCATCGACGATGACGGCCATATCATCACCAATAATCACGTGATTGAGGACGCCGATCTCATCGAAGTCTCATTCCCGAATGGCGATACATATGAAGCCACCTTGATCGGACGTGATCCGGCGACGGATATTGCCGTTTTAAAAATCGAAGCCGGTGACGACATTCCAGCCGTGCCGTGGGGTGATAGCGATTCTGCTGAAGTTGGCGAATGGGTCATCGCCATCGGTAACCCCTTTGGCTATTCCGGCTCTGTTGCCGCCGGGATTATTTCCGCGCGAAACCGCAATATTTCTTCGGGTAATTATGATGATTTCATCCAAACAGATGTTGCGATTAACCGGGGTAACTCCGGCGGACCTTTGTTCAACATGGACGGCGAGGTCATCGGGGTGAATACCGCGATCCTGTCCCCAACGGGCGGCAGTGTCGGGATTAGCTTTTCTGTTCCGGCTGAGCTCGCCAAATCGATCGCGGTGCAATTGATAGAATTTGGTGAAACCCGACGCGGCTATCTCGGTGTGCGTTCGCAGGTCGTCAGCAATGATATCGCGCGCAGCTATGGTTTAGACAAAGCTCAAGGCGCTTTGGTTCGCTCAGTCGTCAAGGATAGTCCTGCGGATAAGGGCGGCCTGCAGCGCGGCGATTTGATTTTGTCAATTGGCGGTAAACCACTTGAAGCCTCGCGTCTCCTGTCCCGCCGCGTCGCAGAAGCGGAAATCGGTAAAGCTGTCAAAGTCGAAATTCTGCGCAAGAAAAAGCGCAAGACCCTGACAATCACGATCGAAAAATTAAAAGAGCAAGTCACGGATGAGGAAAAGATCCGCCGCGAAGTTGCCGCCGGTAATGCGGAACGCTCCGCCGCAGGTATATCTGTGGAAGCCTTGAGCGAGGATGTTCGCGACCGAAATCGGATTGATGACGACGTCAAAGGCGTACGCGTTGTGAAAATCGATAAACGCGCCCCGGCCAGCGGAAAAATCCTCAAAGGCGACATTATCGAAGAGGTGGCGTTTGAGCGGATTTCTACGCCCGCAGAATTTGCAGAAGCAATGGAAGCGGCTGGCGAGTTGGATGAGCCTGTGACTTTGCTTATCAATCGAGGCGGTAATTACATCTTTTACGCTCTCAACCCGACAAGCTAATCAGCTTCGGGCCGAGGTTCCAACGTTATGAAACCCGTCATTTGTATCGCAGGCCCGACAGCAAGCGGTAAGAGCGCCTATGCGTTGCGCGTCGCAAAGGCGCTGGACGGTGAAATCATCAATGCGGACGCTTTGCAGGTTTATGCCGACCTCCAAATTTTGTCTGCCCGCCCAACGCGCGATGAAATTGGCGATCTGCCGCATCATCTTTTCGGTCATATTGCGGGGGACGTTCGATATTCAACGGGGGCATGGCTACGCGAGGTGGAGCCGCTTATACTTAATATTCTCGGACGAGAAAAAACGCCTGTTTTAGTTGGCGGGACAGGGCTCTACTTTCGCGCGCTCCTGCAAGGCATGGCCGATATTCCGGCTGTTCCCGAGCAGGTGTCAGATGAAACGGCGAAGCGTTTGGCCCGAGACGGCATAGGCAAGCTGCGGGCAGAGGCGCAGCGGCTTGACCCCGTCGCAACCGCCCGTGTTCTGGGCGATGACCCTCAACGTTTGCAACGCATCGTCAATGTCGCAACCGCATCGGGGCAGGCGCTATCGGCTTGGCAGGCAGAGACCTACCCGGTGGTTCCGTCACGTTTTGCAAGATTTTGTGTCCTGACGCCGCCGCGTGAAACGCTCTATGCTCGTATCAATGCACGTTATGACACCATGCTCCGCGCCGGAGGTCTCGATGAAGCCAAAGCGGTTTTCGCGAAAGGCTATGATGAAACCTTACCCGTCATGAAAGCTATCGGTCTGCGGCAGCTCAAGCTCTATTTCAGCGGCTCGGGCTCGCTTGATGAAGCGGTTGAGGACGCCAAACGCGAAAGCCGGCGTTTCGCAAAACGTCAAATGACGTGGTTCCGAAATCAACCGCCCGCTGGCGCGTACTTACAAACGCCGGATGAGATGACCGCTTTTCTGGACTCTGTGAAGGGCGTGCAGTTTTGAACGCGCGCGCAGTATTTTGGCTGATCGCGAGCTTGTTATTGCCCGTCATATTGATTGTCGCTGCAAAGCAGATTTTCGACATCGACCAAGCCGAATTCTTCGCCATGATGCAATCCTTGTCGGAATCTCCATGGGCCGTGCCGGTCACCATTGCTTTATTCTGCGGACTGGCCTTTATCGGCGCGCCGCAATGGATGTTGATAACGGGAACTGTGCTCGCGTTCGGGGTTTGGGAAGGCGGAATATTGTCATGGATCGGCAGTCTCGCCGCCGCCGTCTTGGGGTTCTGGATTGGGCAGAGTGTGGGGGCGGAACGGCTCCGGCGGCTGGATGCAAAACTCATCCGAAAGATATCTGCCGCCGTACGAAAAAACGGATTTATGACGAGCCTTGTCGTGCGTCTTGTCCCAACGGGGCCGGCCATTTTGGTCAATTTGGCGGCTGGCGTTTCGCGCATGAAATTCAGACATTTTGCGGCGGGTACGGCTATCGGAATTATTCCTAAAATTCTGGTTGTGTGCTTGATTAGCCAAGGCTTGATTTCAGGCCTTTCCGGCAGCTTTATGGCCGTGTTTTTTGCGGGTCTCGCGGGGCTTGCGATTTTGCTCTCATGGCTGGCCCGCAAGCGATTAGAGGCGCGCTCTCCCCTGTCAGGCGAAAAAACACAGTAAATTTACCCGATTCAACGCCTCGCAACCTTGCAAATTAGTTAAAGGTTAATCATCAGTTGCGAAAAGGGCGCGTCAGTAACACCTGATTCACCAAACTCAATCGGCTGCGATTTTTCGTTCAATTCTTGTAGCCAAATATACCGGATTGACCATGTCTATCTTTGACGCATTTTCTACAGACCTCGCAATCGATTTGGGGACAGCGAATACGCTGATTTACGCCAAAGGCCGAGACATCGTTTTGAACGAGCCGTCAGTGGTCGCTTACTCTATCCGAAATGGCCGAAAGGTCGTCCATGCTGTCGGTGAAGATGCGCGCATGATGCTCGGACGAACGCCGGGAAACATTGAAGCCATTCGCCCGATGAAGGACGGCGTGATTGCCGATTTCGAAGTCGCGGAAGCGATGATCAAACATTTCATCGAAAAAGTGAATAAGAAGAAATTCCGCTTCGGCGGCACAAAGGTTGTGATCTGCGTGCCTGCAGGCGCTACAGCCGTTGAGAAACGCGCCATTTACCAGTCCGCGCAACAAGCCGGCGCGTCCAAAGTTTACATTGTCTATGAACCCATGGCCGCCGCGCTCGGTGCGGGCCTGCCTATTCACGAACCCTCCGGATCGATGGTTGTCGATATTGGCGGCGGAACCACGGAAATCGCCGTCTTGTCACTGGACGGTATGGTCTACTCGCGATCTGTGCGAGTTGGCGGTGACAAGATGGATGATGCTATCATTCAATATGTACGCCGGACAACGAACCTGCTGCTCGGCGAAATGAGTGCGGAACGCGTGAAAAAAGAAATCGGCTCCGCGACGATGCCGGAAGACGGTGAAGGCATGACCGTACAGATCAAAGGCCGCGACTTGATGAATGGTGTCCCGCGTGAAATTGCGATCAATGAAGCCATGATCGCCGAAAGCTTGGAAGAGCCTGTCGAGCAAATCGTCGAGGCCGTGAAACTGGCACTGGAAGCAACTCCGCCCGAATTGGCTGCCGACATCGTTGACAAGGGTATCATGTTGACCGGCGGCGGCGCGCTTCTCCGCAATCTGGATGTTGAATTGCGACACCGGACCGGACTGCCTGTTTCCATCGCCGATGATCCGCTGTCTTGCGTTGTTCGGGGATCAGGGACTGTCGTCGAAAACCTAAAAAAGTGGAAAATCGTGCTCGAGGCCGGCGTTTAAGCCTGACGGATTGCGGAGGCTATTCCGGCCTGAGTTTAGGGGATAAGACATGCTAGGCAGGGAGAATCCGAATGGAGGCTTAACCCGTGTCGCGCTTTTCGCCGCAATTTTCATATCAACCGTCCTGATAATTTTGCAGCGCGGAGCCGAGCACAATACGTCCGGCGTCGAGACTGCGGCGCAAGAAACGGTCGCGCCTTTGGCGTCAGTCTTGGCTGTGCCGCTCCGCGGTTTCGAAGGTATTTTTTCAGATATTAGTGACAGGCGCTCCGCCTTTGAAGACAACAAAAAACTCCGTGAGGAAATTGCGATGTTGCGAGAGCGGCAGGCGCGCTACGACAATCTCGCAAATAAAGTGGCGCGATATGAAGCGATATTGGGCGTTGATACGGAAACCGATATTCCGCTTCGCAAAATCGCAGCGCGAGCCATCGGAGAAACGGATGGCCCATTCTTTCGGTCGCTCATCCTGAATGTGGGCAGTAAAGACGGCGTGAAGGTTGGGAATCCCGTTATGTCCACCAATGGCTTGGTGGGTCATGTGATCAACATTGGACCAAATACGACCCGTGTTCTGAGGGTGTCTGATTTGAACAGCCGAATTGCCGTCGCATCCGCGCGCTCCGGCGCAACTGCTATCCTGGCAGGGGATAATTCACCGCTGCCCAAACTGGACTTTATCAATCAGCGGGAAAATTGGAAAGCGGGTGATCGTGTAATTTCGTCAGGCGATGATGGGGCGCTGCCTCGAGGTTTGCAAATCGGCGAAGTAGTGCGCGGCGAAGCAGGCGGTTTTCGCGTTCAATTAGCCGCCGGGTCTGAACCGCTGGATTGGGTCTGGGTTTCGCCATTTGAGAAATTAGTCGCGCCCCCAGAGACGGATGAAGAAACAGAAGAAGAAACGGACGAAGTTACTGTTGATAAGGACAGGACGGAAACCGATGTTGATCCGGGGGAAACGCCATGACTTATCTGGGCATCCAATCTCAAAAACAAAAAATTTGGCCAACGATTGTCGCGGCCCTATCGCTATTTATCGCATCAGCGACCTCGATTGCAGGGTTGAACCTGTTTGGTGCTTGGATTGGATTTGGTTTCATTCCGCTTGTGGTCCTCATCATTTGGCCGAAACGCGCGAATAGATTTGTTTCGTTAGCGCTCGTTTTTTTCGCGGGCCTCTTCACGGACTGGGCGACGGGCGGGATAGATGGTCAATGGGCCCTCGTGTTTGTTTTAGTTTGGGGTTACTTCAGGCCCGAGCTTCGAAGCACCCCATTTGCGCCCATAGGCTTGCTATTGGTTTGGCTCACAAGCTGTGGGCTGGCGCTGGTCACGTTATCAGTATCGGGCTATTTAGTGGATGGAATATTTCCGGATTTTTGGGCGATGGGTCGTCAAATCATCTTTGCGACCTGTCTATTGCCCGTATTTCTATTACTGCGGCACGGACTTGCGATGCGGGCCAATGATAGTGAAGATTGGTAATCATGCCGCCACTTCTTCCGCAAAGTAAAGCAGACAAGAATCTGATTACCCGTCGAACGGCCATATTGGGCGTGGGCGGAATTGGGGTGTTCGGTACACTTGCCGCGCGGCTCTACCAGCTTCAGGTGCTGCAAGCCGAAAATTATCGGACACTGTCAGATAATAATCGGTTCAATTTTAATATGCTGATGCCCGAGCGCGGTGAGATTAGAGATCGCTTCGGCGTTGCCCTGGCTCGAAATGAACAAAATTTCCGCTTGGTAATAATTCCCGAGCGAACTGACGAAATTGATAAGACTTTAGATCGCGTGTCCCGCATCAGTCCGCTTTCTCCCGGGCAGAGAGATCGCATTCAAAAAGACATTCAGCAAAATCCAAAATTCGTCCCGATTTTAGTGAAGGATAATATCGATTGGGAAACCTTCAGCGCTCTGAACATGCGGCTTCACGCTTTGCCCGGTATTGTCTCTGAGGCGGGGCATGGGCGTGCCTATCCCGAAAACGGCGTGTTCTCTCATGTTTTGGGTTATATTGGCCGGGCGGGCGCGAATGATGTCGAAGTTGACGATGATCCCTTACTGAAACAACCAACTTTCCGGATCGGAAAAACCGGTGTTGAAGCGGCGGAGGAGAAAACCCTACGCGGGTCGTCCGGACAGTTGAAAGTCGAGGTCAATGCGCGTGGCCGGATTGTACGGGAATGGCCGGACCCTGCGACCCGCGCAACGCCCGGCAAAGACGTCTGGCTAACGCTGGATGCCGAGCTCCAAGAGTTTGCAGCTAAACAGTTTGCGACTGAAGATGAGGGCGATGACAGCGGCGGGGTCTGCGTTATTGATATCATCACCGGCGAGTTGCGGACGCTACTGTCTATGCCGACATTCGACGCGAACCTTTTTGTGTCCGGTTTGAGCCAAACCGATATGGACCAAATGAATAATGATCCAAAGCGGCCTCAATATAACAAAGCGATTGCGGGCGGCTATCCGCCTGCTTCCACCTTCAAGATGGCGGTCATGTTGGCGGCGCTGGAGTCAAATCTGGTCGATCCCGCCAAGACTGTGTTTTGTTCAGGAAAGGTCCAACTGGGCAATCGGACTTTCCATTGTTGGAAGCGGCAGGGTCACGGCCGGATGGATATGCGCGACGCGCTAAAGAATAGCTGTGACACTTATTTTTACGAGATCGCGCAAGTCATCGGTATTGACCGAATTGCCGATGTTGCGCGCAGATTGGGTCTGGGCGCGGCCTATGATATCTCAATTGGCGGAGCGATTTCCGGCATTGTCCCTGATGGAGTCTGGAAGCAAGAGCGTCTTGGAACAGGATGGCGTGCGGGCGATACGCTCAACGCCTCCATTGGACAGGGCTTCGTGCTCGCGACGCCGCTCCAACTCGCAGTTATGACAGCGCGGATCGCCAATACAATAGATGCGGTTGTGCCGCATTTGGTCATTAGCCAAACGCTGCCGGTTTTCGAGCCACTGGATTTTGACGCGGAACATCTGGCTTATGTCCGAGATGCAATGTGGGCTGTTACCTCAGAGCCGGGCGGAACGGCCTTTCGCCACAATCCTTTTGGGATGGACCCGTCGGTAAAAGGGATGGAATTTGCCGGAAAGACAGGGACGGGACAGGTGCGCGGCATTAGTACGGCTGAGCGCCTGACCGGTATCCGAAAAAATGCAAAACTGCCTTGGAAATTGCGGGATCATTCTATTTTTGTCGGTTTTGCGCCATATGATCGACCGCGTTTCGCGATCGGAACGATCGTTGAACATGGCGGCTCCGGCTCCAAACGCGCCGCTGATATCAGCCGTGCCGTATTGGGTGAAGCTCTGCGCCGCGACGGGTCTGTCGATATGTCGACTGCTGAAACCGGAGCGTTGGAGTAATGGTGGCACAAAGCAGGGGCTTCCGCGGCGCTGCGCCCGCAACAGGCGGTTCTCTGGCCACCAAGCTGTTTGAAATTAACTGGCTCCTGCCGACACTTGTCGGCGTGTTGGGTTTGGTCGGTGTGACAATGATTTTCTCCGCCACAGACGGGGTTTGGCGCTATGGCGCGTTCCAGCATTTCGTCCGCGTTGGAGCCTGTGGATTGGTGATGTTAGTCGTAGCGTTGGTTGACATTCGTGTCTGGTATCGACTGGCTTATCCCATTTATGCTGTCGGGTTGTTACTTTTAATCGGTGTTGAATTTTTCGGCGTGGAGGTCAATGGATCTATGCGCTGGCTGGATTTTGGCATTGCTAGATTGCAGCCGTCTGAGGTGATGAAGCCCGCCATCGCTTTGGCCTTGGCCCGATATTATCATGACCTGCCGTCGCACCGCGTCAGCCATATTGTCGGCCTGATCGGCTCGCTTATTCTGCTGGCGCTTCCGATGTCGCTTATTCTTCGCCAGCCGGATTTGGGAACAACGCTCTTGCTGGGAACAACAGGCGTTGTTGTTATTTATTTAGCGGGAATATCCTGGCGGGTGATCGGCTTTGCCAGTGCTTTTGCTATTGTAGGCATTCCATTATTTTTTAAATATGGCCTAAAGCCCTATCAGCAAGAGCGGGTCCTTACTTTTCTTGATCCGTCTCGCGATCCCTCAGGGGCCAGTTATCATATCACGCAATCAAAAATCGCTCTCGGGAGCGGCGGGGTAAATGGCAAAGGCTTTATGCAAGGAACGCAGCGGCAAGGCGAATATGTCCCGGAGAACCAAACAGATTTTATCTTTACCGTCATTGGAGAAGAGTTTGGCTTAGTCGGCGGTATGTTGACGATAACCATCTATATGGCGGTAATCGGGGTCTGCCTTTGGCTGTCCTTGCAGTGCAAAGAGATGTTTGCAAAATTATTGATATTGGGCCTGACCACGACGTTCACGCTTTATATCTTCATCAATCTCGGAATGGTCATGGGTCTGGTGCCGGTGGTGGGCGTTCCGCTGCCGCTGATTTCCTATGGCGGCACGGTTATCTTAGCCGTTATGGGCGGCTTCGGCCTCATCCTCTCCGCGCATTTGCATCGCGGAGTCGAGCTTCCGCGCTCGGCATAGCGCCATTTCTGAAACGGCTCGGACCCAGTGCAAGTTTGCAGCCCGTTCATAACCCGCCTCAAAATGCCTGAATTTACAAGGTCAAAAACCCTGAGTTTCGTCAGCTTCAGCGCAGAGTCGCCCGATCAAACCGTTGTTACAGCATGTCGCGCTCGCTCCATATATCGCAACAGCAATCAAAAAAATGACTTTATTGGCGTCCGAAACCGGATTTGAAGCGGCTATCTTGGGGGCGGAGGGTCATGTGTAATCCTACATATGTTATGTATTATAACGTTATTATTTTTTTGTATGCGGGGCTCCGCCTTGACCCCATTTGCACAGACGTTATGGAAATCGTAGAAGGGGACAAAGAGCCTCTGGCATCTGTAAGGGGATATTTACAATGGCAAGCATTCCAGTCGAACGCGGCACCGCGCAATGGTCGTCCCGCTTTGCATTTATCATGGCTGCCGTCGGGAGCTCTGTCGGTCTCGGTAATCTTTGGCGTTTTTCGGCTGAGCTTGGCACGAATGGCGGCGCTGCATTCCTTGTCATTTATTTCGCCTGTATCGTCTTTGTTGGTATTCCGGTTCTGATGAGTGAATATATTATTGGCCGTGCCGGTAATGCTGCGTCCGCTGTAGGGTCGAACAATGATCTGGCAGAACGCTCAGGGGTTTCCAAAATTTGGAGCAGCGGCGCATGGTTCGGAATGATTGCCTCGTTCCTCATCGTGAGTTTTTACTGCGTCGTGGCGGCTTGGGTGCTGGCATATATCCCGAAGTTTTTGTTCGGTTCATTTGCAGGAATGCCTGCCGTTGAGATTGAACAACAATTTGGATTGATGGTGTCAAACCCAACAACACAGGTTTTACCTTGGTTCTTGTTTTTTGGACTTGTGACGGCGTGGCTAGTCGCGCGCGGGGTCAATAAAGGTATTGAGTTGGCAGCACGTTTACTGATGCCGATATTCTTCGTTCTACTGATTGGGTTGGCGGCTTATTCCATTATATCCTCGATGAGCAGCGGCGGCACGGCGGATGCTTTCGCTTTTATGTTCACACCGGATTTCGATAAAATTACACCGAAGGTCGCGCAGAGCGCCTTGGGCCAAGCCTGTTTCTCTATCGGTATCGGGAATGCGATCATGATCACTTACGGCTCATATTTGCCGCGTGACGTGTCCATTCCAAAATCGGCGGTTACGGTTTCGTTGGTCGACACATGTGTCGCCATTATCGCAGGTTTGGCGATTTTCCCGGTCGTCTTTGCGAATGACCTCAATTTTGAAGCTGGAGCAGGTATCTTCTTCACGACCCTGCCGACAGCTTTGTCTGACGCGCCGGGCGGCATGATAATTGGTGCGGCTTTCTTCTTCTTGGCCTTCTTCGCAGCGGTGACGTCCTCAGTTTCTTTGCTGGAGCCGTCAGTGGCGTGGGTCGCCGAGAAGTTCAATATCGCGAAAGCAAAAGCGGCATGGCTGACCGGAGCGGCCATTATGGCGCTGGGTTTAGTCTCTCTTTACAGCCTCGAATTCATGGACTTCATTGATGGTGGTCTCGCAGGTCCAATCCTTGCGCCATTATCTGCCTTGCTTGTTGTCCTCTTTACAGGTTGGCGCCTTAACAAAGCGATTTTAGCTCAGGAGCTTTCCGGCTCCGGTGAGGCACTCGGCAAGTTCATTTTGTTCTTCGTGCGCTTTGTTGCGCCTGTATTCATGGGATTTGTTCTCATTCTTGGAACGTGGGACCGTTGGATTAAGCCTTTAATCTCGGGCTAGGGTGCTGAACATTCCAAGATAAGACTGCGATGTGTCCACTTTGTAAGGTGCCGTCGGGCCAGGACTCAGCTTTATCTTAACCTGTCCAATTTAGGGTGGTTTTATTCCGGATTGTATTTGCTTTGCGGAATGTGTTAACGTCGATTATGGGTTGGAATTTATGAAGTCACGTCTCCGCATGTTAGCTTTGACGACCGCCGCTATCCTGGCGACCGGATGCGCGACTGTTGACATGACAGAAATGGCGATTCCGTCTGCGGCGAAAGCCGAAGTCCCGGCTGAACGCAATATCGTTTTGCGGGCCGCCAGCAAACTCTATGCGGCCTTCCGATCGAAGGGGTTTGTGGCCAAAACATCCCGTAAGAAAATGCAATCTGCCGCGTCAGTGCTTCTCAACGGATTGGAAGAGCGTGATCTGACATCTGATGTAAATTATGCGTCGCGAAACCTGCCGCGCGCCGTTGTGATAGAAGATATTTCTTACGCCACCCAATATGTCCGCCAGACTGCGGACGCTGCCGAAATCTATTTCGATATGTCCGAAGGTAAAAAGAAACTTCGCGAAGAGTTGACCGAGCTTGAGGAAGCTCTGCTGTCATCGCGCGAAGCTGCGGCGTCTTTCGAAGAAGTTGTCGGTTCAGAAAATGCCGCGTTACGCACTCTAAACGTCCAAATCGAACGCTTGAAGACTGTCACTGACAATTTCGGGAAACGGGTCCGCGACCAAGCTGCCGCTGAAATGGCAGCCCGGCGTAGGGAAAATTCTTAGCCTCTAGGTTTAACCCCAGAGCTGTCTTGAGGGCGGGAACACCGTTGCCCCGTCATATTTAAGTCCGTTATCGACGTCATCCGCAAGTAAGAGCGCGCCGTCCAAATCAATAATATCGCACAGACTTTCCAACGTCATCATGGGCGCCATAGCGAGTGAGCTGCCGACCATACAGCCTGCCATAACGGTAAACCCTTTGTCCTTCGCGCGCAGGATCAAATCGCGCGCCGCGACCGGCCCACCGCATTTGTCCAATTTTACATTCACAGCACGATACCCAAGCTGCCAGAGATCGTCCAAATTGTCGAGAGTGTGAAGGCCCTCATCAGCACAGAGTATGAGAGACGTATCAGGCAAGGGCTCTAAATGCCCGGCGGGTAGAGGTTGCTCGATAAGGGCTATGTTCAGCCCCGAGAGCGCGTCAAGAAATACCGGGAGCGTTGCCGGGTCCAGAGCTTCATTGGCATCAATAATTATGCTGGCATCCGGACGCGCATCCGCAACGGCCAAGACGTGTGCCAATCCGCCTTCACTAATTTTGATTTTCAGCCACGGATAATCGGCAGCGGCTTTGGCGGCGGCGGTCATGCTGTCTACCGACCCCCACGACAAGGTGAATGCGGTTTGGCGAGGTGAGGGGGGTGCGACGTCAAGAAGTCTAGCTGCCGACACGCCTAAACTCTTACATTGATAATCCAGCCATGCGGATTCCAGCGCGTTTCTGGCCGCGCCCGAGCCCGAACCCGAGCTATGCAGCCGCGACAAGGCGGCAATGACGTCGCCTGACTCGATCTCGTCGCGCACGCTTTCCAAATCGGCGGTTACGCTTTCGACAGTCTGATTATAGCGCGGATAGGGGCGGCATTCGCCCCGTCCGATATCGCTCTCCCTGCCCAGCACGACCTGCACAACATCCACCGCCGTGACGGATGTTCTGGAGATACGGAAGGGCGTGCGCGTCGGAAAACTGCGGGTGTGGATATCCAGCCTAAATTTCATGTTATTTCATTCAGCATTCTGGTGCGTAGGCGACGATAAGGGATTGACCCGGACGGCTGGGGTTTGCACCCTGCTACCCATGTTGGCAAGCACCGCAGATTATGAATTAGAGATGCGCGCGGAAACGCTCGTTGTGCGTCCGAGTGGCAGCTGGAACCTTGAGCAAGCGGGAAATCTGGATGGACGATTAGCCGGAGAGGTCGCAGGGAAAACATATCGGTTTGTCGAATATGATATGTCGAAGCTGGGCGATATGGATACAGCCGGCGCTTATCTTCTGGCGCGCGCCATCCGATATGGTGTGACCCCGGCTGAGAGTTGGAACGTTTTATCGCAAGCTCCCGGACACAAAACCCTGATGAGTGCGGCGACCTCTGCCGTCTTGGGACAGGAAGCAGAACGCAGCCGTCAGTGGTTTGACACATTCGCCAAACTAGGCGCTGCGACAGTTCGGTTCTGGGACGAGCTCATTGAGACGCTCGCTTTTATTGGACACTTTTTCGTGGTCTTGCTGAAAGTGATCGCGACTCCCAAAAAGCTCCGTTGGAAGGCGATCGTAAACTTGATTGAATCTGTCGGCTTGGACGCGGCCCCGATTGTCATGGTGTTGTCTTTTTTCATCGGGGCAGTGATTGCCTATATGGGGGCAAATTTGTTGGCTGCCTTCGGGGCCAGCGTTTTCATGGTGGACCTGGTGGGCTTTTCCGTGCTGCGCGAGCTGGCTGTTATCATTACAGCAATATTGCTGGCGGGGCGATCCGACTCGGCTTTTACGGCCCAGATAGGATCCATGAAAATGCGGCAAGAAATTGATGCCATGACCGTCATGGGTCTGGATACTTATGAAGTGCTCGTCATTCCGCGCGCGATTGCTTGCGTCATTGCCATGCCGATACTGACGTTTCTCGCTATGCTAAGCGGTTTAGCCGGAGGGTTGCTCGTGGCGTGGGCGACAGCTGACATTTCACCCATTCTGTTCTTTAATCGTCTGAATACGGCTGTTGGAGTTTCCAATCTTTGGGTCGGGCTTGTCAAAACCCCGGTCTTTGGGTTGATCATTGCGATCATTGGATGCCGCCAAGGTCTCGCCGTGACGGGGAGTGTCGAAAGCCTTGGGCAACGGACAACAACAGCTGTCGTGCAGGCGATTTTTGCAGTGATTTTTGTGGATGCGATGTTTGCGATCCTGTTTTATCAGATTGGCGTTTAGCCATGGCTTTGTCGGAAAATTTGGACCAGTCCGCTCCGCCGATGCGGGCCGTGGGAATAAAGACCCAGTTCGGGCCGAACATCATTCATGAGCATTTGGACTTCACTGTCAATTACGGCGAGATTGTCGGCCTCGTCGGCGGGTCGGGGACGGGCAAATCGGTTTTGCTCAATACTATGTTGGGGCTCAAAGAACCCGAAGGCGGATATGTTGAATATTTCGGTCAAAACCGGGATGATCTGACGCCGGAGGTGCGGCGCGATATAAAAAATGAAATGGGGGTTTTGTTTCAGGGCGGCGCGCTGTTTTCATCTATGACTGTACGAGAGAATGTCATGATGCCTATGCGGGAGAGCACGAATTTATCGGACGGGCTGATGCGTGAACTTGCCGATATGAAAATTCATATGGTGGGCCTGCCACCGGAAAGCGCTATCCTTTACCCGTCGGATTTGTCAGGCGGTATGAAGAAACGGGCCGGGTTGGCCCGCGCCTTAGCGCTTGATCCGAAATTACTATTCCTGGATGAGCCAACGGCCGGGTTGGACCCTGTCGGCGCGAATGCTTTTGATGAGCTCATTCTTGGACTTCGGGAAGCTATGAACCTGACTGTGTTGATGGTAACGCATGATCTCGACAGCCTGTATCTCATCTGCGACCGGATTGCGGTTTTGGTTGATAAACACATCCCTATCGCCGATAGTTTGCAGGCTGTGAGCCAATATGACCACCCGTGGGTGAAGGAATATTTCGGTGGTCCACGGTCGCGTGCTGCAATTGGCGCGGGCGAAGCTGCCGGAAATCGGCAGAAAGGGTAGGCGTGGAAAACAGAGCTAATTATGCACTGATAGGCATGTTTGTGCTCGTGGCCATCACGGCGCTAGTTGGCTTTGTGATCTGGTTGACCGGGTTTCAGGCCAATCAGCAATATGACACCTATGAAGTCGCTTTCGAGGGTGGTGTGCGGGGTCTGTCACAAGGTTCAGAAGTTCGCTTTAACGGGCTCGGCGTCGGTGAGGTTATGAGCTTGGCGTGGGGAGAAGATGACCCCAACCTCGTCATCGCCGAAATTCAAGTTCAAGACCGGACGCCGATTGATGTGAATTCGACGGCAAAGCTAACACCGCTGGGTCTGACGGGGATGAATTATATTGAGATCACACCCGGCCCGGACGACGAAGCGCCGCTCATGGCCGATATGCCAGGCCGCGGGACGAAGCAGATCGTGGGTGAGGGGAGCTCGGTAGATGAGCTGCTGACGGGTGGCGGCGATGTTGTCATCGCAGCTCAGACCGCGTTGAACAACGCGAACAGCCTTCTTTCAGAAGAAAATTTGGCGGCGTTCACTTCAATTTTGCAGAATGTCGAAGCCATTACCGCCTCCGTTGATGTTTCTGAAGTCGACCCGCAAAAACTAAATGATTTGATGGATAGCTTCACGGCTGCCGCCAATGCGATTGCCGAGACCGCCAAATCGATTAGAGGCACATCCAACAGCATTGATACTGTCGTTCAAGAAGACGTCCGGAACATTTTGGCGAAAGCTGAGGGCACTTTGGCAAATGTCGATACAACGATCTCAACCTTTGATGGGACGGCAGAAGATGTTGATCTGCTACTCATTGATACCCGGGACGCGATCAATCGCTTGTCAAATTCGGGTCTCACAGATTTGGAAGACACCGTAGATTCGATCCGCCGATTAGTAACAACACTGGGACGTGTCGCAGACAGTTTGGAACAAAACCCGGCTCAATTTGTGTCCGGGGTTGAACGTGAAGAAATGGAATTGCCGCAATGATCTCCCGTAATCTCCTTATTTTAGCGGTGGGCGCCAGCTTATCATCCTGCTTATCGCTCTTGCCCGATCCAAAGCCCGCCCCGTCGATATACAGATTGGCGACAATTACGCAGCCCGTTAGTCCGGCCGCAAATGCCGAAATCATTCGCGTGGAACGCCCGGCCGCTGCCCAGCTTCTCAGCACCAATGATATCGTGGTCACGGATGGCGGTCAGAAACTTTCTGCCATCGCCCGGGCGAATTGGGCGGAAGTGACTCCGGTTCTCATCCAAGGTGTCTTGATTGAAGCTTTGGAGAGCTCCCCGCAATTTATCGGATTAGACCCGACAACCGGAGCAAAAACAGAAACCCGCGTTCATTTGGTGGTCAAAAACTTCGAAGCGAACTTTGATAACGGTCCGCAAAGCGCGCCGCTGGCCGTTGTTCATTATAGCGTGACCTATGCCCGCTCAGGCGATCGGCGCTTATTAGGGACGCGAACGGTGCGCAAGACTATGCGGGCGAGCTCGGTCAATGTGTCATCTATCGTGACGGCGATTGAACAAGCCAATGATGCGGCGATGAGCGATATCGTGACTTGGTTAGAGACTAAAAAGAGTCAAAATCGGAGCTAGACGTCGTCGGTTTGCAGCTTCGCTTTTCGCGCGGCACGTCGGCTTAGCCAGCTCTTGAGGCTTAAAAAACCGACCAGCAAGAGAATGACAGTGCAGATCAAAATGCCCATGATCATCTCCATTTCCTCGCCAAAGGCTTCCCCCAAGAGGTGAATGGCGGCAAAAATCGCGACACAGTAAAGCGTAGCGGTTATGAAAATAATCACGCAGAATTTCACATATCTCATCTTGAAATAGCCACAGGCCACATAGACCGGGACACGGGCCAAAGGCAGGAAGCGAGCGGTTAGCAGGGTGAGGAAAGCGTGGCGTTTTACTTTGTCTTGCAAGCTCAAAACTTTGTCTTTTTCCGCCCATTTTCGCGCGCGCGCCGACGCATGTGCCGAATAGCCAATCCAATATTTCCATATATCAGACACGAAAAGGCCAAAAAGAATCACGAAGAAGACGACCGGGAAATGTTTCGGATCATGCGCGCTAAGCGTCGCAGCGGCGATGACTGCAGCGTCTTCCTGCACAAAAGGGCCTATGAGAATGCCGAGATAGAGAAACCAAGACGGGTCCATAACCAGCGTCCCACCACAGCAGGCCCAGCGCGTCAAGCTAAGGCTCTTATGCGCGAGGGGTCGCCCCTGGAAGGGCGGTTTCAAATGACTGAAATAAGGCGGTCCTAAGGCGTTGCGATTGTGAGCGGCGCGTGACATAAGGCGCGAAATTTTCAAACCTTGGCGGGTGCATCGCGCGCCGGCCCAAACTTGGTGATATCATCATGCAAATCAAAGAGCTCGAGGCCGAAGGCCTTTCAAAGACTTTTGCCGTTACGGTCCCGAAAGAGGACCTCGCCGTGAAATTGGAAGCAAAGATCAAAGAGATGCAGCCGCAGGTCACACTGAAGGGCTTCCGCCCCGGTAAAGTCCCGACAGCGCATATCCGCAAGATGTTTGGCCAATCCATCATGAGCGATATCGTTCAAGAGGTCGTCAATGAGAGCTCTCAGCAGGCGATCAATGACAATAAAATCCGTCCGGCCGGTCAACCGCAAATCGACCTGCGTGCGAATGGCGAAGATGTGACAAAAGGCGAAGCGGATCTCGAATACACATTAAAAGTCGAATCCATTCCCGATTTTGAGCCGGTTGATCCTGAGAAACTCAAATTTACACGCCTCATTCACGAAGCTGACCAAAAAGACGTGGACGAGCGCCTCAAGGAGCTCGCGTCTTCACAAAAGAGCTACAAGAAGAAGGCCAAGACGGCCAAAGCCAAAAAAGACGATGCGGTCCTTATTGACTTCGTCGGTACAGTTGACGGCGAGCCTTTCGACGGCGGCGCGATGGAAGGCCATCAACTCGTCCTCGGCTCCGGCACATTCATCCCGGGTTTTGAAGACCAGCTCATCGGCGCGAAAGCCGGTGATGAGCTCGACGTGAAAGTCACATTCCCGGATCCGTATCAGTCCGCTGATTTGGCCGGTAAAGACGCCGTCTTCGCAACCAAGGTTGTCGAAGTTCAAGGCGCGGCAGACAGTAAAATTGACGATGACTTTGCCAAGAATTTTGGCATGGAATCCGCTGACGCGCTCAAGACTGCCGTTAAAGAGCAATATGAAAATGAGCTGCAAGGCCAATCGCGTCTGCGCCTCAAGCGCGCTATCCTCGATGAGCTAGACAAGAAGCATAAATTCGACCTGCCGCCGGGCATGGTTGAAGCCGAGTTCACAAATATTTGGAACCAGGTTCAGGCTGAAAAAGAAGCCGGAAATCTTGACGAAGAAGATGCCAAGAAAACCGATAAAGCGCTCGAGAAAGACTACCGCAAGATTGCACAACGCCGCGTGCGTTTAGGTCTCGTTCTGGCTGAAATGGGCCAGAAGCACGAAATCCAAATCTCGAATGAAGAGCTGCAACAGGCCATGGTCGCTGAAGCCCGTCAATATCCGGGACAAGAGCAGCAAGTTATCGAGTTTTATCAAAAGAACCCGCAAGCCATCGCCCAACTCCGCGCGCCTATCTATGAAGAGAAGGTCGTCGACCTGATCGTTGAGAAGGCCAAGATGACGGATAAGAAAGTCGATAAAGAGACCTTGTTTGAAGAAGATGGCATGATTTAGATAGAGCAATTCGCTTAAGCACATATTGCCTCAGAAAATGCACACCCTTCGTGCAATTTCTGAGTTCCTAAATGCGAAATGCGTAGCGGAGCGAATAGCGCCGTAAACTCCAAGCCCGTTTGCAGAGGTGCAAGCGGGCTTTTTTATTGCTTTGGATTCAAAGGGGAATAAGTTCACATTGTGATACGCTTAATCCTCATTTCTGTATTGTCTGTCTTTGCGGCGATTGCTCTGATCCTTCCGGTATCCGTTTCTGGTGGTTTCGGTATGTCCGTTTTGCGGCTTAGTCTTGGCGGTGCATGTTTGGTTCTTCCGCAAGCCATTTGGTTATGGGTAGCTGATAGTATTGCTTCAAAAGCTTCACAAAGACCGCCGTCCAATTTAGTTAGGGTCTTAGTCGTATTCTTTGTTCTAGCAATTGCGCTGACTTATGGCGCAATGTTGAGCGCATCTCCATCCAGTAACGAGGCGCTAATACTGTCTCTCGGTAACATTCTGTTTCCCGCAGGATTTGTGGCTCTATTCGCAGCTATCATAATGGTGTCCCGCCGCGTCATTGATGCAGAAGATAACCCGCAAATTGCCCGGGGCAGTCGAATTTTTGTCCTCTGCCTAGGCTTTTTCTACGCCATTATTGGGATGTTCTTCATCGCGCCGAGATTGAAGCGGTTACAGGCAAAATCCGCGGCCTAAACATACTCCACCCCAACAGCACGCGCCCCGCGCAGAGCTTTCTCGCGTGCCTCTTCTAAACTTTCCCCTCGCGCCACCACAACGCCCAGACGCCGACCCCCATCAATCTCCGGCTTCCCAAACAACCGAATCTGCGTGTCAGGTTCCGCCAAGGCCGCATCCACATTCGCGAAGCTGATATTAGATGACACCCCATCCCCCAAAATCACCGCCGAGGCCGTGGGGCCGAATTGGCGGATAATGGGAATGGGCAGGCCCAGAATCGCGCGGGCGTGGAGGGCGAATTCTGAGAGATCTTGCGAGATGAGCGTCACGAGACCCGTATCATGCGGGCGGGGGGAGACTTCGGAGAAGATGACCTCATCGCCTTTGACGAAGAGCTCCACCCCGAAGAGCCCGTAACCGCCGAGCGCATCGGTGACGGTCCGCGCCATATCTTCGGCGGCTTTTAATGCGGTAGGAGTCATGGGGTGAGGCTGCCAGCTTTCCTGATAATCACCGCCCTCTTGGCGATGACCAATGGGCGCGCAGAAACTGGTTCCGCCCGCGTGGCGCACAGTGAGCAGCGTGATTTCATAATCAAAATCGACAAAACCTTCAACAATGATGCGAGACTTGCCGGTGCGCCCGCCGGTTTGGGAATAGCTCCAGACGCCCGCAATATCGGCCTCCGTGTGGGCCGTAATCTGCCCCTTTCCGGATGATGACATGACGGGTTTGACGACGCAGGGCAGGCCGATCTCGGCCATAGCGGCACGGCACTCGGCCTCGCTATCGGCGAAGCTATAAGGGGAGGTCGTCAGGCCCAACTCCTCTGCCGCGAGCCGCCGAATGCCCTCGCGGTTCATGGTGAGCTGTGTGGCTTTTGCGGTTGGAATGACGGTGAAACCCTCACTCTCCAGCGCGAGCAATGTCTCCGTCGCGATGGCCTCAATCTCGGGGACGATCAGGTCAGGCCGCTCGTCCTCCACGATTTTGCGCAAGGCGTCCCCGTCCAGCATATTGATGACATAGGCGCGGTGCGCGACCTGCATGGCGGGCGCATTCGCATAGCGGTCCACGGCAATCACCTCGACGCCGAGCCGTTGCAGCTCGATAACAACTTCCTTCCCAAGCTCCCCACAGCCGCACATCATGACTTTGGTGGCGGAAGGAGTGAGGGCGGTTCCGAGGGTGGTCATGGGCATTCTCTTATCAAGGCGCAGTTACGGAAAACGGCTAGCAGCTCTAATGACGTCAATCTAGCGTATCCCGGCCGTCGGTATGTTGATACGCTTTGTGTTAAAACTGCAATGTTTTCCAACATTAATGCCCGGTTCAGGTTAAGTGTGCTGATGGTTAGTTTTTGCAGGGTTATTTTGAACCAATAGAGGCGCGCGCAATTGGCGCTGTCTCGATTAATTGACAATTGCAGAAAATATGACAACACGAATACAGAGTATTTAATTGGGATTATTTTGAAAACAGTTCAGCGAACATTACAAATTATAGGCCCCGCGCTTCTCCTCGCAGCTTGCAGTGCGGCGCCAGTATCGTCAAATATGTCCGACACTCCCCAAAAGACTGAAAAAGCCGGCGCAACGACGAGCGATGACAATATGGCCCCTGCTCGAGATGGGAATATTGCCATTATGGAAGAATTCGAAGCCGCTAAGAAAAAAAATACGATTGTAGCTTATGACCTGTTCATCGCGCGCCATCCAAATCATGACCTAGCCGTAAAGGCGAAGTCACTTCGGCTAAAGGCTCAGAAGTAGAGTATAAAGTATATTAGAGGGGCTAGGCGCTTGCCGAAGAGAGGATAAAACAATGTATTATTCAGAGACGTATCGGTTTGGCGAATCTACATATAGAATTGGCGAATTTTTTTTCCGTGAAGATATAGTTCACGAGGAGTCTTTTTTCTATAACTCCGGTTTCAGCTTTAACGGGCATGTCTCACCGCGCTATATACCTGAGTTCGAGTCTACCGTCCCGCTTGCGCCGACGTCCTATGTTGCGGATACGAGCTCTACTTCGCAAGAGTTCCATTTGGACAACCTGCCGGAATATGTCGGCTTAGCGGGCGGCACTTATGTGAAAGAGGACGACCACATTTGCGATGAAAATTGTGATCACGACCACGATCACGATCACGCCAGCGCAAATGGGGATGGCAGTCAGGGCGGCGTTCCCGGAACTCCGAATGAGAACGGCACAGCCTCTACCACAATAAACGTCGCCGCCTCCGGCGATCAGGGGATTGATGGATTACTGTCGGGGGTCCAGTGGCAAGGCTCCGCAATTACCTATAGCGATCCGGATGCTGTCACAGATTATGAGGCGGGTCACGCCGAAGCCTTTACTGATTTCTCGCAATTAACCGCCGCACAGTTGGAGGCCTTTCATTTTGGGCTGAACGCAACAACTTTGACACAAAATGCCGGCGCAGCCGGGTTCTCAGTCAGCGGCTTTACGAATTTGGACATTACTTATGCGGGCTCCGGTGAAGGCGTTGCGACGCTTCGGGGCGCGAATACATCTGATCCCGCCACGGCCTATGCTTATTATCCAAGTACAAATGTAGTCGGCGGGGACTCTTTCTATGGCGCCGCGGGCGCTACACCGATCCTTGGTAATTACCATTGGCATACTGTTTTGCATGAGCTTGGACACGCCCTCGGCTTGGCTCACGGACATACCGGCGGGGCTTACGGCGCTATGCCCGACGAAGTTGACGGGGTTGAGTTTTCGATCATGACCTACCGGACCTATGTCGACGGTCCTCTCAACGGGTATAGCTATGAGACCTTTGGCGCTCCGCAAACCTTTATGATGTATGACATTGCCGCCCTGCAATATATGTATGGCGCTGATTTCACGACAAATAGCACGGACACAGTCTACGCTTGGACTCCGACCAGCGGGGACATGACGGTCGATGGGGTGATTGCGCTCAATCCGGGTGCGAACCGGATTTTCTCCACGATCTGGGACGGCGGCGGCAATGACACTTATGATCTGTCAGCCTACACAACGGATCTGCAAATCGACCTCGCACCAGGCAGCAGCAGCCTGTTTAGCGCGGTGCAGCAATCCAATCTCGGCGGCGGCACTTTTGCCGCGGGTAATGTCTATAATGCTTTGCAATATCAGGGGAATGCGGCCTCCCTCATTGAAAACGCGATTGGCGGGTCGGGCGACGACACGTTTAGCGGCAATGCAGCGGACAACACATTTACGGGCGGAACCGGGAACGACACACTCACTCATGAAGGCGCAACAGCTGCCGTCACTGTGGATCTCGGCGCGGGCACAGCGACGGGCACCACAATTGGTTCCGACACGCTGATAAGCATTGAAAACGTCAGCGGCACGGACTTTGACGACATTCTGATAGGCACGACAGGTGTCAATGTCATTCTGGGCGGTAAAGGCGAAGATACGATCACCGGCGGTGGCGGTAATGACACGCTGAATGGCGGCTTTGGTATGGACACGGCCATATTCTCAGGCGTCTCAACAGACTACACCATTTTGGACAATGGCGATGGCACTCTAACGATTACAGCTAATGTTGGCTCGGACGGGGTCGACACGCTAATCAGTATCGAATTTGCGGTCTTCTCGGATGGAACCATAACGCTCCCGACCGCAAGCGTTCCCGGCATAACGCCCGGTGACGACGATTATACAGGAACGTCCGGTGCCGATGAAATCTATGCTTTGAGTGGCAATGATATCATCAATGGCGCGGATGGTGATGACTATATTTATGGTCAGGCCGGGATGGATACGCTGTACGGCGGAGACGGTAACGATACGATTGACGGCGGCGACGGCAATGATACCATTTTGGGCGATGGCGGCGTTGGCAGCGGTGTTATCACGACATCAGGCGCTGTTGAAAATGTTACCGGCGGATCAAGCGCGCCTCGTACTGCTTTTACTGTCGATACTGCGGGCACCGTCACGATTGATGTTTTGGCGCGCGACTTTGATGTTGATGGTGACGGTTCCACCAGTAATTTGGACTCGTATATGTATCTCTTCAATGCCGACCCGAATGGGGTTGGCGGGTTGGGAACGCTCGTTGATTTCAATGATGATAGTAGCGGCACGCCGGATGGCTCGACCTCTAATTTGGATTCATTTTTGTCCCTTACCCTCGCGGCAGGGGATTATGTTGTGGTTGTCGGAGAGTACGAACTCACCGAGCAAGAAGCCCGGGATCAGCTCAATGATGCGACAATCTCCGGCGACGGAGACTTCCAGCTGACCTTCTCAGGCGATGTGACTGTGCCGGGCGGCACGTTTATTGAGGGGGGCGGGAATGACATCCTCAATGGCGGCAATGGCAATGACACACTTGAAGGCGGCGGGGGCGACGACATCCTTGCCGGTGAAGGCGGCGCTGACACGCTTGATGGCGGCGACGGTATCGATACGGCGAGTTATGAGACCTCTACGAACCGGGTTATTATAAACCTTGCGGCCAGCACAAACAGCAGTGGTCACGCGACCGGAGATACATTTATCAGCATCGAAAATCTGACCGGAAGTAATTTCGGTGATACCTTTACGGGCGACGGCGGGGATAATGTTATTGACGGCGGTGTAGGCGCTGATGTTCTCTCCGGTTTCAACGGTGATGACACGCTCCTCGGCGGCGCAGGCCGGGATGTCCTAACCGGAGGTGCCGGCGCCGACACGATTGACGGCGGGGCAGGCAGCAGCGACTTGGTGCGCTATGTCGGCTCTAACGAAGGTGTAACTGTCGATTTGGGTGCAGGCACAGCGACAGGCGGACATGCGGAAGGCGACATTCTGTCCAATGTCGAGCAGCTCTTCGGCTCCGGCCATGATGACACACTCACAGGCAACGCATCCAATAACTTCATCCTGGGCTCAACCGGTGACGATACGCTGGACGGCGGCGGCGGTATTGATAAACTCTTTGGCGGCACCGGCGCGGACACATTTGTCTTCGGCGCGGGCGATAATTTTGCCTATGTTGCCGATTGGGAAGACGATATCGACAGCTTGGACTTGTCTCAATATGGCTTCAATAGTGTTGCTGACGCCTTGGCGAATATGAGCCAATTCGGTAATCATGTGCGCTTCTTCGTCAACGGGGAAACGCTACTTATCCTGAATGCGGATTTGGACGATATGGCGGATGATATCCTGATAGATGCGCCTGCCGTCTAGGCGAAGTTCGGGGGCTCTCAGCCGAGGCGTGTAAACTAACAGCACCGCAACGACAGTCTACACAAAACGAACACCCTTTTCCGCCCCTAATCCTCATGATTTCGCCAATCATGGGCGGGGTGGTAGCCTTCGCCTATACTTTCATATTTCCACGCTTTTTCGCCCGGTGGGGGTTTGTGGTTTTCATTTGCGGATCGCGCGGCTTCTGCAGCGCGGAGGTCTGCGGCTATTTTCACGTCAGGATGGGGTTCAGGCTCTGGGGCTGGGGCCTTTGGCGCCAAGTTCGGATATGCGGCGCGCATCTTCGCGATGAAGGCTTTGTCCAAAATGGGGATTTTCGGGCGGCAGTCGTCCAAACACGCCTCCATCGCATCCATCTCGGCTTCCAATTGGCGCTGTTTTAACTCCCGGTCCAGCTCCACCCAGTCGGGATTGGATTTCCGCAGGGCGAGAGCGGCCTCAGCTTCGCGCTCGGCCCGCCTCAGCGCGCGGATTTCATAACGGGCTTTCTCGAGTTGAATCGCGAGCAGGGCCGCGCGCGCCTTGCGCGGCGGTGGGTTTTTGCGGGGCATGGGAGTCCTATTTTTGGGTGATTAAATTATGTCACACCGACGCAAGCCAACGGCTTGCCCGGTGCCCATGTCGTGAGGGCAAGGCCGGACATCGCATAAATAGATATGTGCATATCCTGCGACCGGTGAAATTCGCTAAGCTATCGCCTTCCGCAAAATTCAGGGAATGGGTACCGGGCGGTCCTACGGCCCGCGACGGTATGACGATTGTTGTTAGGTTTGTGTGTCTCTGTTGTTTCGTTCGTCTCTCTAAGTCTCAAAATTAAATGGGATGTTCGTGTGGGTGGTTAGGCTCTGCGAGTGCGAATGCGATATGCGAATGCTTTGAGCCCTCCCAACTTATTGTCAGAAAGTCCCACACGACGACGCCTTTTTGCGCTACCGGCCGAACAGAACAGTCAAGGTTCAATCAGCTCTCGATAGGCCACCCAGAACGACGGACATTACCCCGCCGCGCCCAATGACAAGCGCCGCTTCTTCCCGATTAGATCAATGCGCATCTGACCGTCCCGTGGAAGAAGACAAGATTAAATATGCGGCCATACACCCAATTCGAGGATGCATCTTTTTGAAAAAATCATAAGCGGTTGAAAGCAGGGGATTTTATCTTTTGTACTACGCCTGTGACCCGAGGATGGAAATCAAAGACGCTTCAAAACGTCAAATTAGAAACCCCAGAGAGCGGCCTAAAACGCCCAAAGAAGGACGCTCAACTAAGTTCAGAAACGGAAGGCTCGAAAGTTCTATACCGTGGCAGTTCGGTCATTTGGTTACTCGAAGATTGATTGAAGGGTTTTTTGCTTATACTTGAGTACACGGGCTGCCACGAGGCATAGACAAGCTATCGTCAAAATTATGGGTAATTCGATGCCGAAACCTATGGTATAGATAGCGTTCATTTGAGTGAGAAGCTCACCATCCGCTCCTAGTTCAGACATTCTCTGGGTTCGTTGAATTATAGCTAAAACGAATTGTACAACCGTTGCAATAATTGCAGCCCAGCCGCAGATGCTTAGATAATATTTCAAAGAAGTTTCAGTCATTCCGAAATCTATCCCTGTTTCTCTAACATATATGCCCCAAAGAAACAGAGTGGCGAGAGAGCCAAGTCTTGAATGCAGTTAGCGATAATGCGAAAAACCGTGATCCAAAGCTCGGGCTGTCTTGCGTCTCCAAGGGATTGCAATTGAATCCCCGAATAAATTTGAGTCAGCGCCACCAAGACACTGACAAATGGAATCATCCATCCAAATACGATAAGAATAGTGCGTAACACCCTACCGCTCCATTACGTCGGCATTGCTCTGTCCCTGAGGAACGAGCGACCAGATATTATCATTGCGAATGACGTTTAGCTACCATAAATATTATTATCATGGCGAGCAATACGGGACAAGATTAATCCAGCCCCCATAAAACGTCCAAATTTTTTAATGTGTGCTTTGGGGCAAAAACCGACATATTGTGAGCGGCTTAAAATCGCCTCACAACAGCCGCTGGTAATGTTTTTGAGTTAGGCAATGATTTGCCCTTTTAAGGCGGGCTGCTGACGTATGATTTTCCCTGACTGAAAAAACACTCACATTTGCGTCAGATTGTCCGTTGCAATGGTCAGGGCGGCCCAATAGGTATTGGCGAGATAGCAGACCCGTGTGAGTCTGCGCTTTAGCCTGCGAGTCCCATGTCTGATTTCTTGCTGGAATACCTGCCTGTTGTGATCCTTTTCGGGATAGCGACGGTGTTGTCCCTTCTTTTCCTCCTTGTGCCGACGGTGATTGCGCCGAAGGACCCGGATTCGGAAAAAGTTTCCACATATGAGTGCGGGTTCAACGCCTTTGACGACTCGCGGATGAAATTTGACGTTCGGTTCTATCTCGTCGCGATTCTTTTCATCATCTTCGATATCGAAGTCGCCTTCCTGTTTCCCTATGCGGTGACGCTGGACACGATTACGTGGCAAGGCTGGCTTGTGGTTATGATCTTCCTCGCAGAGCTGGCCGCCGGCCTCGCTTATGCGTGGAAAATTGGCGCGCTGGATTGGGAGTAAGCTCATGGTCTTAGTCAATCCAAATGGCGATGTCGGAACGCCCGCCTATGATCCCAAATCGCACGATGTGGGCTTTACTGGCCTGTCGAATGAGTTGGCCGATAAGGGCTTTATCACGGCGGCGTCTGATGATTTGATTACATGGGCGCGGACGGGCTCCCTGATGTGGATGACGTTTGGCCTCGCGTGTTGCGCGGTGGAGATGATGCAGGCGTCCATGCCGCGTTATGACGTCGAGCGGTTTGGCTTCGCCCCGCGTGCTTCCCCCCGCCAATCCGACGTGATGATTGTTGCGGGGACATTGACCAATAAAATGGCCCCGGCGCTTCGTAAGGTTTACGACCAAATGCCAAATCCGCGCTATGTGATTTCCATGGGTTCTTGCGCGAATGGCGGCGGGTATTATCATTACTCCTACGCCGTTGTGCGCGGCTGTGATCGGATTGTCCCTGTCGATGTTTACGTCCCCGGGTGCCCGCCAACGGCGGAGGCGCTGGTTTACGGCATTTTGCAATTGCAGAAGAAAATCCGCCGCGAAGGGAATATTGAGCGTTAATCATGGCTGATAATCTCGCAGACATTCAAGACCATATCGAAGGCCAAATGGGCGATGCCATCCGCAGCTCAGAGATGAGCTTTGGAGAGCTGACCCTAAATGCGCGCCGTGCAGACATTGTCACGGTGCTGACATTCTTGCGCGATGACCCGATCTGCCGTTTCACACAGCTGATCGACATTGCAGGGGTGGATTATCCGGCCCGCGCGCGGCGTTTTGACGTGGTCTATCATCTGCTCTCCATGGAGCATAATTCTCGCATTCGTCTCAAAATTACGACGGATGAAGAGCATGCGGTGAATAGCTGCGCCGCCGTCTTCCCCAATGCTGATTGGTATGAGCGCGAAGCCTTTGATATGTACGGTATCGCCTTTGACAATCATCCGGACCTGCGCCGTATTTTGACGGATTACGGGTTCGAGGGGCATCCGCTACGCAAAGACTTCCCGCTCTCCGGCTTCGTCGAAGTGCGCTATGACGAAACTCGCAAAGCGGTCGTGTATGAGCCTGTGAACTTGCCGCAAGAATATCGGAGTTTTGATTTCCTCAGCCCATGGGAGGGCGGCGAATATGAGCTGCCGGGTGATGAGAAAGCGGAGGCGGAGTAAGTGCGGTTTGTCTCAATCATCGTCGGGTTAATAATTTCGATGCCTTCGGCGGCTTATGCTGTTGAGAGTGGGGTCGATTATGACTCGCTGACGCAAAAAGTTCGCAAGTCCGTTTACGTATATCATCATAAACGCGGAATTTCTTTAAACGGCTCCGAGACGAAATCCCTTCTTGTTCAAAGCTTTCTGGGTCAATTGGTAAAATCGCCGCTGGCTGAGTTGGAGGCTCATTTGCTTTACGCTTGCGGCATGCCGGATTTATATGATGCTGAATCCATTAACTTCAGCCTGGGCGAGGGTGTTCAGGTGAACAGATCTGATATTTTTCTCTATGCGCGAAAGTATGATTCAAGGAACAGGTTTCCGGCGAAAGAGGGTATGAGCAGCAAAAAGCGTCGCAAGCTAGATGCCAAATCTATGAAGTATTTTAACGACCACTGGAAAAGAAATAAGTTTCTGCCTCAAACGGCGACTGAAGAGCTGGGTGAAATTAACCCGTGGGTCTCAGATGAGTCTTTGGTTGCTGATATGAGAGAGAAATGCTCAGTGGCAATCGATGATGCGATTAAGCCTCATCGAGGGCCGCTTTTAAAATTTGTTGAGGATACCGTCCACTCAAGTGTGGAGACTACAGTTAAATGACCACTACCGAAGCCATTCTCCACGGTGATGACCGTAATTTTACGATTAACTTCGGGCCGCAGCATCCGGCTGCCCATGGTGTTCTGCGCCTTGTTCTGGAGCTGGAAGGCGAGGTTGTTGAGCGCGTGGATCCGCATATCGGCTTGCTGCATCGCGGCACCGAGAAGCTGATGGAGCATAAGACTTATCTCCAAGCGCTACCTTATCTGGATCGTCTCGATTACGTTGCGCCGATGAACCAAGAACATGCGTTTTGTCTAGCCATTGAAAAGCTGACGGGCATGGGCGTGCCGCGCCGTGCGTCTTTCATCCGCGTGCTTTACTCCGAGATCGGGCGCATCCTCTCGCATATGCTGAACATCACGACGCAGGCGATGGATGTCGGAGCGCTGACGCCGCCTGTTTGGGGTTTTGAAGAGCGCGAAAAGCTGATGGTATTTTACGAGCGCGCCTGCGGGTCGCGCATGCATGCGAATTATTTTCGTCCGGGCGGGGTGCATCAAGACTTGCCGCCGAAACTGCTCGCGGACCTCGCCGATTGGTGTGAGCAATTCCCGCAAAAGCTCCAAGACATTGAGACCCTGCTGACCGAGAACCGGATTTTCAAACAGCGCAATGTCGATATTGGTGTTGTCTCCGCGCAGGATTGTCACGAGCGCGGTTTTACGGGCGTCATGGTGCGTGGCTCCGGCCTTGCTTGGGATTTGCGCCGCAGCCAGCCTTACGAAGTTTACTCAGAGCTCGATTTCAAAATCCCGCTCGGCAAAAACGGCGATTGCTATGATCGCTACCTCTGCCGCGTTGAGGAAATGTATGAATCCGTGAAGATCATGCAGCAATGCCTCGAGTTAATGCCGGAAGGTCCGGTCATGACGCAGGATAATAAATTCGTCCCGCCGCGCCGCAGCGAGATGAAGCAGAGCATGGAAGCGCTCATCCATCACTTTAAACTCTATACCGAGGGCTTTCATGTGCCGAAGGGCGAAGTTTATTGCGCCGTAGAAGCGCCAAAGGGTGAGTTCGGCGTTTATCTCGTTTCGGACGGCACGAATAAGCCGTATCGCGTGAAATTGCGCGCGCCGGGTTTTGCGCATTTGGCGGCAATGGATTATCTCAATCGCGGGCACATGCTCGCCGACGTGTCAGCGATCCTCGGCTCGCTCGACATCGTATTTGGGGAGGTTGACCGATGAGTGCGCGTCGTATGGCATTGGTTCAGCCTGAGAGCTATTCGTTCTCGCCTGCGGCCGAAAAAGAAATCGATATGTGGGTCGCGAAATACCCGGCGGATCGTCAACGCTCGGCCCTGATTCCTGCGCTTTGGATTGCGCAAAAAGATGCGGGCGGATGGCTGCCTGAAGTTACCATGCGCGCTGTCGCTGATAAGCTCAGCATGGCCTATATCCGTGTCTATGAAGTCGCGACATTTTACACGATGTATAATCTGTCCCCTGTGGGCGAGCATTTCGTCCAGCTTTGCGGAACAACGCCGTGCTGGTTGCGTGGATCTGATGATCTGAAAGCTGTCATGGAGCGCCGCGTCGGGCCGCAAAACACGGTTTCAAGCGATGGTAAATTGAGCTGGCTTGAAGTCGAATGTTTAGGGGCTTGCGCCAATGCACCGATGATCCAAATTTCGAATGCAGCTGGCGATCATTATTATGAAGATTTGACAGCCGAGAGTTTTGATGCGCTGCTGGATAAGTTGGTGGCGGGCGAAACCCCGACGCCGGGTCCGCAAAACAGCCGCCAAGGGTCCGAAGCCGAGGGCGGGGCGACCGTGTTGTTGGATAAGAAGATCTACAAGTCCGGACGCAAATTGACGAAGCTGCCGAACCAAGGTAAAAAAGTGGGTGTCATTCGTCATGCGCATGGCGATCCCAAAGAAAATCATGCGACGCTGGAAAATATCGGAACGCGTGCCGAGGAGGCAAAACCAGTTGCCGCCAAACCAAGACGCGCAACGAAGGCGGCGCCGAAGCGTATGGGGCGTCCGGCGAACAGTCCGCCTCTCGCAACGAAACCGCAACCTAAGCCTCAGGTAATCTACAAAGACGGCCCGACAGACGGCACGCCGGATAATTTGAAAGTCATTAAAGGCATCGGTCCTGTGTTCGAGCGCGAGCTAAACGACAAAGGTATTTACTACTATCGCCAAATCGGCGCGTGGAAAGCCGCCGACATCAAGAAGGTCGAGGCCGAGGCGCTCGCCCGTTTCCCGGGCCGCATCAAACGAGACGACTGGGTCAAGCAGGGTAAGGCGCTGGCGAAAGCTGCGGCTAAGGCGATGAAATAATGGGTAAAAACTTCACCCTCATAACGGCAATTTTGATGACTTTGGCGTCTTTGACGTGGCTGGCGTCTGTTATGCTTGTTCCGCATGCGGAAGGCGCGGGTTTGATGCGTTGGTTTGTCGTAGCGGCTTTTGCCGTTATGGCGGTCATCTATTGGCGGTTATATTTTAAGCGGAAATCCGCAGAAAAATCCGGGACGAAATAGCGATGGCTGAGCTCCTCAAAGACGAAGATCGAATCTTCAAAAACCTCTACGGTTTCCATGATTGGAAGCTGGACGGCGCTCGGCAACGCGGCGCTTGGGAGGGCACGGCGGCCATGTTGGGGCAGGGCCCCGGTTGGATCATCGATCAGATCAAAGCGTCCGGCTTGCGCGGGCGCGGCGGTGCGGGTTTCCCGACGGGCCTAAAGTGGTCTTTCATGCCGAAAGAAGTCGGCGCGCGTCCGCATTACCTCGTCGTCAACGCGGATGAGTCCGAGCCGGGAACCTGTAAGGACCGGGAAATGATGCGCAATGATCCGCATCTCCTTATCGAGGGCTGCCTTGTCGCGTCATTCGCGATGCAGGCCCATGCGTGTTATATCTATTTGCGCGGTGAATATGTGCAGGAGCGCAACCGCCTCCAAGCCGCGATTGAAGAAGCCTATGCGGCAGGTCTCGTCGGGAAAAATGCTTGCGGCTCCGGTTGGGATTTCGACATTTACATGCACCACGGGGCGGGCGCTTATATTTGCGGCGAAGAAACTGCGCTTCTGGAATCGCTTGAGGGCAAAAAAGGCCAACCGCGCTTGAAGCCGCCATTCCCGGCCAATGCCGGACTTTATGGGTGTCCAACGACCGTGAATAATGTCGAATCTATCGCCGTAGTGCCGACCATTTTACGCAAGGGCGCAGAGTGGTTTAGCAGCTTTGGCCGCGACAATAATAAAGGCACGAAAGTTTTCTCCATCTCCGGCCATGTGAACACGCCGTGTAATGTCGAAGAAGCGATGTCCATTCCGCTCAAGCAATTATTGGAAACCCATGCGGGCGGCGTGCGCGGCGGTTGGGATAATCTCAAAGCCGTTATTCCGGGCGGGTCCTCAGTGCCGCTCCTCCCGAAGGAGATTTGCGATACAGTCTTGATGGATTTTGACGCATTGCGCGAACATCAATCCGGTCTGGGGACTGCGGCTGTTATCGTGATGGACCAGTCCACCGATGTTGTGAAAGCGATTGCGCGCCTCAGCTATTTCTACAAACATGAAAGCTGCGGGCAATGTACACCGTGCCGTGAAGGTACGGGTTGGATGTGGCGCGTCATGGAGCGCATGGTAGTAGGTAATGCCAAGACCAGCGAAATTGATATGCTGCTCGACGTGTCCAAACAGGTCGAAGGCCACACAATTTGCGCCCTCGGCGACGCGGCGGCTTGGCCGATCCAAGGCCTCATCCGCCACTTCCGCCATGAAATCGAAGAGCGGATAGATAATTACCGGGTGGATAAGCCGACATTTGTTCAGGCGGCGGAGTAGGGTTGTGGCTGCGGCTCCAAAATATGATTACAGCGAGCTTTCGCGGCTACTGGATTATAGTGACGAGTTGCAAGAATATACAACAGCAACAATGCTCAAGGCCTTGAGGGCATTATTAAAAGAAACTGAAAGACAAAAGGCTGAGATAGAAGCGCTGAAAGCGATGTTAAAAATTTAGTTATGTCAAAATTTGATCCAAATAATCATACCCACATTATGTTGCGCGACATGCATAAACGGCAAGATAAAACTCTAACTTATCTTGAACGCATATCTGAAGATGTTCATGATTTAAAAGTTCGGGTTACGGCTGTAGAAACCGCTGTTGTGGGCGTTCAAAGGCGAATTGATCGTGTTGAATCAAGGTTAGATCGGTTAGAAACCAGAGCGGGACTGGTAGATGATGTCTTCCGTGAAAATCAAGACCCATTTAAAGGACCGGACGCATGAGCGACCTCCGCAAATTAAATATCGATGGCACAGAATATGAAGTGCCTGCCGAATATACGCTGATGCAGGCGTGTGAGGAATTTGGCGGGGCGGAAATTCCGCGTTTTTGTTACCATGAGCGTCTGTCCATTGCGGGTAACTGCCGCATGTGTCTTGTCGAGTGGGTCGGCGCGCCGAAGCCGCAAGCCTCGTGCGCCCTGCAAGTCAAAGATATGCGTCCAAACCGCGACGGCACGCCTGCGAATATCCGAACCAACTCCGAAACGGTCAAAAAAGCGCGCGAAGGCGTGATGGAATTCCTGCTCATCAATCATCCTCTCGATTGCCCGATTTGTGACCAAGGCGGCGAGTGTGATTTGCAAGATCAAGCCATGGCCTATGGCCGCGACACGTCTCGCTTTGAGGAAAATAAGCGCGCTGTGGACGACAAAAATATGGGGCCGCTGGTCAATACGATCATGACGCGCTGTATCCAATGTACGCGCTGCGTGCGGTTCATCACCGAAGTCGCGGGCGTGCAGGAAATTGGCCTCGTTAATCGCGGTGAAGATGCTGAAATTACGACTTACCTGGAAGAAAGCCTGACATCCGAGATGTCCGGTAACGTCATTGACCTCTGTCCTGTGGGGGCGCTGACGTCCAAGCCTTACGCGTTCAATGCGCGGCCTTGGGAATTAGATAAAGTTGACTCCATTGACGTCATGGACGCCGTTGGCTCCAACATCCGCGTCGACAGCCGCCGCGATGCGGTGCTGCGTATTCTTCCCATCACAAATGATGATGTGAATGAGGAATGGATTTCCGACAAAACACGTTTCGTTTGGGACGGATTGGCGCGTCAGCGTTTGGACCGTCCGTTTATCCGCGAAGGTGGCAAACTCCGCGCGGCGGGTTGGGATGAAGTCCTCGGTGTTGTGGCTGAGAAGCTGAAAGGCGATCCAACAGAAATCGCAGCGATTGCAGGTGATCTTTGCGACGCGGAATCTATGAAAGCGTTGAAAGACCTGATGGACTCGCTCGGCGTTAAAAATTTGGATTGTCGTCAGGACGGCTCTCTCATCGGGGGTGGCGCTCGCGCTGAATATCTATTTAATTCGACGATTTCCGGTTTGGAAGACGCAGATGCGATTTTGCTCGTCGGAACAAACCCGCGCCACGAAGCGCCGCTTATCAACACGCGCATCCGCAAGACGTGGATTGAAGGCAATCTCGACGTTGGGATGATTGGCGAAGCGGTTGATCTGACTTACGCCTATGAACATGTCGGCGCATCGGCTGCTGATGTTGCGGCATTTTCCGGATCAAACTCCGGATTTGCGAAGACGTTTAAAGCTGCAAAGAGCCCCGTGATCATCGTCGGCGCCGCGGCATTGCGCGGGGAAGCCGGATTGGCTTTGCTCGAAGCTCTTGGGCAATTGGCGAAGTCAACGAATGTGGTTCGCGAAGATCACAATGGTTTTAATATACTTCACGCTGCCGCATCCCGTGTTGCCGGATTAGATATGGGTTTTCTGCCGGGCGAGGGCGGATTGTCTACCGACGCCATTCTCGATGCCGCGCAACAGGGCGCAATCAAAACAGTCTATCTCATGGGCGCGGATGAGCTCGACACGTCCAAGCTCAAAGACGCCTTCGTGATCTATCAAGGTCATCACGGCGATAATGGCGCGCATGTCGCGGATGTTATCCTGCCGGGCGCGGCATACACAGAAAAATCCGGGCTTTATGTGAATTTGGAAGGCCGCGTTCAGATGGCTGGCCGCGCGACATCTCCGAAAGGAGATGCGAAAGAGGATTGGGCAATTTTACGCGCGCTGTCTGCAAAAGTGGACCGTGTCTTGCCTTATGACAGTCTCGAGGCATTACGTCTCAAGCTCATGGCGGATCATCCGACCTTTATGTCCTTGGACACTGCTCCGGGCCGTGCCGTTTTTGATGCGGCGGATTTGGGCAAGAAGGGCGCGCTCTCTTCTGCGCCGTTTAAAAATCCGATTGAAGATTTCTACATGACGAACCCGATTGCCCGTGCATCAAATGTGATGGCAGAATGTTCGGCGGTGATTGAAGAGAGGAACCGACACGTGAGAGAGGCGGCGGAATGACTCCCGTTATGCAAACCACGACTGAAGTCGCGCTGGCCGCGACGGATGAACGAAATTGGCTGCTCTGGACCGCGTTTAAAACGGGACAGGTCCTCCTGTTCGTTTTGTCTTTGGCGCTGCTCGTGGCCGCGCTAGTTCTCGCGGACCGGAAAATTTGGGCGGCTGTGCAAATGCGCCGGGGTCCGAATGTGGTTGGCGCTTTCGGCCTCTTGCAAACTATCGCTGATGCGCTGAAGTTTTTCTTCAAAGAGATCATCATTCCGGCGGGTTCGGACAAATTCCTTTTTATCCTCGCGCCAATTATTGGCCTTGTCATGGCGTTTGCGGCCTGGGCCGTTGTGCCTGTCGCGCCGGGGTGGGTGATTTCCGACATCAATATCGGCGTTTTATATGTCTTGGCGCTGAGTTCGTTGGGTGTTTATAGCATTATTATTGGCGGTTGGGCGTCTAACTCGAAATATCCATTCATGGGCGCGCTGCGTTCGGCGGCGCAAATGGTGTCTTACGAAGTCTCCATTGGCTTTATCATTCTGACAGTTATCTTTCTCAGCGGGTCTATGAACCTAACGACAATTGTGGATACCCAAGGCCCCGGCATATGGAATTGGAATATGTTCCGTCTGAACCCCGTTGGAGAATATGGGATATGGAATCTGCTTCTTTTCCCGATTATGTTTTATATGGGCGTGCTGTTCTTTATCTCGGCTTTGGCCGAAACCAACCGCCCGCCCTTTGATCTTCCGGAAGCGGAGTCCGAATTGGTTGCGGGTTATCAGGTTGAATATTCTTCCACCCCATTCCTGATGTTCTTCTTTGCGGAATATGTGAATATCATGCTGCTGTCCGCGATGATGACGATCCTGTTCCTCGGTGGTTGGCACGCGCCTATCGATATTGGTGTGCAGTTTATCCCGCCATTCTTCTGGTTCTTCGCCAAGACTGCGTTCTTATTCTTCATGTTCGCCATGGTGAAAGCCATTGTCCCGCGTTATCGTTATGACCAGCTGATGCGTTTGGGGTGGAAAGTCTTCCTCCCGACGGCTTTGGTTGCCGTTGTGCTTGTGTCGACCTTTGTGGTCTTCCTCGGCGACAAAGCGGTTTAGGGGAGAGAGCAGATGTCCCGTATTAAACAAATCATTCGCGGCGCGTTCCTGTTGGAATTCATCTCCGCTTTCATTCTGGCGATGAAATATTTCTTCCGCCCGAAAGTCACAATCAATTACCCGTTCGAAAAAGGCCCCATCAGCCCGCGTTTCCGGGGTGAACATGCGCTGCGCCGTTATCCATCCGGTGAAGAACGCTGCATCGCCTGTAAGCTCTGCGAAGCGATCTGCCCGGCCCAGGCCATCATAATCGAAAGCGAGCCTCGCACCGATGGCTCCCGCCGCACGACGCGCTACGATATCGACATGGTCAAATGTATCTATTGCGGATTGTGCCAAGAAGCCTGTCCCGTTGACGCGATTGTTGAAGGGCCGAACTATGAATTTGCGACGGAAACGCGCGAAGAGCTTTATTACGACAAAGAAAAACTACTCTCTAACGGTGATCGCTGGGAAACTGAGATCGCAAAAAATCTAGCCTTGGACGCGCCCTACCGCTAGGGCGCTCAAAACCGCATTTAGGACACTCGAATCGTGCTCATTGCTATCGCATTTTATATCTTGGCCTTCACCGCCATCGCCGCTGCCTTCATGGTCGTCGCGTCGCGCAACCCTGTGCATTCGGTGATGTTCCTGATTCTGACGTTTTTCGCGGCGGCCGGCTTGTTTATCCTCATGGGGGCGGAGTTTATCGCGCTGCTCTTGGTCATGGTCTATGTCGGCGCGGTCGCCGTGCTGTTCCTGTTCGTTGTGATGATGCTCGACGTGGATTTTGTTGAGCTGAAGCAGGGTTTCCTGACCTATCTCCCCATTGGCGCTGTCGTTGCGCTTATCCTGCTCGCAGAGATGATCTTGGTGGGCGCAGCTTATTTCATGGGTGAAACGAAAACCGTTGTCGCAACGGATCCCGAAACGTCAAATCTCGAATCTTTCGGCGATGTGCTTTACACCCAATATGCAGGCGCATTCGAAGCCGCCGGTCTTATCCTTCTCGTGGCATTGGTCGGGGCGGTTGTCCTGACCTTGCGCACGCGCGAGGGCGTGCGGACGCAAAATGCGATGGACCAAATCGCGCGAACCCGTGAAGACGGTGTCGAGTTGGTTGATATTCAGCCCGGTCAAGGTTTGGGGTAGGAGGCGGCTATGCTCATCGGGTTACACCATTACCTTATCGTTGCGGCGATCCTGTTCACGATTGGCGTGTTCGGGATTTTCGTGAACCGGAAGAACGTCATCATCATTCTGATGTGTGTGGAACTAATTCTCTTGGCGGTGAATATCAATTTCGTCGCATTCTCGACGCATATGGAACCCGTCGCGGGGGCTGACCCGATAGCCGGGCAAATCTTTGCGCTCTTCATTCTGACGGTTGCTGCGGCTGAGGCCGCTGTCGGCCTCGCAATTCTCGTTGTTTACTTCCGCAATCGCGGCAACATCGCGGTCGAAGATATCGACCTGATGAAGGGCTAGGGGCTAGTTGTGATTTATACAATCGTCTTTGCGCCGCTCATCGGTGCCATGATTGCAGGGCTGGCCGGAACGCGTTTCGGCGCGCAAATGCTGAATGCGACCCTCGCGAAGGTCGTGACGACAGGTCTCTTATTCCTGTCCGCCATTCTGTCTTGGATCGTTTTCATCAATATCGGGTTTGGCGACGGAGCGGATCAAACTTATGCGTTGTTCCGCTGGATGGATGTCGGCGATATGGATGCCAATTGGGCGTTGAAGGTCGACACATTGACGGCCGTCATGCTGGTCGTGGTGAACTCAGTCTCCGCGCTCGTGCATCTTTACAGCTGGGGCTATATGGAAGACGATCCGTATCAACCGCGTTTCTTTGCTTATCTCTCGCTCTTCACCTTCGCCATGTTGATGTTGGTAACATCGGATAATTTCATCCAGCTCTTCTTCGGCTGGGAAGGCGTAGGCCTCGCGAGCTATTTGCTTATCGGCTATTACTACAAGAAACCGTCGGCCAATGCGGCTGCGATAAAAGCCTTTGTCACAAACCGCGTGGGCGATGTGGGCCTCGCGCTGGGGATTATGACAATTTTCCTGATGTTTGGATCGGTGAATTTCGACACAGTTTTCGCGGCGATTGAAAGCGGCGTCGACACGACGCTACCGTTCCTCGGCCTAAAATTTAACGCGGTCGAATTAATTGCCTTCTTGCTGTTCATCGGCGCGATGGGGAAATCCGCGCAATTCGTTCTGCACGTCTGGCTACCTGACGCGATGGAAGGTCCGACCCCTGTGTCTGCGCTAATCCATGCGGCGACTATGGTGACGGCGGGCGTGTTCCTCGTCTGTCGCGCATATCCGATATTTGAGCTCGCCCCGAACACATCCGGTTTCATCACGGCGGTTGGCGCGTTTACTGCCTTCTTCGCAGCCTCCGTGGCGCTCGTGCAAAATGACATCAAACGCGTCATCGCCTATTCAACCTGTTCCCAGCTCGGCTATATGTTCTTCGCGGCGGGTGTCGGGGCTTACAACGCGGCGATGTTCCATCTCTTCACCCATGCCTTTTTCAAAGCGCTGCTCTTCCTCTGCGCAGGGTCCGTCATTCACGCGCTCCATCATCAGCAGGACATGCGAAAAATGGGCGGACTGTGGAAGAAAACGCCTTGGACGTATGGCGCTATGATTGTCGGAACCTTGGCTATCACAGGCATCGGTATCCCGGGCAGCTATACGTGGGGCTTTGCAGGGTTCTTCTCTAAGGATGCGATAATCGAGGCCGCTTATGGCGCGCGCGCGGTTTCCAATGCCGCGATCTTTGCCTTTTGGATGGGTATTGTCGCGGCGCTCATGACCAGCTTCTATAGCTGGCGTCTCATCATTATGACTTTCCACGGCGAGCATCGCGGGAAGCAGAAATATTTCGACGAGGCACATGAGAGCCCTTGGAATATGCGCTTGCCGCTCGTGTTGCTTGCGATTGGCGCAATCTTCGCAGGTGCGGTCTTCCATAAATACTTCATGAAAGACTATGGCGAGTTTTGGCACGGTGCATTGCCGGGCGTTAACGGCGATGGTCATGCCGCGATTTCAAACACGTTATTTGCCGCGGCAGAAGGCGGGCATTCCGACGTTTACGAGTCAAAAGGCTTCATAGACTGGCTGCTCTTCCGGCCTGTTCACGGTTATCCATTCTGGGTGTTGCTCATGCCGCTCCTTGCGTCCATCTCAGGCTTTATCATTGCGTGGTTCATGTATGTTCGCGGCAGCGTAACAGCCAAGATTGAGACGATTGAGGAAACTGGTGGAAGCCCGCTTTATAATTTCCTGCTCAACAAATGGTACATTGACGAGCTTTATGACGCGACAGTCGTTCGCGCGACGCGCAAACTTGGTGACTTGTTTTACAATATCGGCGACATCGGCATCATCGACAGGTTCGGACCTAACGGCGTGGCCGGTTTTGCAGCCGGCGCGGCCAAACGGGTCTCACGACTCCAGACGGGTTACTTATATCACTATGCCTTCGTTATGCTGCTCGGCGTTGCCGTGCTGATACTCGTCGCATTCCGCGGAATGGCGGGGTAAGGCCTTGAACTCCCATATGGAAATTACTTTGACGATGACGCATTTTCGTTCCGGGAAGAAAGCAAGCGCAAGGCGGTGGTCCCACCGTCGAGCATGGCTGACGCGCCCGGCGCGTAAAGGCGTCTCGCCGCTATGCGGTTTGCCTGAAATCGGTCAGGATCGTCGTTGCGACGTCTTATATTGTGGACACAATCCTGCAACCTCGCGCCTAGCCCTGAACGATTTCAGACAAATCAAAGCGAATTCCATACGGGGGTTCAAGGCCTAACTATGTTAGAAGATCTCCCAATTCTGAGTTTCATTACCTTTATCCCGCTGGCCGGCGCGCTTTTACTGGCGCTCTTTGCGTGGCTTGGCAGGGCAGATGGGCGCGAGCAGTTAGAACGCAATGCACCGCGGGCTGCACTCGTGATTTCAATCGCTGTTCTAATTCTCGCCATCGTCATGACATTGGATTTCGACAGCTCCAAAGCGGGTTTCCAATTTATGGAAGATATTGCCTGGCTTGGCGGAGGTATCGAATATCGCGTCGGCGTGGACGGTATTTCCGTTTTATTCGTGCTTCTAACGGCGTTCCTGACACCGTTCTGTATTCTCGCATCCATGACGTCGGTGAAGAAACGGATGTTGGAATATATGATCGCGTTCTTGGTGCTGGAAACCCTGATGATTGGCGTCTTCGTCTCGCTCGATCTGATCTTGTTCTATCTGTTCTTTGAAGCAGTATTGATCCCGATGTTTATTATCATCGGTGTCTGGGGCGGGAAGAACCGGGTCTACGCGTCTTATAAATTCTTCCTCTACACGCTCCTTGGATCAGTCTTGATGCTGGCCGCTATTCTTTGGATTTACTTCTATAGTGGAGAGCAGCTTGGAGACCCGACAACGGATATGCGGGTTCTTATTGAAGAACTGAAAATCCCGGGCGGTGTGCAAACATGGCTCTGGCTGGCCTTCTTCGCCAGCTTTGCAGTGAAAATGCCGATGTGGCCGGTTCACACATGGCTACCTGATGCTCATGTGGAAGCGCCAACGGCTGGCTCCGTTATTTTAGCGGGTATATTGCTGAAACTTGGCGGTTACGGTTTCCTGCGGTTCTCTATTCCGCTTTTCCCGGAAGCCTCCCTCAATCTCGCACCCATCATTTTCTGGATGTCGATTATCGCGATTATCTACACCTCGCTTGTGGCCTATCGTCAGAAGGACATGAAGAAGCTCATCGCCTATTCCTCCGTCGCGCATATGGGTTTTGTGACCATGGGTATTTTCACTTTCAACACTCAAGGTATTCAGGGCGGCATTTTCCAAATGCTCAGCCATGGTATTATCTCCGGCGCGCTCTTCTTCTGTGTCGGCGTGATTTACGACCGCATGCACACACGCGAGATTGCCTTTTACGGCGGCCTGGTCAGCAAGATGCCCGTCTATGCGGCGTTCTTTCTGCTGTTCACCATGGCTAATGTTGGCCTGCCGGGAACGTCCGGTTTTGTCGGAGAAATCCTGACAATGGTCGGGGCTTATCAAGTCAATCCTTGGATTGCCTTTGGTGCGGCCACAGGCATGATCCTCTCGGCAGTCTATGCGCTTCATCTCTACCGCGAAGTGATCTTTGGCGAAGTCAGAAATGAGAAGCTGGAAGGCATTTTGGATGTGACTAAAACGGAAGTCTTTATCCTCGGAACATTGGCGTTTTTCACAATTTTGCTGGGGGTCTATCCATCTCTGATTACGGATGTGACCTCAGCCTCGGTCGAAAAACTGATCGCGGACTTTAATACGGCTCAGATCGCAGCCCAAACTGCAGCAGGGAGCGTGAACTAATGTTCCAGACTGTCTCTACATTCCTGCCGGAACTTTTCCTGGCTGTTTCCGCGTCATTATTGCTCGGGTTTGGTCTGTCCAAAACCGACGACCGCTCTGTCATCGTTCGCTATATCTCTGTCGGTATCTTGGTTGTCTTTGGTCTGATGGGCTATGTGCTCGACCGTCCGGCCGGAACCTCTTTTTCGGGGTTGCTCTTTAATAATGATTTCAGTGATTTTCTGAAAGCCGTCATCGGGTTTTCCGCTGCGGCCGCTTTGCTTTTATCCAAGCATTATTTCCAATCGGAAAAATTGGACCGATATGAGTTTTCCGTTCTGACACTTTACGCCGTGCTCGGAATGTCGATCATGGTCTCGGCGAATAACCTGCTGTCCATGTATATCGGTATCGAGATGCAATCCCTCGCGCTCTATATTATGGCCGCGTTTAACCGAGATAGCCTGCGCGCATCAGAAGCGGGCCTGAAATATTTCGTCTTGGGCGCGCTGTCCTCGGGCTTGCTGCTCTACGGCGCATCGCTTGTTTACGGCTTCACCGGCTCGCTGGACTTTGAAACAATCCGCGCGTCGATTGAAATTACGGGCACGACGACAGGCGTAATAGCGGGGATGGTCTTCTTGCTCTGTGGTTTGGCATTCAAAATTTCTGCTGCGCCGTTCCACATGTGGACGCCTGATGTTTATGAAGGCTCGCCGACACCTGTGACGGGCTTTTTCGCCGCGGCGCCAAAGCTGGCCGCGATGGCAGTTATTGCGCGTCTGCTGATCGTTCCATTCGGAGATATCGCCGGGCAATGGCAACAAGTCATTATCGTCATGGCGGTTTTATCCATGGTCGTCGGCGCGCTGGGTGCGATTGTTCAGACAAATATCAAACGCCTGATGGCCTATTCTTCCATCGCAAATATGGGCTACGCGCTTGTTCCTCTGGCGGCGGGCACAATTGCGGGCGTGCAGGGCATGCTGATCTTTATGGCGATTTACATCATCACGGTCATTGGTGTTTTTGCCACTATTCTTCAGATGCGCATTCGAAATGGTATGGTCGAGAAGATTACGGACTTGTCGGGTCTGTCAAAAACCAGCCCGGGCATGGCGATTTGCCTGACGATGTTTATGGTCTCATTGATTGGCATCCCGCCGTGGCTTGGTTTCTTTGGAAAGCTTTTCGCATTCCTTCCTGCCGTAGAATCCGGCCTGATATGGCTCGTCGTTGTCGCGCTTCTCGCCTCGGTCATCAGCGCGTATTATTATCTGAGAATTATCAAAACCATCTGGTTTGACGAACCGACTCGTGAGTTCATAAAAGCGCCGAGAACCACGCGAGGTATTGCTGTGATTGCCGTTCTTCTTGTGCTGCCAATCCTTATCCTGCCGGGTATTTCCGGAGCGGCGATTGGGCTGGCAGAAACGGCTGCACAAGCGCTGTTCGCTCAATAATTTGAAGTTCATTCAATATGACAGTCTCGGCAGCACAAATGCCGAGGCGGATAGATTATCGGAAGGCGGCGAGCCTGCGCCTTTCTGGGTCCGCGCAGATATACAGACTGAGGGCCGGGGCCGCCGGGGACGCGATTGGGTTTCGCCCAAGGGCAATTTTTACGGCACCGCAGCCTATAATTTCGATGGTAGCCCGCAAGACGCTGCCAAACTCAGCTTCGTCGCAGCAATATCTGTCGCCAAAGCGCTCTCTGCTTACACCCTGACGACGGCGCCAAGTTTAAAATGGCCTAATGATGTTCTCTTGGGTGGCCGCAAGGTCGCGGGTCTCTTGCTGGAAGCCAAGCCGGGACGCGTGTTGATCGGCATCGGCGTGAATCTCGTCTCCCACCCGGATGGCGGAAATATTCCGGCAACCCATCTTTTGGAACATATGGACCCGAAGGCTCTAAACTCGGAAGAGCCGGAATTTACGGGGGCTGAAGGCTTTCTCGCAATCCTAGCAAAGTTTTTTGATGAGGCCTTTCGCAAACATCTGGCGTACGGCTTTTCCGAGACCCGAGCGGATTGGACGCGGCTGGCCTCAGGCCTTCCCGGACCCGTAACCGTGCGCCTCCCAAAGGAGAGCTTCATAGGACAAGCGCAAAGCTTGCTTGAAAACGGGGCGTTGCGCGTTGCGTTAGACGATGGCACGATACGGGACGTCCATGCGGGCGATGTCTTTTTTGAAAGTTAAATCATGCTTCTGGCGATAGATAACGGCAATACAAACATCCTGTTCGCCGTCCATGATATGAAAAACGAATGGTTGTTCGAATGGCGCATTGCCACGGACGCCTCTCGCACTGCGGATGAATATGCTGTTTGGTTTCATCAACTCCTCGGCATGGTGAACCTCACCTTCAAAGATATTTCCGCCTGCGTCATATCTTCCGTTGTCCCGCAATCCATTTTCAACTTACGCAATCTTGCCCGCCGCCATCTGGAAGTTGAACCAATTATTATTGGAGAGCAGGGCGTGGATGTCGGCATTGGCGTGCGCGTGGATAATCCCGAGCAGGTCGGTGCAGACCGCCTCGTCACAACCCTCGGCGCTGTGCAGCGCTATGACGGCCCGCTGATTATTATCGACAGCGGAACGGCCACCACATTTGATATTGTCTCCGGCGACCGCCATTTTGAAGGCGGCATTATCGCGCCGGGCATAAACCTGTCCATGCGGGCGCTTCATGAAGCCGCAGCCCAACTGCCGCGTATCGAGATTAAGAAGCCGGACTCCGTCATAGGCAAGAACACAGTTTCCGCCATGCAATCGGGGGTGTTCTGGGGGTATATTGGCCTCATTGACGGCTTGGTGCGCCAGATCCAAAAGGAAGACAGCCGCGATTTTACAGTCATCGGCACGGGCGGGGTGGCGTCGCTTTTTGCGGGGTCGAGTGAGACAATACAGCACTATGACTCGCAACTGACGATAGATGGTCTATATGAAGTATGGCGATTGAACCGCTCTGCAGCTTAATTTGAGGCTGCTATCATCTGGATGCGAAGCGAAACGGCCTCTCGCTCCACACAACAAAGTTAGATTATGACAAAACAAAAACGCGAAGACGAGCTCGTCTTCCTCCCCCTCGGCGGGTCCGGGGAAATCGGGATGAACCTGAATATGTTCGGGTTCGGACCATCACATAACCGCAAATGGATTATCGTCGATATGGGCGTGACATTCGGGAATGCGGACACACCCGGCATCGATATTATTATGCCGGATATCGAATTTATCGAACAGAACCGTAGTGACATTCTCGGCATTGTTCTGACCCATGCTCACGAAGACCATATGGGCGCGCTGGCGCGTCTCTGGGACCGCATCCGCTGTCCCGTATGGGCGACGCCTTTCACCATGTATCTCGTGAAGGACCGTCTGGCGGAAGCCGGAATTCTGGACGATGTGCCGCTGAAACTGGTTCAGCTGGGCGGGAATATCGAAATCGGGCCTTTCGAAATCGACCTGATAACGCTCACCCATTCCATTCCCGAACCCAATGCTTTGGCGATTAAAACGAAGCTGGGAACCATACTCCATACGGGCGATTGGAAAATCGACCCGGCTCCGCAGATCGGTGATCCTGTCGACGAGAAAGCCTTGCGCCAACTCGGTAAAGACGGCGTGCTCGCCATGATTTGCGATTCGACCAATGTCTTCTCTCCGGGTGAAGCCGGATCAGAGGAAGGCGTCCGCACCGAGCTGACCAAGCTGATTGCAGAATATGACGGACGCGGCGTGGCTGTGGCCAGTTTCGCGTCCAATGTCGCGCGTCTGGAATCCGTGATGATGGCGGCGCGCGAGAATAACCGCTCCGTCTGCTTGATGGGGCGCTCCATGAAACGCATGACGGCGGCGGCGAAATCTGTGGGTTTGTTGAAAGAAGCAGGCTCACTCCTGTCCGAAGACGAAGCGCAATCAATGTCATCTGCGCATGTGCTCTATCTTTGCACAGGCAGTCAGGGCGAACCCCGGGCGGCGCTCTCCCGCATCGCCCACGGTGAACATCGAAGTGTGAAATTCACCAAAGGCGATGTGGTCATCTTCAGCTCGAAAATCATACCGGGCAATGAGAAGGGCATCTTTGCGCTTCAAAATGCCCTCGCCGATGACGGTGTCGAAATCGTCACAGAAAAGATGCGAGAGATTCACGTTTCCGGACATCCTTGCCGGGATGAGCTGGCGATGATGTATGATTGGGTCGAACCCGAGATTGCCATTCCTGTTCATGGCGAGCGGCGTCATTTGCTGGAACACGCGAAACTTGCGAAGAAACTGGGCGTCAAACGGGCTTATCCACCTCGCAATGGCGAGATGATTTTGCTCGCGCCGAAAGGGCCGCAAGTTATTGATATCGTCGCCTCGGGCCGCTTGCATCAGGACGGTAAAGACATTGTGTCAGCCTCTGATGAAGGTCTGCGTATCAGGCGAAAGATGGGCTTTGCGGGACATGTCTCGGTCAGTCTTGTTGTGAACAGTAAAGGCAAGATCGTGTCCGGCCCGGAACCGCGCGCGAGCGGTATGCCGGAAGGCAAGAACGGCGAGCTTCTCGACGGATTACTGGATGATGTTGCAGATGCGGCAGAGGAGGCGTTTTACGCGCTTAGCTCCCGCGCAAAGCAGGATGAAGATGTTGTCGAAAACAAGGTCGCGGCAAAAGTCAAACGCGTCATTCGTGACCGCACAGGTAAGCGGACATTTGTGGAAGTCGTCGCGCATAAGGTGAAATAGAATGCCCAAAACGGAAAATATCGAATTCGAACTGGGCGCCATGAACCATGTTGGGGTCGCTGTACCCGACATAACAGCGGCGATTGCATTTTACCGCGACGTGATGGGCGCGGAGGATATCACCGATCCCAAGGTGCTTGCGCCGCAAGGCGTGACCTATGCGTTCGTCAATCTCCCGACAGGGCAAGTGGAGCTTATTGAACCCTACGGCGAAACGTCTCCCATTCTGAAATTCTTGGAGCGCAATCCTAAAGGTGGCCAGCACCATATGTGTTTTGAAGTCGAGGATATTCACCTTGCGAAAGCCGTCATGGAAAAACGCGGGATGCGCGTGCTCGGCGAGCCGCGCATTGGCGCGCATGGAACATTGGTTGTCTTTCTGCACCCGGGCGACGCCGGTGGTGTTCTGATAGAACTGATGGAAACCCACAAAGAGCATTAGCGTGAACTTATTTTCTTCATTTGTTGTCTGGCTCATCATCTGGTGGCTCACTCTGTTTATTATCTTGCCGATTGGCATACGCGGACAGGCAGAGGAGGGCGACATTGTCGAGGGGAGCGAACCCGGCGCGCCCCACCAACTCGACATCAAACGCAAGTTTATTCAGACGACGATTATCGGGTCAATTTTATGGGCTTTGGTCTGCGCTTTAATCCTATCTGGCGTTATCAGTTGGGACGCATTGGGCAGCCTGTTCAAACGTTGAGTTTATGGTAAACGCGACGTTAAGATTTAGAAGGCATTGAAGTGCTTGTTGCTGAACAAGGGCTCGTTTATGCCCGCGGCTTAGACCTAAGATAAAAGAGACCGCTCCATGCGCCTGTCCCGCTATTTCCTGCCGCTCCTCAAGGAGACGCCGTCCGACGCCACGGTCGCCTCACATCGCTATATGCTGCGCGCGGGGATGATTAAACAGAACAGCGCGGGCATTTATACCTGGCTGCCACTGGGTCACAAAGTCCTCAAGAAAATTGAGCAAATTGTGCGTGAAGAGCAGAATAAAGCCGGCGCAATTGAAATGCTGATGCCGACGATCCAAAGCGCTGAGCTTTGGAAAGAAACAGGGCGCTTTGACGCCTATGGTCCTGAGATGCTCCGCATCACGGATCGGCATGACCGCGAGATGCTCTACGGCCCGACCAATGAGGATATGATCACGGATGTGTTCCGTTCTTTCGTAAGGTCATACAAAGACCTGCCGAAAATGCTTTATCACATTCAGTGGAAATTTCGCGATGAGCGCCGTCCGCGTTTCGGCGTTATGCGCGGGCGAGAGTTCCTCATGAAAGACACATACAGCTTTGATCTGACGAAAGAAGATGCGGTCAAATCCTACAATAAAATGTTCGCCGCTTATCTGAATACGTTCGCGCGCCTCGGTATTAAAGCCGTGCCGATGAAAGCCGATACCGGACCGATTGGCGGCGACCTCTCACATGAGTTTGTTATTCTGGCTGAGAGCGGGGAAAGCGAAGTTTTCTGTCACCGCGATTTGGTCGAAATGGATCCACCGGGCGATGTCGATTTCGACAGCGACCTCAGTCATATCTTTAACGAACGCACCGCGCTTTATGCGGCCACGGAAGAAATGCACGACGCCGAAGAATTTGCGAAAATTCCAGAAGATAAACAACTCTCCGCACGCGGGATTGAAGTCGGACATATCTTCTATTTCGGCGATAAATATTCCGCGCCGATGAAGGCGACTGTCATGGATTCTGACGGGAAACCACAAACCGCCCAAATGGGCAGTTACGGCATTGGCGTCTCGCGTTTGGTCGGCGGTATTATCGAAGCCAGCCACGACGAAAATGGTATTATCTGGCCTAAGTCTGTCACGCCATTCGGGGCAGGGGTTATGAACCTCAAACCCGGCCATGACGAGTCGGATGCTGTCTCGGAAGAGATATATAATAAGCTCGTCGCAGCAGGTGTTGATCCACTTCTGGATGATGAAAAGGGCTCCATTGGCGTGAAATTCTCTCGCATGGACCTGATCGGATTGCCGTTCCAAATCGCGGTTGGTCCGCGCGGGCTCAAAGACGGAAGCGTTGAAGTGAAAGACCGCGCCACCGGCGAGAAACAAAACATGACGCCGGATGAGGCAGTCGATCTTGTGATGAAAGCCTACGCGTAAATGACAAGCGCAGCAAAAAAAAGCGGGAAAAACTCCCCATTCGGAATGATTGAGCGCCGCATCGCCACGCGGTATTTGCGCGCGAAGAAAAGCCAAGGCGGCGTCGGGCTGATTGCGGCAATCTCTTTCATTTGCATCACGCTCGCCATTGCCGCGATGATTATCATTATGTCGATTATGAACGGCTTTCGCGGCGAGGTCATCCGCCTGACAATCGGAAGCGAGGGGCATATCTATGCTGAGCTGGCCGACACAAATGTCTCTGCTTTGGAAATGAAGGAAATAGAAGACAGGTTGAAAGCGCTTCCTGGTGTGGAGCAGGCCTTTCAATATACTCAACATTTTACCGGAATTCAGGCCAATGGCGTTTTTGGCGGCGGACAGGTTATCGGTATCCGACCAGACGTTCTAAGAAACTACGATTTCATTGCTGAAAATGTCACCCAAGGTTCTCTGGCTGAGTTCGGTACAGGAGACGGTTCAAGACGACAAATCGCTATGGGGTCACGGTTGGCGGCCAGTTTGGGATTGAGCGTGGGAGACGCGGTTACGGTCTATTCTCCTCGGTCCCGAACAACGGTGACCGGACCTCAACCTATCAGAAAAAATTACACTATCGGAGCCATATTTTCCGTCGGTATAATTACGACAGATGGCTCTTATATTTTCATGGATATAGATCAAACAACTCTCTTGTTCGAAGGCGGGGAAATGACAGGGGATTTACAAGTTAGGCTCCAGTCTCCCGATGATGTCGACCAGTTAGAGGGCCCTGTCTATGAGGCGTTGCAAAGGCCTGGATTTCTCCTGACTTGGCGGGATAAAAATCAAGGCACAGCCACGGCGCTTCGAACGGAGCAAATTGCTATGCGTTTCATCTTTATGATTGTTGTGATAATTGCGGCTTTCCCGGTTTTGGCCTCCATGATTATGCTGGTAAAGAACAAGTCAAAAGATATCGCCATCCTGCGGACTATCGGGGTCACCCAAGGTGGTATCTTGCGGATATTCCTCATGTCCGGTGCAATGATTGGAGTATTAGGGACATTGGCCGGACTGGTGATTGGGATATTGTTCTGCCTAAACATTGGCGCGATCCAAGCGTTGATTGAATGGATAACTCAAAAGCCGCTCTTCCCCGAAGATGTCTATCAGCTCGCCGGCGGTATTCCGGTCAAGATCGTTTGGGCGGAGGTCTTTGGCGTTGCGCTCTGGGGCTTCATGATTTCGGCGCTTGCGACTTTGGTTCCGGCGCTGTCGGCCTCGAAAATCGATCCCGTTGACGCGTTGAGGTATGAATAATGGCCCGTCCTGTTCTCTCCGTCCGTAATCTTCACCGCACCTATCCGTCGGGCGGGGGTACGCTCACCGTTATGGCGGGCGCAGATATTGACATTTATCCCGGCGAAATGGTTGGCCTCATCGGACCGTCCGGCTCCGGGAAGTCGACTTTGCTCCACGCGGCAGGATTGCTCGAAAAACCCAATGCGGGCGAGGTCTATATCAATGGCCGCGAATGCCTCAAACTGCCGGATGAAGAGCGCACGCGCATTCGCCGCGAAAGTGTCGGCATTGTCTATCAATTCCATCACTTGCAGAAAGAATTCACCGCCGTTGAGAATGTCGCCATCCCGCAAATGATCGCAGGCATATCCGGCAAAACGGCGGAAGCCGAAGCCGCGCGCCTGCTCAGCAATATGGGTCTCGCCGAGCGCCTGACCCATCGCCCGAGTCAAATGTCCGGCGGCGAGCAGCAACGCGTTGCCATTGCCCGGGCGCTCGCCAATCGACCGCAGATATTACTCGGCGATGAACCGACGGGGAACCTGGACCCGGCCACGTCGGACTCTGTCTTCCGCAGTCTGCTCGACCTCACCCGCACGGAAGGTGTCGCAGCCCTTATCGCGACCCATAATATGAACCTTGTGCCGTTCTTTGATCGTGTCTTGACGGTGCAGGACGGTTTAGTCGTCCCGTGGCAAGCGCCCGTTATTGAGACGTTCGGATAGCGCCCAAAAGGCGAAACCAACCGCAATCAAACCTAAGCCGCCAAGCGCGGCTTTCGGGCGGTCCATCACGACAAAGACCAAGGTCACGGCTGTGATGCTGAGATAGATCAGCGGCACAATTGGGTGACCCCAGGTCTTATACGGGCGCGGTAGATCCGGCTGTCGCCAACGCAATACGAATAATCCGGCAATCGCGAGCAAGCTGTTAAATGCCAGCATCGCCCCCGCAAAGACGAGAATTTGATCAAAGGTCTGCGTCAGGATGAACAGCACCGCGATACCCGACTGAAACGCAATCGCGGCCCAGGGGACACCCTCTGCCGTGCTGCGGCCGAGCCACGACATGGCGCGGTAATCCTGCCCCACGGCTTGCAAAGCCCGCGGTCCTGCGAGTGTCATGGCGCTGACGGTCGAAATCAAGAGCAGGGCCAGCATCCCGCCGACCAAACGCCCGCCGGTAGGTCCGAAAATATGGTCGGCGACGATATAGCCGATTTCAACTTTGCCCCGCAGAGCCTCCGCCGGGGCGGCATAGAGAAACGCCAAATTGAGCAGCACATATAGCACGGTGACAATGGCTGTGCCGGTGAACAAAATACGGGGCAGGTCGCGCTGGGGCCGCTCTAACTCACCGGAGATATAGGTCGCCGCGTTCCACCCCGTATAGGCATAGGACACGTAAATCAGCGCCACGCCATAAGGCACGCTGAGCATGACGCCGGGGTCGCTTGCGCGGGGCGTCAGATTGAGGGCCTGCGGCGAAGCGGTCAGCGCAAAGGCGGCGAGAATGAAGGCGGCGATGAGGACAATCTTAATCGCTGTAAACGCTGTCTGCGTCGTGCCGGAAATGCGGCGGGACCGCGCGTGGAGAAGGGCCAAGATAATCACCAGCGCGCAGGCGAGGGCTTTCTGCGACGGATCGCTCAAACCATGTGGCGATATCGCGCCGGAATATTTGGCAAAGGCGATGGCGACCACGGCTGTCGGCGCAGCAAAGCCTATCGTCGCGCTGACCCAGCCCGAAATGAACCCGGCGGCCGGGTGATAGGCCTCGCCGAGAAATGTATATTCGCCGCCGGACCGGGGCAGGGACGCCCCCAACTCGGCATAGGACAGCGCCCCGCACAGCGCGGCCAGCCCGCCAATCACCCACAACATCATGATGGCAAACAGGCTGTCGATATCAGCCAATTGATAGCCCAACGCCGTAAAAACGCCGACCCCGATCATATTGGCGATGATGATGGCCGTGGCCGTACGGGGGGTGAACGTTGTGCGCGTCATGGGGGATTTATGGGGTGAGCGGCGGGAGGAGTCGAGATGGCACGGCGGGAAGCGCAGGATAAATCCGCGATGCAGAGTGTAGCGCATACGAGACCTTCGCTCTCCCTCGCGCGAGGGCAGAATTTTGCGGCAGGAAAGATCGCTCTTCTCCCCATTCCAGCGTTTCAACGAAACGCAAGGGGGGAAGTACCTGCGCAGCAGGGGATGGGGGGACGCTATCGTAGCAGTCTTGGTTCGGGGATAGACGAACCTAACCCCCCATCGACTTCCGCTGCGCTCCAGCCACTTCCCCCATAAATGGGGAGAAGAGTTCTTTCCCTTATCTTCTTTCTTGTCTCTGACGTTTCGTCTGTCTCTCAGTTTAAAATTAGTTGGGATGTTCGCGAGGGTGGGTTCAGGCTCCAGTGGAAACTGGAATAAAGGTTTAGTTTTCGAGCCGTCCCAAAATTAAGACCAGCCAGTTTGTCGGACCGGAAGATCCCTCGCGACGACGCCTAGTGCATTTCTGTTTCTTTGAAAATAAAAGTATCGAAAAATAGGCAGCCTTCGCCCAATTTTCGATGCCTAATCCAACAGATTTGCACGACCGAACCGCATAGCGGTTCGGCGCTTCACTGCAATTGACTCACAGGGTCAATTGCGAACGTTTCGCATGCACATGGCTGTTCACCCCCAAAGAAGGATGTTTTTCCTGACAATCAATCCTCGAAAGTGCAAATCTGACTGCGATAGGGTCCGCGATTGATTGTCAAACTCGTAAAGACTATTCTCAACTTTCCATGTCATAATGTCTTTTTAATTTGTGGTTTCATCCGTTCACTGGACGCAGGAGATCAGAACGTCGGAGTGAACTTCAATGAAAACACTCATCTGTATTCTCGCTATATTTGTTGGCGTCGTTTTCGCGACTGTAAATGCATTGAAACTTGATGGCGCTAGCAGTTATGCTGCCGGAAGCGCGAGGGGATTGAAGACACTCGAGAGCGCGGTCTCTAACATTCAATCATTTCATGAAAAAAATGGTCACTATCCAACGGACTGGCAGATAAACTGCGCCGGGTACAAAGCCGTCGAATATAAGAAAGGTATTTGTATTGAGACAATCTCTCTCCAAGCCGTCGAAGGGGAACAAAATTTTGTTGTCACCTATAAGTCACCAGGGATGTATTTCTCGGGAAAAATTGGGTCGGGGCTGAAGCGAGAATATACATATGACACAGAGACCCAGTCCTTTAATTATTCGCATGCGGATACATATGCTGAGGTCTTGACTTGGCGTCTCAGCAAATTGCTAATCGGCCTTTTACTTATCTTCTTACCTATCGTGCATTTACGAAGATCGCGCCGTTAAGCCGCTGAGGTCAGAGGCCATTGTCGCCCAAAGAAGGACGCTGGTAATGTTTGGGGTAATTCGCTCCTATTAAGATACTCGGGTGACGAAATCTCACTAAAAAGGGCTGCGTTGAAAGTTCCCTTCCAATTTCTATAACGTTCAGATGAAAGAGCTGGATGAAAATTGGTCTGTACTGGAAAATGAGACACCAGAAGAATACATCAATCGGGTCGGCTTATGGGAAGGGTCTAACGTGTATGCCATCAAGCAAGTCGAGTCTCACTACGGATATGATAGACGTCAATCAGTGGAGCTATTTTTTAACTCTCGGCCTATCTGGGAGCGGTTTTTTCTAAATCACGCTAAGGGTGTTTTTGAGAGAGGCGGTAGTCGAGACGGTGCGTTGCGATTCATAAAGAGAAAAACTGACGAGTTGAGAAATAGGGATACGTTTTTTTTTGATAAAGAAATTGAAGCCCTCATTGATAGGATAGGAAACTGGAAACGGTAAATGAACGTTTGTTTCTTCATTTAGACAGCCCAAATTTAAGTGTCCTAAACTCGCTCCAAAACAGCCGCTGGTAATGTTTGAGATTGCGGCTGTAAATCAGGCCATCAATAACACTGCCTAGCGTCTTTTGCGCGCCCTGAGCTGCAATGAACGTGTCCTATCTTGGGCGTTTCAGAGGCTTTAGCCTAATGTAGCGTTACCCTTCTCACCTTCAAAACCCGACTCACCCCGCACTCCAAACCCCCAAACCTTAATATCCACAGCCTTTCCATTCACACTATGTTGACCTTTTGTTCTCATACAGGCAGAACAAACATAGAACATATGAATCAATACTGAGGATACCCCCATGACACGCCAACTCATCCACGACATTTCTTCCGCTCTTGTTTTGGCAGGCTTCGTTGCCGTTGTAACGATGTGGATGATGGTGATTGGCGGCTAGGGCTGCTCATATAGATGGAGTTTTGATGTCCCGACCGGTTCGCGATTTTGTTCACCTGCGCATGCGCTCGCCCTATTCCATGTTGGAAGGGGCGCTCAAGATTGATGAAACGGCCAAGCGGGCGGTGCGCTATCGCCAGCCTGCGCTCGCCATCACGGACACGAATAATCTCTGCGGGGCGCTCGAGTTTTGCGAGAAGGTCTCGAAGGAGGGTGTGCAGCCGATCATTGGCGTCACGCTGAGCCTTGATCTGGAAGGGGCGAAACAGCCCGGCCAAATTCACAAAGACCCGGATGGGACGCTGGTTTTATTGGCGCAATCGGAAACCGGCTATGGCAACCTCATGGATCTGTCCTCGGCGGCCTTTCTGGAGATTGAACCGACGGATGTACCGCATGTGAAAGCCTCCCGTTTGGAGGGATGGACCGAAGGCGTGATTGCGCTGACGGGCGGGGCGGATGGCGTGTTGAATACCCTCATTAAAGCCGGGCGTTTGAGCGAGGCGGAGAGCTGGCTTTTGCAATTAAAAGCGCTGTTCCCGGACAGGCTTTACGTCGAGCTGCAACGCCATACGGCGGATGAAACGGCCTTGACGGAGAGCGCGCTAATTGATTTAGCCTATAAGCATAACCTCCCGCTCGTCGCGACGAACGAGCCCTATTTCCTCGACCCCGATATGCACGAAGCGCATGACGTTTTGCTCGCCATGAAAGAGGGGAGCTATGTGCTTGAGAAAGATCGCCGTCAGCTTTCACTCCAGCATTATTTCAAATCCTCTGAAGAGATGATCGCTCTGTTCAAGGATTTACCGGAAGCAATTGAAAATACGCTAAATATTGCGGAGCGTTGCGCATACCGCGTACCGAAACATGATCCCATCCTGCCGAACTTTGGCGATGGGTCATATTCCGAAGATGAGCTGCTTGTGCTTCAGGCCAAAGAAGGTTTGGAGAAACGGCTTGAGACGATTGAGTTGGCGGAGACGCGAGAGGCCTATTTTGACCGTCTCGATTTCGAACTCAAGATTATCAAGGACATGGGTTTCCCAGGATATTTCCTCATCGTTGCGGACTTCATCCGGTGGGCCAAAGAACACAACATTCCCGTCGGGCCGGGGCGGGGATCGGGCGCGGGATCTGTGGTGGCTTGGGCGCTAACAATTACCGATTTGGACCCACTGCGATATGGCTTGCTGTTCGAGCGGTTCCTCAATCCCGAACGTGTGTCAATGCCCGATTTCGATATTGATTTTTGCCAAGAACGGCGCGGCGAAGTTATCGATTACGTCCGCCAGAAATATGGCGACGGGCAGGTCGCGCAAATCATCACTTTCGGAACGCTGCAAGCCCGCGCGGTTGTTCGCGACGTGGGCCGCGCGATGCAAGTTCCGCTGGGTCAGGTGGATAGATTGGCAAAACTCGTGCCGTCTAATCCGGCCAATCCTGTCAGCTTGGCGCAAGCCATCCGTATGGAAAAAGGCTTGCAAGAAGCGCGGGACTCCGAGCCCAAAATTGCGCGGCTACTTGATACGGCGCTCAAACTGGAGGGGCTCTACCGAAATGCGTCGACCCATGCGGCGGGCGTTGTGATCGGCGACAGGCCGCTGACGCAGATCGTGCCGCTCTATCGCGACTCGCGCTCCGACATCGGCGCGACACAATTTACGATGAAATGGGCGGAGAAGGCGGGGCTTGTAAAGTTCGACTTTCTGGGTCTGAAAACGTTGACGGTCATTGATCGATGTATCGGCTATCTCAAGAAGCAAGGCATAGAGGTCGACCCCGAAACGCTCTCCACCAAAGTGCCGGAAGCTTACAAACCTTTGGAGGAAGGCCTGTCGGCGGGCGTCTTCCAGCTGGAAAGTTCGGGCATGCGGGATGTGCTGCGCAAACTCAAACCCGACAGTATCGAAGAATTGACCGCGCTTATCTCGCTCTACCGACCGGGCCCGATGGCCAATATTCCCGACTATGTGGAGCGCAAATGGGGGCGGCAGGAGATTAGCTATCCGCACCCCAAGTTGGAGACGATCCTCGAAGAGACCTACGGCATCATCATCTATCAGGAACAGGTGATGGAAATCGCCAAAGTCTTGTCCGGATTTAGCCTCGGTGATGCGGATTTGCTGCGCCGCGCCATGGGTAAGAAAGACCAAGCCGAGATGAACCGCCAAAAGGGTAAATTCATCGACGGGGCTGTGGAACGCGGGGTGGACGGCGATCAGGCGTCCGGCATTTTCGACCTCGTCAATGAATTTGCGGGTTATGGGTTCAACAAATCCCATGCGGCGGCCTATGCGATGATAACTTTCCGCACGGCTTATTTGAAAGCGCTGCACACAACGGAATTTCTGGCCGCGATTATGTCTCTCGATTTGGCGAATGTGGAAAAGCTCGCGCAGTTTTACCAAGAAGCCAAGCGTATGGATGTTGAGATTGTCCCGCCCTGTATCAACCGCTCGCAAGCGGATTTTGATGTGGAAGACGGCGCGGTGCTCTATGCCTTAGGCGCGCTGAAAAATGTCGGTTTGGAAGCCATGAAGCATTTGGTTGAGGTGCGCGAGGACGGTGGACCCTTTGAGTCCGTAAATGATTTCGCACGGCGGATTGATATGCGGCAAGTCAATAAGCGCGCGATTGAAAATCTCGCGCGGGCAGGGGCGTTTGATTGCGTCGAGCCGAACCGGGCGATGGTCTTGAAAAACGCCAGCCTCATTCAAAACATAGGGACCCTCGCGGCGAAAGAGCGCGATAGCGCGCAGGTCAGCTTATTCGGTGATGCGACGGTGGAAGTTAAAGACCCGGATTTGGAATGGGCGGAAGGCTGGTCTCAAGTGGACAGCCTCGGCCATGAACTTGGCGCGGTCGGCTTTTATCTCGGCGGTCACCCGCTGGATGAGCATATGGATAAGCTCTCTGGGGTTATGCTGGCCGAGCGATTGGAAGAGGCGGGCGCGGGCAATTACAGCGTCGCGGGCGTCGTGCGGAAGAAACAAGAGCGCGTCTCCAAACGCGGCAAACGCTTTGCCTTTGTCGAACTCTCCGACCCGACGGGCGATTATGAAATCCTGTTTAGTGAGAACATTCTCAGCGCACACCGGGACAAACTCGTCGCGGGAAACATTATCACGGTTCAGGTCAAAGCCGAGCGCAATGAAGGCGAAACCCGCCTCTTCGCGGATGGCGTCCGGATGTTGACGGGGATGTCCGAAAGCCCGTCAGCAGAGAAAACGCCAAGCGCTCCTGCAGGTCTTAAAATCCGTTTGCGCCAAGCCGATATCGAAACCTTGGACGACCTGAAAGCCACACTCGAAACCTTGCGAAACTCGCCCTATCAAATGAGCGGCTTTATCGAACTGATTGTGCCATTGAGCGAAACGCGGGAAGCGGCTTGGCGCCTCCACGGGAGCTGGGCGATAGACCCGTCCATCCGTAAAGCCATAAAGGCCAATAGCGCCGTGGAGACGATTTCGGAGATCGCCGCATAAACCGCTTGCATTCCGCCGCTATACCGTTATGTCGCGCCAATCAATTCGCGTCTGCGGTCTGGTGTTTGCCATATAGGCTCTCGTCAATTCCGGTCGATCACATGATCGTCACCCGCAGGCTTAGGTTAACCGGAAGTACGGAGATAT
>Ga0209187_1000314_pt1 | contig 95763 bp, 84 predicted proteins | sample BantaG_FD_187430 | JGI IMG/M metagenome (GOLD analysis project Ga0209187, IMG submission 187430) | Marine algal microbial communities from Bantry Bay, Ireland - BantryBay_4 metaG (SPAdes) (version 2) | ecosystem: Host-associated > Algae > Red algae > Unclassified | place: Bantry Bay, Ireland...
AGGAAGCCAGCCTGCGGAGGTATCTAGACGACGGCGAGCTTCAGATCGACAACAACGCTTGCGAGCGGACGTTGCGGGGCGTTGCGATCGGTCGCAAGAACTGGCTGTTCATCGGCAGCCCCGCGGGTGGGAAGGCTGCGGCGCAGGTGTTCAGCATCTTGGGCTCCGCCAAGCTGCACGGTATCGAGCCGCTGAGCTACCTGACGGACGTGATCACGCGGCTGCCGGCAGCGTCACCGAGCGACGTCGCGCGGTTACTGCCCGATGTGTGGGGCCGGGAGCGAGCCGCCGTCGGATAGGTGGGGTGGGTTCGTGGAACGCTTACGATGAAGCGGTGTTACCTGCGGGGGCAGATCGGCGACGAGTTGAACGCCCTGGGCGCGGGGTTCGGGTTCAACCTTCGCAAGGTGCTGAAGGGCCTGGCCGCTTTGGCCTGCGCGGGTGCCCTGCGCGGTGTGTCGGCCTTCGCGGCCTTGCTGGCGGCGGTTCGAGACGTGATGGAGCGCGGCTTCGAGGGCTGGACGGGCGGTTGCTGGACCGTGGACTCGGGTTGGCTGCCGCGGGCCGCCGGGCGGTGCGGGGCGGTGTGAGGTTGATCAGGGACGATTAAGGCGCGCTGCGGCGCCGAGTGGCGGGTTGACTTCATGGCGTTCGTTCGTGGAACGCTTATGCAGCGCGTCGGGAGTTTCCAGTCTTGAAGGGTCAACGCCCGAAAGACAGGAGGTGACAAGACCACTTTTTCAATGGATGGCGATCGTCGTTCAGTCGGTCCTCTTCTCGGTGACTGCGCTGGCGCAGGGCGGCCCGCAGTCCGAGCCGCGCGACCTGGACGCACAGATCCGGGCCCACCGGCAGACTGACCTCGCGTTCATCGTGCTCGACCGCGACGACCGCGGGGCACAAGGCGCCGTGATCCGCATCGAGCAGGAGGCGCACGCCTTCCGGATCGGCTTCCGCCTGCCGGCCGACGGGCCGCCGCTGCCGGCGGGGTACGACTCCGACGCCGCGGGTTGGCGGGTCTTCAACGCGGTGTCGCTGTCCGAACGCACCGGCTGGCGTGACCTGCAGCCCGAAGGCCCCGGCGACTTCGAGGGGCGGCGGGTGCGTGCGGCCCTGACCGAGGCCGCGCGGGCGGGCCTGGCCGCGCGGTGGGGCCCGCTGGTGCCCGGGTCGGTCGTCGACCTGCCCGAGTGGGCGGTGCCGCTGCGCGGCGACGACCTGCGCCGCGTGCTGGCGGCGTACCTCGACCGGGTGGTGGGCACCTACGGCCACGCGGTGACCGGCATCGACCTGCCCGGCCAACCTGCCGATGGCCGGCTGGGTTTCGGCATGGTGCGCCTGCTTCAGCAGCAGGCCGACGCACTGGCCCCCGGCACCCCGCTGAATCTTGCCTTCGACGCGGGGCTGGCCGGCCCCGGGGCGCGGCCCGCCCGCCGGAGGGCCGAGTCGGCAGCGCAGCAGTTTGTGGGCCACCAGGGCCTGAGCCTCGGGGCGCGGCTGGGGCCGGCCGCGTCCGACGTGCTGGACCCGGCGCTCGGGCGCTGGCGCGGCCTGGGCCGTCCGGGGGTGGTCGAGCCGCTGACAGTCGCCGAGGACCTGACGCTGGGCAGCGGAGAGAACCTGCGGCGGGTGCTGCGGTTGCTCTTCGCCGAGCCGTGGATTTCGGGGATCTACTTCGGCGCGACGACACCCGAGTCGGCGGGAGACCCCGCGACGGCGTTATTCGATGCCGCCGGACATCCAACCGCGGCGGGGCACATGCTGGACGGGCTCTTTGCCGAGACGTGGTGGACGCGGGCCCAGGTGACGGCGGGCCCGCGTGGACACGCCACGTCGCGCGTTTTCTACGGCCGTCATCGCGTGTCGGTGACCCTGCCCGATGGGACGTCCTTTGCCACTTCGCTGTGGGTGGGGCCGGGTGAGGCGGGTCGCCACACGGTCGTGCTGCAGCCCGTGTCCGAAGCGGCCGCGATCGATCAGTCCGCCGGAGTGGACGCGGCAACGCCCTGAGGCTGCCCGTCGGGTCCCCGGACCGTCGGACCCGCTGTGGCCCAGCCCGGCTGCCCGGCCAGTCGCCGCAGCACGTCGGCCAGGATCCGGCGATCGCCGACCGCCTGCAGGTGCGAGAATTGCAGCGGCCGGGCCGATACCCACCAGGGATCACGGCCGGGCGGAGCGGCGTTGTCGGTGCCGACGATCCAGTCGCCGCGGCGGACGTAGGGCAGCAGGGTGTAGGTCGCGTCCGGCAGCGCCGCGTCCAGCCGGGCCAGGAAGGCCGAGCCGGGCTTCATCGACTGGGCCAGCGGGTTGAGAGCCCCCAGCGGGGCCCAGTTCGCGCCGCGGTGCGGGGTCGCGATGGTAAACAGCCGGTGGATCTTCAGCCGTCGCTCGGGACCGCGGGCCCCGGGACCAAGTGGCAGGGCGGCGTGCCGTGCGACCAGCCCGCCCATCGAGAAGGCCAGCACGTCGACCTGGGTCGTCCAGTGCTCGTCATTGCTCGGCCAGCTGCGCTGCACCTTATCGATCAGCTTCCGGCGACACGAATCGAAGGTGTCCCAGGCGACAAACGACACCCCGCAGCGCGGCGCGTCGTCGGTGAGATGCCGGCCCAGGTGGTGCAGCAGCACCACCTCGGCCACGAACGGATCGAGAAAGCCGCCGACAACAACCAGTGGGCGTTGGAGCGCAGGGTGGTGGGTGCGGAATCGCTGCAGCTGCGTGTCGGCCTGTCGCAGGGTGACCGGGAAGTCGGGGTCGAGCAACCCGTGGTGCGCACAGCCCGTCGTAGCGAGCCCGAAACTGAGTAGCGCGATTTTGAAGGTGGTGAAACCGCTCGTCATCGCCCAAGGCTAACGGACGGCCTCGGAGTAGGAACGCCGAACCGTGCGCGTGGTGTAGCCGTCGCGCAGCCCGTCACCGCGGCGGTGACCGACGCGTCCGCCGCGGCCCGGCCCGCGGTCCACGGTATAAGTCTGCGCGGTCTGGTAGGTCGCGCTGCGGAAGCCCGCGGTCACGCCGCGATGGGCGTCATTGCGGGCGGCGTACCGGCCCCACTCGGAGACGACGCCGGCGGGCGCCAGGGCCAGCGAGCGGCGGCGTCCCCGGGCATCGGTCAGCGGGCCCAGGTCGGCCACGCCTGCGGCCCCGGGGTGGGCGTTGAATGACATCGGCCCGGCGGTTTGGGGCGTGCCGGTCGTGCACCCGCCCGCCACAAGGGCAATCAGGGCAGCGAGAGCGGGCAGGAACGCGGCGGGGTGGGGGCGGGGCATGCGTGAACGGTGCCCCCAATCTGCCTGGACGCAGCCAGGTTAGATTTAAATTATTCACATTAAGGGATTTAGGAGTCCGCGGAAACGCCGGAAAAGGGTGCGTCTGCGCCGGTTGTGGACCGGACACCACAGCCCCCGGGCCACCCCGCGACCCGCACGACTCCGACGTCTGGCTGATCCGGCTTGACGCGGCGCGGCGATCCACGACAATCTCCGCCCACGCAGGCCCGACGCGGGCCTGAACTTTTCCCCGGCGACGCCGTAGACACGGCCGTCGCTTCCCAAAGGGCTCCGCGATCTTCGCGGGGTGATTAGGACCCGCCGTTCAGGCGGGTGACTGACCATGGCCAACTACACCGGCCCCAAAGTCAAGCTCTCCCGTCGCGTGGGCGTGCCCATCGCCGACATCCCCAAGCACACCACCAAGCGGCAGCTGAACCCGCCGGGCGTCCACGGCTTCCGCGGCCGGCGCCTGCGCGACTACGGCATCCGCCTGAATGAGAAGCAGAAGCTCCGTTTCCACTACAACGTGCTCGAGAAGCAGTTCCGCGGCTACATGAAGCTCGCCGGCCGCAGCCAGGGCAACACCGGCACCGTCATGCTGCGTCTGCTGGAGCAGCGCCTCGACAACGTCGTCCGCCGCCTGGGCTGGGCCCGCACCATCTGGGCCGCCCGCCAGATCGTCGGCCACAGCCACGTGCTGGTCAACGGTCAGAAGTGCAACATCCCTTCGTACCAGGTGAAGGTCGGCGACACGATCACCCTTAAAGAGGGCATCAAGAAGCTCGTCCGCGAGAACATGGAGAGCCTGCCTGGCCACGAGACGCCGGACTGGCTGACCTTCGACCCCTCGACCCTCGACGCGAAGATCGTTGCGGTGCCGACCGCGGACCAGGTGCCGTTCGACGTGAACATGAACCTCATCGTCGAGTTCTACCGCTAACGCGGGGGGCGGCCTCCGTGCAAGGTTCGCCGAGCCTCACCCCACCCGTGGGCCGCGTCGCCTTCGGCGACTCGGAACCCGCAGCGGGCGAAGCGTGCAATCCAACAGCAGAACTCCCCGGTTGCGGCTACGCCGCTTCCGGGGATTTTTTTGGTTCATCCGATGTTTCCGTGAACCTCCTTGGATCGCAAAATCATGCAAGACCACGAAATCCGGATTGAACCGCCAAGACGCCAAGAGCGTTAAGGAAGGCCGTGGCCGCCGCCGCAACGACGACTGGCGTGCCGTGCCCACGCACACGGGAAGGTCTTCATGGTGCTCTTCGCCCAGAAGCCCGCGGATCACTCTGATGATCCAGACGTACCCGGCAGGTGCCTTCCTTAAGGCTCTTGGCGTCTGGCGGGTTCGTGGGCCTGCCGGACGCCCAAACTCCTCCGCATTGGGTCGCAGGCCGAAGTCGCTTGTGAATACACAAAGCAACAAGCCGTCGAATGCGCGGTGCAGCCAACAAAAAATCGTCCCGTACGAGCAGGGCGGTTGAGCGTTGGGCCGGCGGAGGCGAGGTCCGGTTTACTTCTTTTCTTTGGGCGACAGCGCCTCGATCAGCTCCGGACTCGCGTGCAGGATGCGCTGGCAGCTGCTGCACTGCACCGGGGTCTCGATGGCGGTGAGTGTGGCGTTGACGACCTGGATCGGCAGGCTCATGAAGCACGCGCCGCAGGTGTACTCCATCCGTTTGCGGTCTTGCTCTTCGATCTCGCCCAGGGCTTCGCCGTCGAACTCGTCGATCAGCTTGGCGTAGAGGCTCAGGGTCGCCTCAGAAATCGGCCCCGCGGAGGCGTCGCGCTGCTTCTTCAGTTCGGTCAGCTGGTCGCTGATTTCCGATTCACCCTCGGTGACTTCCTTCTGGGCGCCCTCGACCAGCTTGCGTTGCTCGTCGGTCTTGGCCGACAGCACCTTCAGCCGCGACTGCAGGTCGTCGACCTCGGCCATCTCGCTCATCGCGGCGTCTTCAAACTTCGCCTTCTCGGCCTTCTGCGTGTTGACCTCCACCAGCAGCGCGGAGTACTCCTTGTTGTTGCGGACCGTGGACATGGTCTGCCGCAGCTTCTCGACGCGGGACTCGACGGCGGCGGCCTCGTTTTCCTGGGTGGAAACCCGGGCCTGCGCCGACTTGAGCTGGTCGGAGAGCTCGGCGTGCTGGCGCTCGTGCTGCTCCAGTCGCGTCTGCGTGGCGGCCAGGCGTCGGGCGGCGGCGTCCACGCGGCTGCGTAGCGCCTGGAGCTGTCGGTCAACGGTGTAAAGGGCGCGAAGCTGATCTTGAACGGACAACGGGCAAACTCCGGAGGATCGAGGGCGCGGGTCGGCCGCCGACGGGCGGAAACCGGAAAGGCGGGGCTGACCGGTCACTATATCAGAGCGTCGCCCTGCGACGCCGATGCGGCGGCGAAGTACACCGCGGGGCCGGGGGCCGCCGACCGGTCACCGGCAGCCGCTCCGGATTCGCAGCGGCGCGGGCGGCACCGCTTGCGACGCCACCCACCGCCGGATATACTCCCGCTCCCGTTTCGGGGCTGTAGCTCAGTTGGGAGAGCGCTTGTATGGCATACAAGAGGTCGTCGGTTCGATCCCGTCCAGCTCCACTGCTTCATCCGTCTGCCGCCCGCCCCGGCTGACCCAGGAACACCGCCGGTTGTCGGCGGTTTTTTTGTGCGCCCCGGCGGTGGGGCGGGCGTCGCGGCGGCCCCGTCGGGGGTTTCGGGATTATGCTGTGGGCCGTGGGCCCCTCGGACCGTCCACGTCTCGACGCGGGGCTCCTCACTTTTCCCCGCCTTTGGTGCACGAGTTCCTATGCCGCAAGCCCCGCTCACGCCCAACGCATCCGACCGCCACGGCGACGAGATCGGCCTGGAGCAGGCCACGGCGATCGTGCAGCGCAAGCTGTTCCCCGGCCTGCGGGTAACAGGCCAGCGCAAGCTCTACGGCGGGTCGATCAATCGCGTCATCGAGTGGACCACCGACGGCGAGCCCGAGTCGATCGTGGCCAAGCTCAACAACTCGCGGAACGTGCGTATGTTCGAGCGCGAGCGGGCCTCGCTGCAGATCTACCGCGACCACACCACGCTGCCGGTGCCCGACACCTGGGCGGTGCTGGCCGACGAGCCCGAGTTTGACGGCGCGGGCCTGCTGATGGAAAAGATCCCCGGCGTGCCGCTGTCGGACGCGAGGATCACCCCGCGCGGGCAGCACCACCTGCAAACCCAGCTGGCGCGGCACCTCATCGACCTGCACTCCCACCACCGGGCGGGCTTCGGCTCGGCCCTGGAAGAGAAGGGTGTGCCGCGCTGGGTCGACAACTTCCGGCCGGTCATCGAGAAAGAGTTCAATCAGGTGCGCGACGTGCTCAGCTCGTCGTGCCGCACGTTCGTCGACAGCCTGCTGCGTCACCTCGGGGACTGGCTGCCCGAGCAGTCCACCCCCACGCTGGTGCACGGCGACTTGTGGGGCAACAACATCCTGGTGGACGACCGCCACCCCGACCAGCCCGAGATCCTGGCCTTCATCGACGGGCTGGCGTCCTACTGCGACCCCGAGTACGAGCTGGCCTACCTGCGGATGTTCCGCACCGCCGACGACACCTTCTTCAAAGCCTACCGGGCACGCCACCCCCTGCGGTCGGGCTTCGGGCGCCGCTGCCGGGTCTACTGGCTGAACACCATGATGATGCACGTCCGCGTGTTCGGCGAGCGCTACGCGCCGGCGTGCGAAGACCTGGTCAACCAGCTGCGTCAGCTGACCCGATAAGGGGGACCGAAACAACCGGCCCGGTAGCCCAATCGGCAGAGGCACACGATTTAAAATCGTGACAGTGAGGGTTCGAACCCCTCCCGGGCTATTTTGGCGGCCTCCGTGCGACCTGCGGCGGCCCGCAGGCCACCCGTCGGCCGCACCCCGCGGACGCGGGACCTGGCGCTTCGGGGCTTGGCCGGGCGAGGTGCATAAACTCAATGCGGATCGTTCACGTCGCCACCCCTTTCCGGAGTTTCGCCATGCTGTCTGTTCGCACTCTTTTTGCCGGCGCTCTGGCCGGGGTCTTGTCGTTGTCCGGACCGGCGGCGTCGGCCCACGAGTTCCCCGATGACTGGTTCTGGACGGCGGGTAACGCGGAGGCCAAGGCGTCTCACGAAGCGCTCGAGGGCAAACCGATGCCGCCGCTGCGGGTCAGTGAATGGCGTAACGGGCGGCTGAACGGCAAGGTGATCAAGGGCAAGATCCTTGTCGTCGATTTCTGGGCGACCTGGTGCGGGCCGTGCCTGGCGGCGATGCCGCACAACAACGAGGTGTTCAACACCTACAAAGATCAGGGCGTGATCGTGGTCGGCATCTGTGGTTCGAAGCGCGGCCAGGAGAAGTTTGACGCGGTGCTGAAAGAGAAGAAGGTGATATACCCCAATGCCCGCGACACCACGGGCAAGGCGGCCGAGGCCTGGAACGTGCAGTGGTGGCCCAACTACGCGGTGGTCGACCGCAACGGGATCGTGCGGGCCTCGGGGCTGAATCCCCACCACGTGGAGGACGTGCTGAAGAAGCTGCTGGCCGAACAGCCGCACCAAGCGCCGGCCGAAGAAGCCGCCGAAGCCGCGTCGGTGACGCGGGCGTCGATCGCGGGCCCGGCCCCGCGCTCGGCCACCGCCGCCGCGACGATCCCCGCCGAGTGGCTGGAGGGCGACGCCGCGAAGCGGGCCCGGCTGGACGGTCTGGATCCCGCGGCCCCGCCGGCGTGGGACCTGTCGGAATGGATCAATCACGCGCCCGTGAGCCGGGACGACCTGGCGGGCAAGGTCGTGGTGCTGGACTTCTGGGCGACGTGGTGCGGCCCGTGCATCAGCAGCATCCCCAAGAACAACGCGCTCGCCGAGCGCTACGCCGACGAGGGTCTGGTGGTCATCGGCGTGTGCCACCCCAAGGGGGCCGACAAGATGGCCGACACCGTTGAAGAGCACGGCATCGCTTTCCCCGTGGCCGCCGACGCCGACGGCACAACCATCGCCGGCTACCACGTCGACGGATTCCCGGACTACTACGTTTTCGACCGTGCCGGCCACCTGCGCGGCGCCGACGTCAAGAGCAAGCACGTCGAAGACGTCGTGAAGATTCTGCTGGAAGAGCCGGCGCCCGAGTCGATGCGGTGAGCGTAGCAGGCACGCTCCGCGTGCCGCGGCCTTGTCCCGACACGGAGGCGGGCGGGCATCGCCTCTGCTTCTGAATCGCGTGCCACTGGCGGCTTGTCCGCCAGTGCCCATGACCGGCGTAAGCACTGGCGGACAAGCCGCCAGTGGCACCCGTTCGAAAAAGCGGCGAGTCAGGTGGATACTTACGCCTTCGCCGCCAAGTGCGTGGTGATCCGGCCCGTGAAGGGGGCGGTCGCCGCGACCGCCCCCTTCGCGGACCGGATCAGTACTCGCGCCGCTGCCGCGCCGGCGGGATGTTCAGCTGCTTGCGGTACTTCGCCACCGTGCGGCGGGCGATCTCGATGCCCTTGGCTTCCAGGGCCTCCTTCAGCTCGTCGTCGTTCAGCGGCTTCTGCTTGTCTTCCGCATCGATGACGTCTTTGAGCTTGGCCTGCACCGCCGTCCAGCTCATGGCGTCGCCGGCGTCGGTCTCGGTGCCGCCGCTGAAGAACATCCGCAGCGGGAAGATGCCTCGCGGGGTCTGCAGGTACTTCTCGTTGACGGCGCGGCTGACGGTTGCGACGTGGATGCCCAGCTGGTCGGCCACCAGGGTCATGGGCAGGGGCTTGAGGGCCGACTCGCCCTGCTCGAAGAAGGCCCGCTGTGCCTCGATGACCACGCCGATGACCCGCAGCAGGGTGGCGTGCCGCTGGCGGACGGCGTCCATCAGCCACCTGGCGTTGCGCAGGTTGACGCCGATGAAGTCCCTGGTTTTCTTGTCGGTGCCTTTGTCGCCGGCCATCTCTTCGTAACTGGCGCTGATCTGCAGCGCGGGCAGGCGGCCATGGGTCAGGGTGGCCGTGTACAGGTCGCCTTCCTCGTCGTACTCGATGACCGCGTCGGGGGTGATGGTCCGCACCTCGTCGCGTGCCAGCAGCCGGCCGGGGTGCGGGTGGAACTGTCGCAGCTGAAGGATTGCCGCCTTGATGACGTCGATCTCGAGCTCAGTCGCCTTGGCGATCTTCGGATAGCGGTTGGCCTCGATGTCTTTCAGGTGTTCGCGCACCAGGGTGCGGGCCACCTTCAGGCCCTCGTCCAGCGGCGGCGGGGGCGGGTCAAAATACATCTTGTGGTCGATCTGCAGCAGCAGGCACTCGCGGAAGTCGCGGGCGGCCAGGCCGGTGGGTTCGAGCGCCTCCTGCAGCAGCTCGACGCACTCCTCGATCTGCTCGGACGTGACTCCGGGCGGGGCGCCCTCCAGCAGCACCTGGGGGTCCTGCCGCAGGTAGCCGTCCTGGTCCAGCAGGCCGATCAGGTACTCGCCCACCGCGAGTGTCGAAGCGTCGACATCAACCAGATGCCACTGATCGATGAGCTGGTCGTAGAGCGAGGCGCCCCGGGCAGCGGTGTTGGCCATTGCGTCCATCTTGGCGTCGCGCTCGCCGTCGCCGCGGTTGACCGCGCGGCGGAACTCCGTCGCCCCGCCCTCGGAGGTGTTGCTGGACCAGGAATCGCCGTACTGCTCGCTGAGGTTGCTGAGCCGCTCGAAGTCGTCGGCCGAATGCTGGCCGTCGCGGCCCTCGCCGTCCACGACCATCTCGCGTTCGCCCTCGCGGTCGTCGCGCGTCGCCTGGTCGCGTTCCTCTTTGACCTTGCGCAGGTCGTCGCCGGCCTCGACCTGTTCCAGCGTGGGGTTGCTGGCCAGTTCCTGCTCGATGCGTTCCTCCAGCGCCTGCTGGGGCATCTGCAGGATCTCCATCGACTGGATCATCCGCGGCGCCAGCTTCATCTGCTGGCCCATCCGCATGTGTTGTCCGGTGTCGAAGCGCATGGTTCTCGGTGGGTCTGGGGGTGAGGGTGACGCCTTAGTTTACCGGGTGGGGGAGGGCGGGGAGGGGCCCAAAGCGCGAAGCGCAAAGTGAAAAGCGCAAATCAGCATCGCGGTACCAGGCCGAGGGCCAGCGCGGCCGCTTGCGTCTGATTTGCGCTTTTCACTTTGCGCTCTGCGCTCTCGCCGGCCGGCGGCGCTCAGAACTCCCGCACGCGCCCTTTGACCGCGTCGCTCAGCACGGCCTTGCTCACGCTCTGCAGGTTCGCGCCCGTCGGCAGGCCGCGGGCCAGCCGGGTGACCTTGACCGATCGATCTTCGAGTTCTTTGGCAAGAAATAGCGCGGTGCCGTCGCCCTCCAGCGTGGGGTTCATGCCCAGGATGACCTCGGTGATCGGCGGGTCGCCGCGGTCGACGCGGTCCAGCAGACCTTTCATATTCAGGTCTCCGGGGCCGACGGCTTCGAGCGGCGCGAGGCGGCCCATCAGCACGTGGTAGCTGCCGGTGAAGGCGCCGGTCTGCTCCATCGCGATCACGTCGGTGGGCTGCTCGACCACCAGCACCGTGCCGTGGTCCCGTCGCGGGTCCAGCGCGATCGCGCAGGGGTCGGTCTCGGACACGTGCCCGGTGATCGAGCACACCTTCAGGTTCTCGCGGAAGGCCCGCAGCGCGGCGGCCAGGCCGGTGACGGACTCCTCGGGCTGCTTGAGCAGGTGAAAGGCGATGCGCTCGGCCGAGCGCTTGCCGATGCCCGGCAGGGTCTGCAGGTGGTCGAGCAGGTGGTCGTAGGCGCTGGGCAGGGGCACGGGCGGATGATAGCCGTGGGCGGGCGGCCGGTTCGCTCAACCCCAGCGGGACAGAGCCGGTACCGTTGCGATTGGGTCCGCATTCTCTCTGCCGTGTGCCACTGGCGGCTTGTCCGCCAGTGCTTCCACGTGGCAGCGGCACTGGCGGACAAGCCGCCAGTGGCACACGGTTCAATCTGCCTGAGAACCAGAGGGGTGTGACTCGGTGCAGCGGGGGTGAAACGAAGCGTCGTCGTCGATGGGCCCAACGTCGCATCCAGACCGACGGAAAAGCGTGATCGCTACTTCAGAAAGCGCAGCAGCGTCTCCTGCAGCGGGTCGGCCGCCGGATCATCACGCGGGTGCACCTTCAGCGCGAACGCCTCGCCGCGGAAGTGGTCGTCGACGGTGGTCAGCTTCCAGTACAGCAGCCCGGCCAGCGGGCCGCCGCGCCGGGCGTTCACCCGTTGCAGCGCGGCCATGGCCAGGGCCCGCTCTTCGGGCGCTTCGGGCTGCGTCTCCCACACCATCAGCGTCTGCTCCTCGCCGATCAGGTCGAAGCCCTCCCATGCCCACGGCGCGACCGTGCAGCCCGCGCGGCGGTTGTAGCCCAGCTCGGTGAACACCACCGGCATGCCGGCCACACCGCGTTGTGTCTGACCGGCGGCGATGGCGTCCCAGGCCGTTTCCCAGCCCCGGACCAGCGTGGGCAGGTCGGCGGGCTCGGACGGCTTACGCAGTGGGAAATAGGCGTTGACGCCCATGACGTCGAGCTCGGGCCAGAAGCCGACCTCGGCAAAATTATCGAAGTTCGCGGCGTAGGTCAGCCGCCCGCCGTAGACCGCCCGCACCCCGGCGATGAGGCTTCGCCAGTGGGACAGCTGCAGGTTGCGGCGGGCGTTGATCCGCGCGACGCGGCGATTCTTCGACCCCGCATCGACGAAGCTGACGGCCCCCGCCCAGTCCGCGAGGCGCTGCGCCTTGCCCCCGGCAAACGCCCGAAGGTTGTCCGCCGGGGATTCGTCGCCCGGTGCCCGCACGAACTCGGACGGAATCGTCCGCGACGCCTCGACGATGCCGTCGGTGGCCCGGGCCTGCTGCTTCGCATCAAGGTAGTAGTTCTCCAGCCCCGGGATGTCTTTGACCGGCACCGTCGCGGCCAACGCGTTCATCTCGCTGCCGATCCCCAGCAGGGTGACGCCCTCGGCCTCCGCCACGCGTGCCCATCGGAGGATGTAGGACCGGTACTTCGCGAACCAGCGGTCAAGGGTGTCTTCGTCACGGGGCCACACCAGCCCGTGCCACAGGAAGCGGTTGCGCGCGTGGGCGTGGTCGGTGTGCAGCCGCAGGATAAGCACCACGTTCAGCCCCGCGGCCCGGGCGGCGCGGATTTTATTCAGCGTTCCCACGTCCACCGGGTCGGCGTGCAGGTCGTCGCTGTCCCAGTCGCCTTGAATGGCGTAGGTGGTGACCTGGAGTGTGTTGTAGCCCGCCCCGACGAGCGCGGCGCACCACGCGGTCTGGTCGTCCTCGTTGATCTGGATGCCGCCGAGCAGGAACTCATCGGCGGGAGCGGGGGCGGGGGCCGCGGCGAACGCGAGCAGCAGGGCGAGGGCGAAGCGGAAGGGGGGCATAGGTGGTGCGTGAGGGGTGTTGCGTGGTGCGATCCGGAAGGACAGTAGGACAAGCGGCAAGCCCGCCGTCTTGTTCCCATCGCATCACGGATCACGCACCACGGATCACGGGCGTTCCACAAGGCGAGGCCCCGCCGCGTAACTTCACACGCCCTACGATCCCCCCATGGACCCCGACGACCACGTCTGCCTCTGCTTCCACGTCAGCCAGCGGAAGATCGTGAACTACTGCAAGCGCGAGCGGCCCCCGGTGGCCAGCCTGATCAGCGAGTGCCTGAGTGCGGGCACCGGCTGCGGGTGGTGCGTGCCGTTCCTCAAGGACCTGCACCGGCAGGCCCTGGACGGGGTGGAGGAGCCGGACCTGCAGCTGAGCCCGGAGGAGTACGCGGGGCGGCGATCGTCGTTTCGGAAGATGGGGGAGCGAGAGTGAAACTTGCCGTTTTCCCGCGACCTGCGGCGGTGTTCGTATTACTCGGGGTCATCGGCGGTGGGTTTTTTGCCTGCCGAGCATTTAGCCGCTTTGGCGTGACGATGACCGATAGCTACGCGGCTTTGCAAACCGGCGTCTGCCTAGGGGAATACTTGGCAGAGCATGATGGGGCGTGGCCGAGTGGTTGGGATGGGCTGGGTAGCGAAAGAATCAGACGCCTCCAACGGGACTTCCCGGATGTTCGCGAGCGCGTCCGGGTGCGTTGGGACGTCGATGTCGGAGAACTCGCGTCCGCGCATTCGATCGATCAGCCGCCATTCCCAATGGTTTGGCTGGATAGTGGGGGCCCAACTGGTCCGACGGCCGAAAATGATGCAAATCGGATCATTTTGGTGACGCTGAACTGGCTTCGTGAGCAACATCATTCCTCGAGCGAGGAGGCGAGTGAATCTGACTAAGATGGTTCCATGACCCCCGCGACCCTCATCCTGCGCACCGCCGGCACCAACTGCGACCGCGAGTTGGCCCACGCCTTCGAACTGGCCGGCGCCGCCACCACCACGCTGCACCTCAACGAACTCATCGCCGATCCGGCCCGGCTGGAAGGCTTCGACCTCATCGGCCTGCCCGGCGGGTTCAGCTACGGCGACGACATCGCGGCGGGGCGGATCTTCGCCAACCGGCTGAAGCACCGGCTGTACGAGCCCCTGCTCGCCGCCATCGACCGCGGCGTACCCATGATCGGCCCGTGCAACGGCTTTCAGGTGCTGGTGAAGCTCGGCCTGCTGCCCGACCCGCACGCCGGCCGTCAGCAGGCAACCCTGGCCCACAACACCAGCGGCCGCTTCATCGACCGGTGGACGCCGATGACCGTGGAGGCGGAGAGCAGGTGCGTCTGGACGAAGGGCCTGGGCGACCACGACCTGCCGATGGCCCACGGCGAGGGCCGCTTCGAGGCACCCGATGACGTGCTCGACGCGCTCGAAGCCAACGGCCAGGTGGCCGTGCGCTATGCGGATAATCCGAACGGATCGAAGCGCGACATCGCCGGCGTGTGCGACCCGACCGGGCTGGTGTTTGGATTGATGCCCCACCCCGAGCGCCACCTGCACTTCACCAACCACCCGTCGTGGACCCGGATGAGCGACGCCGAGCGGGCGGACACACCGGTCGGGCTGCGGTACTTCGAGAACGCGGTGGCGTATGTGCGGGAGCGGTCGGCGGCGGCGGTTTAAAGGCATTTTCTCACGCAAAGGCGTAAAGGCGCAAAGCCCGGCGGGGAGCCTGGTTTGATGGGACGGCGAACCTTCGGGTGAGCCGCGGTCCCATTGGACGCCGGCTCACCCGAAGGTTCGCCCTCCCGAAAACCATACTCATTCGCTTGCGTCTTCTTTGCGCCTTTGCGCCTTTGCGTGAGACACGGTTTCCGTTGTCAAGCGTTGAACCCCTGCATAGACGTTCATCCGCCCCGCGCGTAAGAACCCCACCAGCGTCTGCCCGCTGTCCGCCGCGAAGTCGGCCGCCAGCGACGACGGCGCGCTGACCGCCGCGACGACCGGCACCCGCGCCGCCAGCGCCTTCTGCATGATCTCGAAGCTGGCCCGCCCGCTCACCAGCAGCACGTGGTCGTCCGGCGTCCACCCGGCCCGCAGCGCGTGGCCGATCACCTTGTCCACCGCGTTGTGGCGGCCGATGTCTTCGCGGGCGACGAGCAGTTTGCCCGCGCGGTCGAACAACGCGGCCGCGTGCAGCCCGCCGGTGCGGGCGAAGGTGGCCTGCTCGGCCCGCAGGGTGTCGGGCAGGCCCAGCAGCACGTTGGCGGTGACCGGGGCTTCGGCGTAAACCGGCGGGAACTGCTGGTGGATCGCGTCGATGGTGGCCTTGCCGCACAGGCCGCAGCTGCTGCTGGCAAACACGTGCCGGGTGAGCGACGCGGGGTCGAACGCGCAGCCGGGCGCCAGGAAGACGTTGAGCACGTTGAGGTCGGCTTGCGTACGTCCGCAGGGCTCGATGCGGTCGATGTCATTCGGGCGCTCGATCACCCCCTCGGTCAGCAGGAAGCCGGCCGCCAGCTCGGCGTCGTGGGTGGCCCGGTCGTCGCCCTCGCCGGGCGTGCGCATGGTGACCGACACGGCCTGGCCGTTGACGCGGATCTCCAGCGGCTCTTCGGCGGCGAGCTCGTCGCGGGTTTGGGTGAGTTCCCGGCCGGCTTCAAGTTTCCAGATACTGCGTTGCATAGCGGCGGGCGCGGGTGATTCAGAACGCTTCGCTCAACCACAGAGGCACCGAGCACACAGAGGTCACCGAGAAAACAATCTGGTCTCCGTGTTCTTGCTCTGTGTTCTCTGTGCCCTCTGTGTCTCTGTGGTGAAGCGAAGCGTGGTTTGGGGTGGTCAGACTAGACCGAAGCCGTAATCGTCACCGGCACCAGCTTCGACACCGGCGTGTTGGACTTGATCGCCACCGACTTCAGGCTCACCAGCGCGTTCAGCTCGGGGAAGTACCCCGCGCAGCACCCGCGCGGGATCTCGTAGGCCACGGCCCGGAACGCCTTGACCGACCGCTCCACCCCGTCGCCGTACTGCGCGGCGATGTCCACCGCGTCGCCGTCGCGCAGGCCGCGTTCGGCCAGGTCGTCCGCGTTGCAGAACACGATCTCGCGTGCGTTCTTGATCCCGCGGTAGCGGTCGTCGTTGTCGTACACCGTGGTGTTGTACTGGTCGTGGCTGCGCAGGGTCATCAGCTTCAGCTGGCCCGCGGGCAGGGTGCCGTCGGGCACGTCCAGCGTCGGGAAGGCGGCCTTCTTCCCCGCGTTGACCCACACCCGGTCGCGGGCGGTGTTGCCCAGGTAGAAGCCGTCTTTGGGCTTGATCTTCTCGTTGAAGTCGGCGAAACCGGGGATGACTTCTGCGACTTTGTCACGGATCAGGCGGTAGTCACTGGCCATGGCCTCCCAGTCGGTCGAGTCGTCGGCGCCGAAGGCGGCGCGGGCGATGCCGGCGACGATGGCGGGCTCGCTCTTGAGCCGGCCCGACACCGGCGGGTTGCCGCCGCGGCTGATATGCACCATCGACATGCTGTCTTCGACAGTGACGACCTGCCGGCCGTGCGCCGTCTCGTCGGCCTCGGTGCGGCCCAGGCAGGGCAGGATCAGCGCCTCTCCGTCCGCCGGGACGATGGTGTGGCTGCGGTTGAGCTTGGTCGAGACCTGTGCGTTCAGCTTCACCTGTTCCAGCGCGGCGTAGGTAACCGCCGAGTCGGGCGTGGCGGCGGCAAAGTTGCCGCCCATGGCGACAAACACGTCCACCTTGCCGTCGCGCATCGCCTCGATGGCATGGACCACGTCGTAGCCTTCTTCGGTGGGGGGGCTAAACGAAAACACCTCGCCGAGTTTGGGCACCCAGGCCGGGGGCTTCTCGAAGATGCCCATGGTGCGGTCGCCCTGCACGTTGCTGTGGCCGCGCACCGGGCAGGCCCCGGCGCCGGGCTTGCCGAGGTTGCCGCGCATCAGCAGCAGGTTGACGACCATCTGGATCGCCGCGACGCCATGGCGCTGCTGGGTCAGGCCCATCGCCCAGCAGGCGATGACGCGGTCCGACGCCGCGTAGCGGGCGGCGGTCGTGCGCATCTGGTTCTGCGTCACGCCCGACTGCGTCACCAGGTGGTCCCACGACTCGTCCCGCAGGTCGTCGGCGAAGGCGTCGAACCCGGAGGTGTGTTCGGCGATGAACGCATGGTCCAGCACGGTGCCGGGCGCCGCGTCTTCGAGATCGAGCACCGCCTTGCACAGCCCCTTGAACAAGGCCAGGTCGCCGCCGATCGTGGGCTGCAGAAAGTGCCCCGAAATCGGCGAGGCCGTGTTGGTCAGCATCGCCACCTTGTGCTGCGGATGCACGAACGACTCGAGCCCGCGCTCGCGCAGCGGGTTCACCGAGATCAGCGTGGCCCCGCGGGCCGAGGCCTTCTGCAGCTCGCTGAGCATCCGCGGGTGGTTGGTGCCCGGGTTCTGGCCGGCGACGATGATGCAGTCGGCCTCGTGGAAGTCGCCCAGCGTCACCGTCCCCTTGCCCACGCCGATCTGCTCGCCCAGCGCCGAGCCCGACGACTCGTGGCACATGTTTGAGCAGTCGGGGAAGTTGTTGGTCCCCAGCTTGCGGCCCAGCAGCTGGTACAGGAAGGCCGCCTCGTTGCTGGTGCGACCCGACGTATAGAACACCGCCCGGTCGGGGTTCTCGAGCCCACGCAGCCGCTCGCCGATCAGCGCGAAGGCGTCGTCCCACGACACGGGCTCGTAGTGGTCGGTCGCGGGGTTGTATCGCATCGGCTCGGTCAGCCGGCCCTGCTTCTCCAGCCAGTGGTCGGTCTGCTGCCGCAGGTGGGCCACCGGGTAGCGGGCGAAGAAGGCCGGCCCCACCTGATCGCGCGTCGCCTCCCAGGCCACGGCCTTGGCGCCGTTCTCGCAGAACTCGAAGCTGGACCGCTCGCTTGCCGGCGGCTCGGGCCACGCGCAGCCGGGGCAGTCGAAACCGCCGGGCTGGTTGACCTTCAGCAGGGTGCGCGCGATCTTCAGCTTGCCGGACTGCGCGCCGACGTGCTTCATCGTGCCCTTGAGCGCGCCCCAGCCGCCGGCGGGGGCGGGGTACGCGGGCGTGGGGGCGGTTTCGACGTCGGGTTGATCGGAAGTGGGCGGGGGGTCAGGGGTGCTCATTGCCTAAGTCTAGCGGTGCGACTCTCCTCGCTCACGACGGATATTGGGGCGGCACGCTCGTCGGCATGGCATCTTGTGCGATCGCCAAGGCAGCGCTTCGCTTATCACGAAGGACACGAAGCCGGCGTGCCGGAGCCGGCCCACCGGCAAGAGGGTTTGCCACCGTCAAAAATTGTCGGGTGAGCTGCACGGAGGACACGAAGGAAGGCGACCGCGGTGGATGCTGCTTCTGCCTGCCTTGCTTCGTGCCCTCCGTGCCCCGGACGGGGGAATGGATCAAAGACGGAAGCTCTCGGAACAGCCGCCGGTATCTCGGTCGCGAGCTTCGTGTCCTTCGTGATCCGCGCAGCGGTGTCTTGGGGTTGTGACGCGACGCGGGAATGACCGACAAGCTCGTCGTCATCGGGGGGCGTGAAGCGGCAGGGTCGGCGCTGTCTGGTTTTGGGACGGCAGGCTCGGCGGCGTGCGGTCTTGAGTGGTCGCCAAGGCAGCGCTTCGCTTATCACGAAGTACACGAAGCCGGCGTGCCCGAGCGGGCCCACCGGCAAGAGCGTTTGCTTCCGTCAAAGACCGTCGGGTGAGCTGCACGGAGGACACGAAGGAAGGCAGCCGCGGTGGATGCGGCTTCTGACTGCCTTGCTTCGTGCCCTCCGTGCCCCGGGCGGGGGAGCGGATCAAAGATGGAAGTCTCGGAACGGACGCCCGTGTCTCGGTCACGAGCTTCGTGCCCTTCGTGATCCGCGCAGCGGTGTCTTGGGGTTGTGACGCGACGCGGGAATGAACGACAAGCTCGTCGTCATCGGGGGGCGTGAAGCGGCACGCTCGACGCTGTCGGGGCGAGCGGGGGGGGGGTGGCCGAAGCAGTGGCCGGCAACTGACCCGTGATACGTTGACCTCACGACCCGATCCGCCTCCCACTCTCACACCGCCCGCAACACCCCCGCCGTCGGGTACTTGCGCCCCAGCGCGGCCTTCGCGTCCAGCTTCAGCCAGCCCTCCAGCAGGTCGGTGTAGACGCTGCGGAAGTCGATGCCGAACTTGAGGTCGCCGTCGTCGAGGTCGGTGAGCGAGGGGTGAGTGCCAATCAACCCCGGCGTGACGGCGTCGCCGAACACGAAACTCGGCCCGGCGCAGCCGTGGTCGGTGCCGGCGCTGGCGTTCTGCCGCACGCGGCGGCCGAACTCGCTGAAGGCGAGGCTGACGACGCGTGAGCGGTCGCCGGTGGCGTCGAGCTCGTCGTAGAAGGCCTTCATGGCGCTGCCGAACTGGGTCATGAGGCGCTGGTGGTTGCCCTTCTGGCCCGAGTGGGTGTCGAAGCCGCCCATGGTGACGTAGTAAACGCGGGTGGGCAGGTCTGCGCGGACCATGCGGGCGACCATCTTGAGCTGCCGGGCCAGGCCGTGGTTGGGCCAATCGGTTTTGCTGTCGCCCGCGACGGCCTTGCGGACGCGCTCGGAGGCGACCTGGGCGTCGAGGGCGGTGCGCTGGATGAAGGCCAGGGGGTCTTCATCATCCGCGGGGACGTCGTGGTGATTCACGGTGTCGTAGGTGTCGGCGACTTCGGCGTCCTGGCCGCGGGCGGCGAAGCGGAAGAGCTCGGCCTGCGCGAAGCTGACGGGACGCTGGCTCTTGCCCAGGGTGGCCAGGGGGGCGGCGCTGCCGATGGAGAGGCAGTCCATCCCCGCGGCCGATTCTGCGCCCCCCGCGGGCGCGCGGGTCTCCAGCGACTGGCCGATCCAGCCGCGGCCGCCCTGGCCCGAAAGATCGGCGGTGTGCCAGATGTCCATCGACGCGAAGTGCGAGCGGTTGGGGTTGGGGTAGCCCACGCCCTGCACGACGCCGCACAGGCCGGCCTGGACGAGTTCCTGGATCGGGCCGAGCGCGGGGTGCAGGCCGATGCCATCGACACCGGGCAGGGCGAGCACCTCGTTGGTGGGGTGGGCGAGTCCCGGCCGCGCCTCGGCGTAGGCGTCGTCGCCGATGGGCACAACGGTGTTGAGGCCGTCGTTGCCGCCCGAGAGCTGAACGATGACGAGCACGCGGCCGTCCGGGGTGCCGGGCACGCTGGACAGCCGCATGGTGGTGTCGGCGGCGAGCGCGTCGCCGGCCCGCATGAGGAAGGCGGGCACGGTGGCGGCGGCGGAGAGCAGGCCCAGGCCGTGGCTCAGGAAGCGCCGCCGGGTGAAGCCGCCCCCGGCGTAGAGGCGCTCGGCGGGCGTGTCACACGACTGGGGGTGGTAGTGCTGGCACATGGTTTGAAGTACGAAGTTCGAGGTTCGAAGTGCGAAGTTCGGAATGACGCGTTGGAGCGTTCGAGGTTGCGCGTTCGTACTTCGAACTTCGCACTTCGAACTTTGAATCAGCAGAGCTGGTACTCGGGGGTGGCGGCGATGGCGGCGACGAGGCGGGCCAGGGGTTCGTCGGTGATGCCGTCGGCGAGCAGCTCGCGGGCCAGGGCGTGCAGGGGTTCGCGGCGGGCGGCGGGGGTGTGGGGGCCCAGGGCGTGGTCGATGAGCGCGTCGGTGGCGGTCTCGGGGGTGGGGTTGCTGAGGTGCGACAGCAAGGCGGTGGGGCGGTAGACCTCGGCGGCGTTGTCCCGGTCCTTGCCCCGCCGCTTGTTTCGTTTCGCGCGCTGTCTGCGAATTTTTGCGGTGGGGGCGATTCCCGTGGCCAGAAACGTGGTGAAGTTCTGCCGCACGAACAAGGTGGAGGTGTTGATCCACGCCCGGCCGCCGTCCCAGCCGTCAACCGTCGGCGGCTCGAAGGGCACCTGCCCCATCTGCTTGAGCGCGGGCAGCACCAGGACGGCCTGCCGCACCGGGGTGCCGAGGCTGCGCAGGGTGCCGACGACCAGCTGCACGGGGCTTTTGATCTTCTTGCCCACCACGTCGTCGCCGTAGAAGTGGCGGCTCTTGAAGAGTCGCTGGAGCGTGCGGCCGACGTGCAGGTCTTCAGCGCTGAGCACCGCGGCGAGGTCGTCGACGGCAGCGGCTTTTCGGCTGCTCAGTTTCTCGTAGACGTCGCCCACGTCGGCCACGAAGTGGTCGTAGAGCTTGAGGGCGATGAACCGGGCGCAGGCCGGACGGGACGCCAGCAGGGCGGCGACCGTGTCGCCGTCGAAGGGGCCGGTCTGGCCGAGGATCAGCTTGTCGCCGGGGTCGTGCTGGGGTTTTTTAAGCTGGAAGTCGTTGTCATTGACGCCGTAGCCGGTCAGGGCCCGGGCGACTTCTTTGATGTCGTCCTCGGTGTAGTTGCCCACCCCCAGGGTGAAGAGTTCCATCAGCTCGCGGGCGAGGTTCTCGTTGGGCCGCTTGGCGATGTTCTTGTCGTTGTTCAGGTATTTGAGCATCGCCGGGTCGTGCACGACCGCGGCGACCAGGTCGGCGAAGGGGCCGCGGGCGTTCTCGCGCAGCGTCGCGTTCTGGGCGTACATCAGGTAAGAATCGCGCACGCTGCGCTGGCTGCTGGCGAAGTGGCCGTGCCAGAAGAACGTCAGGCGTTCTTCGAACGGGCGGGGCGTGTCGACCATGCGGCCCAGCCACCACTGCTGCAGCGCCTGGAACTGCGTGCGGTCGGCTTTCCGTGCGTCCTGCCGCTGCTTGCGGACTTCGTCAAGGTGGTCCTCGTCGCCGTCCTTGCGGGCCTTGATGAAGCGCTGGCGTTCTTCTTTCGTCCGGCTGCGGATGACGTCCGGGTCCAGGTCGGGGCCGGGCAGCGCGGGGGCGTCGCCGTAGTTCACCAGCCGCTGGACCGCGGCGTCGAGTCCCATTTCGGCCAGTTCCGTGACTTGGGCCGGGGTGCCGCCGTAACCGGCGCGGTTCAGCAGGTGCCGGGCGGCGGGCACGTCGAAGTCGCGGGGCGGCAGCGGCTGCATGATCGGGGCTCGCGCTGGGGGAGGCGGCAGGTGAATTCAGGAGTTCAACGCAGTCTACGCTGCGTGATTGCCCGGTCGAACGGTAGGATCGGAAGCCGCCCGACCGCCTCCCCGGAGCTTCCACATGCAGATCGGCGTGCCCACCGAGATCAAGACCCAGGAGTTCCGCGTGGGGCTGACGCCCGACAGCGTGGCCGAGCTGACGCGGGCGGGGCACGCGGTGGCGGTGCAGGCCGGCGCGGGGGTGGGCTCAGGGTTCGCCGACGCCGACTACGCCGCGGCGGGCGCGACGCTGCACCCCGACGCCGACGCGCTCTTCGCCGCGAGCGAACTGATCGTGAAGGTGAAGGAGCCCCAGCCCGAGGAGTGTGCCCGGCTGACCCCGGACCACACGCTGTTCACCTACCTGCACTTGGCCGCCGACCCGGCGCAGGCCCGGGGCCTGATGGGCTCGGGGGCCACCGCGATCGCCTACGAGACGGTGACTGACCGCGCGGGCCGCCTGCCGCTGCTGGTGCCCATGAGCCAGGTCGCCGGGCGGATGTCGATGCAGGTGGCGGCCTGGGCGCTGATGAAGACGCGCCGGGGCCGGGGCATCCTGCTGGGCGGGGTGCCGGGCGTGCCGCCGGCGGACGTGGTGATTCTGGGCGGCGGGGTGTCGGGCACGCACGCCGCAGAGATCGCGGTGGGCATGCGGTCGATGGTGACGGTGTTCGACCGCAGCAACCCGCGGCTGGCCGAGCTGGACAAGCAGTTCAGCGGGCTGATCCGCACGCGGTACTCGACGTCGGCGGCGGTGGAAGAGGCGGTGCGTCACGCCGACCTGGTCATCGGCGCGGTGCTGGTGCCGGGCGCGACCGCGCCCAAGCTGGTGACCCGCGCGATGCTCAAGACCATGAAGCCGGGCGCGGTGCTGGTGGACATCGCCATCGACCAGGGCGGGTGCTTCGAGACCTCACACCCGACGACCCACGAAGACCCGATCTTTGAGGTGGACCGCGTGCTGCACTACTGCGTGGCGAACATGCCCGGCGCCGTGCCGCGCACCTCGACACTGGCGCTCAACAACGCGACCCTGCCGTTTGTGCTGGACCTGGCCAACCAAGGCGTGCGCGGGGCCCTGGCGGCCGATCCACACCTGGCCCGCGGCCTGACGGTGGCCGGCGGCAAGATCACCCATGCGGCGGTGGCGGACGGGCTGGGCGAGCCCTGCGCCCGTCCGGACTGGCTGCCGGAGGCGGACTGAGACGGCGACCCGATTCTTTGACCCCCACAGTTTCGGCGGGGTCATTCCGCAGAAGGCAAGACCCCGCCTCGCGCGGCTTGGACCTGCCCACGACTCCGGACAAACGCCCAAGACCGGACTTGTCTACCACCCAAGGCGGGGCTTGGTCCGCGGTTTGACCTCGGGCCGTGGGGCGGGGCTTTGGACTTGGCGGTGGGGCGGGGGCGGGGGTGGATACTTGCCCGCAAGAAACGGCGCGTTCCTGTGCGAGCGGCGGCCTGTCCCCTGCGACGAGGACACGCCGCCCGCTCCGTGAACCCGAGTGCAAAGCCGTTGCGGGCAGCCGGTCGCGCCGTCGTGGCCTTCGTAAGACCTCAGACCACGGCACCCACGTCGGTCCGTGTCGGAGTCGTTCTGGAAATGGATATCCTCCACGCTCCATGCCCACCTTCGACCCCAACCCGGCCAAGACCTACCGCATCAAGCCCGGCTACGAACACCGCACGGTGAACGCCACGCTGGAAGACGCGGCGGGCGACTACTGGGACCCGACCCGCGAGCTGCTGAGCCGGCACGTGCAGCACGCGGTGTACGCGCTGGCCGCCGACCTGGTCCGCGAGCGCGGGCGGAAGACCGTGCTGGACGTGGGCTGCGGCATGGCCCACAAGCTGCACGACCAGCTGCACCCGATCGCCGACGTGACTGGCGTGGACCAGCGCAGCGTGGTGGACGCGGTGGGCCGGCTTTTCCCGGATCTCAAGATGGTCTCGGCCGACTTCGAGCGGCCAGACGACACGGGGCTGGGGACGTTTGACCTGCTGACCTCGGTCGATGTGATCGAGCACCTGCTGGATCCGGATCAGCTGCTGGCCTTCATCCGGGCCCACGCCCACGCCGACAGCGTGGTGCTGCTGTCCACGCCCGAGCGCGACGTGCGGCGCGGGACGGCGAACAACCGGAGTCACAAGGCGGCCCACGTGCGCGAGTGGAACCGGGCGGAGTTCCGGGCTTATCTGGAGGACTCGGGCTTCGCGGTCGAGCGGCACGTCCTGCTGCCCGCCTTCCGTGTCGGCTGGTCGCGGTACATGGTCAAGGAGCGGCTGCGGCTGGTGCGCAAGCGGGTGCCCCTGAACTACACCCAGGCGGCAGTGTGTCGGTTGAAGAAGTGAGGCCGGTGGGGGTGGGCCGGGCGACCGACCGCGGCCGGGCGAGATTTTGGGTTCGCCACTTCACCCGCCGCGGTCCGCGGCCGATGGCGACATGATGAGCAAGCCCCGCAAGACCACGAGCAAACACACGAGCAAGCCCGCCGCGGAGCGCGAACCCAAGGCCAAGGCAAAGAACAAGGCCGCGACGAAAACCAAGGCCGCGACGAAGTCCAAAGCCAGGCCGGCCGCCGCGAAGTCATCCGGTGCGAAGAAGCCCGCCCCGGCGAAAAACAGCGCGAAGCCATCCGCGGACGAAAAGGCGCTGCGCGCCGAGCTGGCGGACCTCGACAAACGGATCGCGGCGGCGTTCGACCTGACCGAGCGGGTTCGCCTCAAGGGCCAACGCGCCGAGGTGCAGCGCCGGCTCGACACGCTCGACCCGGCGTACACCGGCCCGCAGGTGGTGCCCGCCCACCGCCGCACGGACGCGGCTTAGCGGAGGTGCCACTGGCGGCTTGTCCGCCAGTGGCCAGGCCGCGTCGAAGCACTGGCGGACAAGCCGCCAGTGACACGCGATCCGATCCGCCTGACCGTCAAAGGAAACGCGTGCCGACACGCGGTCACCCGCCGGTCCGCTGCAGGATCACCTCTTCGTACGGCTGCACCACCACGAAGCCGTCGCCGACAAACTCCATCTGCACCGACTCGCCACTGCCGCGACCGATCAGGCTCTTCAGCTGCACGTCGGTCTTGATCTTCGGCGTCAGGCCGCCGGACCACATCACCGTGGCGTTGGGGTCGGTGGTGATCGGCGCGTCGGGGGTCACGGGCAGGGTCAGCGGGTCGTAGTGGCTGGTGATGGCGATCAGCCCGGTGCCCTCGATGCGGACGTTGAAGAGCCCGCCCGCCGCGATCGCCGCGATCTTCTTGAGCATCTTAATGTCGTACTTAAGGGTGGACTCGAGCGCGAGCAGGTCGTTGCCGTTCACGAACACCGCCTGGTCCTGCAGCTGCAGCACGGTGACCTTCTTGCCCGTGTCGGCACAGAACACCGAGCCGCTGCCGGTGGCCTTGGTCAGCCGGGCACCCTCGCCGCCGACCGCCGACTTGAGCAGGTTCCCCAGCCCGCGGTCCAGCAGCTTCTCGCGGACGAACTTCACCTGCCCGGTGTAGGCAATCATGGCGCCGGTCTTGATCCACACCTCGCCTTCGAGGTTGATGTCGAGGATGCGTTCGGATTCCAGCTCGAAAAGCCCCTGGCGCAGCTCGCGCTCCATGGTCTTCTGCACGAAGGCATCGAGGGTGTAGCGGGCGTCGGGCTCGGTGGGCGGGGATGAATCGGTCATGGCGGGTCTCGGTGGGTGGGTGGAAGGGTGGGTGGGTGAAGGGCGGCGGCGAAGCCTTGGGCGAGGGGCGACCAGCTTAAACGGCGCCGTGCTCCGCCGCGGTCCGCGGTCCGAGCGGCTGACCCGCGGTTTGAGGCCCGCAGGAGGCGTCAGCCTGTATCCACTGAATCCAGTGTTTTTTGTCTACAATGCGGCGATGAAGCTGATCCGAGCGCTCTGCCTGTCCGCCGTGATGTACGCCCCGGCCGCGCCGCTTTCCGCGCAGGATTGGGAGGGCGTGCCGATTCCCGTCGACCCCGGACCCGGCAAGGCGTGGGAGCTTCAGCCCGCGGTGTCGGACGACTTCAACTACACCGCGGGCGCCGACGACAAAGGCGCGGCGTTCAAAAAGCGGTGGAAGCCCTCGTTCCACAACGCGTGGAAGGGCCCGGGCCTGACGGAGTGGAACCCGGCCAATGTGACCGTGGCCGACGGACACCTGCAGATGCACGCGTCACGGGTCCCGGGCGGCGAGAAGCTGCACCTGGGCTGCATCACCGCGCACGAGCGCGTGAGCTACCCGGCCTACGTCGAGGCGCGCGCGAAGGTGATGAACTCCACCCTGGCCTCGGACGTGTGGCTGCTGAGCCCCGACGACACGCAGGAGATCGACATCCTGGAGGCCTACGGCACCTCGCACGCCGAGGGCGCGCACGACCAGAAGGACCAGACGTGGTTCGCCGAGCGGCTGCACCTCAGCCACCACGTGTTCATCCGCGAGCCGTTCCAGGACTATCAGCCCAAAGACGCGGGAAGCTGGTACCACGAGCCGGGCCGCCTGTGGCGGGACGAGTTCATCCGCATCGGCGTGTACTGGCGCGACCCGTGGCACCTGGAGTACTACCTGAACGGCGAGCTGGTGCGCACCGCGTCGGGCGAGGACATCATCGACCCGCTGGGCTTTACGAAAGGCACCGGTCTGAACAAAGAGATGGACCTGATCATCAACGTCGAAGACCAGAAGTGGCGCTCGGACCAGGGACTGACGCCCACCGACGCCGAGCTGGAGAACGCCCAGGACCACACGTTCCGAATCGATTGGGTGCGTGTGTACAACCTCGTGAATGCCGGCTAGGCTCGAAGGGTCCGCCGCTCACGCCCCGTGCCTCTCGGAATACCCAATGAAATCCACGCTTGCCACCGTGCTCACCCTGACTCTCTCACTGCCCGGTTGTGCCGGCACGCCGGACACCCCGGCCACCGACGCGAGCGGTCTTGCGGCGGACGCCGTGGCCGACGCCGGCCCGCGCGACTGGGCCGGCCGGCCGGTCCCCGTCGATCCGCCGACGGGCCAGGTGTGGAAGCTCGACGAGCAGACCTCTGACGACTTCAACTACGCCGCGCCCGCCGACGACAAGGGGGCGGCCTTTGGGGAGCGTTGGATCGACATGTATCACAACCACTGGCGGGGGCCCGGCCTGACGGCCTGGCGTGAGGACCATTCCGACGTGGCCGACGGGCACCTCCACATCCGGGCGAGCCGGAAGGAGGGCACCGACAAGGTGAACATCGGCATCATCTCGTCGAAGTACCGCGTGCAGTACCCGGTCTACATCGAGGGCCGGGCGAAGGTCAGCAACTCGGTCCTGGCCACGGCCATGTGGCTGCTGAGCCCCGACGACACGCAGGAGATCGACTTCATGGAGGCGTACGGCGCCAGCCACTCGGCGAACGCTCCGGACGACAAGAAGGACCAGTCGTGGTTCGCCCACCGCATGCACGTGAGCCACCACGTGTTCATCCGCGAGCCGTTCCAGGACTATCAGCCCAAGGACGCGGGCGCCTGGATTGAGGCCGACACCCCGTGGCGTGAAGACTTCCACACCTACGGCGTGTACTGGCGCGACCCCTGGCACCTGGAGTACTACATCGACGGCGAACTGGTGCGTACGACGTCGGGCGAAGACATGATCGATCCCGAAGGATTTACCGGCGGCAAGGGCCTGCACAAGGCCATGGACATCATCCTGGACAGCGAAGACCACGACTGGCGGTCGGACCAGGGCGTGACGCCGAGCGATGAAGAACTGGCGAATGCCGAGGACCACGTCTTCAAGGTCGATTGGCTGCGGGTGTACAAGCTCGTCGCGGCGGACTAGACGCGGCGCAGATCGACGCGGCCGGCCGCGTTGTCGGGTGCCACTGGCGGCTTGTCCGCCAGTGGCCGTGAACGGTGGAAGCACTGGCGGACAAGCCGCCCGTGGAACCCGTGTCGTCAGACCTGGTTCTCACCCGGCCGCAGCTCTCGTTCGTCGCCGCCGTGGATCAGCGTCCCGCTCACCCCGTCGGGCAGCTCGATGCGTCCGGTCAGCCGCGCGGATCGCAGCGCCAGCTCGGCCCGCACCACCCCGCGCGGGTGCGGCACCGCGGCCGACACGCGGGTGATGGCATCGACCGCGCCGTCGTCGGCGTCGCACAGGTTCGGCCGCACCTCGACCTCCGCGAATCCGAACGCGGCGGGCCGCACCCCCAGCACCGAGGCCACCAAGTGGTACAGCGGGTGGCTGCCCCAGCCGTGGCAGTCCGACCGGCTGGGCTCGGGGGTTTCGGGCGGGGTGACAAAGCCGAGCTCGGGGAGCGCACGCCAGAGCCCGAGCCGCCGGGAGAGCTCGTCCGCGTGGCCGGTCTGCGCCAACGCCTCCAGCAGGTAGTGCGAGAAGTAGATGGTCGCGGGGGTGAGGGTGTCGTCCGCCGCGGTGGCGGCCACCAGGTCACGCGCCGCATCGGGGGCGAGGGCCCCCGAGAGCGCGGCGAGGCACTGGGTATGCTGGCTGAACGCCTCGTGCTCGGGCGTGTCGGCGTACAGGCCGCGGCCGGCGTCCCACAGGGGCCGGCGCAGCGCATCGGCGAGGCGCTGCGAGGTCGCGCGGTCGCGCTCGGCGAGCCGCGGCTCGTTCAGCCAGTCTTCCAGCTCGGCCTTGCGTCGCAGCGCGTCGACCAGCTGCCAGTTGGAGGCGCCGTTGACACCGTCCCGGCCGCCGGGCGGCACGCCGAACGCCCAGCTCGGCACCCAGTCCAGGAAGTTCCAGCCCGGCAGCGCGCGAAAGAGCCCGTCGTCGCCAAGGTTTTGTCGGAAAGCCTCCAGCACCGACCGCGCGGTGGGCATGAACGACGCCACGAAGGCGGCTTGCCCACGCCACCACGCCAGGTCATGCAGCATGGCGACCCACACCAATGCGAAAGAGGGGATGACCTGGGGCATGGCGCTGGGGTAGCGGGCCTGCGTCAGCCCGCCGGGCCGGGTGGAGCCGCCGAAGAGCTCGATCGCCCGCATCGGCAGCCGGTCGTCGGCGCTGCGGACGTAGGTGCACAGCGCTTCCAGACGCGTGTCGCCCGCGTACATCAGCTGCTCGTAGTAAGGCGTGTCCATGTAGGACTCGTGCATACACATCAGCAGCCCGCGCTCGAGCACGGGCAGGGCCCGGGCCAGGCGCGGGTCGTCGACGTCCGGAAGCGGGACGGTGTCCAGCGGGTAGCGCGTTTCGGACCAGTGCAGCGTGGCGATCGTGAGCGGTGCGTCTTGCGTAGTCACGGTGACGCGGACGTAGCGGCCCGCGCGCCACCCGAAGGGCTCGAAGGTGCGGCGGTGGCCGTCGGCGACGAAGCGGTCGCCGCGCCCCACGAAGAACCGTCCGTCGACGGCGTCGCGGTGTGCTTTGGTCGCGTGCTGGTGCGGTTCGTCAAAGAGTGCTTCGGCCCATCCGACCCGGACCTCGGCGTCGCGGCCGCCGTCGAGGGTCAGGGACGGGAAGACGCAGAAATAGTCTTCGAGGTCGATGAGCACGCAGCGGGTCTGGCCCGCGGGGATCCGCACCGGCGTGTCGTCCTGCAGCAGGCCGCGCCAGGCCGCGGCGTCGGCGTGCGCCGCGTCGACTGCGCGAAACGCGGCGGCCGCGTGCTCCGCAACACCGCGTACGACGCCGGCGCGGAACGGCCGCTCCATCATCGCGGGCAGCGGCGACGGGACCAGCGGACGGATCCGCCCCAATTCTCCGTAGGGGGCGCCTTCCTGCTGCGCGGGGCCGCGCGTGTCGGCGGCCACCCAGCCGGCGTCCGGGTCCTTGGCGTCGTCGGGCCAGTGCATGGCCCCAGCGTCGAACCGCTGCGTGCCGCCGGCCAGGCGGGCCTCGCTGAGCTCCGGTTTCAGGTGCGTCACCCCGGTGACCGACCGGGCCCGCCACGGCGCGGCGCCGGTGCTGAGCGTTTCGGCGAGCGGCCCCTCGGCCGCCAGCAGGAAGCCGTGCTCCATCGCGAGTTGGGCGGTCGGAGAGAGATCGTCTTTCGCCCCGGGCGACGAGACCAGGGCCACGAACGCGTGCGGTCCGGCCGGCAGGTCCAGGTCGAAGGCCTCGAAGCACCAGCCGTTCAGGTCGCCGCGGTGGGGGCCGCGGCCGACGCGTTGCCCGTCCAGGGCCAGGTCGTAGCGTTGGTCGCCGGAGACGTAGATCCGCAACGTCGCGCGCTCGGCCAGGGCGAACACCAGGCGGTACCACGTGTCGCGGGGGCCGGGCGTGTCGGTCGGGCCGGTGATCCAGGACGCCGGCCACCGCCGGCCGCCCCAGTCGGGGTCGTTGAGGTCGGCGAAGGCCGGGCGGTCGGGCACGGTGTGTCGGGCGTGAGCGTGCGGCATGGGAGACGACGGGGAGGGGGCGAGCTCGATGCAGCGTTTCGGAAAAAGCCAGAGCCGCGACCCCGGCCCGGCGGAACGGCGGCACCCACCATTCTGCGGCCGGTTGGCCCGGCGTGCATCGGGCGGCCCGCCCGCGGTGCTACCATCGGGGCGTGACCCGGCTGATGCCCCTGGTGCTGCTGCTGCTGATGACCACCGCCCCGGCGTGGGCGTCGGGGGGCTGCTGTGCCGTCAACGCGGATCGCGGGCTGGCCGCGGCGGTCGACATCGCCGCGGTGTCCGGCGTAACCGCGAACACCGCGTCGCGTGCGCTCTTCGCGTGGTCGCCCGACGCCCCGGCCGGCTCGTCCTGCCCCTGCTGCCCGTCCGGCGACGACTGCGCGAACGCGCGCTGCTGCGGCAGCGCGGTCGCGGGTTCCATGGTCGCCGGGCCCCCGCCGTTCCGGGTGGTGCCGGGACCCGCGGCCGGTTCGGTGCCGGTGTTTACCGCCCACCGCCACTCGCGCGCACTCGCCCGCGACGCCCGACCGCCCATCTCACTCCCGCGCTGATCGAAGCCCCGTTGCGTGCCGACCGTTCCGTGCGGTCCGCGCGCCCGCCGCCCCGATTCTGTCCGCCGGAGTGATCCCTTGCCGACCCAACTATTCCCGTTTCGTTTTCGCGCCCACTGGCTGATGCTGGCGGTCGTGACCCTGCTCATCCTTGCCGCGACCGCGTGGCCGGCCGCGGACGCGCTGCGCCCGGTGCGTTCGGTCCGCGTGTCGGCGGTGCTTCCCGGCGTCGGGGCGGCGGCGTGGTCCGACGTATTGACCCTCGCGTCCGACGCGCCGGTCGCGCGGCGGACCGTGCAGGCCCCGGGCTGGATCGAGCCCGACCCGTTCCCCACCGCGTTGACGGCGCTGGCCGACGGCGTGGTGGCCCGGATTCTGGTGCTGGAGGGGCAGTCGGTCGAGAAGGGGCAGGTGGTGGCCGAACTGGTGAGCGACGACGCCGAACTGGCCGCCCGGCGGGCGGAAGCGGTGCTGGATGCCGCCCAGGCCGAGGCGGCGTCGGCCAACGCCGTGCTCGCCGCCGCGCAGACCGAATGGGACCAGCCCGTCGAGCGCGAGCGTCGCGTCGCGGTGTCCGCCGCCGCACGGGCCGAGGCGCAGGCGGCGCTGGCCCGGCACCCCGACCGGGTCCGCGTGGCCGAGGCCGAGCTGGCCCGCTGGCACGAAGAGCTGGAGCTGTTGGACGGCGCCCGCGACCGCGGCGCCGCGACGGAGCGCGAGCGGATCGTGGCGCAGTACCGGGTGGCGGCGCTGGCGGCCGGGCTGGACGCCCTGCGGGCCGAGGAGCCCGAGTTGCAGGCCCGCGTGGAACGTCTCGCCGCCGAGGCGGACGCCGCCGTGCGCGATGCCGAACTGCGGGTGGACGAGAAGCGGGCCCTCGACGGGGCCCAAGCCGACCTCGCCCGCCGCGAGGCCGAGGTGGCGGCCGCCGGGGCGGCGCGCGACCAGGCCCGGTTACGGCTGGACCGCATGACGCTGCGGGCGCCGATCGCCGGTAACGTGCTGAGTCGCCTCAAGGGGCCGGGCGACAAGGTCATGCTCGCGATGGACGACCCGCACTCGTCGCACCTGCTGCACCTCTACGACCCCGCGGCCCTGCAGGTGCGCGTTGACGTGCCGCTGGCCGACGCCGCCCAGGTGGGCGTGGGCCAGGCCTGCGAGGTGGTGGTGGACGTGCTGCCGGATCAGACGTTCGCCGGCGAGGTCACGCGCGTCACCCACGAGGCGGACCTGCAGAAGAACACGCTGGAGATCCAGGTGCGGGTGCTGGATCCTTCGCCGATGCTCAAGCCCGAGATGCTGGCCCGGGTGAAGTTCCTCGGCCACGGTGGCGGCGAGGCGTCTGGTGACGGGGACACGGCCGCGGCGGAACCGCGGCGGGTGGCCGAGGCCTGCCTCGACGCCGACGGCGCCCGCGTGTGGGCCGTCCGCGACCGCCGCGGCCCGCGCGGCTCGGCGGTGCCGGTGCCGGTGCGTGTGCTGGGGATTGAGGACGGCGTCGCCACGGTGCACGCCGCGCTGCACGTAGGCGACCTGCTGGTGCAGCGTCCCGCGGGGCTCGTCGGCGACGCGCCGGTGCGCATCGTGCCCGCGGGCGATCGAAAGCCGGGGGGTGACGCGTGACGCTCATCCAGTGCTCCGACCTCACGCGGGAGTACCGCAAGGGCGACAACGTCATCCGCCCGCTCGACGGCGTGGACCTTTCGGTCGACGCCGGGGACTTCCTGGCGCTGATGGGACCGTCGGGCTCGGGCAAGACCACGCTGCTGAACCTGATCGCCGGCATCGACCGCCCGACCGCGGGCCGCATCGAAGTGGACGGCCAGGACATCGCCAAACTCGGCCGCAACAAGCTGGCCGCGTGGCGCTCGCAACACATCGGCTACGTGTTCCAGCTCTACAACCTGGTGCCGGTGCTCAGCGCTTTCGAGAACGTGGAGCTGCCCCTGCTGCTGCAGAAGCTCTCGCGTTCTGAACGCCGCGCGCGGGTGGACGAGGCGCTGCGGCGGGTGGGCATCGCCGACCGCGCCGACCACTACCCCCGCCAGCTCTCGGGCGGGCAGGAGCAGCGGGTCGCCATCGCCCGCGCGATCGTGACCCGGCCCACCGTGCTGGTGGCCGACGAGCCGACGGGCGACCTGGACAAGCCCTCGGCCCACGCGGTCATGCAGCTGATCCAGGAGCTCAACCGCGAGCTGGGGGTGACGGTGCTGATGGTGACCCACGACCCGGGCACGACCACCTACGCCCGGCGGATTCTGGGGCTCGACAAGGGCAAACTGGTGCGCGACGAGCGGGTCGCCGTCCCCGACCGCGAACCGACGCCCCAGCCCGCGGAGGCCACGCCGTGAACCCATTCCATTTCCTTCCGCTGATTCTCAAGCAGGTCGTCCGCCACCGCGGCCGCACGCTGCTGACCGCCGCGGGCGTCGCCATCGCCATGTTCCTTTTCACCGCCGTGCAGGCCATGCAGACCGGCGTGCGGGTGGCCACCGCCGCCACCGCCGACGACACCGCGCTGGTGGTTTACCGCAAGGACCGTTTCTGCCCGGCCACCAGCCTGCTGCCGCAGGACTACACCGCGAAGATCGCCCGCATCGACGGCGTGACGTCGGTGCTGCCGGTCAAGGTGGTGGTGAACAACTGCCGCACGAGTCTGGATGTCGTGACCTTCCGCGGGGTGCCGAAGGAGGGCTTCCTTGCCGAGCGGGGCGAGGCGCTAGAAGTCATCGCGGGATCCACCGACGACTGGCTGCGCCGCACCGACGCGGCGCTGATCGGCGAGACGCTGGCCACGCGTCGCGGCCTCACCCCCGGCATGACCTTCGACGCCGCGGGCATCACCGCCTTCGTCGCGGGGGTCATCCGGTCCGACGAGACGCAGGACCAGAACGTGGCCTACACCGCGCTGCCCTTCGTGCAGCTGGCCGGCCGCGACCAGCTGGGCATCGTCACGCAGTTCAACGTGAAGGTGACCGACGCTGCGCAGCTGGAGCCGGTCGCCGAGCAGATCGACGCGCTGTTCGCCATCGCCCAGGAGCCCACGACGACCACCACCGAGAAGGCCTTCGTGGGCAAGATCGCCGACGACATCATCGAGCTCGTCGGCTTCGCCCGCTGGCTGGGGCTGGGCTGTCTGGTGGCGGTGCTGGCGCTCTTGGGCAACGCGGTGGTGCTGGGCGTCCAGGGCCGCATCGCCGAGCACGCGGTGCTGCAGACCCTGGGCTACACCGGTTGGCAGGTCGCCGGGCTGATCGTTGCCGAGGGGGTGGTGGTCGCGGTGCTCGGCGGGTTGATCGGCGCGTTCGCCGCAGTGGGCGTGGCGCAGTGGGGCAGCTTCGCGCTGTCGGTCGAGGGGCAGTCCATCCCCATCACCGCCGGGCCCGCGCTGATTGCGACGGGTTTTCTCGTGTGCGGCGGGCTGGGCGTCGTCGCCGGCTTGGTGCCCGCCTGGCAGGCGTCGCGCCGCGAGATTGCCGCCTGTTTCCGCACCGTCTGACCGATCCCCATGCGACAGCTCCCCTTCGAGTACGCCTTCCGCAACCTGGGCCGCAGCCCGGTGCGGCTGTGCGCGTCGCTGCTGGGCGCGGCGCTGGTGGTGGTGCTGGTGCTGGCCGCCGCGGGCTTTGTCCGCGGCATGCAGCGCACCCTCACCGCGCCTGCGCCGCTGCACGAGAACGTCATCCTGCTGGGAGCCGGCAGCGAGGAAGCCATCGAGCGCTCGCAGATCGACGCGGGCCTGGCCACCATCGCCGCCGCCAGCATCCCGGGCATCAAGACCGCGGCCGGCGTGCCGTTTGTCTCGCCCGAGATCCACATCGCCCTGCCCGTGCGGGCGGCGGCCGGCGGCCCCGAGCTGCCCTCGGTGCTGCGCGGCGTGACCGATGCGGCCTACCTCGTGCACCCTGCCGTCGAGATGGTGGCGGGGCGGCGGCCCGTGGCGGGGGCCGACGAGCTGCTGGTCGGCGGGCTGGCGGCCACGCGGCTGGGCGTGCCCGACGAGCGTCTCGCCGTGGGCCAGACGCTGCATATGGACCACCGCGACTGGACCATCGTGGGCCGATTCGCGGCGCCCCACACGGTGATGGACGCCGAGGTATGGGTGCCGCTGACGGACCTGCAGGTGGCCACCAAGCGCGAGTCATCGTTGTCCTGCGTGATCCTCAGCCTTGCCGGTGGGGCCGGTTCAGGCACCTTCGCCCAGGTGGACCTGTTCGCCAAGAGCCGGCTGGACCTGGAGGTCAGCGCCGTGCGCGCGGCCGACTACTACGCCATGCTCAACCGCTTCTTCCGGCCCATCCGCGCGATGGTGATCATCACCGCTGCGCTCATCGCCGCGGGGGGGCTGCTGGGCGGGCTCAACACGATGTACGCCGCCTTCGCCGCCCGCGTCCGCGAGATCGGCATGTTGCAGGCGCTGGGGTTTACGCGCCGCGCGATCGTGCTGAGCCTCAGCGAAGAGTCGCTGTTCGCCGCCGCCTGCGGCACGCTCATCGGGCTGGCCGGCGGGTGGCTGCTGCTCGACGGCATCGCCGTGCGCTTCTCGATGGGCGCCTTCACCCTCGCGTTTGACCCGCCGGTGGTGCTCGCCGGGGTGACCGCCGGGCTGGGCGTGGGGCTGGTGGGCGCGTTGCCACCGGCGCTGCGCTGCCTGCGGCTTCCCGTGACCGAAGCCTTAAAGTCGTTCTAGCCTTTTCTCAATCATCCACCCCATTTCCAGAGAACCACCATGTTCCACGCCCGCTTCCCGCTCACCGTTCTGACCGCGCTGGTCCTCTCGACGACGGCCGGCTGCGGCGACGACGCCCTGACCGCCGGACCCGGCCCTGCCGCCGCACCCGCCGTGTGGCGTCTCGACGCAGCGCCCGACCACGCCGTCGACATCGCCGCCGCCAAGACGACCGCGAAGGAGGGCGACACGGTCACCATTCGTGGGAAAATCGGCGGACGCATGCAGCCGCTGACCGAGGAGTCGGGGCTCATCGTGCTGATGGACCACGCGGTGCCGTCGTGCGCCGACAACCCCGACGACGGCTGCCCCACCCCGTGGGACTACTGCTGCGAGACCCCCGAGACGATCAGCGCCCACGCCGCCACCGTGCAGGTGCGCGACGCGGGCGGCAACCCCGTCACCCTGCCCGAGGGCGCGTTTTCGGGGCTGGACGAGCTGGTGGTTGTCGGTACGGTCGCTCCGCGGCCCAATGACGACACGTTGGTGCTTCACGCCACGGGCGTCTACCGCGCGGCGGAGTTCGCCGGCCCGGGCCACGACGGCCACGACCACTGAGCCGGGGACCGTTCCCGCAACGGGTTCGGCCCGTCCCGTGCGGGTGAATCCCTACTGGACCGCGGCGATCCACTGCACGGCGAGATGAAACGGCCCGTCACCCGTGTCGTTCAGGATCAGCCCTAACTCGTACGCGGCAGCGGGATCAAAGGGCTCCGCGTCCACCGGGTTGCCGTGAAACGACGCCTCCAGGTCCGCGAACGCCACCGACACCGTCTGCCAGCCGTCGCTCGCGGCCGCCTCGATCGGCGCCCGGTACATGACCTCGCCTCGGCGGCTGTGCGAGCCGTCCCGGAAGGTCACGCGGTAGGGCCGGCCGTCGGTCTTCACCCGCAGCCGCACGCGGTCCGCACCGGTGAGTTGACCCGGTTCGATGGCTCGGCGGACGGACGAAAAGCCACCGCCGTTGGTGTTGATCGACCCGAAGAACGTCATGTGACCGTCGTTGAAGTGCGTGTCCCCCTCGGAACGTCCGCCCATCACGTCGTCGTTGACCACCCGCCAGGCGTCGGCCTCCTGCGGGTCGGCAAAGTCGGCGACGACCCGGCGCGCGGGCGGAGTTTCGGCGGCTCTGTCGGGAGCGTCCGCCGTCCCCGACGCGCAGCACGCCCCGGATCCGAGGGTGAGCAGCAGGGCGGTGAGGCAAAATGACCGAGACGGGTTCATGGCGGGGCTCCGTATTCGGAGCTCAGGCCGCCTCGGGAGGCGGTGCGGTTTCGCGGCCGCGTGCTGGGTGAGTGTTTCGTGTGGGAGCGACGGCGCGGTCTCAGCCCGCGCGTTGGGCCTGGCGGATGGCCAGGTCGAGCCGGTCCATCACCTGGGTCACGGTGGCGGGGCGGTCGTCGGGCCGGCGGGCGAGGCAGTCCGACAGCAGCGCCGACATCGCCGGGGCAATGTCGGGGTTGAGTTCGTGAGCCGGGGTGCGGCGGTCGCCGTCGGAGGTGTTCGCGACGAGCTTGCCCACGTCGCCCTTGGGCCTGAGCGCACGCGAGGCCTTCGCCCCGGTCAGCAGGTTGTACATGGTCGCGGCGAGGCAGTAGATGTCGGTCCGCGCGTCGACCGCACGCCGCTTGGCCTGCTCGGGGGCCATGTAGTCGGGCGTGCCTTGGATGCGCTGCTTGACGGTGTTGATCGGGCAGCTCTGCCCAAAGTCGATCAGCTTGATCGAGACTCCACGATTGCCTTCGGCTCGGGTCAACATGATGTTGCTCGGCTTGATGTCGGCGTGCACGTACCCGGCCCGGTGCATCACCTCTAGCGCGGCGGCGGCTTCGCGGAAAACCATGTAGAGCTGGGCCGGATGAATCGTGGGCAGATCATCCAGGGTCGCGCCGTCGACGTACTCCATGAGTACCGCCAAGCCGCTGAGGGCCAGCAGGTCGCGCAGCTTGTGCACCTTCAGGCTCTTGCGGATGCGCGGGTCGTCGAAGCGCTGCGCGACCGCGTGTTCCGCGATCGCTTGGTCGGCGAAGCGGCGGTCGGCCTTGGTCTTGATCACCACGTGTTTGAGGGCGAAGGATGTGCCGCGGCGGTCGTTCACCAGGTAGAGCGTGCTGCCGGCGCCGGTGCCCAGGGTCCGCAGGACGTCATAGCCTGCGATCTGGCGTTCATCGGGCTGCGGGAGCGAGGCGGCGTTGGCGGTCATCGGGTTGATTGCGGTCACGGTGGGTCTCGCGGTACTTCAAGAAACCCTGAGGCAGGGTCCCGATCGAATCCTAACGGCATCATCCGGAAAAACCCCTAAAAATCCTTTTTTTGGTTTAAAAATGAGGTGGGTCCTGAAGCAAATCAGGTGTACCCCGAGCTTTAAGAGCCAGCTTTCGAGGCCAACGAAGACCGCGATCTCGATAAGGGAGCTGTTTTTTGCCCCGCGTATCATGTCGGCCGCCTTGGCCTCGACTACGGGGTGAGACTTCCGCATGGCCGACACCCGAGCAATTCGCCGGCCGCCGGGTCGATGACGGCACCGCACACGCCACGGACGACGGCCTGCCCGCCGAGTTGGCGGGGTCTTGGCGGCACGTCGAGCCGATGGTGTGGTGGGCGGGCGACGGCCTGATGGAGGTCGGGCCGGCGCTGGGGGCGATCCCGTCCGATCAGTACGAGATGCTTGAAATCGGGTTCGACGCCGAAGGCGTCGGCCGGGTGGACGCGGTGGTGCTGCAGACCCGCAACCGGGTCTTCGTCGGCAGGGTCGTGGCGTCCGCGTCGTGTTTCAAGACCGCGACACCGCGACCTGCGCCCTGTACCCGCCGGGTCACCGCGTCAGCGTCACGCGGCCGTCATCGAGGTCGTAGATGGCGCCGACGATCTTGATCTGGCCCTGCGTTTCCAGTTCACGGAGCACCTCGCTGTTGCTGCGGATGAGTTCAACGGTCAGATCGACGTTCTTGCCGACGACGGCCGCGACATAGTCTTTGTTCTTGGAGTTCCGCTGGTCGTCGGCGTACCCGTCGACGGCCTCGATGGCGGGCTGGATGTGGTCGAGCAGGGCCGTGAGGTTGCCCAGCTTGGCGCCGTCGCAGGCGCCCTTGACGGCGCCGCAGGCCTCGTGCCCCAGCACCATCACCAGCTTGGATCCCGCCAGTTTCGTGGCGAACTCCATCGAGCCAATCTGCTCGGTGGTGGCTACGTTGCCCGCCACGCGGCCCACGAAGATGTCGCCGATGCCCTGGTCGAACACCAGCTCAACCGGCACGCGTGAGTCCAGGCACGAGAGGATGACGGCCTGGGGGTACTGCCCGGTCGACGTGGTGCTCACCCGCGACTGAATGTCGGGGTTCGAAAACTCGCCCTTGACGTAACGCGCGTTGCCCGCCATCAGGTCGGCCAGCACGGCGTCGGGCGTGAGCGCGGCCTGTTGGCTCTTGCTGATCGGAGCCTCGGCGACGGTCTGCTGGCTCGCGCATCCCACGAGGCCCGAACTGAAAAAAAGGCCGACGGTCAGGGTTAATCCAGTACCACGCATCATCTTCATAGAGGTCATCTTTCTTTGCACGGCCTGTGGGTGGTTGTCTTGCCACGTCGGCAAGCCGGGCAGGCCCGTATCCCGGCTTACACTCTAGCCCTGCGGGGGACTATTTTCTGTCGTCACGCGCCCGCGTCAAGACGCGTGCCCGGCGCCGGCGGAGGCATCGCGGATGGCCAAGAGCGGATCACGCCCGCCACGGCAACCCCCGGCTCTTTCGGCGGGGGGAGGCCTCGACGGCTCGACCGCCGTTCACTGCGAAGTCATCTTCAGAACGTCTCCAGCATCACGGGGGAAGCGTCCGCGGGTGGGCCGCCAACCGGACATGAGATTGATTCGCGCGCGGATCACGCGGCCAGCGTCAGGCCCCCCTCATTGATGTCGTAGTGACGCCCGGCCGCCTTGCGGGCGTACATCAGCGCGTCCGCTTCCTGCGTCGCCGCGGCCAGGCCCAGCTCCGGGTTGCGGCGGGCCATGCCCACCGACGCCGGCACGCCCGCCAGCTTCAACGCATCGTCAACCCGGTGACGCAAGGTCTGGGCGTCCACACCCCCGCACTCGATGCCCAGCACCAGAAACTCGTCGCCGCCGGTACGCGCCGCGACGTCGTGTTCCCGCAGCGACATGCCGATGGCGTGGGCCGCGCGTTTCAGCAGCTGGTCCCCCGCCGCATGACCGCGGCGGTCGTTGACTTCTTTAAGCCCGTCCAGGTCGATCGAGAGCACGCACGCCGGGTGGCCGTACCTGGCGCACCGGGCTTCTTCGGTCTCGGCCAGCAGGTCCCATCCGCGTCGGTTGTACAGACCCGTCAGCGCGTCGGTCAGCGCCTCGGTCTCCGCCCGCTCGGCTCGGCGACGCTCCGAAGCCGCGCAGAGTTCAGTTTCGAGCAGGGAGTTCAGCAAGCGGGAGATGAGCTCCACCATGGGCTGGTCGTCCGCCAAGGACGTCTTTGTCGAGTCCGTATGCCCCGCGCACGGCGTGCCTGAAGGCGCGTCGCTTGCACGCGTGGGTGGCACGCCCACGCACGCTTCGAACCGTACTTTTCGGGGCGAGGGTGCCGCCGCGTGCTCCGCAACCTCATCGGCCGGTGGGGCCACCCGCGGCCCGAGGCCGTCGACCCGATGCATGCACTCCGAGTCGGACCACCGCGACGTGTTGCCGGGGGCGACTTCGCCGGCCCGGCCTTCGGCCCGCAGCTCTCGACCCCCGTCCTTATCGGTACCGGAGGTCATGCACAGGTCTGCACCCAACCGCTCTCGCAGGAAGGCCACAGACGCACAGGCGGCGGCATCAAAATCGCGAAATCGTTGGGTATCAGGCAAGGTGGTTCTCCATGAGGGTAAACGTCGCATCCCCGGTGCGGAATCTCCCTACCCATCGGAAGGTATAAGTCTGGAGATAAGTTCAGTACCCTCCGCAGCCCGTGAAATCGGTCGGAACCGCGGATTCCGTCCTCATAACCCGCATGGACGCGGCGTCACGGGGGTTGAGCGTGCAGAAAGCACGGTTGCCGCCCCCGTCCCGCCCCCGTCCCGCCCCCGTCCCCGTCGCCGCGGAGCACCACGAGCGGCTCGATAATCGTCGTCACCCACACGGTTGAGGATCGAGCTGGCTGGGGTGGGAGGCACCCGGAAACGTTTCGGGTGTCAGCTCAAGGGTGTGACGTTGGGCGTGTCACAGGTCACCACCCGGCGGTGTCAGCACCCGCGAACCGCGGTCTCTGAGGGCGCCAGGTCTCTGCGGGTGTCGGTCTCTGCGGGTGTCAGACCCCCGCGATCTCCCCGCGATCTCCCCGCGATCTCTCTGCGGGTGTCAGACCCCCGCGATCTCTGCGGGTGTCAGACCCCCGCGATCTCCGCGATCTCTGCGGGTGTCAGACCCCCGCGATCTCCCAAGATCTATCCCCGCGATCTCCCGCGATCCAGCCTTCCGTGGTTCCCTGCGATTCATGCGATGCGTCACGCATCGCGTGGCGGTTCCAGAGAACACCGGGCCGAAAACCATTTACCGCATGGCGGTCGCCCCCTCTCGATGAACGCTTCAGTGCCGCCGCAGCAGCCCGTCGGGCCACGGTATCTGCCGCGGGTGACGTGCCGCGACGAGGAACCGCAGCAAGCCGCGGGCGAATCCCCAACCCCCGGTACCGCCCGACCGCTCGGTGCACTTCAGCACGACCGCCGTCAGATCATCCGCCAACTCGAACCCGCGGCGTTCGATCTCGTTGACGATCGCTCGTTTGAGCATGCCGGGCGCTTCGTCGTGCAACCGAGGCCCCAGATCCGCAAGCAGCTCCAGCAAGCCGGCCGTCCCCAGCATCGCGCCGCGTCCACGAGCTCGGGCCTCGGTCAGGCAATCGGTGTAGACAAACACCAGGTCATGGGGCTGCAGGGTCAGCGATCGGCCAACGTAGCCCGACTCTTCCAACACCCCCAGCGGCAGGTTTGCGATGTCTTCCGCGTCGGGCTGCTCGATCGTCGACCACTGCTGACTGGCCGCGCGGTAGATCATCGGGGTCGGATGGCCCGCGTTGCAGAGGGTCAGCCGGCCGCGCGGAGCGAAATAAGTGACGATCACCGCCGTGGCGAAGCGGCCGGTCCCGGCCGAAAGCTCGGCCATGTCGCGATTCAGCCGGGCCGCCAGGCGTCCGGGCTGCTCGTGGTTGAGGTAGCGCTGCATCACCCTTCGCAGCTTCCGGCCGGTGTCCGCCACCGCATCGCCGTGGCCCGATACATCCGCCAGCATCACCCGGGTGATCTTGCCCGTTCCGCACGAAGACACGTAATGCACGTCGCCGCCCGCCTCCTCGCCCCGGAACGGCCGCGAAAACACCCAGCCGCTGATCCCCGGCAGCTCAACCGCCGCGTCCGCCGCGCGGTTACCTCCCCAGACCTCCGTGCACGAGATGGGGGCAGGCTGAGACATAAGGCAGGAGGTCGCCGGCGGTCCGACGTCGAAGCGAATCGCAAAAGCCGCCCCTGGCCGCCGGTGGCGTCATCCTATCCCTTCCGCCACGGGGGTGGTCCGGGCGTTTAAAAATGAAGGGCCGGAAAAGGGGCTCGGAAAGGGGTCGGAGAAAGCGCCGGGATAAACCGGCTCGCGTCGGAAAGGGGTCCGTCGGAAACGGGCCGACGAAAATGGTTCATTCAGATGCGTTTGCCCTGTCCACCCCTTTCGCTCCACGACCCCTTTCGCTCCACAGGCCGATCATGGTCCCGTTTGGACTCCATCCGATCGACGAACTCCCGGGCCGTCAGAATTGGGATGCCAGCTGCGGTCTTAAGGCTGACCATATGACGTTTGGATTCAAATCTGAAGTGCAACGCCCGGTGACGAAGAAAGGCACCACGGGCGTGCCGGTAAGTTGAGGTTGCTTAACGACCCAACACACCCGAGCCCGCAGTACCGAATCACCAGCTTACCCGCGACGAACGCGTCGCCATCACCGAACTCAGCCATCAGGGCTTTGGCCCGACCGCCATCGCTCGCCAGATCTGCCGCGCTCATCGCGCCGGAACGCCACGCGGGATCCCGTCGCGTCGGTTCCGCGCCGGGCCGGTGCGTCACGACGGCGGACACCCGCCACCCTCAACGAATCTGATCCGGCGGACGCAACCGCAGGCGGATCGGCCCCCGGGCCGTCTGCGGATCGACCGGCGTACCGCCTTGGGTCATCTCAATCCGGCCCGCCTCAACCAGCGCCCGAGCCGCCGCGCGGACGTCGTCCATCCGGATCCGCCAGCACTCGGGAAACAGCACGCGTGCGATCTCTGACGGGCAGACCGTCTTGGCGGCACCGCGGTCGGTGCATCGCGTCACAATCTCGGCCCGGATGCGTTCGGCGTCGGAACAATCGGTCATGGTCAGCGCGCCTTGGCCCGGCCTATTTGCTGCGGCACATCCCCCGTTACCGGGCCGCCGAGACCGCCGCGATCCACGCCACCTCCAGGCGAAAAGGCCCGTCGCCCGTGTCGTTCAGGATCAACCCGATCTCCGCCGCCGCCGCCGGATCAAACGGCTCGGCGTCCACCACGTCACCGTGAAACGTCGGCTCCAGGTCCGCAAACGCAACCGCCACGTCTTGCCAGCCCTCGGCCGCCGGCGCGTCGATCGGCACGCGGAACTGCACCTCGCCGCGGCGGATCCGCGAGCCGTCGCGGACCGTCACCCGGTACGGCCGCCCGTCGGCCTTCACCCGCAACCGTACGCCGGCCGCCCCGGCCAAAGCCCCGGGTTCCAGCGGCCGCCGTATCGACGAGAAGCCGCCGCCGTCGGTGTTGATGTCGCCGAAGAACGTCATCCGCCCGTCGTTGAAGGCCGCGTCGCCCTCCGACCGCCCACCCATCACGTCGTCGTTCATCACCCGCCAGCGCTCGGGCTCCTGCGGGTCGGAGAAGTCGGCGATCCGGCGTGTGTCCGCCGCATCCGGGGCCGCCGCCGCCTCTCCGTCCGACGCCCGGGCGGAACACGCGGCCAGACCGCCGACGAGGGAACACACAGCGAGCAACGAGGTCAGCGGCAAATTATTCATGACGGCACTCCGGAACCGGATCCTAGCCCGGCCGGACCGCCGCGGAACGCCGCTGTGCGCCACGCGTTTCACGGATCACGCAGCGTGGCATCGCAACGTCAACATAAGCGTTCCACGAACCCCATCTTCCCCGTTGGCCCGACGTACGCGACTCTGGCGGGATGAACGACCCCACCACACCGGACCTCCCCGCCACCAAGCCCGCCCGCCGCGCCCATCGCACCCGCGAACAGCTGTGGGCGGGGTCATGCGGGCGGGTGTGGGCGGGTGTTGTGGGCGGGTGTCATGTGGGCGGGTTTCAGACCCCTGCGATCCCCTCACCCCCCATGCGATCGCCCTCGCCTCAATATGCGGTTGCGGCGGGGCGGTCCCAAGGCAGACCGTGGTCAAACCAATTACCCAGGGTTGAAGCGAGGCCCGCCGGGCTGACGGCGATGCGTTTCAGGATGGGTGCGGTGTCGTGGCTCAGCCTGCGTTTTCCCCGACGCAGCAGCCGCGCCACGCGGTCGATCAGCCGCAGGTATCGGTTCAGGGTAAGCGTGGTCCCGGGCAAGACGGCGCGGTGGGGGCGCGTCGCGCCGGGGTGCCCGCCGCCGAGCGTCATCCACCACCCGCGCCGCTCGGCAGGCGTTGACGGTCGAATTGCCGACGTGTCGTCTGCATTCACGTTGCCGGCATCGACTTCAAAGCACGCCTCATCCGACCCGTGCAGCCGTGCCGCCAGCGACGTGTGCCGTGCGGACTCGGGGCTTTCGCACAGCCCCGCGGCAAACGGGTTGAGGTCGATGTAGGCCAACGTGGTCAAAAGCTGCGCCTCGTCGGTCACGCGGTGCGACTTGAAGCGACCGGCCCAGAGCGAGCCGACCGTGTCGTCCATGCGATTGATCGTCTGCGTGACCTCCTGCTTCAGCTCTTTCATGAACTGCGAGATCGACATCAGCTTCTCACGCAGCGACGCCACCCGTTCCGGGTCCGGGTCGTCCAGCACGGCATCGATGTGCGCGTCCTCCACCGCAACGCGCTGCCGGTAGCCATCGCGAGGCGGATGCAGCCCCAGCCACCGCCGCACCACCTCGCGGTCGGACCAGCCGCGGGCCGACTCGGTATCGACCTTGAGCAGCAGGTGCAGGTGGTTGTCCATCACCGAGAACCCCGCCACCCCGACCGCAGTGAAGGTGGCCAGGCGCTCTAGCTGCTGCAGTAGGAAGTCCTTGCGTTGTGCGCCCTCGTCCCGGCCACCCTCCTCGTCGGCCAGCAGATGCAACTGCCGCGTGCAGCGTGTGATGACGTGATAGCAGGAGCACTCGTCGAGGCAGATCGTGTTGCGTCGGAGGCGTCGCATGCCAAAAAATAGGTTTTTGTTTGGACGCCGTCAAGGACTTTTCGGGGGTGTCAGACCCATGCGATCCCCATGCGATCCCCATGCGATCCCATGCGATCCCCGTGCGATCCCAGACCCATGCGATCCCCCCATGCGATCTCATGCGATCCACGATCCCCACAGCCCCATGCGATTCACTAAACTGAACTATTTCGATTTATCACAGAGCAGAACCTAGGCACAATGTATAACTCTGAAGAATACGAGCACTACGAAACGGAGTTCCGGCGTCTCGGGGCAATCTTGCAGATCTATGGTCGCAAGCTGAAGCGTGAAGGAATTGGCTGCGTTCACTATCACAAGGTGCTAATTAAGGATCTTGTGGAGTTGGCTTATATAAAAAACATATTGATGATGCGCGACGATTACATCAAGACCGAAGCCGAAAAGAAGGCTGATCTGGCAGCCGGCATTGACGAGGTCGTCGTCGATGATGAACCGGCCGGCCACGATGACGAAGATTCAGATGATGTCGCACCGCAATCGGATTTGATGGCGAACCTATTAGGTCAAGGTTTTAGCGGACTTGGCGGCTTTAACGATGAGGACGACTCCGAACTTGGGGACGACGATGAGAATCTTGACGACGACGACGACGGCGACGACGACGAGGAGGGCGAGGAGTTTGTATATAAAGAAGAAACGTTTTCGTATGCCGAACAAGTTTTAGCAGCTTGATCTGTTATGAGCAGATTAGGTTTTGATCTCGCTGACGCAATCGATATGAAGAGGTTTTTCGACCTCTATTACGCTGGTCACGAAGATATTCAATCTGCATTTGAAGCTTTCGGCGAAGCCGAGAGAATCTCAAAGCAGACAGGCGAGGTCGAGCGATACCAGAAGCCGATGGAAGAGTTAGCCGATATTGAAACTGGGGAAGGCCAGGTAGAAGTATTCGACGCGTTAGAAGTTCATCCCGTAGTAATGAGAGATATATTCAAGCGGATGGTTGCCGAAGATGGTGGGGATCCAAGCCTCGAAGAAGATCTCGAGGAAATGGAGATCGAGTGCGAAGCTGACGAAGATTACTTGCGGCGGTATAGAACAATCTTCGACGAATATTCGTTTTTAATGGAGGCGAAGTTTAAGGGTGGATTTGGGGTCGGAGCTCCGATAGCCATGGGTGGATTTGGGGTCGGAGCTCCGATAGCCATTAGTCCTCAGCATTTCGGGACCCGACCGGAATCGGAGCTACACAACCATCAACTCCGAAGTGACCGCTCAACGAACTCAGTCCCCCGACTCCCCGACAGCACGGCGTGAATAAACACATGGTCATCGGTTACCTCATGGTAGATCAGCACGTTGTAGCCGGGTACCGCGATGATTCGTATCTGTCGCAGCCGGGGGGCGACGTTTCGTAGCGGCGGCCGGACAGCGGAAAGCGGCTCAGGCTGTCAACGAGGGTTGCGGATCGGAGAAGCAGCGTCCGGGCCGCTTCGGGTTGGCCTTCGCGGGCGATGTAGTCCGCGATCTCATCGAGTTGGGCCAATGCGGCCTCGGCGTATCGAATCGGCTTGGGTTCGCTCACGCCGTTTTGTTTCGGTGGCGGGCGTCGAATCGGGCGAGAAGGTCTTCCCGCAAGGCGTCGGCGGATTCGTAGGTGCGGTAGGGGCCGTCGAGGGCCTGGAGGAGGATGCCGTCGATCTCGGATTGCCGGGTTTGCTGTTCGCGGTAGTGGTCAATCAGCGACGCGATGAATGCGGACTCGGAGACGGCACCGCCCGCGGCAACGGCCTGGGTGACGACGTGTGCGTGATCGGGGTCGAGTTCGACTTTCATGGCGGGTTCCTTCTGTGGACTGTTTCATTGTATGCGGTGATCCCCGGTTGCCCGCGCTCGATCAGAGTCCGGCGGCCCGGCGGGTGCGTCGGGCGACCTTGGCCAATCGGGCGTTCGCCGCTTCGGCGCCGTCGCGCAGGGTCTCGGAAACGTAGGCGGGGTCTTGGGCCAACTCCTCCCGCCGCTTCCGCGCCTCCCCAAACTCCTCCAAAATCAACTCAAACAGCGCCTGCTTCGCGTGCCCGTACCCGAAGCCGATGCCTTGGGCTTCGTACTTCTTCCGCAGGTCGAGCGTACGCGGGTCGTGGGTTCCCGCGATGGCGGAGAAAATCTGGAAGGTCGTGTCGCTATCCGCCACCTTCGGGTCCTCCACCGGCGTGGAGTCGCTGACGATCTTCATGATGACTTTCCGCAGCTTCTTTTCCGGCAGGAAGGGATCGATGATGTTGCCGTAGGACTTGCTCATCTTCTGCCCGTCGATGCCGGGCAGGACGGCGGTGTCTTTGCGGATCATGACCTCGGGGATTTTGAAGACGGGCTGGTCTTCGGTGCCGTAGGCGTGGTTGAACTTCTGGGCCAGGTCGCGGGCGATCTCCACATTTTGCCGCTGGTCTTCGCCGACGGGGACGACGTCGGGCTGGACGGCGAGGATGTCGGCGGCCTGCAGCACGGGGTAGGTGTAGAGGCCGAGGTTGGCGGACATGCCCTTGGCGACTTTGTCTTTGTAGGTGGTGGCCTTGTCCATCTGGCTTTTGGGGCAGAGGCAGGCGAGCAGCCAGGCGAGCTCGGTGACGGCGGGCACGTCGTGCTGGAGGTAGATGTGGGTCTTCTTCGGGTCGAGGCCGAAGGCGAGGTAGTCGATGACGACCTGCCGGATGTTGGTGCGCAGGACCTCGGGGTCGCGCACGGTGGTGAGGGCGTGGTAGCTGGCGACGAAGACGTAGGACTCGTAGCCCTGGTCTTGCAGGTCGAGGAACTGCTTGATGGCGCCGGCGTAGTTGCCCAGGTGCAGCTGGCCGGAGGGCTGGAGGCCGGAAAGGAGTCTTGGCATAGTGGGGCAAGTTTACTGGGGATGGTGAAAGGCAGGTGTCGCGAAGGACGCGAAGAGCGCGAAGGCCGCGAAGGAAAACCGCCAAAGGGGATGCCGGTTTTCAAGTGCCTTTCTTTGCGTTCTTCGCGCTCTTCGCTATCTTCGCGATTCCTGCCTTGGAAGAGTAGGCTTGCCGCTATTTTTGAGATTCGGTGGTCAAGTGCCGTGAACCGCTTCGACAAAGGCGCGGATCTTGTCCGGGTCTTTGACGCCGCGGGTGGATTCGACGCCGCTGGAGACATCGACGGCGTGGGGGTTGGTTTGCTTGATGGCGGTGGCGACATTGGTGGGGGTGAGGCCGCCGGCGAGGATGAGGGGGGGGAGGTGGTTGCGGTCGAGGGTTGCGAGGGCGGTCCAGTCGAAGGCGTGGCCGGTGCCGCCGGTGAGGCCGTCGGTGGGGGGGGCATCTAGAAGTAACGCGTCGATGCTGGAGCCGCGGTAGGGCTCGACGGCGTCGGGAGTGAAGGGGATGGCTTTCCAGACCTGGGTGGTCTTGGGGACGGTGAGGGTGTGGAGGTAGTCGGCGTCTTCCTGGCCGTGCAGCTGGACGGCGTCGAGCTGCAGCGCCTCGGCGGCGAGGGCGACGGCGGGACGGGGGGCGTTGCAGAAGAGGCCGACGGTTTTGACGTTGGCCTTGCGGGCGGCCTGGGTGAGGGCGTGGGCCTGGGCAAAGGTGACGTGGCGGGGGGACTGGTGGACGAAGACGAGGCCGGCGTAATCGACGTGGAGGTCGCCGAGGAGGTTGAGGTGGGTGGGGTCTTTGAGGCCGCAGATTTTGATGAGGGGGGTGGGCATGGTGGGGGCAGGGACGGTCTGACAACGAATCGCTCTCGCGAAACCGCTGAGAAGCGCAGAGGCCGCAGAGGGCGCTGAGTAAGGCACGCAAGCGGTTGGGAGAGGTGCTTGTGGGTTGGGGCTCGGTCAGGTGCTGAGCTTGACTCTTTTGATGCCCTCTTTCAGGGTGGGGTGGCTGAAGTTGATAAGCAGGGCGGTGTCGGCATTGGGGTCGGCTTTGAGGTAGGCGAGCACTTGGCGGGTGTGGCCGGTGTGGAGGGATTCGACGGTCTTGAGTTCGACGATCAGCTTGCGTTCGACAAAGATATCGACTTTGCCTTTGCCGATTGATTCGCCTTTGTACTCAAGATCAACCAGCACTTCGAGCTCGTGAGTGATCCCACGGATCCGGAGCTCGATCGACATCGCGCGCTTGTAGTGAACTTCGGAAAGTCCGGCTCCCAGAATGCGGTGTACTTCGATCGCGGCGCCGAGTACGCCATCAGTGAGCGCGTCATTAAGATGTTTCATCAAATTATTTCCGAGGAAAGGAAGGTCCTACGGCCCATCGTGGTCTCTCTCCACCGCTTTGCGTGCCTTCCTCCGCGCCCTCTGCGATCTCTGCGCTACTCAGCGGTCCGCGAGAGCGGTGCCTTTCCGTTGAAAGACCCTCCTCCACTCAAAACGGCACGTCGTCACCGGTGTCGTCGGATTCGTACGTTAGCTCGGTGGGCCCCTCGCTATTTCCCGCACCGGCCCCCGAGCCATCGACGCGTTCCAGGCGGGCGTATTGCAACACGAGCGTTTTGTTGCCCGCGGTGTTGAAGCAGATCTTGGCCCGCGTGGAGGCGCCGGTGGTGGCGACGGTGACGACGCGGCCTAAACCGAACGTTTTGTGGCGGACGATGGTGCCGGGGGGGTACTCGGCGGCGAGGCCGGTGGCGACGCCGCGTTGGGCCTGGCCGAGGCTGCGTTTGCGCTTGAGGCTGCCGTCGGGGCGGCGGGTGCTGCCGGTCGGCGTGTCGCCCCAGGGGTCGGGGTCGAAGTAGGTGCCGTCGTCGCTGGCATCGACGGGCTCGATGACGTCGGCGGGGAGCTCGTTGAAGAAACGGCTTTTGACGGTGGGCCCGCTCTGGCCGAAGACGGTGCGGTACTTGGCGTGGCAGAGGTAGAGATGTTTTTCGGCGCGGGTGATGCCGACGAAGAGCAGGCGGCGCTCTTCTTCGAGGTCTTCGGCGGTTTCGCTGCTGCGGCTGTGGGGGAGCAGGCCGTCTTCGACGCCGATGACGGCCACCGCAGGAAACTCCAGACCTTTCGCTGCATGTAGCGTCATAAGAGTGACGAGGCCTTGGTCGCTCCGCACGGTGTCGGCGTCGGCGACGAGGGCGATGCGTTCGAGGAAGCCGAGGAGCTTGTCGGAGAGGCTGAGGGTCTGGCTGGCGCCGTCCTGTTCTTGCTCGGCTTCCAGGAGCAATTCTTCTTCGAACTGTTGCGCGCTGGTGACGAGTTCGCCAAGGTTGGCGAGGCGCTCGCGGTCGGGGTCGCTGGTGTCGTTTCGGTAGTAGGCTTCGAGGCCGCTTTCGGCGATGACGTCTTCGACGAAGCCGCGGAGGGTGGGATCGGCCAGCAGCGCGGTGTCGCCGGCGACGCGGGCCCGCCAGTTCTGCAGCAGCACGGCGAACTTGGCGACGCTGTTCTGGGCGCGGGTGTTGAGGCCGGTGACGTTGGTGGGGTCTTCGAGGACCTGGTCAATGGGCAGGTTGTTTTCTATCGCGTGGGCCCGGAGGTGCTTGGTGCTGGGCACGCTGATGCCGCGGGCGGGGACGTTGATGATCCGCAGGAGGTTGACCTCATCGGCGGGGTTGGCGACGGTGCGGAGGAAGGCGACGGCGTCTTTGATTTCCTTGCGGTCGTAGAAGGCGGTGCCGCGGGCGATCTGGTACGGGATGCCAGCGTCGCGCAGCGCGTCTTCCATGACGCGGGAGAGCGAGTTCATGCGGTAGAAGACGGCCATCTGGCCCCAGGGGATGCCGGGCTTCCCGTCGGTTCCTGCGTTGAGTTCGCGGAAGGTGTCGACGACCCAGCCGGCCTCGCTGCCGCCGTCGCCGCAGGTGACGACACGCACCGGGTCGCCGGCGTCGTTTTCGGTCCAGAGGCGCTTGTGGCGGCGGCCCTTGTTGTTCTGGATGAGCGCGTCGGCGGCGGCCAGAATCCCGGGCGTGCTGCGGTAGTTCTGTTCGAGCCGGACGACCTTGGCGCTGCCGAAGTGGCTTTCAAAGTCAAGGATGTTGGTGATGTCGGCCCCGCGCCAGCCGTAGATGCTCTGGTCGGGGTCACCGGTGACCATGAGGTTCTGATGACCGCTGGCGAGCGCGTGCGCGATCATGAACTGGGCGTGGTTGGTGTCCTGATACTCGTCGATCATGACGTACTGGAATCGCTCGCGGAGCTCTTCGAGGGCGTCGGGATGGCGCTGCATGAGGCGGACGGTTTTGAGCAACAAGTCGTCGAAGTCGAGCGCGTCGTTGCGGGTGAGGGTTTTCTCGTAGGCGGTGTAGACCTTGGCGACGGTGCGGTCGTAGAAGTTGCTGGCCTTGGCGGCGAAGTCTTTGGCGTCGAGCAGGTCGTTCTTGGCGTTGCTGATGGCCGCGAGCATGGCGGGCGGGGGGAAGTTCTTGCTGTTGATCTCCAGGTCGTCGAGCACCTGCTTCATGGCGCGTTTTTGGTCGCTGGTGTCGTAGATGCTGTAGCCGGGCTTGAGTCCGAGCCGGTCGCCGTACTGACGCAGCAGCCGGGCGCAGAGGCTGTGGAAGGTGGCGACGGTGAGGGCCCGGGCCTGGCGTTCGCTGACCAACCCGATGACGCGTTCGCGCATCTCGCCGGCGGCCTTGTTGGTGAAGGTGATGGCAAGCACGTTCCACGGGGCGATGCCGACTTCGCGGACCAGGTGCGCGATGCGATGGGTGACGACGCGGGTCTTGCCAGAGCCGGGGCCGGCAAGCACGAGCAGTGGGCCGTCGACGTGGCTGGCGGCCTCGCGCTGGGGGTCGGTGAGGCCTTCAAGGAGGTCTTGGGTCTGCTGGTTGTCGGAGGGGGTGGGCATGGGCCCAGTTTAAGAGGTGGTTGAGTAGGTGTTAGGCGTCAGGTCTCAGGCGTTAGCCGGAGCGCTGATGCGGGTGGGGGGGGTGCTTTGGGCGGGCGAGGCTTCGACCGAGCCGGGGTGCCGTGTGACGCGCGGCTCGGCGGGAGCCTCGCCCTCCCAAAGGGCGCGGGCGATCGCTTGCGTCTGGCTCACGCCTGAGACCTGGCGCCTAACGCCCTCCGAGCCCCGCTCTCCTACTCGATCTTCTTGCCGAGCAAGATGCCCGTGAGCGCTTCCCCCCGCCGCCGCGGTTCTTCTTCCGCCAGGCAGGCGTAGCGCGACTCGGGGTCGGGGCTGACCGCGAGGGTGACGAGATCAATCAGGGCGCTGGTGGGCAGATTGGGTTCCAGCCAGCCGTCGACCTGGGTGACGGGGCCGAGCTTGCGGAGGTGGGGGTCCTTCAGCAGCGTGCGGATGCGCTCGCGGACCTCGGTGATCGCCTCGGGCTCGTCGGCGGTGGCGGTCTGGTCGAGGCCAAAGGGGCTGAGCGTGGCGAGGCGGTAGCCATCTTCGTGGGCGGCGTGTTCCTCGACGATGCGGGCGCGGCAGACGCCATGCAAAAGGATGTGGTACCGGCCGTCGTCGAGGCGCTCGTGCTGCACGAGGTAGCCGACGCAGACAACGGGGCGCAGGCTGTGGCCGTCGCGCGAATCCTGGTCGTAGACGGCCATGGCGATGAGGCCCGGGCCGTCGAGTGCGCCGTGGACCATGGCGCGGTAGCGGTCTTCGAAAATATGCAGCGGCACGGCGGCGTGCGGCAGCAGCACGCAGGCGGGCAGGGGGAAGACCGGGATCGGCCGGTTGAAGTTGACGGTGACGCGCTCGGTTTGCATTGTCTTTTCTGGTGGCTCGGGCGTGGTTGGGGTTGGCGAGCGTTAGATAGTGCTGGCAAGGTGTTAGGTGTTAGGTCCCAGGTGTTAGGAAGACGCAAGCGGAGGGGGTGGGGGTTCTGGGAGGGCGAACCTTCTGGTGAGCCGGCGTTGCATCGAACACCGGCTCACCAGAAGGTTCGCCCTCCCGCATTTGGACGGTACCCGCGTTAGCGCTCCGGCTAACACCCAGGACCTAACACCTGACACCTCGCCGGGAGCGCTCTCACGCGTCGCCAACGTCTTTCGCTTTGCGTCGCCGAGGCGGTTTCAGTTTCAACTCCGGCTGCTCGACGCTGACCGTATGTCCCGCCGGCACGCTGGTGGTGACGAAGGCGCTGCCGTTGACGGTGGCTCCTGCGCCGATGCGGGTGGTGCCGCCGAGGATGATGGCGTTGCCGTAGATGGTGACGTCGTCTTCCAAGGTGGGGTGACGCTTCATGCCTCGCCAGTCCTGGCCGCCGCGGGTGCTGACGGCGCCGAGCGTGACGCCCTGGTAGATCTTGCAGCGGGCGCCGATGTTGACGGTCTCGCCGATGACGATGCCGGTGCCGTGGTCGATGAAGAAGCTCTCGGCGATCTCGGCCCCGGGGTGGATGTCGATGCCGGTCTCGTTGTGGGCGTACTCGCTGAAGATGCGGGCGAGCAGCGGCAGGCCGAGCCTGTAGAGCTGGTGCGCGTAGCGGTGGATGAAGATGGCGTCGACGCCGGGGTAGCAGAAGATGGCTTCGTCGGGGTGCGTGGCGGCGGGGTCACCGTCGAACGCGGCCTGCACGTCGGTGGCGAGCACGCGGCGGACGTCGGGGATGGCGGCGAGGAACTGGTCGGTTTTCTCGCGGGCGGTGACGTCGCACTCGGGGCAGTCGTCGCCGGCGTGAGCCTCGCCCTTCTGGTTAAGCAGGTAGCGCTCGGTCTGGCGGATCTGCTCGTAGGTGACGGCGTCGATCTCGGCGACGAGGTCGGCGGTGCGCTGGGCGATGTTCTCCTGCATGAGGCGGACTTCCTCGAAGAAGCCGGGGAAAGTGGCCTTGCGCAGCAGCTCGACGAGCTGGATGCACCGGTCGCGGCTGGGCAGGAAGATGCCGTCGATGTGGGTGGTGCGGTCGTCCTCGGCGTAAGAGGCGAGCAGACTCTGGGCGAGGCTGGGGTTGAGATTGGGGGTGAGGTCAGCCGGGAGCATGGGTCCAGTTTAGCGACGCGGCTCGGCGCCAGCCGCGCGTCCGCAGAGCCGGACGCCTGGGTGCCTTCTCGTCTGCGGCGGCCTGCGGCCGAGCGCGGCTCGGCGCCACCCGCGCGTCCGCAGAGCCGGACGCACGGGTGCCTTCTCATCCGCGGCGGCCTGCGGCCGCTTTTCGGGCGTTGCCCGAACCACGGACGGGAGGTCCGTGCCACTGGGGTTGAAGGGTGGAGCGAGTGGTTTGCTTGGGGATGCGTTCGGGGCGACGCGCGGCTCACCGGAGGTTCGCCCTACCGAGATGTTCGCACCCCGCCGTCGGGCGGGCGCGGCGCGGACGCTGTGACGACTTGAGCCCCCGGCGGCGAACGCGCTTCGCGTCCGCCGCCGGGGGCTCAAGTCGTATCCGGGGAGAAGCCGCGGAGGGGACGCGGTGCGGGGTCGCAGGCGGATGAGCTCCGAACCTCAATTTGAAGTGGGCGCGTCGCGGGATCATCCGAACCTTCCGCTCGTGGACGGCCTGGCTGTCGTGTCCCGACCTGCTCCCTTGAGGTTCATAAGGCCCGGGCGCATGTGTGCCTGAATGTTCGACCTCGCACCGCGGTCCGTCCGCGTTGCCGAACCGAGTATAGCCCCGGTTGGGGCAGTGCCCAACGTGTTTTTTCCGCGCCGGGAATGAACGAAGATTCACTTGACGCGGGCGGCTTTGTCGCGCAACTGCGCGGCGTAGGCGGCGATGGCGCCGGCGATTTCGCGCTGCGGCATCCAGCCGAGTCCGGCGGTGGTGGCGCTGAGTTCGGCGCAGGTGTAGTCCTGATAGAAAGCGTGGGGGTTGGGGATGTAGCGCGTGTCGTGTGGGCATTCGATCGCGCTGCGCAGCGCGTCGACGATGGCGTTGAAGGTGGTGGCGGTTCCGGTGCCGACGTTGTAGACGCCTGCGGTCGCGGTGGGCTGCGCGGCGGCGCGCGTGCAGGCGACCACGTCGTCGACGTGCACGTGGTCGCGGGCCTGGTCGCCGGGGGCAAACAGACGCGGAGCGTCGCCGGCCAGCATCTGCTGCGCCAACTGGAAGATCATGCTGGCCATGCGGCCCTTGTGGGCCTCGCCGGGGCCGAAGACGTTGAAGTAGCGCAATCCCACGAGATGAGCTTCGGGGTTTGCGGCCAGGACGTCGCGGTGCAGGTTTTCCATCACCCACTTGCTGAAGCCGTAGACGTTGGCGGGGGCGCCGGCGTCGCCGAGCGTGAAGGGGCGCTGGTCAGGGGTGGCGCCGTTGGCGTTGGTGCCATAGGTTGCGGCGCTGCTGGCCCAGACCAGGCGGCGCGGGGTGTCGCGGTCGGCGGGGCGGAAGGCGGCCCAGTCCAGCAGGTCGCGGAAGGGGTTCACGTTGTCACACAGCATCGCGGCCTGGTCGGTGACGGTGGTGTCGGTGATGCTGGCCAGGTGGTAGACGACGTCGGGATCGAAGCGCTTCAGCAGGGCGGGCAGGTCGAGCGTGTGCAGGGCGCCGGCGATCACGTCGCCGCGGTAGCAAAAACCCGGGTCGTCGCCGCGGGCTTCGGCGCTGAGGTTGGCGAAGCTGCCGCTGCGGAAGTCGTCGACGACGAGCAGCTGCGCGTCGGGCTCGTCACGCTGGAGGGCGCGGACGAGGTTGCTGCCGATGAAGCCGGCGCCGCCGGTGATGAGGATGCGCATGAGAATAAACGTCTGGGTCTAATCGGATCACGGATCACGGATCACGCACCACGGATCACACGGCTCGCCCCACGGCTCACGCCCCGCGCGCCCTACCGCGCCCCTGAATCCGGCGGCGGGATCCGCAGCACCGTGCCGGGCTTCATGCGTCCCGGGTCGCTGCCGATGGCCCGGCGGTTGGCCTCGTAGATGAGTTGCCACTTGCTGGCGGCGTTGTAGAACTGCTTGGCAATGCCGCTGAGGGTGTCGTTCTCTTTGACGGTGTACTGCGTGCCGGCGCCAAGGTCCGGGGGGGGCGCGCGGTCGGGCGTGGCCGCGGGGGGGATGGTGGGTGTGGTGCCCGGTGCACCGGGAAGCTTGATGACCTGGCCGACTTTCAGGCGGTCGGGATCGACCAGGGGGTTGGCCTGGGCGATCTGCACCCAGTGGTTGCCGCTGCCGTAGAGCTCGAGGGCGACGGAGGTGAGGTTGTCGCCGCTCTTGATGGTGTAGGTGGGAAGCGGTGCGGCGGCGGGAATGCCGGCGGGCGTGGGCGGGGGCGCGGTGGCGTCGCCGGCGGGCGTGGGGGCGGCGGGGCGCGGGACCAGGTCGCCGGGGGCCAGGGCGATACCCGCCGCGTCGGCGGGCGCGTCGGCGGTTTCGGGCGCGGAGTCGGGCTTCGGATCGAACAGGCTGGGGCGCGGGTTGCCGTCGGCGTCGAAGGCGGTGCGTCCGACCTCAAAGGTTTCGGCGGGGGGCGTGTCGGTGTATTGCAACCGGGCCGGGTCGGCGCCCTGGGTCACGCCGGGGCGGGTCGGGTCACCGAAAGGCAGGGCGGGTCCGGGCGGCGGCGTGGAGACCTCGGGCGGCGCGGCGTGATCAGGGTCAAACGGGTCGGGCGTCGGGGTGAGGCCGTAGGGGTCAATCGCGTCCGGGGGGGGATCGGGTGCGGGGCGTCCGTCGACGATCGCCACGGCGTGTCCGGAGGGGGGGGCGTCGATGCCGGTGGACTCGGGGGGAGTCTGCAGCAGCAGCGACGCGATGACGACGAGCAGCAGCGTGGCGGCGGCGGCGGCGGCGATCTTGTAAGGGGCGGTCATGATCGGCTCGGCGGGGGGCTGACGGGGGTTCAGTGTAGCGGAGGGGGGGGCGGACGCTGGTGCCGGACGGCGCCCGGAGTCCCGGGGGCTCACGCGGCGGGTTCAGAAAATAGACTGAGTGACCCCGGACGCGGGACCCGAACCCCAGAGCCTGAAACCCCAATCTGAAATCTGAAACCGATAATCTGAAAACGCCCGGCCCCCTGCCCCTCTCTGTGGTGATCTGCTGCGCCGACGCCCAGGCGACGCTGCCCGCGGCGCTGGCGTCGGTGGCGTGGGCGGACGAGGTGGTGGTGGTCGACTCGGGCTCGGTCGACGCGACCCCGGACATCGCGCGTGCCGCGGCGGATCGGTACGTGGTGGAGCCGTGGCGCGGCTACAGCGCGCAGAAAAAATACGCCGCGTCGCTGGCGCGGAACGACTGGGTGCTGGTGCTGGACGGGGACGAGGAGGTGTCGCCGCAACTGGCGGCGGAGTTGCGGGCCCTTCACAGCGCGGCGGTGGACGGCCTGGACCTGTTGACGATGCCGCGACGCAACCACGTGTTGGGCCGGCCGGTGCGGGCGTGGTGGCCCGACACCCAGTCGCGGCTGATCCACCGCGGGCGGGCCCGATGGTCGAATGACGTGCTGCACGACGCGCGGCGGCCGTCGGCGCCCGGGCGGATGCGGGCGCTGAAGGGGCATCTGGAACACAAGCGTGTCGGGGCGATGCCCGCGGGCCTGAAGGGCGGAGGCGATCCGGTCGGCTGGACAGACTATTTCAGCGGGGCGAGGCTGGACGCCCGCCTGCTCGACACCGCCCGGCAGATGCACGACCGCGGGCGGCGGGTGTCGTTTGCCGGGCTGTGGCTGCGGCCGTGGTTCGCGTTCTGGAAGGTCTACCTGCTGAAGCTTGGTTGTCTGGACGGATCGTTCGGGCTGCTGGTGGCGCAGAAGGCGTGGGTGAGCACCCAGCTTAAGTATGCGGCCCTGTGGGCGGTTCAACGCGAGCGGCGGGTCCGGCGGCCCGGCGGGTGACCTTATTCAGTCTCCATTCGGCCCCGGGGGCTTGACACCTGCGCCGAGCCGGCGGTACCGTTCGCCTCTCGGACGCGTGGTGGTGCCCCGCGGGACCGGCACTGTTTCTTGACCGCGCCCCGACCGCCACCGCCCACTGCCCGCCGTCTGACTTCTCCCCGCCGTTCCACCCTCTCCGGATCCCCTCCGATGTCTGAAAACTACTCCCGCGTGGTCGTGACCCGGCTCGAGAAAGCCACCAAGATCAACTTCGTGGACCGCAATATCCTGGAAGAGTCGGTGATCCAGCAGATCGGCGAGGAGATCGCCAGCGTGATCGACGCGGCCGACCAGCCGAAAATCCTGCTTGACTTTCAGAATGTCGAGCACCTTTCGTCGGCGGCACTGGGAACACTGATTACCGTCAACACGAAGGTGAAGCAGAAAGGCGGGCAGCTGCGGCTGGCCAACATCGACAAGCAGATCTACGAAGTGTTCGTCATTACCAAGCTCAACAAGCTGTTTCAGATCCACGACACCGCCGCGGCCGCGGAAAAGAGTTTCAAAAAGTAAGAGTTCCCCTTCACGGCGGCGGTCGTCGCCGCCCGGTGGCGTGAGGCCGCCAACCCACCGCCCAACCCGCCCACCCCCCGGCGGGCGACGAGCATTGCCGATGGATGACCCCGCCGCATCGGGCAAGCCCCCGACCCACCGCCTGACCTTCCGCGCTCTGCGTGAGGTGCCCGGCGTGATGAATCAGCTGGTCGACGCCTGCAAAGCGCAGGGCTTCGACGGCCGCGCGGTGTTCGGGCTGACGCTGTCGCTCGAAGAGGTGCTGACCAACGCGGTGCGTCACGGCAATCAGAAAAATCCCGAGAAGCAGGTGACGGTCGAAGCCCGGATCGACGACGCGGTCGCGGTGATCGCCATCGAGGACGAGGGTGCGGGCTTCGTGCCCGATGAGCTGCCCGACTGCACCGCCGGGGAGAACCTGCTGCGGCCCCACGGCCGCGGGGTGATGCTCATCAACGCCTACATGACCGAGGTGCGGTACAACAGCCGCGGCAACCGGGTGACGCTGGTCAAGCGGCGGGACTGCGAAAAGCCGGTGATCGACGATGACCCGACCCGAGCCTGAAGCGGTGGCGAAATGCCGCGGGCCGCGTGAACGCCGCTAGAATGCGGCGGACCCGAAACGCCGCCGTGAAGAGACCGCCTTGGCTCCCGAACTCACCCCGCAGCCCGCCCCCCAACCGGATCTGTCCGCAGCCGACGGCGGCGGCGCCGGCGACGACGACCCGCTCTCTTGCGACCCCGCTTGCGACCCCGCTTGCGACCCCGCTTGCGACCCCGCTTGCGACCCCGCTTGCGACCCCGCTTGCAACCCCGATCGCGGCCGCGATTGCACACGGGGTGGCCTGACCGTCCGGCTGATCCTCGATGCCCCCGACACCCGACCGCCGCTCGCGGGCTGGCTGCCCGCCCGGGTGGTGGAGGCGATGGCCGCGGCGGGGGTCACACGGGGGACGCTGGACCTGCGGGTGCTGGACGACGCGGCGATGGGCGCGATGCACCGGGCGTTTCAGGGCGACCCGACCCCCACCGACGTGCTGACGTTTGACCTGCGTGACGCGGCCGACGCCGAGCTGGAGGGCGACGTGGCCCTGTGCGTGGACGAGGCCGCGCGGCGGGCGGCGGAATGCGGGCACCCGGTACGCGACGAGATCCTGCTCTACGCCGTGCATGGCCTGTTGCATCTGCTGGGCGAAGACGACCGCACACCGGCGGACTACGCCCGCATGCACGCCCGCGAGGACGACCTGCTGACCGCGATCGGCATAGGGCCGCGGTTTGCGGCGGCGCCGCTCCACCCCACGCCCGGCGCTGGCACCCCCGGGGGTGACGCATGACCGCCGCCCTGCTGGTCGCCGCCGCCGCCGCGCTGACCGCCTGCTACTTCTCCGCCGCGCACGCGGTGCTCAAAACGTTCTCGCGCAAGCGGCTGAGTGACCTGCTTTCGGAGCTGGGCCGGGCTGACGAGCTGCCCCGTGTGGTCAACCACCTGCCGGGGCTGATCCTGATGACCGGCGTGGTCCGCGCGGCGCTGAACGTGACCCTGGTGCTCGCCGTGTTCCGGGCCGCCCAGGCCTGGGGCGTGGACAGGGGATGGCCGCAGTGGGTCGCCGTCTTCGCGGTGTCGCTCGGGGTTCAGGGGGTGTTCAGCGTGGCCATTCCCGTGAGCTGGGCGCGTTACCACGGCGAGCGCCTGCTCCTGGGCTCGATGCCGCTGCTGCACGCCATGCGTATCGCGTTGCTGCCGCTCACCCGCCCGCTGCACGTGCTGGACCCGCTGGTGCGTCGCCTGTCGGGCGTGGACCTGCGCGACGACGACGAGGATCTCAGCGACCAGATCATCGCTGCGGTCGAGGACCACGAGTCGGGCGCCGAAGTGGCCGACGATCAGAAGCAGATGATCGAGGCGATCTTTGATCTGCGCGAGACCGACGCGGGCGCCGTCATGACGCCGCGCACCGACGTGCAGGGCGTGGAGCTGACCGCGAGCCTGGACGAGGTGCGGGTCACGCTGATCGAGGAGGGCCACAGCCGCGTGCCGGTCTACCGCGAGAACCTCGACGACATCGCGGGGATTCTATACGCCAAAGACCTGCTGCCGCTGCTGGAAGAAGGCGGCTCGCGGCGGGTCAACGGATCGTTCGACCTGCAGCCGCTGCTGCGCGAGCCGATGCTCATTCCCGAGAGCAAGAACGTGCTGGAGCTGCTGCGCGAGTTCCGCGCCACGCAGGTGCACCTGGCCATCGTGGTGGACGAGTACGGCGGCACCGCGGGGCTGGTCACCATCGAGGACATCCTGGAAGAGATTGTCGGCGAGATCCACGACGAGTACGAGGCCGAGGCCGAAGCCCCGGGCGTTGAAGCACTCGGCGACGGCCGCGCCCGGGTGGACGCCCGGCTGCCCATCGATGACCTGAACGACCGGCTGGAGCTGGACGTGCCCGAGGACCAAGAGTACGACACGGTCGGCGGCTACGTGCTGGAGACCCTGGGCCACATCCCCGACGTCGGCGAGTCGTTCGAGTCTCACGGGGTGAGGGTGACCGTCGAGCAGGCGGAGAAGACCCACGTGGTGGCGGTGGTGGTGGAGCGGATTTCATCCGAGGCGGGGGTTTGAAGCGCACGGTCCTCCAGAACGGCAGGCGGGAGGCCAGAGGGGGCGGCCGGATGCGGGCCGACGCAGCGGGCGGGTCGCACGTCTGGTGGTGGTGGGCCGCGGCATTCGGGACCATCGCCGTGCTGGTGCTGCTGTCGGCGGCGATGGTGGTGCCGGTGCGGACCGTGGAGGAGCAGGTGGACCCGGTGACCGGGGCCGAGCGGGAAACCACGGGTGAGGTGCGGGCCACGCTGTTGCTGACCTGGGTGCAGCGGCGCAACCCGCAGTACGCCCCGGACTGGGTGACCGTCTCGCACCGCCAGTACAACCTGTTTGGTCAGCGTCTGTCGCGAGACGAAGGCCGGGTGCCGGCGATCGTGCGGTTGACCACGGCGCCAGCCGGCGCCACCACCGCGTTGGACGCCCTGGTGGCCCTGGGTAACGATGAACAGATCGCGGGGTTTGTGGCGTCGATGCGTGCCGGCGGCTCGGCGGAACGCGAGCGCGTGGTCGGGGAGATTCTCGAAGGGTTGTCGGCGCTGGGCGGGTGATTCGGCGGAAACGCGTCGGGGCGGTGCCGGATCCGCCGGGCCGGATCCCACACCGCACCCGACGCGTCTCAGCGGCGCATCATCGCCGGGGGAGGCTGCCAGAGGGGTGTACTGCTCGAACGGCAATACCCGCGTGGCCCATCGCCGGGCCGTCGTGGTCGGCAGCGTAAGATCGTGGCATGGGCTTGTTTTTTCGTCGCGACAACTTCAGGCGCTGAATCATCCCCCCGCCGTAAACTGCGGCGATGCAGATCCAGTTTTACAACGCCCTGACGCACCAGATCGAGCCGTTCGAACCCCTCGAAGCGGGGCGGGTGACGATGTACAACTGCGGGCCGACGGTGTACGACTTTGCGCACATCGGCAACTTCAAGACCTTCCTCTTTGCCGACGTGCTGCGACGGTTTCTGGAACTCGCCGGCTTCGACGTACATCAGGTGATGAACCTGACCGACGTGGGGCACATGACCGACGACCAGCTGGCCGACGGCGGGGGCGAAGACAAGATGGCGGTGGCGGGGCAGCGGCTGGCCGAGGCAAAAAAGGCCGGCCGGGCGCACGCGTCGGCGATCGAAGACCCGAACGACCCCTACCAGGTGGCGCAGTTCTACATCGACGCGTTTCTGGACGACGGCAGGCAACTGGGTCTGAAGGTGGCCGACGAGGCGGCAACGAACATGCCGCGGGCGACGGCCCACGTGCCGCACATGGTCGCGATGATCGAGACGCTGGTGGCCAAAGGACACGCCTACGTCGGCGCGGACGGGGCGGTGTACTACGCCGTGGAATCGTTCGAAGACTACGGCCGGCTGAGCGGCAACCGGCTGGATCAGCTCAAGGGCGGGGCGGGCGGTCGGGTGGTCAAAACCAATACCGCGAACAAGAAGCACCCCGCGGACTTCCTGCTGTGGAAGCCCGACGCGACGCACCTGATGAAGTGGGACAGCCCCTGGGGGCCGGGCTACCCGGGCTGGCACATCGAGTGCAGCGCAATGGCGAAGGCGGTGCTGGGGTGCGACGTGATCGACATCCACACCGGCGGCGAGGACAACATCTTCCCGCACCACGAGTGTGAGATCGCCCAGAGCTGCGGGGCCAGCGGCGAAGACCACTTTGCCCGGTTGTGGATGCACAGCCGCCACCTGATGGTGGAGGGGCAGAAGATGAGCAAGTCCAGGGGGAACTTTCACACCGTGCGTCAGGTGCTGGGCGGGGCGCTGACCCCCAACCAAGTCGACCCGGCCGTGCTGCGCTACGAGATGATCAAGGCCAGCTACCGCGGGCAGATGAACTTCAGCGCCCGCGGGTTGGAGGACTCGGCGGCGAACGTGCGGCGGCTGCGCGATTTTGTTCAAACGCAGGGGGCCGAGTTCGCCTTCATCGACAACGATCACCACGTCATTCAGGCTTTTCTCGCCCAGCTGAGTGACGACTTGAATATGGCAGGTGCTTTGGCGGTTTTGTTCAAGTTTGTACGTGACGGCGGATCCAACACTCCCGCTGAGACGCTAGGGGTTCTGATGAAGATCGACTCGGTCCTTGGTGTGATGGGCATCGACCCGGATCCGGCGCCCGATGTTAATCCGGAAGAAGTCGGGGTGGATGAAGCGTGCCGAGCGTTGGACGACGCCCGCGCGCGGAAAGACTGGGCCGAGAGCGATCGGATTCGCAACGGGCTGGAGGCCTCCGGCTACGAGGTGAACAACACGCCGAAAGGAACGGTCGCGACCAAAAGACTGGCGTAGTCGCGGCCGCATGATCGGGCGGCTTGGCAATAGATTCGGGCCGCGGTCCCGACCACGGACGGGACGTCCGTGCCACTGGGGTCGGGGGGGGGGCGTCACGTTGGGGGTAAGCGTGAGTGCCGCCCGCAGGGCGGCGGCGGACGAGAAGGCGGGCGCGTTCCCGGCTTTGCGGGACCGCACCTGGCGCCGAGCCGCCACCCGCCGCTACGCGGCGTCGTTCACGCCCTCGTAGGCGTAGCGTTCGGCGATGTACTGCTCCAACGGGCTGGCCTCGGCGGACTGAAGCCGGAAGGGTTGGCCGGTGTGGTCGAGCAGGAAGCCAAGGGCCAGGGCGAGGTTGTCGCGGCAGACCACACACAGCAGCGTGCCGTCGGTGTCGATGGAGGCCGGCAGAACGAGGTAGTCCCAGGCGTCGTGGGGCGCGATCCGGTTCAGGGCGGCGGGGGTATGCGGCAGCGTGGTGAGCGTGGCGGCGGCGAGGGTCGGGGCGACGGCCGCTTCGAGCGCCGCAAGGATTTCCTCGTGGTCGCGACGCAGCAGTTCAGCAAGCTGCAGCAGGGTGGGGCCGGCGGGGTCGAGGCCGACGCGGATGGCCTCGCGTTCCGCGTCGTCGGCGAGACCGGCTTCGCCCAAAATGGAACACAGTGCTTCGCGGCGCATGGCGGCAGATCTCACTTCCCCGGAACGGAGAGGAGTGGCATCGACTGGCCGTGCCCTCGAATTGAGTGTTTACCCCAAGCCACGACCGAAAAATCGTCACCACGCAAGTCTGAAAAGGGGGCGGTGGGTATTTTCGGACAGACCGCAAGCCGCGAGACGGATCCCGTTGATTTCTGAGTCAGATCCAGCCGCACGCCCCCGGTGGCGTGCAAGCCGTTTGTGGCACGTTGGTCGCAGGCGTACAGAACCCCGGGGAATCCGGTCGAGCCTGTCTCAGCGGAGCGCCTTGGCGCCGGCGGTTGCGTACGGCAGCCCCGACAGCACCGTGACCACGACCGTCAGGTAGACCAGGGCGTCACGCGTCCAGCCGAGCCAGGCGTAGCCGTCGCGGTTGGGGTCGATCATGACGATAACCAGCACGACGGGGACCACGACCGACTGCAGGATCATCTTGAGCTTGCCGTACCAGTTGGCGCCAAAGGAGATGCCGGCTTTTTCGACCTCGCCGCGGATGCCGGTGACCAGCAGCTCGCGGGCGAGCACCAGCACGACCATCCAGGGGTAGACGCCCGAAATCATGGTCCGCACGCTGCCGTCCGCGACCGCACCGGGGTCCAGGAAGCGTGGGCTGCCCAGATAAATGACCGCGCCCAGCACCAGGATCTTGTCGCAGAAGGGGTCCATGATGCGGCCGAACTTGCTGACGACTTCCCACTTGCGGGCGAGGTGGCCGTCGAGCGCGTCGGTGACCGCGGCCAGAACGAAGAGCACCGCCGCAACCGGCAGCACCCAGGGGGCGTTGTCCTGCCCGTAGCGGTAGTTCTGCAGTACGGCAAAGAACGCCGCAGCGAAGACCAGGCGCAGCATGGTCAGGGCGTTCGGGATGTTCTTGCGCTGCATGTCGTAAAGAGTAGCGGGTGACGGCTCGGCGCCCATTTCACTCCCGCAATGCCGTGAGCGAGATGACCTTTCTCGGCCGCGACGGGCTGCGCCCCGCGCGGTTGCTTTGGGAATCGTTTTTCGCAGGGTGGGTCAAGGCTGCCGGACCCACCGTGCCGCGGCTCGCCGTGATTCACGACGAAGTGCCGACGGCCCTGTCGAGTTGGTCAACGGTGGGTCCGCCGAGCCTTGACCCAGCCTGCAAAAGGCACGTCTGATCTCTGGATGTGTACCCACCACGGTTGCCGCCGGGCCGGAGGCCCCGGTCGTCGACGACGGGGTTGGGCGTCCGGGCCGCTGGACGTTCAACCCACGAGGAGCGACCGTCCGGCCGCGAGCCCGGCGAGCCGGCCCGTCGCCCAGGCCCACTGAAAGTTGTACCCGCCGATCCGGCCGTCTGCGTCCAGGATCTCGCCGGCCAGGTGCAGGCCCGGGCAGACGCGGGAGTGCATCGTGGCGAGATCGGTCTCGGCCAGCGGCACGCCGCCGGCGGTGACTTCGGCGTGGGCGTAGCCGCGGTCGGCGGTGACCGGCAGCGGCAGGGCGGTCAGGGCGGTGACCAGGCGGCGGCGGGAGTCGCGCGGCAGGTGGGCCAGCGGGCGGTCGGGCTCGGTCTCCACCGCACGCTCGATCAATGCGGCGGCGAAGCGATCGGGCAGGGTGCGGCGTGCCACCTGCAGCACGGTGGTCCGGGGCTGGGTGACGGCCTGCTCGACCAGCGTCGCGTCGATCTGTTCGGCGGTGCGGCCGGGGATCAGGTTCGCGGTGAGCACGGCGTCGCCGTCGGGCCCGCCGTGGCCGGTGAAGTGGCGGCTGATGTCCATGGGGGCCGGGCCGCTGATACCGAAGTGGGTGAACAGGGTCGGCCCGGGCTGGCGGTGGATGACTTTTCCGTTTGGTGATGCGAGCGTCAGCACGGTATCGACGGCGATGCCCTTGAGCGCGGTCAGCCAGTGGTTCGCGGGCAGCAGCAGAGGCACCAGCGCGGGCCAGGTGTCGGTGACGGTGTGGCCTAGGCTGCGTGCCAGGCCGTAGCCGAAGCCGTCGCTGCCGGTGGTGGGTAACGCAAGGCCGCCGGTGGAGAGGATGACGCGGGTGGCGGTGAATCGCCCTCTTGAAGTGTGAAGTATGAAGTGTGAAGTATGAAGTTTCGGGTCCTGCACTTCTGTTTCTGAGTTCACACTTCCAACTTCACACTTCAAACTTCGTACTTCCTCCACCCGGTGGTCGGTCAGCAGCTCGGCCCCCGCGGTGTACGCGGTTTCGAGCAGCGCGTTGAGCACGGTGCGGGCGCGGTCGGTGGTGGGAAAGAGCTTTCCGGTGTCTTCGACTTTGAGTTCGACGCCGCGGTCGGCGAACCACCCGACGGTGTCGGCCACGGTGAAGCTCTTGAGGACTTTCTTGACCGCGTTGCGGCTGCCGGCGGTGGCGTAGTCCTCGGGCCGCACCACGTCGTGGGTGACGTTGCAGCGGCCGCCGCCGGCGATGAGGATTTTGGCGCCGAGCTTTTTCGCGCCGTCGAGGGCGACGACGCGGGCGCCGGGCGGGGCGGCCTTCGCCGCGAAGATGGCCGCGAAGAGGCCGGCGGCGCCGGCGCCGATCACGGCGACGTCGGCGTGGGTGGGGTTGGCGTCGGTAGAGGGCACGGCGGAATAGGCGCTAGGGGTTAGGTCTTAGGTGTTAGCCCGACGCAAGCGGAGCGATGACGCACACGGGAGGGCGAACCTTCCGGTGAGCCGCGTTGGATGGCACTCCGGCTCACCAGAAGGTTCGCCCTCCCGAAAGCAAACGCCATCCGCGGCAGCGCTCTTGCTAAGGCCCAGGACCTAACACCTAACACCTCGCCGGCAGCGCTCTCACGCGTAGCCAACACTCACGGCTTGAGCCCGTCGAGACTTAACCCGCCCAACCCCATCCCGCCCACGTCGCCGAGGCCGGACTTGAGGCTGTCCTTGGGCGGACGGGCCCGCACCGGTCCCTTGACCACGGGCTGCTCGCGGCCGTAGCCGCCGCCCCCGCCGCGGTTGCCGCCGCCCTGGCCACGGCCGCCGCCCCCGCCGCCGGAACCGGCGGGTTTGAGGCTCAGGCTGATCTTTTTGTTCTCGGCGTCGTAGCTCTTGACGCGGAACTCCTTCTCGTCGCCGACGTTCACCACGTCGGCGACCTTCTCGACGCGCCGGTCGCTCAGCTCGCTGATGTGGCACAGCCCCTCAACCCCGGTGCTGAGCTCCACAAACGCGCCGAAGTCGGTCACGCTGGTGACCTTGCCGGTGACCATGCTGTCGGCCGCCAGCTCGCCCTGGCCGCCGGTGGCCCACGGGTCGCCCTGGGCCTGCTTGAGGCTGAGGGTCATGCGGTTTTTCTCGGGCTCGAGCCGGATGATCTGCACGGTGATGACGTCGCCCTGCTTGACCACGTCTTCCACGCGGTGGATGCGTTTCCAGGCGACCTCGCTGATGGGCATGAGGCCCTCGACGCCGGCCTCGACCTCGACGAAGGCGCCGAAGTTGGCGGTGCGGGTGACGCGGGCGGTGACCTGCTCGCCGACGGTGTACTTGCCGGGCACCTGGTCCCAGGGATCGGGCTGGATCTGCTTCATGCCCAGGGCGATGCGGTGCTTGCCGCGAGACTTCTCGTTGGGCTCGTCGATCTTGAGCACCTTGACGGTGACCTTGTCGCCGGCCTTGACCACGTCGCTGGGCTTGTTGACGTGGCCGTGAGCCAGGTCTGTCACGTGCACCAGGCCATCGATGCCGCCCAGGTCGATAAAGGCGCCGAAGTCCATGACCTTGGAGACGATGCCGTCGCGCTCCTGACCGACCTCCAGCTCGGCCATGACTTTTTCGCGTTTCTGGCCCCGTTCGATCTCCAGGTAGTTGCGGCGGCTGAGCATCACCTTCTTGCCGCGGCGGTCAACCTCGCCCACGCTGGCGGTGAGCTTCTGGCCGACGAACTGCTCCAGATCGTCGACGTGGAAGAGGTCGATCTGGCTGGCGGGCATGAAGGCGTTGACGCCGTGGGGCATCTCGAGTTCGAGCCCGCCCTTGTTGGTTTTGGTCACGCGGGCCTCGACCACGCTGCCGCGGACGATGTTTTCCCAGGCGGCGAGTGAGACGGCGCCCTCGCGTGAGAGGTAAGCCAGCCCGCTGGCCTCGTCGATCTTGTCGAGCACGAAGTCCATGATCGATCCCAGCCGCGGGGCGCGTTCGAACTGCACGCCGGGGACGATGCCCTGGAGCTTGGCGCCGGCGCTCAGCGGCAGGCCGCCGGTGATGTCGACGAAGACGTCGTCGCCGCGCAGGGACGCGATGCGGCCGCGGACGATGGTCTGGGCGACCGGCTGGCCGGGCTTGGCGGCGGCGGCGGGCTCGGCGTTGGGGTCGGGGTCGGTCTCGGCCAGCGACTGCTCGACCAGGGCATCGACGCCGCCTTCGCCCATGGCGGCGTCGAGCTCGGCCTGCACCTGGTCGTCCACGCTGACGTCGGGCGTGGGCGCGGCGGGTGTGGGGGTGGGCTCAACGGCGGCCGGAGCCGGCGGGGCGGGCACCGCCGCGGGGTCGGCGGCCAGCGGGGCGGGCGGCGTCGGGTTGGCCGGTGGGTTGGGTGCTGCCGACGCGTCGGGCGTGGGGACGGGGTTGGAGGGGGCGGCGGGGGTGGCCGCTGGGTTGGATTCGTGGTTCATGGCGTTGAGATGTCGTTGGGGTGACGAGGTCCGGGGGAGTGACGGGCGGCCGGGGCGGGAGGGCGCGGGCCGCGGGATCCCGGAGTTTACCCGGAAGGCGGGGGGGAACGTGATCCGTGATCCGTGATCCGTAGATCGGAACTCCCCTTTCGGATCACGGACCACGGATCATGGATTCCGGGCCCGCACGCTCACCCCCGGGTGGTCGCGGATCAGGAAGCGCAGGGGCTTCGCGGCCCAGTCGCCGGCGTAGTCCACCCCAATGCGGGGGCAGGCGACGATCTGCCGGTCGGGCAGCGAGCGGGCCCGGACCCGCTCGACGAACAGCGTGGGGCTGGCGGTCAGGTCGGTGCCGTCGTGGGTGCGGTCGATGCCGAAGGCGGCGCCGAGTTTGCCCGGTCCGGAGCAGAGGTCGCGGTCGGTCTTCGCTTTCGGCCGGTCGGCCCGCATGGCATCGAGACCCTCGGTCGGCTCGACCGCGCGGATCAGGACCGCCTGGGGCTGGTCGACCCGCGCGACGACAATGTTCAACAGGTGGTGGATGCCGTAGTTGAGGAAGACGTAGGCGGTGCCGCCGTCGGCGAACATGGTTTTCGTACGCTCGGTCTTCTTCCAGTTGTACGAGTGCGCGGCCTTGTCTTCGTAGCCCAGGTAGGCCTCGGTTTCGAGGATGAGGCCGGCGCGGCGGTGGCCGTGGACGACGTGGACGAGGCGCTGGCCGAGGAGCTCGCGCGCGACGTGGACCGGATCGCGGCGGTAGAAGGCTCGTGGGTAGCGCGCGGCGGTGGGCATGGGGTCGGGTTGTAAAGCGCTGCGGGCGAGGTTTTAGGTGTTAGGTCCTGGGTGTTAGCCAGAGCGCTGACGCGGGTACCTGTCTTCTTGGGAGGGCGAACCTTCCGGTGAGCCAGTGTCGAATTGGACGCCGGCTCACCGGAAGGTTCGCCCTCCCGTAGACGCGATCGGATCCGCTTGCGTCTTCCTAGGACCTAACACCTAAAACCTAACACCTTGCCGGCAGCGCTCTCACGCCACGCCTACGCATATGAGTGCAAGCCACTAAGCAACAGGTTCACCCCCCAGTACGTCCACAGCATCACGACGAACCCGATGACACTGAGCCATGCGGTGGTCAAGCCCCGGTCGCGGACGCCGAAGCGGGCGTGGATGGCGATGAGGTAGACGATCCAGGTGATGAGGGCCCAGGTCTCTTTCGGGTCCCACGCCCACCAGCGGCCCCACGCGTGGTCGGCCCAGTAGGCGCCCAGCAGGATGCCCACGCCCAGCAGGTAGAACGCCAGCTGCATCAGCGTCAGCTGGGCCTTGTCCAGGTCGGCGAGCATGCGCTTGCGGCCGGCGGTGGCGGGGCGGCGATGGCGGGCGCCCTCCGCGTTTGGGGCGACGCCGCCGGCGAGCGCCGGCTGTGGCCCATCCATGCCGGCAGTGGCGACGGCGGCAAGCTCGCGCCCCGGCACGTAGTGAGCAAAAAGATAAGCCAGACTGACGAAAAAGCTCAGCCCGATCAGGCTGTAGCTGACCAGCACCATGTTGACGTGCACGTACAGAATGCGGCTGGTGGCGAGGATGCCCGCGACCTGGCCGACCTCGTGGCTGGGGATGGCCCAGAGGTTGGCCACCAGCAGGCTGAGCGTCCCCAGCGCGGCGGCGGCGGCGCCGAACACGAGCATGCGTTTGGCGAACAGCATGACCACGCCCACCACCACGGCGAACAGCGAGATGGCGATAAACGACTCGTACTGGTTGTGGATGGCCCAGCGGCCCGACAGCACGGCGCGGATGGCGAAGCTGGCGGTGTGGGCGCCCAGGCCCAGCAGCAGGGCGGCGACACCGAGCACCCTCAGGCCGCCGCGGCCCGTGGCCATGGCCAGCAGCAGCAGCAGGGTGGCGACGGCGTAGGCGACGTAGCCGATGGAAAACTTGCCGGTCTGGTTGTAGATCCGTTCGAGCGTGCCGCGGTAGGCCGGGGGGTACTGCCCGGCGTTCACCTGCGGGATCTGGTGGGCCAGCTCACGCAGCAGCACGTTGACCGACTGGGCCTCGCCGGACCGCCACGCGGCGGCCAGCTGGGGCCAGAGTTCGGGCACGCTGGCCACGCCGGTGCCCTGGGCCGGGGGCACGGCGTTGGGGAGCATCCATTCGTCGCCGCCGGGCACGGGAGCCATCAGGCGCAGCCTGGCGTCGGTGGTCTGCCAGTTCTGGAAGGCGTAGTAGAGCTGGTCGCGGCCGCGGGCCTCTTCGCGGCTGGTGTCGGCGCCGCGGTAGACGGCCTGCACCGGCGCACTGACGAACATGGCGGGGGTGAGGCGGCCGATCTTGAGCCAGCGTTCCTGCTCGTCGGCGGGCAGGTGGGCCAGCAGCCGGCGCCGCAGCGGCAGCACCTCGGCGTGCAGCAGCGGCTTGTCGATGTACCACGCGGCGTTGAACGCGAGGTCCAGCAGGGTGAAGACCGGGTCGTAGCGGTAGGGCTTGCGGTCTTTGGGATCGGCGCCCAGGGTGTCGGCCCGCGTGTCGCGGAACTTTTCTTTGCCGTAGATGCTGCGCAGGTGCTCGCGGGCCAGCGTGTCGAGGATCTTGACGCGGCCGTTGTCGAAGACCGAGAGCTTGCGGAAGGCCGAAAGGTCCAGCGCGTCGGCGAAGGCCTGGTGCTGAGCGCCGGTGAGCGGCGTGGAGGCTGCGTGTGGTTCGTCGGGTGCGTGGTCGTGGCCGGCGTGCGGGTCGTCGGCGGGGCGGCCGTACGCATCGACACCCGATCCCGGCAGGGTGGGGTCGAAGTCCTCCGGCGCGTGGGCGCCGCCAGTCACGTCGGGCTGGGTGTTGCCGGCGGGGCCGCCGTACTGGGCAAGCGCAGGGGCGGCGGTGGTGAGTCCGGTGGTCAGCAGGGCCAGAAGGAGCAGGAGGCGGGGGAGGTTCATGGCGGGGTGGGAGATGGGTTGTCTGGTCTTGCGTCGAGGGTTTCCGGGCCTTGCCCGGACCACGGACGGGACGTCCGTGCCGCTGAAGTCGCTCAAGTCACTCAGTCCAAGACCTGGTCTTGGACATTTGTGTGCTCGGGGTTATTGCATCGCGGCGGGCTCTCGGGCTGGGTCATCGGCGTGCCGTTCGGAAGTCCCGCGATCCGCCAGCGCAGCGCTGGCGGGCGGCGTCAAGTGGGGGGACGTGCGGGCGGCCGCCGCCCGTGCATTTCTCCGCGCGACGCCGCGTCGGATGAGGTAGGGCTTGAGGTAAAACGCCCACGGGATCCCCAGCGCGATCAGCACCGCGCCCGCGGCGATCACGCGGATGCCCACGTTGTTGCCCACGCCCAGGATGGTGAAGCGCTGCTGGTTGACGAAGCGGCCTTGTTCGTCGCGCTCGGCCTTGACCGCCGGCGGGGTCTGCGGGTCGCCGGGGTCCCAGCCTGCCTGGCTGAGCTTGATGCGGCGCAGGCTGAACGGCGCGTTGGCCGTGCGCTGGATCACCGGGTGGTTCAGGCGCGGGCGGACGCGCTCGGGCAACCCGTCGGGCCGGCCGCGGTCGTCGACGGGGTACACCAGCAGGTCCGAACTGAAGTCGCGCGGGATGTCGGAGCCGGCGTAAGGCACCATCTCGAAGTCGGTCATGGCCACCGCGAAGGGCAGGCCGAAGCGCTGCCGGCTGAAGGCCAGCTCGATCTCGCCGTAGCCGGGAATGGCCAGCGTCTCGGGTCGCATCTCGCCGCCGGGCTGCTCCAGGTAGGGCATCTGCCGCAGCACCACCGTCTGTTCGTAGCCACCCATTTTCACACGGATCGGCAGCAGAGCCTTCTGATAGGTGCCCTCCAGCTTCGGGTCGCGCTGCACGCGCGGCACACTCACCGGCTGGCGGGCGGGCACGGCGTGCGGCATGAAGCCGGTGACGTGCAGCCACGGCGCGGGGGCGCCGGGCGTCTCGCTGCGGATCGCCAGCGGCACCTTGCCGCCGGTCAGCGGGCCGAAGGCGGGGGCGAAGCCGGGGAGTCGCAGCAGCACCGAGAGCTTGGGGTTGCCGGGATCTCCCTCCACCTCGCCCTGCGTGACCAGCCGGATCTGCGGCTTGGTGTTGTCGAGATAGGTCAGCCGGATGTCGGGCGCGGGGTCACCGCGCTGGTCGCCCGTGAACTCTTGCGAACGCTCGGGGTAGCGGTAGAGCGTGATGCGGCGGCCACTTTTAAGCGGGGCGGGCCGCTGGATGGTGACGGTGGCCTGGGTGTCGCGGGCGCCGCGGTAACCCTCGGTGATAAAGGGGATGCCGTAGTCACCGAGATCATCGACGGTCAGGGTGTAGCCGGTGTCTCCGACCGGGAAAGTCAGGCCCGCCTCGATACCGAAGACCTCGCGGTAGTCCCGGCCGGGGATCTCGACGACCAGCGCGTGGTCGAAGGGCGCTTCGACCTGCAGGTCGGCCAGGCGTTTGGGCGTGGGGTTGTGCAGGTATTCCACCGCATAGCCCGGGGTCTCGCTCACGCGGTCGGCGGGGCGGGCGGCGGCGAAGTGCAGCGGCTCGCCCGTGCCGGGTCCATCTGCGTCTCCGGGCTGCAGGGTGAGCATCGGGCCGGCGGCGGCACGAAACGCCTGGGTCGCGTCCACGGGGACGGGCTGCCAGACACGCTTGAACTCGGCGTAGGCGAAGAACCCCGGCACCGTGATCTGCAACTCGGACCCGAAGCGGTCGGCGAAGCCCGGGGTCTCGTGCAGCCGCAGGTCCAGCTCGCCGTCGGCGTAGTCGTTGTAGCGCGGCAGGGCGTCGAGGGAGATCTGGTGGCGCGGCGTAAGCTCGCCGGTGCCGCCCGCCAGGCCGACGTAGAGCGCCGGGTCGTTGCGGTCGTAAAACACGCTGACCGGCTCGGCCCCGGGCAGGTCGGCCCGGGTGATGAACAGGTCGCCCTCGACCTTGGTCATGCCGTAGAAGACCGAGCCCAGGGCCATGGTCACGATGCCGGTGTGCACCATGAGCACGCCGATACGGGGCACGCTGAACTCGATGCGGCGGATCGTCGCCCACACCATGTTGGCCACGAACAGCAGCAGCACCAGCCGCAGCGGCCACCAGGCGAAAAACTCGGGCTCGTTCATCTCGAAGGACCGCAGCCGGTAAATGACCGTGGCGTGGTTCTCGGGGCCGAAGATCGGCAACGCGTCCATCGCCCGGGCGGCGACCACGCACAGCACCGCGGCGCCCGCCACCGACGCCAGCACCGCGGCCGCGGCCACCGCCCCTCGCAGCCGGCGGCAGGCCAGAATCACCAGCCCCGCCGCGGCGACACCGATGACCACCCACGCGGCCCCGATCGCCATGAAGTACAGCGGCACCGAACCCAGGGCCCCGTACAACGCCACGAAGCTCAGAAGAACCACCGACAGCGTGATCGAGCTGAACGCCCGGGTCAGCCACCGCAGCGGCGCGGGCAGCGCCAGATCGGCCTGCTTGATGCGTTTGTACTTCGCGCTCATGGGAGGGGCGGCCGGGGTTTGGCCGGGGGTTGGGTGGGGTCGCGGGGCGGGCGAGTATAGAGGTCGGGTGGGTGGCGGGGCGGGCCGCCAAAGTGAAAAGCGCAAAGTGAAAAGCGCAAATTCGGACGCAAGCGATGGCGCCCGGCCCCGGGCAATCTGGAAGCCGGTACGGCGATGCCAATTTGCGCTTTTCACTTTGCGCTCTGCGCTTTAAGCCCGGCTCACCCTTAAACTCGCCCCCGTGCCCAAGCTCGTCCCCATCCTGCTTCTCGCCGCCGGCGGCGCGTTGGGCGCCCTGGCCCGCGTGGGCCTGGCCGCCGCCGTGCAGCGCTGGCACGGCGGGGCGTGGCCGCTGGGCACCTTCGCCGTCAACGCGTTGGGCTGCCTGCTGTTCGGGCTGATGGCCGGCGCCGCGGCCGCGTCGGGCCGCTGGTCGCCGGCCGTCACCACGGCGCTGCTGGGCGGTTTCTGTGGGGCCTTCACCACCTTCTCGACCTTTGCCCACGACACCCACCGCATGGCCACCGCCGAGGGCCTGCTGCACGCCGGCGGGGTCATGGCCGCCCACGTCGTCGTCGGCGTGGTGCTGATGGTCGCGGGGCTGTGGGCGGGGGCGAGGCTTTAGAATTTCAGATTTTTGATCTCAGATTTCATATTTGGGGACCGGGAAACGGCAGCCGCGAGCCGGAGGGTGGCCGGTCTTAAGCCCCAAAACTGAAATCTCAAATCTGAAATCTGAAATGGATTCCCCGCTATCCTTGGCGATTCGCCCCCGGCCGCCCCAGGACCACCCCATGCCCGCCACCGCCACCCCGCACGCCAGCCCGAACCGCCAATCGCGGAAGAACGCCGTCATCCGCTTCGCGGGCGACTCGGGCGACGGCATGCAACTGGCGGGCACCCAGTTCACCGACACCTCGGCGGTCATGGGCAACGACGTGGCCACGCTGCCGGACTTCCCCGCCGAGATCCGCGCCCCCGCCGGCACGGTGGCCGGCGTGTCGGGCTTCCAGATCAACTTCGCCAGCGAGAGCATCTACACCCCCGGCGACGTGGTGCACGCGCTGATCGCGATGAACCCCGCCGCCTTCAAAGCGCACATCGCCGACGTCGAGCCCGGGGGCATCGTCATCGTGAACGAGAGCGAGTTCACCAAGACCAACCTGAAGAAGGCCGGCTACCCGCTGATCGAGGGCACCCGCGACTACCAGAACCCGCTGGACGCGGATGTGTTCAATCAGCAGTACAAGCTGGTTAAGGTGCCGATCACCAAGCTCAACCAGCAGGTGCTCAAAGAGTGCGGCCTGAACCCCAAGGGCATCAGCCGCTGCCGCAACATGTGGGCCCTGGGCCTGGTGTACTGGCTGTTCGAGCGCTCGCTCGATACCACGATCGAGCACCTGACCACGTACTTCGGCGAGAAGAAGAACCTGCCCGCCGTCGCGGAAGCAAACGTCCGCGCCCTCCGCGCCGGCTACGACTTCGGCGAAACCGCCGAGCTGTTCCCCGTGACCTACCGCGTGGAGCAGGCCGAGATCACGCCCGGCACCTACCGCAAGGTCATCGGCAACGAGGCCCTGGCCATGGGCCTGGTCACGGCGGGGCAGCTGTCTAAGAAAAACGTCGTCTACTGCAGCTACCCCATCACCCCCGCCAGCGACGTGCTGCACTTCCTGGCCCCGCAGAAGCACTACGGCGTCAAGACCGTGCAGGCCGAAGACGAGATCGCCGCCTGCTGCGCCGCCATCGGCGCCAGCTTCGCCGGCCAGCTGGCTGTCACGGGCACCAGCGGCCCCGGCCTGGCGCTCAAGGGCGAGGCCATGGGTCTGGCGGTCATGACCGAGCTGCCGCTGGTCGTCGTCAACGTGCAGCGCGGCGGCCCCAGCACCGGGCTTCCCACGAAGACCGAGCAGAGCGACCTCTTGCAGGCCATGTACGGCCGCAACGGCGACTGCCCCATGGTGGTTCTCGCGCCACAGAGCCCCGGCGACTGTTTCACGATGGCCATCGACGCCTGCCGAATTGCCATGCAGCACATGGTGCCCGTGCTGCTGCTCACCGACGGCTACATCGCCAACGGCAGCGAGCCCTGGCCCGTGCCGTCGCCCGAGGACTTCGAGCCGATCGAGATCAACCACCCCGTCCCGGTCAGGCCGGCCGACGACGCGGCCGACACGCTGCTGGACGGATCCACCTCCGCGGCGGAGAACTTTCTGCCGTACGCCCGCAACGAAAAGCTGGCCCGCCCCTGGGCCGTGCCCGGCACGCCGGGCCTTGAGCACCGCCTGGGCGGGTTGGAGAAGGAAGCCGACACCGGCAACGTCAGCTACGACCCGCAGAACCACCAGACCATGACGCAGCTGCGGGCCGAGAAAGTCGCGAAAGTCGCCGACGTCATCCCCGACTTGGAAGTCAACGGCGACGCCACCGGCGACCTGCTCGTGCTGGGCTGGGGCGGGCCCTACGGCTCGATCACCACCGCCGTGAACAATGCGCGGGCCGAAGGCAAGAAGGTCAGCAGCGTGCAGCTGCGTCACATGAATCCGATGCCGAAGAACTTGGGCGAAATCCTCAAGAGTTTCAAGCAGGTGCTGCTGCCCGAGATCAACGACGGCCAGCTGCGCGGGATCCTGCGCGGGCGTTTTCTGGTCGACATCAAGGGGCTCAACAAAGTGCAGGGCAAGCCTTTTTTGGTCGAAGAGATCGAGCAGGCGATTGCGTTGATGCTGGAGGGTGGGTGGGGTGACGCGGAGGCGTTGTGGCCGGTGGGGGGAAGGTTGTAGTGTCGAGTGGCGCTTGAGTTTTTTAAAGAACAGAAAATCCATATGGCGCGAGCCGTGGTTGCCTTCGTTGACGAGCAGTTCGAAGAAGAAGCGGGGCAGCTGAGGGCTGAGCGCATCCTCGACTCCTTCGTCGGGCTGGTTGGGAAGAGCGCCTGCAACCGCGGCGTGTCGGATGCTCGCGACTATTTGCAGACCAAGGTCGGCGACCTGGTCTCCATTGACAGCCAGGCACTTCACGAGGTCAGGCTCGGCACGTCTGCGCCCGTCGTGACCGATTTTACGCAAGACGCGCGGGTCACTCCACCGCTCCGCGAGCGGCGAACCCGGTCGTCTGGCCGGAGTCTGTGTCCTCCAAATTGCCGTCCAATTCCGATCCCCGTCGAGCAAGGGGCGGCGTTCGAGTGGAGGAGACGGTCGGCGCGGCGGATGGTATGCACAGCCCTCCTCAGAGTTCGGCGAAGAGGCAGCCGCGTTCCAGAGCTACTTTTGTTACCGCATCTCTATTAATAATAAGGCTTAACGCGAAACGCACCGATCCTCCCTGCCTCGTACCAATTATTTTTTCACTGAATCCGCTTTAGCCGGGTTGTGCATCGTGCCGCAACGGGTATGATCAGGGGTATGTCACCGGTTGCGCGATTCGTGATCCACGCTGCCACTACTTTTTTTTCTCGGAGGTTTGAGCCATGCATCGATTTACTTCTTGTTTTGCCGCGTTTGCCGGTGCGTCGTTGATTGCAGGTGCGGCTCAGGCCGACGTGATCGTTTCCGAGGATTTCTCGGTGGATACTGGCGTCCTCATCGGCAGTGGTGGCACGACCATCACGGCTGATGGCAGCGGGCTTGGCGAGCTCACTACGACCGCTTCATCGGGCAAGTTCAGCGGCGCATTGGCTTCCGGCCTTGCGACCCCGATCGACCCGTCGTTTGCAGGCGGGACGTTCACCTTTGATGTCGACTCGATTTCGGCGGGACCGGCAGCGACCTCGGATGACCAAATCTATCTTCAGATTGATTTCCAGGATTCGACGGGTGCGGCCATCCCCTTTGCCGACCCCAACGATCGCACCGCGGGCTTCCCTGCGCCGGCCGCCGCGACGAGCTTGTCCACCGCGGGAACGATCCCGGTTGGTGCGGTCAGCTACTCGGCGTTCCTGCTTTACGTGGACGGCGGATTCAGTGGCACTCCGAGTGATGCCAAGGGCAGCGTGCTGAAGTTTGACAACTTCGTGCTCACCGCCACCGCGGTGCCCGAACCCGCTTCGCTGGCTTTGCTCGGTCTGGGCGGTCTCGCTCTGCTCGGTCGTCGTCGCGCCTGATCACGCGTGGCCTCAAGGTCTTGCGGTAATCTGCTTTGAACGGGCCACGCCGACCTTGAGTCGGCGTGGTTTTTTTAAGGGTTGGAGGCTGCGGCCAGGAAGCGGTCGGGAAAGCGGTCGGGGTCGGATCTCGAATAGCCATTGACGAACTCTGCGTTCCCACTTGAACCAACGCAAGGCACCGCTCACGCGGACCGCCGATATCGCCCGTGCCGCCGAGCACACCGAGGAAGTCACGCAAGCGGTCGAGAGGGCCGGGGTTTGAGGGGGACCCTTTCGTTTTGACGTGGTTTTGAATCTCGCAAGGCTGTCCGGTTGTCTTGCTTCATGCACTCTGCGGTTGCTGCACGCCTCCTCGGTTCCGCGAAGGCGACAGACGGCCGCGTTGGGGTTGGGGCGGGTGTAGTGTCAGGACATCATTTGCCATTTTGGATCGGCGCTGGCCTCATCGCAACTCAAGGCGCAAGACGTTTTATAGCCAAAAAATCTTTGCCGATTAAGACGATTAAAGGCAGGGGACGCGCGTGCTCGGGGATGCAGGTCGTGTTTGGGTTTTTTGGTTCTGATCTTCTTAATCTCTGTAATCTTTGGCCAAAACTGCCTTGGGAAAATCGGCTCGGTCGCTGCCTCGCCTCTCCGAGGTGGCTACGCGGTGCGGTATAATGCTGGTTGAAAGGTGTTCGCGATGGGTATTCCAATCGACTACGACCCCGAAGCACTCGCCGCCGTCTGCCGGCGGTACGGGATCGTGTGCCTGGAGGCGTTCGGGTCGGCGGTGCGGGATGACTTTGACCCCGAGCGGAGCGATCTCGATCTGTTTGTGGTGTACGACGACGGGCCGGTGCCGGCGGACCGGCCACGCGGGTTGCGGGCCTTGATCGGGGTACGGGATGACCTGGCGGCGGTGTTTGGCCGGCGGGTCGAACTGGTCAACCCGCGGCTGATGTCGAACCCCTACTTCATCCGCGGGGCGATGGCCCGCCGGGAGCGTCTGTATGCCGCGTGAGGTCCGCTCTCTATTTCTCGACATCAGGGCGGCGGCAGAGACACTCCGTGCTCTGGCGGCGGGGAAGTCTACCGACGAACTTCGCGACGACATCGTCCTGCGCCTGGCGGTGGAGCGGCTGCTGATCACGCTGGGCGAGGCGGTTGCCCGGATCCGACGCGACCACCCGCAGCACGCGGCGCGCATCTCGGCCGGCCGGGAGATTGTGGCGATGCGCAACCTGCTGATTCACCAATACGAGATCATCGAGTTGGACATCGTGGTAGCTGTGATCGAGGAGGATCTGAAGGTTATTCTGGATGAGGCCCGCGCCGCGCTGGATGACGCCTGATCGCCGGTGTGCCCCACTGAACGATAGAATTCCGGATCGACCTCTGACCGAGACCAAGACACCATGCCCAACCTCCCCGTCCTCAAAGCCAAAGACTTCGCCACCGATCAGGACGTGCGGTGGTGCCCGGGGTGCGGCGACTACGCCATCCTCAACGCGGTGCAGCGGGTGGTCGCGCAGATCGGGGCGTCGCGCGAGAACACAGTCTTCATCAGCGGCATCGGCTGCTCGTCGCGCTTCCCGTACTACATGAGCACGTACGGCTTCCACTCGATCCACGGGCGGGCGCCGGGCTTCGTGACCGGGCTGAAGGTGGCGAACCCGGACCTGGACGTGTGGATGGTGACCGGCGACGGGGACGGGCTGTCGATCGGCGGCAACCACCTGATGCACCTGCTGCGGCGCAACGTGAATGTCAACGCGCTCTTGTTCAACAACCGCATTTACGGCCTGACCAAGGGGCAGTACAGCCCCACCAGTGAGCAGGGCAAGCGGACCAAGAGCACACCGATGGGGTCGCTGGACTACCCCATTGACCCGGTGCGGATGGCGCTGGCGGCGGGCGGCACCTTCGTGGCCCGCAGCACCGACAAGGACCGCGGGCTGACCGACGTGCTGACGCGGGCGGCGGCCCACAAGGGCACGTCGTTCTGCGAGATCTACCAGAACTGCAACATTTTCAACGACGGCGCCTTCGAGCCCATGACCGGCAAGGACACGCGCGAGGACAACGTGCTGTACTTGGAGCACGGCAAGCCGATGGTGTTTGGCAAAGACGTGAAGAAGGGCCTGCGGATGGTGGGGATGCGGCCCGAGGTGGTCACGGTCGGCGAGGCCGGCATCACCGAAGACGACCTGCTGTTCCACGATGAGACCAACGCGACGCTGGCGATGATGCTGAGCAACCTGCACCACCCCGAGTTCCCCGAGCCGCTGGGCGTGTTTTACGCCGAGGACCGGCCCTGCTACGAAGACCAGGTGGCGGCGCAGGTGGACACCGCGATCGAGAAGCGCGGGCCGGGCACGCTGGAAGCGCTGTTCAACGCCGGCGATACGTACGTGCTGGAGTAGGCGAGGCTGGACGCGGGGTGACGCGGCGTCGCGTGGGTTGGGGTTGTCTTAGAGCGCTGCGGGCGAGGGTATGGGGTATGGGTCTTTGGGTTTGGGCCGGAGCGCTAACGCGGGGGCCGGTGTCTCTTGGGAGGGCGAACCTTCTGGTGAGCCGGGTCCGATGCGACGCTGGCTCACCAGAAGGTTCGCCCTCCCGTCACTCCACGCGTGCCGCTTGCGTCCGACCAGGACCTATACCCCACACCCCATACCCGCGCCGAAAGCGCTCGCGCACCACGCCGACCCATCAACCCCGCGCCCGCAATAAACTTCAGGCATGAGCGATTCACACACCTTCTCCTCCGGCGACGGCGCCTTCGACGTCTCGACCGCCGGCGCCCGCGTCCTCTCCTGCACGGTGGCGGGCAGCCCCAACCTGTTTTACGACGACGGCAAGGGCGGCGGCGGCGACCGCCTCTGGGTCGCTCCCGAGGTCGCGTATTACTGGCCCAGCCTGGAAGACGCCCGCCGTGACCCGGTGGGCACGGCGGTGATCCCGCCGGACGTGGACCCGGGCACGTGGGCCGAGATCAACCGGTGGCCGGGCGGGTTGACGCTGGAGCAGTCCGCCACGCTGACCGACTCGCGCGACGGCAAGTCGATCACGCTGGACATGCGGCGGACGATGTCGGCGATCGACGCCCCGCACGGCCTGCCCGACGGGGTGATGTGCACCAGCTTCACGGTGGTGAACGAGCTGTCGGCAACCGGTGGCGACGACGGGGCGGTGGCGGCGGCCTGGGACATCATCCAGGTGCCGCCGACCGGCACGCTGGTGTGCCCGACGACGCGGAAGGTGGACCCGCGCAGCTACTACGACCCCTTCGGCGAGAAGCACGTGGTGGCAGACCACACGGCGGTGCGGTTTTTGATCGACACGGAGCGGCGGGTGAAGATGGGCCTGCGGCCCGAGCACACGACCGGGCGCATGGGCTACTACCGCCCGCTGACCGGCGGGGAGAGCTCGCTAATCGTGCGGGTGTTCCCGGTCTACCCCGGCGAGCAGTACGTGGACGTGCCGCGCGACCACCCGGCCGAGCAGCGGTCGGGTGGCGACGCGCTGCAGGCCTACAACGACGACCTGACCTACGGGCCGTTTGGCGAGATGGAGTTTGTCGCCCCGGCGGTGGTGGTGGGCGGCTGCACGTCGCGGCACACCACGTGTGTGACCCACGCGCTGGTGGGGCCCGACGACGCGGTGCGGGCGGCGGGGGCGGGGCTGCTGGGGGTTGCCATTTCAGATTTGTGATTTCAGATTTCAGATTTGAAACGGGTGTCGCGTACCCTTGACAGCGCGGTCAGGTTCCCCAATCTGAAATCTGAAATCCGCGATCTGAAATGGATACCCATGGCCCGCACCTCCAAAACCGCCAAGGTGGAACTCACCGCCGACACGCGGATTCTCGCGCTGCACGGCGACGAGGCGGCGATCCAGAAAGAGCACCTGGATACGCTGCGGGCGGCGCTCACGAAGGCGCACGGCGAGGTGGACACCTACGACTTCGACGGGAAGACCGCGACGCTGGCGGACGTGTTCGACGAGCTGCGGGGCTATTCGCTGATGGGCGGTTACAAGGTGGTCGTGGTTGACCCCGCTGACGAGTGGATTTCGGCCCACCGCGACGGCGGGGCGCTGGCACGCTACGCGGCGAACCCGGTGGACCACGCGACGCTGGTGCTGCGGTGCAAGGGCTGGAAATCGACGGCGAAGATCGAGAAAGCGCTCGCCAAGCAGCACACGGTGATCAAATGCGTGCCGCCCAAGCCCGCCGAAGCGGTCACGCGGCTGGTGGCGAGGGCCAAACAGCTTCACGGCCTGCAGATGGAGAAGCCCGCGGCCCAGCTGCTGGTGGACCGCGTGGGCGTGCACCTGGTGCGGCTGGAGACCGAGGTGGACAAGCTGGCCGCGATGGCCGGGGGTGCGGGGGACAAAACGATCGGCCGCGCACTGGTGGAGCGGGCGGTCGAGAAGGGCAGCGAAGAGAAAGCCTGGGCGGTGCAGGGCCCGGTGCTGAAGGCGCTGCTGGAAGGCGGGGGCGGCCACGGCCGGGCGGCCCGCTCGCCGGGGGGCGCGGCGCTGGAAAAGGTGCGCGAGCTGATCGACCGGGGCGGGCTGCCCGAGGTGCTGGTGACCTACGCCGTGACCGACCTGGCCCGGAAGCTGGCGGTGGGCGCCCGCATGCTGGCGGCCGGCGAGGGCGAGGCGCGGATCAGCCAGGAGCTGCGGCTGTGGGGCCCCGAGAAGGGTCTGACGCTGCGGGCGATCCGGGCGCTGGGCGCCGAGCGTTCGGCGGCCGCGCTGGACCGGGCCCTGACGACCGACGCGCGGAGCAAGTCGGGCTTCGGCACCATGCTGCGGAACCTGGAATGCCTGTGCGTGAGCCTGGGGGGCCCCGAATAACCCTCGCGTCGGGGGACGGGGCCGCCCCGTCCCCCGACGCGAGGGTTGTTCACGACACCGGCCGCGTTCACCGGCGATTTGGTGGGCGGCCGATAGGGGTGACGTGGGAGCCGGAGGCTCCCGGGCGATGGTTTACGCAGGAGGCGTGCTTCATGAACGACAGAACTTCGAGCGTCGTGCTGCTGGCTGCGGCAACGCTGCTGACGGGGGCTTGCGTGGCCACCGAGCCGCCCCCGCGGGCGCCGCTGGCGGTGCCGGCCACCGCTGAAGCGGAATCACCCGCTCCCGCGAACGAGACCCCGGCCCAGGCCGCCGCCCGGCTAAGCCGGGAGATGGCCGAGCGGGTGCAGGCGGCCGGTGGCGAGGGCGTCGCAGCGGTCGACACGCCCGGTTTTGACCCGTTTGCCGACGCCGAAGCGTTGCCGACCGAGCGGCCCGAGGGCGGCGTGGCCTGGGCGTCGCCGCAGGCGCCGGCGACACGGGTGGTGCCCCCTGCGGCGGACCGGCCCGCGGAACCGTCGACCGCGGTGGTCGATCCGGTCCCCGCCCCGGCGGTCATCGTGGAGCCCACGCCGGCCCCGACGCCGCGCTCGCGTGAAGGGCTGGTCGACGCCCTGGTCGAGCAGCTGGCCGCCGAGACCGGCGCCGCGCTGCCCCGCGCGGTGGTCGCGGCCGGGCTGAGCCTGGCCGGGCCCGACGACGCGCTGGATCCGCGGCTGGTGTCGGGTCTCAAGCCGCTGGACCGCGAGGCCGCCGACCGCGTACGCGACCTGTTCGTGCGTCTGCGCACCGTGGCCGACACGCCGGGCGCCCGCTTCGATCGCAAGACGGTGGACACCGCGGTGGCCGAGGCCTTTGGCCGCCAGCCGGTGTCGATCGCCCACGCCGAGCTGTGCCGGTCGGTGGCGGGCTACGGCGTGTACGAGCCGCTGAACGAGGGCGCCGACGCGGACCGCTTCCTGGCGGGGCAGGGCAACCGGGCCATTCTTTACATCGAGGTCGAAGACTTCGTGCCGCTGAAGCTGGACGACCACCAGCGCGAGGTGCGGCTGAGCCAGGAGCTGATCCTCTACAAAGAGCACGACGGCCTTGCCGTGTGGCAGGACGGCCCGACCGAGGTGACCGACGTGTCGCGCAACCACCGGCGCGACTTCTTCCTGGTGCACATGATCGAGCTGCCCGCCCGGCTGGGCCCGGGCCGCTACCGCCTGAAGGTCCGCGTGACCGACCCGCACGGCGACACGGTGGACGAAACCACGCTGCGGATTCTGATGGTGGCGGATGCGGAGTTGCTGCGGGGGGAGTGAGGGGTTCTGCGCGGGCGAGTTGCGGGATTCGATAGCCGGTGTCGCGAAGAGCGCGAAGAGCGCGAAGGCCGCGAAGGAAGGCAGAGAAACATGATTCCTGAGAAATCACGTACCCGAGTCGTATGGCCGGTGATTTCGGTGTTGCTGTTCGTGCTTGTGCTTGGACTTCTGGGAGAGCGACTTTTCAGGTCGGTTCTTCATCGAACGCAGCTTGAGGTCATGGCGATAGGTGTTTCTGACATCTCGGTGCAGTTTCAGCAGCATTGGCAGGAAACGTCGCGGTGGCCAGACGCAGGTGAGGTCCATGGCGGGCGTGCGATGCAGTATTCGCAGAGCGAGCAACTGGAAAGCGGATCCCGCCGCGACATCTACGCAGGTATCGCAGGGCGGGTGTCGTTTTGTCTCGATTCAGATGGGCGGATCGAAGCTCGGAGAATCAACGAGGCGTTTGAGGAGAAAGTGAGTGCCTTAAGAGAAGAAGGTGACTGACGAGCGGGCGATCGGCCTTGCCTTTCTTCGCGGCCTTCGCGCTCTTCGCGTCCTTCGCGATACCTGCCTTAAAACCCCCAACCCAAGACCGCTGATACCCTGTTCCTCTCATGGACCCCCTCGCCGACGCCAACCAGACGGCCGCGCTGATCGCGAAGATGTCGGCGTGGGTGGCGGGGCAGGCTCCGGACGGTCAACGCGACCAGTGGGCTCTGGTCGGCCTGCGGCGGCGGGGAGACGTGATCGCGGGGCGGATGGCGGAGTCGCTGGGCATCACGAACCTGGGCACGCTGGACATCACGCTGTACCGCGACGACCTTGGCGGCGCGGGCACGGTGCCGATGGTGGGGACCACGGAGATCGACTTTTCGCTGGACGGCCTGGACGTGGTGCTGGTGGACGACGTGCTGATGACCGGGCGGTCGATCCGGGCGGCGCTGGACGCGATGGCGGACCTGGGGCGGCCGCGGCGGGTGTGGCTGGCGGTGCTGGTGGACCGCGGGGCGGAGACACGCGAGCTGCCGATCGCCGCGGACTTCGCGGCGGCGGTGCAGTCGGGGCCGCGGAGCGTGGAGGTGCGGCTGCGGCCGGGGGACTCGGACGAGGGCGTCTACCTCGGTGAGACGGCGGGGGAGGACGTGGGCATATGACCGACGACGGCAAATACCCCTGGCCCCACCGCCACCTGCTGACGCTGGCCGACTACTCGGCCGACGACATCCGCCACGTGCTGACGACGGCGCGGGGGTTCGAAGGCATTTCGACCCGCAGCGTGAAGAAGGCGCCGGCCCTGCGCGGCCGGGTGGTGGCGAACCTGTTTTTCGAAGACAGCACACGCACGAGCATGAGCTTCCAGCTGGCGGCGCAGCGGTTGTCGGCGGACGTGCTGAGCTTCAGCGGCAAGGGCAGCAGCGTGAGCAAGGGCGAGACGCTGGTGGACACCGCTCGCAACATCGAGGCGATGGGGGTGGACGTGATGGTGGTGCGCCACCACCACAGCGGGGCGGCGGCGAAGCTGGCGGCGAACGTGAAGTGCAGCGTGGTGAACGCGGGCGATGGGCGCCACGCCCACCCCACCCAGGGTTTGCTGGACATCTACACCGTGGCCAAGCGCTGCGGACGATTGGATTCGTTGGACTTCACAGGGCTGACGGTGGCGATCGTGGGCGACATCGCCAACTCGCGCGTGGCGCGCTCGGACCTGATCGGGCTGAAGAAACTCGGCGCCCACGTGATTCTGGTGGGGCCCCCCACGCTGCTGCCGCGCGGGTTTGCCGATCTCGGCGACGGGATGAGCGCCGAGCTGAGCCACGATCTGGACGCGGTGCTGCCGCGGGTGGACGTGGTGAACATGCTGCGGGTGCAGTTCGAGCGCATGGGGGGCGGAAAAAGCGGCGGACCGGCCTTCCCCAGCACGCGGGAGTACACGGCCCGCTACGGGCTGACAGCCGCGCGGCTGAAGCGGGCCAGGCCCGGCGTGGTGGTGATGCACCCGGGCCCGATGAACCGGGGGCTGGAGATCGACGCGGCGGTGGCGGACGGGCCCAACTCGGCGATCCTGGAGCAGGTCAGCCACGGGCTGGCGGTGCGGATGGCGGTGCTGTTTCTGGTGACGACGGCGGCGCAGGGGACTTGACCTCGCAGGGGTTGGCTGCGCGCCAGAGTGCGGCGGGCGAGGGTATGGGGTAGGGGGTGTGGGTCTTAGCAAGAACGCTGACGCGGGTATCGGCGTTCGGCGGGAGGGCGAACCTTCGGGTGAGCCGGGTTTCCATGCGACACCGGCTCACCGGAAGGTTCGCCCTCCCAAAACCCGTCGGTACCCGCGTCAGCGCTCCGGCTAACACCTAGGACCTAACACCTAACACCTCGCCAGCGCTATCTGACGCTCGACGACCCTCTCGACGCCGCACACCGCGCGACCGCAGCGTCCGCTACATTCTCGGCATGACCCAGCTTTCCGCCCAGGCTTCCGAAGAGTCCCCGCCCGCCCGCGGAGCACTCCTGATCCTTTCCGGCCCGTCGGGCGTGGGCAAGAGCACGCTGGTGAACGAGCTGCTTCGGCGGATGGAGGCGGACCTGTCGGTGTCGATGACGACCCGGCCGATGGCCAAGGACGACGTGGACGGCGAGCACTACTACTTCGTGAACGTGCCGACGTTCGAACGGTCGATCAAGGCCGGCGAGTTCCTGGAGCACGCGGTGTATGCGGGTAACTTCTACGGGACGCCGCGGAGCTACGTGGAGGAGAAGCTGGCGGCAGGGCGGACGGTGATCGTGGAGATCGATGTGGAGGGGGCCCGGCAGGTTAAAAAGAGCATGACAGAGAGCTTCGCGCTTTTTATCAAGGCTCCAACCGAGGAGGCGCTGCTGGAGCGGCTGCGCGGGAGGCAGCGCGAGGACGAGACGACGATCCAGAAGCGGTTCAGCATTGCGAAGAAGGAGATCGCCTTCGCGGAATCGACCGACGTGTACGACGCGTTTGTGGTCAACGACGACTTCGACCGCGCGGTGGCAGAGATCGAGGCGCTGGTGAGCGGGCACCTGAAGGCTTCTCACGGGTGAGGGACTCAAGGCAGGTATCGCGAAGCACGCGAAGTGCGCGAAGTTCGCGAAGGAAGAGGTCGCAACCCGCGGCGGCCGGGAAGCTCCGCCTGAGAATGTGTTTTAAAACCTCGCGGGCCTGCGGGACGGCGACCCTCGCCGCTCGCTTCGTGGGCTCACCTCCTCGCAGCGACGGCTGGGGCTGCGGCGGAGTACGCCGCCTCCGGCGACCTATGGGTTCGTCGCCTCGCGAGCGACGATGCTCGCTCGCCCTGGGCTTCCACGAGGTTTTCAAAAACATTCTCAGGATGCGGTAGAGTTTGGCAGGTTTTCTTTGCGAACTTCGCGTCCTTTGCGCTCTTCGCGAGCCCTGTCTTTCAACGCCAGAGTGCAAGCCATGAAACGCCCCGCCGTCTTCCTGGACCGCGACAACACGCTGATCAAGAACGACGGCGACCTGGGCGACCCCGACGCGGTGGAACTGATCACCGGGGTGCCGCTGGCGATCGCGTCGCTGTGCGGGCTGGGCTACCGCGTGGTGGTGGTGACCAATCAGGGAGGCGTGGCCCGCGGGGCGTACACCGAGGAGGACGTCGAGGCGGTGCACGAACGCATCAGCGAGCTGGTGCAGGACCGGGCGAACGGGGCCCGCATCGACGCGTTCTACGCGTGCCCCTTCCACCCCGAGGGCACGGTGAAGGCTTACGCCAAGGACCACGAGAACCGCAAGCCGCGGCCCGGGATGCTGCTTCAGGCCGCGGAGGACCTGGACCTGGACCTGAGCGCCAGCTGGATGGTGGGCGACCAGCTGCGCGACGTGGAGGCGGGGGCGGCGGCGGGCTGCCGGACCATCTTGCTGGGCAACGGGTCGCTGGGGGACGGGAAAGCGGCCGCCGGCGACGCGGAGCCGGTGAGCAAGACCGGCGCGAAGGGCGGCAAGAAGAAGGCCGCCCCGCGCAAGCGCGGCAAGAAAGTGGCGCCCGACGAAGTGGCGCCCACCCTGGTGGAAGCGGTGCGGATTATCGCGAGCAAGCGCAAGCCCGAGGCCAACGAGGTGATGGGTCGGGCGCGGGTGAACTCCGGGCCGTCGGGCAAGCGATTCGACAAGCAGGCAATGGCCGAGCTGCAGAAGCAGCGCCGCAAGCCGGTGGAGGCGGACGCGGCCGAGAAGCCGGGGGCGAAGGGCACGGGCCGGCCGTTTGTGCCCTGGACCGAGGCGCGGGCCGAGCCCGAGACGCCCGGTGAAGCGGCGGGCGACGCGCCGCCGGCGGCCGTGGTGGACGCGGCGGCCCCGGCAATCGCCGCGGCGGCCGCGGCCACCACGACACCCGCGGAGCCGCCGCGCGACATGGGGTTGGCGCCGGCCACGCCGGTGGAGCAAGCCGCGCCGCCGCCGGTGGCCCCACCGACGCCCACGCCGATCGCGCCGGCCGACGGCTCCCCTGACCCGCCCGCGGACGAGCCGCGTCCGGAGAGCGCATCCCGGGTCGAGCCGGGCGACGTGTCGCGGAACGTGCGGCTGATCCTGAAAGAGCTGCGCATGCAGCGGGGCAGCTCGGACGAGCTGCCGCAGCTGAACGTGGTCGCGATCTCGCTGCAGGGACTGGTGCTCTTGTGCCTGCTGGGGGCGTTGTGGCTGGGCGCGGGCGAGGCGAACTTTTACACGTTCTTCCGCTGGATCACGGTGACGCTGGTGCTGCAGGTGGCGGTGGTGGCGACGCTGCTGTTCGGTCGTCGGTGAGGCGGCACGGGCGCCCGCCGCGCCCCTGATAAACTGCGGGCGTGACCGCTTTCGAACCGGCCCCGGCCGCTGCACCCACCGAATCCGACGCCGCCCCGGTGCCCGACACTGCGGGGCAGCGGGTGCTGATCGTGATGCCGACCTGGTTCGGTGATTGCCTGATGGCGACGCCCGCGTTGCGGGCTCTGCGGGCGGCCTTCCCCGGGGCCCACGTGGAGGCCATGATCCGCGAGCCGCTGGCGCCGCTGCTGGAGGGGCTGCCGTTCCTCGACGGCGTGGTGACGCACGGCGGGGGGGTGAAGCGTTCGGGTAAGGGGCGTTCGTCGGGTGGTGGGCGGGGCAGTTCGCCTTTCGGGATGGCCAAGCGGCTGAGCCGCATGAAGTTCGACGTCGCGGTGCTGCTGCCCAACAGCTTCCGCAGCGCTGCCCTGGTGACCATGGCGGGTATCAAGCGGCGTATCGGATATGACCGCGACGGGCGGGGGATGCTGCTGACCGACCGGCTGGTGCCGCGACACGATGGCAAAGATTACGTGCCGGTGCCCGCGCTGGAGTACTACCTGAGCATCGCGGCTTACCTGGGCGCGCCGGCGGTGAATGGGACCGACGCCGAGACTGCCAACGGGGCCGCAGATGGCAACGCCCAGCGGCGACGCGTGCCGGCGGCGGCGGACCACCGCATGGAGGTTGCCACGCGGGCGGAAGACGATGTGCGGGCCGCGTCGATGCTGGAGCCCGCAAAGGGCCGGCCCGTGGTGCTGCTCAATCCCGGCGCGGCGAAGGTCGAGAAGCGATGGCCGCCGCAGAGCTTCGCGCAGCTGGCGGGCCGGCTGCACGACGAGCTGGGCCTGGCGGTGGCGGTGACCGGCGCCCCGGACGAGCGCGAGGTCGTCGCCCGGGTGGCGGGCGCGGCGCCCTGCCGGGTGATCGATCTTCTGAAGGCCGGGGCGACGCTGGGGCAGCTCAAGAGCGTGGTCAAACTCAGCCGGGTGGTGGTGACCAACGACACGGGGCCCCGCCACCTGTCCGCGGCCCTGGGCACACCGGTGGTCACGCTGTTCGGGCCCACGCTGCCGGCCTGGACCGAGATCGGCTTTGCCCACGAGCGCAAAGTGACGGCGGCCGAGCCGGCGGCCGTCGATGCGATGCGGCAGATCACCGTGAGCCGGGTGTTTGACGCGACCGCGGGGCTGGTGGCGGAGACCGAGCCGCGTGACCCCGAGCCTGAGCCGCCGTCGGCCCGGGCGTCGGGGCGTTCTCCGGCGAAGCGGGGCCGGTCGGCGGGTAAGTCGGCGGGCCGCGCGTGAGCGGCCCGCTGCGTATCGCCGTGGTCTGCGAGTCGTACGACCCGGCGGGCGGCGGCAGCGAGCGTTCGACCCGGCAGACCGTTGACGAGCTCGTCGCGCGCGGGCACAACGTCACGGTGGTGGCGGGGGCGTGCCGGGCGGACGTGGCGTCCGCGGTGGGCGACGCGGGCGTGTCGCTGGTGGCCCGGGGCGACACCCGCCTGACGACCGGGCGACGGCTGCGGGAGTTCGCGCACTTCGCCTCGGCTCAGCTCTCGGCGGGAACGTTTGACACGAGCCTGTCGGTCACCACCGCCGTGTCGGCCGCGGTAGCGCAGCCGCGCGGGGGGACGGTGGTGGAGACGCAGCGACGCAACGTCGCCCGCCGCCCGTCGGCCGCCGCCCGGGCCGGCAAGCGGCTCGCGTTGGCGTTCAACGCCAAGCAGCGGGCGCTCGTGGAGCTGGAACGGCGGACCTTCGCCGACCCGTCGGTCCGCCGCGTGGTGGCGATCAGCGGATATGTGGCCGCGCAGCTGGCCGAGCACCACGATGTATCGGGCGAGCGGGTCGCCGTGGTGCCCAACGGCGCGGTGTCGCCGGCCGCCGGGGTGGCCGGCGGTCCGGCGGGATGGGCCCGCCTGCGGGACGAAGAACGGCAACGGCTGCGGCTCGCGCCCAACGACGTGGCGTTTCTGTTCGCCGCGCTCAACCCCGGACTGAAGGGCTGGCCCACGCTGCGGGCGGCGCTGGCCCGACGCGCCGAGGCCGCCGCCGCCGCGAACACCGCTGGCGGCCCCCGCGTCGTTGCCCTGCTCGCCGGCGATTTCGGCGACCGCGACCGCCGGGCGCTGGCCTCCGCGGGGCTGGCCGGCACCACCCGGGTGCTGGGCCGGCGCGACGACCTCGCATCCGCGTACGCGGCGGCCGACGCGGTGGTCCTGCCCACGTGGTACGACCCGTGCAGCAAGACCGTGCTCGAAGGCCTCATGGTCGGCCGTCCGGCCGTCACCACGCGGTACAACGGGGCGGCCGACTGGCTGACGCCGGCACAGGGCCCGCCCCGGGGGGTGGTGCTGAACGACTCCGGTGATGTCGAGGCGCTGGCGGGGGCCCTCACGCGCGTCGCCGACCCCGCGTTCCGATCCGCCGCCGCGGCGGCCTGCGCCGGGCTGGATCAGACGCTCGGGATGGGGCGTCACGTCGACGGGCTGGAGGCGGTGCTGCGCGAGGCAGCGGGCCGCATGACCGATGGGCAAATCCCCTGACATCGTGTGGACGCGCGGCTGCCGGGCGGTAGCTTTTAGTGCCCCCTTACCCCTTTTTCCTCGGAGATGAGAAGAGATGACCGTTTTTCGCACCCGCCCTCAAACGCTGACTGCGGCCGGATTGGCCGCCGCCCTGTTCCTGACCCCCGCCGCCCTCGCCGAGAGCGTGTTGTCGCTCGACCAGGTCACCCTGATCCTGGGCGGAGGGGACTTTGAAGCGGATGGCAGCATCGACGGCTCGGTGGAGGTCTCGCAGTTCAGCGGGGCGTCGGGCTCGGCGTCCTACACCGGGCTCGGCGTGTACGACGGGTTCGCCGACCTGGGCATCCCGGCGGGTACTCCGGTAGTCGTCGCGCCCGAGCTGCGGGCCGAATCGACGGCGAGCTACACGCTGGTGGACGACGTATTCACCCTGGACCTCAGCGCCCGCGGCACCGAGGTCAGCAACGAATCCTCCGCCGGGATCTCCGAGGTCATGACCGACGTGGACGTCTTCTTCTCGCTGAGCGAGCGGGCCACCGTCACGCTGTCCAACGACCGCCTGGTGCAGGCCGTCAACGAGACGGGGGCCTCCGCCGGCTCATACACCTTGTATGACGCCCGCGGCCGCGACATCCAGCGGGTGACGTACGAGGAGCGCTTCGCCCTCGCCGGCGAAGCGGTGAGCACGCCGACCCCGCTCGACACCATCACCGCCGTGCTCGACGCCGACCGGTTCTACCGGCTCAACATCATCACGCGGGCCCCCGTGGCCGTGCGCGGCACGCCCAACGCGTTCTTCCGCTCGTCCAACGCCGACACGGTGCGCTTCGCCGTGACCGCCACGCCGGCCGGCCCGCCGACGCCCAACCCCGTGCCCTCGCCCACCGCCGCCGCGGCGGGCCTGGTGCTGGGGGGCCTGACGCTGGCGCGGCGACGCCGCGGCCGGGATGGGTGAAGCCGGGGCGGGGCCACTGGAACCCCTCACCGGTCCCTGATACACTCCGCGGCCCGAGATCGCCACCGATCCTTCCCCTCGATCCCCCTTGTCCGAGACCGGCCCATGCCGACCATCAACCAGCTTGTTCGTAACCCCCGCCGCACCCCTAAGTTCAAGTCCAAGGTCAAGGACCTGGACCAGTGCCCCCAGAGGCGTGGCGTGTGCCTGCAGGTCAAGACGGTGACCCCCAAGAAGCCCAACTCCGCGCTGCGGAAGGTCGCCCGCGTGCGGCTGAGCAACGGCAAGGAAGTCACCGCCTACATCGGCGGCGAAGGCCACAACCTGCAGGAGCACAGCATTGTGCTCGTGCGTGGCGGACGGGTCCGCGACCTCCCGGGTGTGCGTTTTCACATCGTGCGTGGCGCGCTCGACACGCTGGGCGTCGAGGGCCGCAACCGCGGCCGCTCGAAGTACGGCGTGAAGAAGCCCAAGGGCTGATCGCCGTGCGCTCCGCCGCTTGAATCAGACTTGATACGAAACAGACAGGCCGGGTCACGTTGACCCGGCCGCTTACTCACCGGGCAGTAATCGGCGTCGATCGCGACGCCGGTGAACCGGCGGGACCTCCCGCTCAGCCCCCCGAAAGGAAGACGACCCCATGGGACGTGGATTCACCGCAGCCGAACAGCAGCTCAAGCCCGACCCGATCTACGGCGACAAGACCCTGTCGCGGTTCATCAACTGCATCATGAAGGACGGCAAGAAGACCCGCGCCCAGCGCGTGGTCTACCAGGCCCTCGAAGAGATCAAGAAGCGCTTGCCCGAAGACACCGAAGACACCGAGATCGACGTCTTCCGCAAGGCGATCGACAACGTCCGCCCGAACGTCGAGGTCCGCAGCAAGCGGGTCGGCGGGGCCAACTACCAGGTGCCCATGCAGGTGAAGCCCAAGCGCAAGCAGAGCCTGGCCTTCCGCTGGATCATCAACGCCGCCCGCAGCGAGAAGGGCAAGCCCATGCACCTGCGGCTGGGTCGTGAGCTGATGGACGCGTATCACGGCGAGGGGCGGGCGATCAACACGCGGGACCAGACGCACCGCATGGCCGAGGCCAACAAGGCCTTCGCCCACTTCGCGTGGTGACGGTCGGCGGAAACGTCGGGGTCGGGCGGGCGGCGGGGCCGCGTCGCCGAGCCTCGCGACCCCGCCGCCCGCCCGACCCCGACGCCACAGCACGAACCGCCACGGATTCCTTTGGGGAACGTGGCGGTTTTTTGATGGCTCGGCTGTCTTGAAGGTAGCAGGCATACTCCGTATGCCGTCCGCCGGGTGCGCTAAAAAAGCCGGCTCTGGTGACGGGGCGGGAGATCGCGTACAGCTGAGTTCACGCCGTCATTCCACGTCTTCATCCCGCCCAAGGATTGACCACCGCGACCCGGTGATTCACGAAGTCTTTCACGTTGCGGGTGGCGAGGGTCGCGCGGCGGGCGGCGGCGATGCCGGTGATCTGCAAGTCTTGCGTGGCGGAGGTTTCGCCGCGTCGTTTCCGGTCCGCCGCGATGTCGGCCGCGACGCGCGCGGCCGAGGCATCGAAGTCGAGGATCCGCCCGGCGAGAATCTCGTTCAGGAGGCGGTCGAAGGCCTGCTCCAAGCCGCATCGCCGCCGGCTTTCGGGTAGCAGGTTAAGTCCGTACCGGATCTCGAAGACGGTCACGGAGGTGGTCCAGACCGACGGCGTGGGCTGGGCGTCGAGCCACCGGCCAACCCGCTCGCTGGGGCGCGGCCTCATGAACTCAGAGATCACGTTGGTGTCGAGCACGATCACGCGCCGGGCTCACCGAACTCGGCGGCACGCGGGGCGTCACGCGGGAGCGTGGGAAGCGGTTCGTCAACCGCGTAGGGCGCGAACACCTCCCGGATCTGGGTGCCCAGGCCGAGGGTGGGTTCGTTTGCCGGCGTGACCGCGCCGCGGATGATTTCCCGAACCTCTTCCTCCATGCTGCGACCGTGGCGCTGCGCCTGCTCGCGGAGCCGGTCGCGGACGTCATCTTCAAGGTTGCGGACGATGAGTTGGGCCATCGGTTGAACTCCGGGGGGTATACCATGATAGCATTGATATCGACCAATGTGGGGCGACGTTTCGGTTCGGGTGAGGACGCGTCCGCCAGGACGGGTCAGGTGTTTGTTTCAGAAATCCCACCGATGAGCACAGGACGGTCGCGAACTCGCGCCCGAGGGTTTCGAGCTCCGGGTTCGGGGGAAACGCGGCAAGGCGTTGGAGGGTGCCGGCGGTGAGGGCGACGGCGCTGCCGAGGGCGGTCTTCTTGACGATGCGGGGGATGAGCATGGGGGTCTCCGGGTGGCGAGTGGGGGATGGTTCATGGGGGTAGACGCGGCGGGGGCGGAGGAGTGACAGCCGCACGACAAAAATCCGCCCGGAGTGGCGGAAGGCGTTCGGGTGCCACGGCCTTCAGGCCGTGCGGCTCGCCGTGGAGAACACGGCCTGAAGGCCGTGGCACCCACCATGGGCCCGCCTGCGAATGCATGGGGATTCCTGCACGTTTCCAAGGCTCACGTGTCGACCCAAAAAAAAGCCGCGGCGTCCGCTCGGAGAGAGCGGACGCCGCGGCACCCCGGAACAGGGGATGTGACTGCGGGGCTTAGAGGGCTTCCCAGTTCAGCACGTAGCCGATCTGGGCGGTGTTGCCCACCAGGGGCGAGCCGGTCTGCACGTAGTAGGTGCCGCCGCGGGCGGCGGTGAACTCCTGCTGGATCGTGCCGGGGCCCTCGACGTAGAGGTCGGCGAGGTTCGTCGGCTCGGCGGCGGCGTCGTCGGCGACCAGGAACTGAAGGAACATCTCGGCGTCCGCGCTGGCGGCGTGGTCCAGGGCGACCCGCAGGCGGTCGCCGGCGTTGAGGTCGATGCGGAACCAGTCGCGGTCGTCGGCGCTGCCGTTGGCGTCCACGGTGGTGCCCTCGATCTGCCCGCGGTCGATGTTCGAGCTCAGCGACCGCAGGTCGCGGGCGGCGTCGAAGCGGTCGTTGCCGCCGAAGCCTTCAAAAGCGTCGGCCTCGCGTTCCAGGGTGCGGGCACCTTCGGCCTCGACGCCCCACTCCAGCTTGTAGCGGACCTCGGCCGAAGAGGCGAGCGAGGCGCTGTTGACGCTGAGGTAGTAGAAGCCGTTGGCGTCGGCGACCTGCCGGTGGCCGACCAGCCGGCCGATCTCGAAGGCGTCGTCGATGTAGGTCAGCGGGCCTCCGTCGTCGGCGGCGAAGTAGAGCTGGACCTTCAGGGCGCTGATGCCGCCGCCGGTCTTGGTCAAGGCCACGTCGATCACATCGCCAGCCTCGACCTGCATGCGGTAGAAGTCTGCCCCGGCGATGTTGTAGCTGGTGGCAAAGGTGCCGCCGCTGAGCAAGCCGTTCTCGATGCCGACCGAGAGGGTTCGGAGGTCACGGGCCGACTGGACGCCGATCTCGGTGCGGAGTTCGAACGGCGTGGGGTTGTCGTCGAAGGGGGCAGCGGTCGGGATGTCGGCGTCGTCTCCGTCAACCGGGTCGGGCGCCGGGGCTGCCACAGGTGTGGGCTCGGGCGCCGGGGTCGGGGCGGAGGTGGGCTCGGGTTCCGGGGTCGGCGCGGGCTCGGGTTCCGGAGTCGGCGCGGGCGCGGGCTCGGGTTCCGGGGTCGGCGCGGGTGCGGGGGCCGG
>Ga0209187_1000315_pt1 | contig 95737 bp, 62 predicted proteins | sample BantaG_FD_187430 | JGI IMG/M metagenome (GOLD analysis project Ga0209187, IMG submission 187430) | Marine algal microbial communities from Bantry Bay, Ireland - BantryBay_4 metaG (SPAdes) (version 2) | ecosystem: Host-associated > Algae > Red algae > Unclassified | place: Bantry Bay, Ireland...
CTTTGCTGTAAGGCTTCCTTCAGATTCTTCCTCACGGAAGACACCCTTGCCTTTGGCTACGATTCCTTTCCTTATAGGCTCGTTCGGGACTTGCACCCTATAGTATAACATCATGTATGGCACACAAAAAAGCCCCAAACCAAAAGAATTGGCTTGGGGCTTATTATCAAATCTATATCAATTATTCTTTAATAAATTTCTTGATTTCATTATTATTACCATTTGAAACGCTAATCAAGTAGATACCTGAAGCGTAATCTGTAATGTCAAGTTGAACTCTATTGATACCAATTCTAGCTTCAACTTCAACAACACTTAATACTCTACCTGAAATGCTAATAACCTCAACTCTTGTAACAGCATCCTCAACATTGTTAAATGCTACATTTAATAAGTTTACAGCAGGAATAGGAGCCAATTCAACTATTCCAAAATCAGACCTTCTCGTTAAAATAACAGTATTACTGTACTCAACTGTACCATCAAAATCAACCATTTCTAATCTGTATGTTGCTGTACCAGCATCTACATTTACATCATTATAGTTGTAGTTTACAGTAACATTGCTGTTACCAGCACCAGCTACTTTACCAATTGTAGTAAATGTGTAACCATCTGATGAACGTTGAACATTGAAGTGAGAACTATTTTCCTCTGTAGCTGTTGCCCAGAACAATAAGTTATCATTTGCTTGTGCTCTACCATCAAAGCTTAACAATTCAACTGCTGTTTTGGTACACTCAGGATATACTTGAGCAAAAGTATTTGAACAACCAGCTGCATCAAACGCTGATATTGAAATGTCTCTATCACTTGAAGTTAACGTAACAGTAATGTTTTGACCAGCTGAGAAAGTTCCAGTTACATCGCCAGAAACAGTGTAAACTCCACTACCACCAGAGATTGATATTGTCACAGTACTTTCACCTGAACTTTCATTACAATCATATTCATCAGTAATTATTAAGCCACCATCTTCAGAAACGGTAACAACATCATCAGCAGTAAAATCTCCACCTGGACTTACATCAAAACAAACCAATTGAGCAGCTACATCTGATACATTTAATCCAACAAGATTTTGATTTAAAGCATCTGATTCAGATGCATTTACATTAAGTGAGTGAGCAATGTACCCACCTGTACCAGAAGGAATAGAGAATACACCATTTGTACTAACTTCAATAATAGTAAAGTTTAAGTCCGTTAAAACAAATACTTGGATGTAGTTTGTAACATCAGTGTTGTTGCCAGAGACACCAACAGTAATTGATCCACCTCCACTACAAACAGTAGTACCACCAGCAGGGTTATTAACTTCTCCAGCTTCTGCTTCACAAACAGCTTGTTCAAGGATGAATAAGGAGTATAAACCTTGATCGTCATCACCTGGACTTGGCATACAAGCACAAACATTACCATCTAAAATAGCATCTTCTAATTCCTCTGCAGTTGGGTAAACATTAAAAATTAAATCTTCTAATTCAGCTTGCGTTCCTTGGAAAGAAATAGCAAACACGTTGTATAAACCAGCATTAGGACCAAAACATCCAGGACCGATTCCACCGCCATCAAAGCTCAATGGACCATCGAAAGCGAAGTCAAAAATACCTGTCGTATTAAAATCTAAAATATTGTATCCTGTAGAATTGTCATTACAATCCAAATCTGCTGTTAAGATATATCCAAAGATGTATCCGTCATCTGTATTGAAACCAGAAAATTCCCAAGACTCAGAAATAGCTCCTGGAGGTAATGTTAATAAAGGAATATTTGGAGAAGGCGCACCATATTCTGCTTCACAATCTGGATCTGTGCTACAAGCTCTGTCTCCACCTGTAGGAGGAGGACAATCACCTGGACAGTTTGCACTATCTTCACCGTCTTCACAAACACCGTTGCCACAAACAACACTGCTAAACGCACCACAATCTGTATTTGTGATAAGTGTAACATTTCCATTATTTGCTTGTAGCCCCTCAACTGAACAATCTGCATCATTTACTACAATCATTATAACACCATCTTCTTCTGCTACAAAAGTCAAAGAACACTCTGTTCCTGTTGCTATTGGATTTGCTACATCATCTACAACTCCATCATTGTTAGCATCAATATACGCTGAAAGAACAACACCGCCATTCCAGCCTTCAACTGTAGGATCAAATCCTTCACAAATGTCAAAAGTATACTGTGTTAATGCAACAACATTTATTATATAAGCTTCGTTTGGCCAAGCTGCATAGCCAGCTTCAATTACACCACCTTCATCACAAGATGGTTCACTAAGCTGAGGCCAAGGACCACCAGTATCCGCACCTGGTACAAATTCTCCACAAACACCCTCTACAGGAGGGCAATCACCTGGACAGTTTGCATTATCTTCACCGTCTTCACAAACACCGTTGCCACATTCAGCACCAGTACCAGCATCACAATCAGTAGCGATATCTGAAATGTTTAAATCAGCAATGTCAAATGAAAGAGTACCTCCACAACTGTTAATAGTTGAAGAGAAAGTAATTGTTACTGTTCCGCCAGCATCTAATTCTTCTTGCGTTAATAATAAATAACCGATAGATACATTCGTACCATCTGTTTCCAATTGACCACTTGCAGATCCAATATCAGCTGAAAAGTCATATGGAAAATCTGTCAAATCACCTACACCACCAAAGGTAGCAATGGCAACACCAACAGTTCCATCAGGAACACCATCACTTTCAGAAGCACAATAAGCTATAGGTATGTCTGAAAGAGAAGGACCAGATAGATCAACATATACTGAGTTTGCTTCACAAACACAATCAGCTGGGCAATTTTCAAAATCCTCACCTGGATCACAAACACCATTACCACAAACAGCAGCATTAGGGTCTTCTAATCTAACACAAAAATCTCCTAAAATAAGAGGATTATTGTCATTTTCCCATCCATCTACTAATACATAGTAAGTTGTACCTACAGTAGTTGGAAATTGAACTGTTGAATAATAATTTGTTCCTGAGATATCGTCGTGACAAGCCACATTTGGACCGTCAACAGCACCTTCGAAAATAGCTATTTGAGTATCTGTAACCTCATCAGCATCAGCATCGATACATTCGCTGTTTGTAGTGATGATGATCTCATTGCCATCTCCAGTATAAGTAAACCAAACAGATGATTGAATATCTGGTTCGTTCCAATCGTTAGTTGAACACGTACCACCTGCCAGATCATCTGGGTTTGGAGTAGAATCAACTGTCGTAAATGGACCATTTTGGCCAAGTGTGACCTCTATTGCTCCAGTTGGTTCATCATTAGCAGGCTGCGCGTTAACAATTGCACATACACCCATTAAAAGAATCACCAAAAAAGATGATAGTAACTTTTTTTGCATAACCTTTCAGTTTAATAAATTCTTGATAATAGATTGATTTATAAATATTTATTTAAATTCAAAATTCATATTTAAGCGAAAAATGTCAAATACACTTCTCGCCTAGAAAGCGAATTTATGAATTTTTTCTTTAAGCTCAAACTTTTAGCCCAAACTTCTTTATAAAAATCAATTTAAAATCACAAAAAAACTACTTTATCAATTATTGATTACAAAGCTTTTATAATTTTCTGAGAGAATGATTCCATTTTACTTGATATTTGAATCCAGTAAATTCCAGTGGCAAAATCCGATAAATCCATATTTATTTTGTTTAAACCTACATCACTTTGTTGGATTTCTTGCTTCATCATTTTTCCGTCAAAACTATACAATTCTATCTTTATCTCTTGATAGTCTGATAAATAAACATTTACCGAAATATTGTTTTGTGCTGGAATTGGGTATATGCTTTCAACCTCAAAACCAGTTTTACGGTTTTGTACCACAACAATTTTTGTTATATCTGACTGCCCATATAAATCAAAGCTAATCAATCTATAATAACTCACTCCTGTTACATTTCTAGTATCAAAATATTCATAACTAATTGATTGATTACTATTTATAGCTGCTTCTTTGCTTTTAATTTGCTCCCAAGTGATTCCATCTTTTGATTTTTCCAAAACGAAATAATCGCTGTTGTATTCACTTGCCGTTGCCCAGTATATTAAATTACCATCTTCTTTAGCTTCTCCGTCAAAAACCAATAATTCAATTGCAGTCTTTGAACAAACTGATGGAGTACCTGAAGCTGATCCTACACATCCAAAAGCATCGAAAAAGTTCATTGAATAACTAGTGTTTTCAGTATAATCAATTACAATGTTTTCTCCATAAGTAAAAGATCCATTTAAATCTCCCGAAACCGTATAAATAGTTTCACCAGTAATTCCAGCTGAACCATTTTCTGCAACATATTGTGGCAAACCACCTTTGAAAGAAAATGTCAAAGTATAAACTGCTGTTTCTGGATTACAACTATAATCGATTACTGCTTCTACTGGGTTTAATATTGTAATTGTTATTGCATCATTCACATCCAAATCAAAACATGTATTTGTTTGATTCAAAATATTTCCTGCACTCTCACCAATATTTGGCAATGTAGGTGCATTGGAATTGTAATAGTTTAAAGCATGTATTTCATAGACACCAGATGCCAAGCCGTCAAACATTCCTTCCTCAGATAATGCTGCAATGATGAAGTCACTTCCTGTTGTTGCAATGTATAATTGAGTGTATTCTGCACCACTGTTAAATCCTGTTGATCCTACTGTTACAATTGAATTGGCACACGAAAGAGTTGTACTAACAGACAATGTTCCTGCTTCTGAATCACCAGGACACTCAACTGCTGCATCACAAGGAGCTTCAAAAGTTATTTCTATTTCATTACCTGCATCATCCGTTATAACGATGGTCGCACTGTCTCCACAATCAAATTCAAAACTGTTAAAAATATTTTCGTCAAATTCTCCATTCGTTCCTGTGTAAATTCCTGTACCACCAAACACGCCAAATGTTATAGTGTAAGTTCCTGTAGAGTCATCTACTTCGAAAATTGGATCTCCGATAGTTATATCCTCATAACAGACTTCTCTAGTAATGACAATAGAGTTTGTCAAGGCTAAACATTCACTAGCTGAAGCATCAAGAATAGATTCTCCGATTGTGAAATTTAATGAACCTTCGTAAGCTGCTCCGAAAATTTGGCAGTTTCCAGCAGGTACTCCTTCAAATGTAAACTCTGGTCCATCAAATGGTCCATCCAATATTAATCCATCAGCATCTGTAATAAAATAAGCGAAGTTATTGGATTCACTGCCATCTAATTCTACAACTACAACATCAACTATGTCATCTCCAATGGTACAAATTGTCGTTTCAGAGTTTGTGCTTATAGTACCTGATGCTAAATCATCACAAGGAGTCAAATCACAACTTGTAACATCATACTGAACATTTATCAAACAGCCCTCATCATCTGAAATCGAAAATTCAATTGCTGTAGAAGGTTCAGCCGAAAATTCTAAAACTCCATCTGCATCAACGCTTTCTGACAAATCGCCTTCCAAAATATAATTAGCAGAATTGTCACTTGATGGAAGTCCACCTGTGATGGTTAAGACCAAATCATACAATCCTGAAACGGCGTTACATCCGATACTTTCAATTGAATAATCTAATGGCTCCAAAACAGTAATTATATCTGATGTTTCTAAACTAAAACAATCTAAGTCATCTAATACATCTTGTGCATTTAATCCAATTAACGCTTCTAAATCAGATGGTGCTTCATCAACAGCTACATTTAAAGCATGGAAAAGGTAAGCTCCTGTCTCTAAATCAAACTCAGCATCTGTATCAACTGCTAAAATATTTAAATCTTCATCTGTCAATACATATACTTGAACATAATCAGCAGTTTCGTTAAATTCTTCAATTGTAGGTGATATTTCACTAGCATCACAATAAAATTCATCCAAACCGCTTATTGTTCCAGCTTCTGCATCACATGTTGGGTCTACTACACAACCATTTAAAGCTGAAAAAGATATGGTAATTGATGAGCTACATCCAGCATCGTCAGTTACTTCTAATGCTACTTCCTCCACAGTGTTCTCAACTTCAACTGTAAACAATCCATCTGAATCAGCGGTTCCAGTAACATCTCCTGAAATTGTATAAGAAGTTGTTGCATCATTGTTTGGCAAACCGCCTGAAATGTTTATTTCTGCTGTAATTGTATTATCTGCATTATTACATTCAGCATCATTTTCTGAAATGTTAAGTGGTTCTAAAACAGTAATTAGATCTGATGTTTCTAAACTAAAACAATCTAAGCCACCTAATACGTCTTGTGCATTTAATCCAATTAACGCTTCTAAATCAGAGGGTGCTTCATCAACAGCTACATTTAAAGCATGGAAAAGGTAAGCTCCTGTCTCTAAATCAAACTCAGCATCTGTATCAACTGCTAAAATATTTAAATCTTCATCTGTCAATACATATACTTGAACATAATCAGCAGTTTCGTTAAATTCTTCAATTGTAGGTGATATTTCACTAGCATCACAATAAAATTCATCCAAACCGCTTATTGTTCCAGCTTCTGCATCACATGTTGGGTCTACTACACAACCATTTAAAGCTGAAAAAGATATGGTAATTGATGAGCTACATCCAGCATCGTCAGTTACTTCTAATGCTACTTCCTCCACAGTGTTCTCAACTTCAACTGTAAACAATCCATCTGAATCAGCGGTTCCAGTAACATCTCCTGAAATTGTATAAGAAGTTGTTGCATCATTGTTTGGCAAACCGCCTGAAATGTTTATTTCTGCTGTAATTGTATTATCTGCATTATTACATTCAGCATCATTTTCTGAAATGTTAAGTGGTTCTAAAACAGTAATTAGATCTGATGTTTCTAAACTAAAACAATCTAAGCCACCTAATACGTCTTGTGCATTTAATCCAATTAACGCTTCTAAATCAGAGGGTGCTTCATCAACAGCTACATTTAAAGCATGGAAAAGGTAAGCTCCTGTCTCTAAATCAAACTCAGCATCTGTATCAACTGCTAAAATATTTAAATCTTCATCTGTCAATACGTATACTTGGACATAATCAGCAGTTTCGTTAAATTCTTCAATTGTAGGTGATATTTCACTAGCATCACAATAAAATTCATCCAAATCACTTATTGTTCCAGCTTCTGCATCACATGTTGGATCAATCCCACAATCTGGATTTACCAATGGATTACTTATTACAAAATGAGGGTAGTCCCCATTTAAATCAATACTAGAACATGTATCATTGACACTTGTCTCATCATTTATATCCGTTAATATTATTGGGACAATGACAACATTAAGCGGCAATCCGCCTAAATAATTCCATTGCTCAAGACCTAAATTAAATCTTGCTGTCCCATTATCAATTATGTAGCTACCGTCAACGTCTGCTAAAGTCACCTCTAGAAAACAACCGCTATCACCATTATAAGCATCATCGTTTGGATTGGTGAACATAGGATCACATAAATAGACTATAAAAACCAAACCAGGATTTGGAAAACTTAGATTGGGATTTACACCATTGGATTGAACTGTTAATGGAGAGTCTGAACAAACCTGATACGGATCGGCTGCTGTTCCAGTTCCTCCAACATTATCTACAGGAACTATTGAAAAACTACCTGGGCTGTCACAATCTGCTGTTTGAGCAAAAATATTGCAATTAATTGCAATAAGAAACACTAGAATAAGTGCTTTTATAAAGTGGGTATTAAGTTTTTTCATATCTTTTTTCGTGGCTATTGGTTTAGTATTTAAAATTATACAGAAATCTAAAATCATTATTTATAAATGATGTATTACGTATTCATGAACTAATCAAACGGTATAAAACCTGCTTTTATGTTCATATCTTTTTTTTTAACACAAGTGAAATCGTTTTTTAACATAAGACAAAACATTCTAATTATAATGGAATATTAGAATAGGTTGCAAATTTAGGCTTAATTTTGCTTAGTAGCGATAAAATAATAATTTGAATGGAAAATCCATCTAATCACATACCTGAAAATACGTTAGAGGAAACAGCACCTAAAGAAATGTCATTCATTGACCATCTTGAAGAGTTGAGGTGGCATTTGATACGCTCTATTGTCGCTATCTTAATATTTTCAATTGCTGCTTTCTTGGCAAAAAACTTCATTTTTGATTCCCTTATTTTTGGACCCAAAAAAGAATCATTTATTACTTATACTGGATTTTGCAACCTTTCTGGCATTCTTAATTTAGGAGATAGACTTTGTTTGACTCCCACGCCCTTTACACTACAGTCTCTTAGTCCACCTGATCAGTTTTTGATGCATATTAAAGTAGCATTGATGATTGGATTTGTAATAGCATTCCCCTATTCACTATGGGAACTGTGGAGATTTATAAAACCAGGGCTATATGAAAATGAGATAAAACATACTCGTGGAATTGTTTTCTGGGGTTCATTGCTCTTTTTCTTAGGCGTTTCTTTCGGATATTTTATTTTAGCTCCTTTTTCTATTAATTTCTTTGCAAATTATAGCATCAGCCCAGAAGTAACCAATCAATTTTCCATCTCCTCCTTTATTTCTGTTATCACAACGGTTGTAATGGCTGCTGGAATAATGTTTGAACTTCCTATGATTGTCTATTTATTGTCAAAAATTGGAATTGTATCACCAGATATGATGCGTAATCATAGAAAACATGCATTTGTTATTATCTTAGTGATTGCAGCTGTAATTACGCCTGCTGATGTTTGGACGCAAATACTGGTTACTATACCTGTTTATTTCTTATATGAAATCAGTGTATTTATCTCTGCTAGAGTATACAAAGAGGTTGTATAACAAGTATTTATAATATTACAATCTATGCATTTTTTTTGCGTTAATTATAAATGTAGTGATGCCGTTGGACAAATTATATTTTCCCAACAAAATGAAGTAAAGTAAACCTTTATGGTTGCCTAAATAAAACAAAAAATACTTGGACATTTTTACATAAAAATGCCTTGATTCAGTTGATAAATACTGAAACACATGAACAACACAACTTTAACAACATTTCTAATCTTTCTTTCTTTCTCAAGTTTGAATGTATTGGGACAATCTTTTTGGAATGATTTTTCTATCAATGAAAAATCTATTCAAAAAAAACAATCTGTTGCCAATTCCTACAGGAGTATTTTGGTTGATATGGATCGTCTTAAAAAAGACTTGATCAATGCACCCAAAAACCTAAAACTGGCAAACGCAAAGTCAAGACTCATAGAAGTACCTATGCCAGATGGCTCTTCCTTAAGCTTTGTATTTTTTGAAACCCAAACAATGGAAGATGGTTTGTCAGAAAAATTTCCTGACATTAAATCGTATGCTGGATACAATCCTGATTCCCCTCTTACTAAAATAAGATTTGACGTTTCCCACAAAGGATTTAACGCAATGATAACTGGTAATCAAAACCCTGTTTTCATTGATGCTTTGAAAGATGAAAACAATAAAAAGAAGGTAAAAACAATCTGTTATTTTAAAAAAGATTTCATCAGAACTCAAGAAAATAGTTTTGAATGTCTATTTGAATCAAACAGAGCAACTCCTGATAAAAGCAACGGAAATTATTCCTATAAAAAAAATGATGCTCAACTGAGAACTTACCGAATGGCTGCCGCTTGCAATGGAGAGTTTACCAATTATCATGGTGGAACGGTCGCCGATGGTATTGCAGCAGCAAATACGACCATCAATCGTGTTAATCAAATTTACGAGAGAGATTTGGGAATCAAACTGGTGCTTATTGCCAACAACGATGCCATTGTTTATACAAATCCAGCTACAGACCCTTATACTAATAATAGTCCCCTTCTCTTACTTGCAGAAAACCAAGATAATGTTGACGATGTGATTGGTAGTTCTTTTTATGATGTTGGACATGTTTTCACTACTGGTGGTGGCGGAATAGCTTCTAATGGTCTTTGCCTTAGCAATGCAAAGGCGAGAGGCGTTACTGGCTTGCCAAACCCAATCGGTGATCCGTTTTATGTTGATTATGTTGCGCACGAAGTAGGACATCAATTTGGGGCAAATCATACTTTTAATAATGCCTGTGGCGACCCTCCGAATAGATTTGATGACACAGCTGTAGAACCTGGAAGTGGATCAACTATAATGGCATATGCTGGTATTTGTCCGCCCAACATACAAAACAATAGTGATGATTATTTTCACGCCATTAGCATTGATGAAATATTAAACAAAACTCAATATGGAGCAGGTTCTGATTGTTCATCCAATAGCTCAGATGGCAATAATGTTCCCGAGGTATATGCTGGAGCTGATAAATACATTCCAATAGGAACACCTTTTGAGTTGACTGCCACTGCAAGTGATTCTGATGGAGATCAATTGACTTATTGTTGGGAACAAATGGATGCTGGTATCGCACCAATGCCTCCTAGCGTAACCAATATTGTTGGTCCTTTGTTTCGATCTCTCGATCCAAGCGTTAGCCCTACAAGGATTTTTCCAGACAACAATACCGTTATTAATAATTTATCAGATACTTGGGAAGTCCTTCCAAACGTAACAAGGGATTTAAATTTTAGTGTCGTTGTAAGAGATAATAATGCTGGCAATGGTGCTATCGCTACTGATGCTGTTTTGTTGAAATCAACCAATACTGCTGGCCCCTTTTTGGTTACTAATCCTAATTCAAATTTAACTTGGTTGTCAGGAAGTCAAGAAACCATCATCTGGGATGTTGCAAACACCGAAAAACTGCCTGTTCTATGCAGCTTGGTCGATATTTTATTGTCTACCAATAGTGGCAATACCTTTGATCATGTCATTGCGGAAAACGTGATAAATTCTGGTTCGCATACTTTTATAGTTCCAGACAACATCGGAACACAAAACCGAATAAAAATCAAATGCTCAGACAATGTCTTTTTTGACATTTCTGATCAAAATTTTTCCATACAACAAAACCAACTGGCTTTTGATGTAAACACGCCAAACACTACTATTTATGGTTGTGAAAATCAACAAATATCCATTCCTATAAACACACAAAGTTTTACTGGAAGTGTAGCCCCTGTTTCGTTTTCTGTAAATGGTATTCCAGCATCTGCAATTGCTACATTTAGCCCAAATCAGATTCAACCTGGAACAAGCACTTTCCTTAACATTAGTGGTTTAGCAAGTGGCTCAAGTAGCATTACCATCACAGCAACAGATGGCACGCTCAGTCAATCATTTAGTATTGATCTTAAAATTGGAACACCAAGTGCAAGTGCTCCTATTTATCCTGTAAATAATGCTAATGATGTTGAATTAACGCCTGTCCTCAATTGGACTTATAGTGATTTGGCTCAATACTATACTATTAAAATTTCTACAGATGCACAGTTCAACAATATTCTTGAATCTGCAACAAATATCATTGAAAACAAATATACTTTAACGACCACTTTACAAGAACAGACAACTTATTATTGGGCTATAACTGCACATAATACTTGTGGAGATTCAGAAACAGTCAATTCTTTTATAACCAATACGGTACAATATTGCACTGTCTCTGCAAACTCTGACTTTGAATGGATTCAATCATTTTCTTTAGCTGATTTAAACAACAATTCTGGCAACAATGGTGGTTATGAAGATTTCACATCATTAACTGCAAATGTGATTGCAGGAGAAAGTTATTCCATTGCTTTAAACCCTGGATTTACTTCCACTAGGTATCCTGAGTATTGGAAGGTTTGGGTAGATTTTAATAGAAATGGTAGCTTTGACGATTCTGGAGAATTAATTTTTGAGTCTACAAATACAACTGATCAATTGGTAAATGGCACTGTTACTATACCTGCCGATATTTCTCCTAGTACGACAAGAATGCGTGTATCTATGCATTGGCAATCGCCACAAGGTTCTTGTGAAACTTTAGATTTTGGAGAAATTGAAGATTATTCTATTACTATTTCTTCTAATTGTGGAAATGGTCCAGGGGATTCTGATTTGGATGGAATTTGTGATGGTTTAGATGTTTGCCCTGGTGGAAATGACAATATTGACATGGACAGCAACGGAATTCCTGATGATTGTCAAGAAGTGGATCTTGCTTTAAAAATTTGGTTGGAAGGGGCTAATTTGACAGATCAGTTAACTATGAGTACTTTCTTAAATGAAATAAATTTACTACCAAATACACATCCATATTCTGATCCTGCCACTTATAATTATTCACAACCAGCAACACTAACTTCTTTCCCAACAAACATGGTCGATTGGATTTATGTTGAAATTAGAACTGGCTTAAACAATACCGACTTTTTAGATCACAAAGTAGGTTTACTAATGAATGATGGCTCTATCAAAGATACGGACGGAACAAGAAACTTAAAGTTTGATTTGCCACCTAATGGCTCTTATTATATTTTAGTTAGACACCGAAACCACTTAGACGTTCTATCAGCAAATCCTATCGCTAGAAGCATCAATATGAGTTACGACTTTACTGTTGCTCGAAGCAATGCCTTAGGAGGCACACAAAAACTATCACCAAACGGAAAAGCAATGCTATTTGCTGGTGATATTGATGGAAATATGCAAATCCAAATAACCGATTTTGATCAATGGAAAATAACACCTGCCGCCAATCAAGTTTACAAAAAGGCAGACATCGACCTAGATGGACAAGTACAAATCACAGATTACGATACTTGGTATTTCAACCGATCTGTAAATGCACCTGCGGCATTGGATTATTGATTAAGAAAACGCTATTTTTGGTCTAGCTGATCTTGGCTACTTCTTATTCTGGGATTTAGGAGAATTTTAAACTTTCGTTTTTAGAACAGTTATGCCCATCGTTTCTTCGTTTATGAATAAACAATATTAACTTTTATTTTGTACCTTTATAAAGTTTGTTTAAAACCACATAATCAATGGATTATCGTTTAGAAAATTTATTACCGAGCGAATTTGAAAAACTTATCAATACTATCTGTCAACATGTTTTAGGTACAGGCACTGTAAGCTTTTCAGATGGTAAAGACGGTGGACGTGATGGTAGATTTGAAGGTACAGCTAATGAGTACCCATCTAAAACGTCTAAATGGAGAGGTAGATTTATCATTCAAGCTAAACACACATCTAATTATAAAGCAAGCTGCTCTGACAATACTTTTCATGGAAACAAAACAAGTTTAGTCAATAAAGAAATTGATCGACTTAAAAAACTAATAAAAACGGAGGAGGTTATTGACAACTACATTATTTTTACTAATAGAAAAGAAACTAGTAAAAGAGAGGATGCTATTTCCTACATCAAACAACAAACCAGTATAAAAAACGTTGAAATTGTAGGCAAAGTTACATTGCATAATTATCTTAAGCAACATGATAATATTGCCAAGTTGTTTAAAGTTGGACATTATGCGCTTCCACTTATCATAACAGAGTTTGACATTCGAGAAGTTATCACTACATTTGGTGGAACTATACCAACTATTAGAAGAATGAAAACAATAGAAGAGGACGAAATAGTTTCAATAAAAAAGGATAAAAAAAATAAATTGAACAACTTATCAGAAACCTATTATGCTAATCAAATTAGACGTAAATCAATACAGCATTTTGATGATATAGACAACTTTTTACAGGACCCAAAAAATGAAAAGTATACTACTATATACTACAATTTTGCAGATGAATTAGATAACAAAATTGAAGTCAAACGTAGTGCTTTTGATAAATTTGAAGAAATATTTATGTTTTTGTACGATATTATATTTGAACAAAATTCTATTGAATTAAAAGATGACAGAAGACTTATTTGGATCTTTTTGCATCATTTATATTTCAATTGTCATACAGGAAGAGTAGAATGATTACAGCTCATAAATATTTGAATTTAGATTTGTCGGTTATTAATGTAAGTGCAATAATAATTGATAAATTAAACAAAAATGGCTTTTTGCAATATGAAGAACTGCTTGGAATTGTAGTATCCTCTTATGGAGAGAAAGCAAAAGAGATTTTTCCTTATGGTTTAAACTTTCTCTTTTTATTAGATAAAATAAATTATTTACCTGAACTTGATGGAATTCAATTAAATGAAGCTCAGTAAACTATATAGCAACAAACCTTTTCACAATATCACTTTTATTACGAATAAAGGTGGTTTTAATGTTATTGTAGGTGATGCAAAAAAGAAACGAAAGGAAAATTCACACGGCTTAGGGAAAAGTAAACTTGGGGAACTACTTAATTTCATGTTATTAAAAGACCATAAGCGTGTATTTTTCTATTCTAAAGAAACCACAAAGGAGAAATTTCTTAAAAAAGGATATGACTTTTATTTAGAAATCTTACTGAATAATGGCAAGTATTTAACAATTAAAAGGTCTTTAGATAAACCAACCCAAATTTCATTTAAACTGAATAATAAAAAATCTGAGGGATACACTTTATATGAAACTTTTGATGAATCCCCAAAATCTTTAGAGAAGTCCAAAAAATACTTAAATGATCAATTAAACTTTGATTTTTGTAACCAAACTGGTGAATCTTACAGGCGGCTTATCAACTACGCTTTACGCACACAGGGAGACTACGATCCTGGACTCAATGGAATCTTCCAGTTGAAGAAATTTACAAGAGGTCAAGAGAGATATTGGAAACCATTAATATTTAGCCTATTAGGATTTAATGGAAACTTATTACGACAAAAATATGATATTGAAAAATCAATTGAACAGAATCATAAAATCATAAAAGAACAAGAAAAAGATTTTGGTATCAAATCCGAAGAAAAGGACTTATTAGTGGGAAAAATTCAAAATGCTGAAATTGAACGAAATAATGTAACACAGCAACTGGAAACCTTGAACTTTTATCAACAGGATACAGAAACTATAAAAGAGTTGGTTGGAACGATTGAAGAAGATATTGCAGTATTTAATTCAAGACTTTATAATATAGAATACCAAATTAAAAATTTAGAGGAGTCAATAAAAAACGAGTTTGCTTTTGATTTGGAGCGTGTCAAGAATTTGTTTAAAGAAGTTAATATTCACTTTCCTAAACAATTGTCTAAATCCTATGAGGAACTTCTTCAATTTAATCATCAAATTACAGATGAGAGAAATGCACAGATTCTCGAAACATTAAAAGAGAAAAAAGTAGAGGCTAAAGAAATTAATGAGAACTTACTAAGTCAAAATAAGAAAAGAGAGCAATACCGGGACTTGATCCAAGACACTTCTCTTTTTAAGAAACTCATGCATAATCAGCAAAAACTAGTTAGCATTGAAAAAGATCTCTCACATTATAATGGACAGCTTGAATCCATAGAGAAAATCGAAGCGAAAAAAAACCAAATAGAAGAAACTCAAAATACTGATTTACAGAATATAAAAGATGAACTAAGGAAAATTCTTGATAATACTGCTTCCAATGAACTCTATATGAATATTCGCAAAAGTTTCTCCGAAATTGTGAAATTCATACTCAATGAAGTAGCAATAATTACTATTTCTCCAAATTCTACTTATAATATTGAGTTTAAACCAAACTTCCCACAGTCTGCTAAAGATGAGGGAAATACTTACTACAAAATTCTGTGTGTCGCATTAGATTTAGCAATTTTAATAAACTATAAAAATCAATCTCATTTTCGCTTTGTATATCATGACGATATAGTCGCAGGTGATGATAATGGCATTAAACAGAGATTGATTGAATCTATAAAGCATATTTGTCTCAAACACAATATTCAGTATATTTTAACTGTAATTAAGGATAACATTCCTCCAACTATTGATTTACGTGAAAATACTATTTTACAGCTTCACGGAAATAGTAACGATGGTCTATTGTTCAAAATTAATTTTTAGTCTTATAACCCACTCTCGGTAAGATTTAAAATCTCATTGCATCTTTATTTTAAAACTAAAGCAAGTATTTGTAATGTGACGAGCTTAGTACAAATCTTCTAAATTTACCGTCCCGCTAAAAAAACACCGAAACCCAATAGTAGCGGTTATGTTATTTGTTGTATTAGCTTTCAGTTACAAATCATCCATTTCCAATATCGCCTTAAATCACGCTTGATGAATTTGAGCAATCCCTTGCGGTTGCCCTACAACACACGCACCTGATACAACCCCACCAAATCCTCCAACTCCTCCTCCAATTCACCCGACTCCCATTTTTCCACAACGCCTTCTATTTTCATAAAATCACTAAACAATTCGTCTTGGATTTTGCCTCTTCGCAATGCTTCCGAATACCGAACATCTTCTGTAAATGTTACTAAAGAATAGGTAGGAATAAACAATGCAGGATATTTTTTTTGTAAATATTTCTCTATTTTTTTACGAACCAAAAACTTTTCATCGGCAACACTGTCACGCATTTCAATAAAATTTTTCAACGCCAATTCTGCAATGGCATCACCGTCTGCTTTCCGCAATTCTTGAAACTCTTTGAAAATGGCAGGAACATTCATTTCACCCTCCACAAAATATTTTTCCAAAACCTCATCAAAAACTTTGCAATCCTCAAAACCACTATTCATTCCCTGACCGTAAAATGGAACGATAGCATGAGAAGCATCGCCCACCAAAATAAATTTATCATCATAAGTCCACGGAGAACATTTGATCGTAACAAGTGCATCTGTTGGATTTTCAAAAAAGTCTTTAACCAAGTCGGGCATCAATTCAATTGTATCTGGAAATTCTTTTTCAAAAAATGCCATCACATCCTGCTCCGATTTCAAATTTTCAAAAGAGTCTTCTCCCTCAAATGCCAAGAAAAGCGTTACCGTAAAACTTCCGTCTAAATTCGGCAAAGCGATCAACATAAAACTTCTTCTTGGCCAAATGTGCAAAGCATTTTTTTCAATTTGCCAACTTCCTCCTGGTCCTGCTGGAATAGACAATTCTTTGTAACCATGCTCCAAAAAAGATTGCTCATAGTTGAACCGCTTTCTTTTTTGCATAGCTGCTCGCACTTTTGAAAACGCACCATCCGCCCCAAAAATAATATCTGGGCTTATCTCCAATTTTTCATCTGTTTTTCTATTTTTAAAATGCAGTTTACCCTTTCTAATATCGGCATTCAATAATTCCATATCATACAAATAATCAACATTGGGTAAAGCAATCGAATAATTGTCCAAAACATTATTCAAACCTCCACGAGAGATTGAGAAAATGGCTTCATCCTCTTTTCCATATGCCTGAAAAGCCAAAGACCCATCCAAATTGTGAATCATTCTTCCCTTCATCGGGATCACCATATCTTTTATCTGATCTGCAACGCCAACATGTTCTAAGGCTTTCCAACCTCGATTACTCAACGCCAAGTTGATAGAACGTCCGCCTACTTGTGTACCAAAACGAGCATCTGACCTCTTTTCATAGACGGTTACATCCAAACCTCTTTTTGCTAAATAAATAGACATCAATGACCCAACCAATCCACCTCCTACTATTGCGATATTTTTCATTCCGTAAATTTAATTAAATAAATGGACATCAATGACCCAACCAATCCACCTCCTACTATTGCGATATTTTTCATTCCGTAAAAATAGTTAACGACACTGAAGTTGTTTAGAGTTGGTAAATTATTTATATATGAGATGTATTTTTAGTCCAGATGAAGCTCATTTTGATCGGACTGGCGTTCCAGGGAATAGCCTTAGCTATTGCTTTAAAAATAGCTGAAATATGGTGGTCCGACATTTCGGCTAAAAAGACGCTCATATATTTTAATTTATTAATTCTAAGCAACTTCTAACATCATCCTTTAAAAAACGTATTTTTGTGTAAAATTTATCCAATGAAAATAGCTCTCTCGCAACAGAATTACATTATTGGTAATTTCGAACACAATTACAATAAAATCGAAAAGGACCTTATTGAAGCAAGCAAGCAAAATGCTGAACTAGTCATTTTTCCAGAATTGGCTGTTTGTGGTTATCCTCCTAGAGATTTTTTAGAATTCCCAGATTTCATTACCAAATGTTTGGATACAATAGAGAAGGTTTGTAAACTAAGCAAGTCACATAACATAGCTGTTATCATTGGCTCTCCGACTATAAATCCCATTCCTGAAGGAAAAGATTTGTTTAACTCTGCCTACTTTATTGATGAGGGGGAAATTAAACACAAAGCCCATAAAGCCCTTCTACCAACCTATGATATTTTTGATGAGTATCGCTATTTTGAACCTGTTACTGATTTTAAAATAGTAGCGTTTAAAGGAGTCAAACTGGCATTGACAGTTTGTGAAGATATTTGGAACATTGGCAATGAAAATCCACTTTATACGATCTGTCCAATGGATAAGCTCTCAAAGCAAAATCCTGATCTAATAATAAATATTTCTGCTTCGCCTTTTGACTATTCACACAGAAATGATCGCTATAATATTATATTGGAAAATGTAAAACGTTACAAAATTCCAATGATCTATGTCAATTCTGTTGGAGCACAAACAGAGGTCATTTTTGATGGCGGATCTATTGTAATGAATGAAAAAGGTGGAATTCATACCGAAATGCCCTATTTCAAAGAAGCATTGAAAATCATTGAAACAGATGAATTGTATGGAGAAAAGACTACTACTTCTGAAAAAACAATGTCTGATAAATATGAATCGATCCACAATGCACTTGTGTTAGGCATCCAAGATTATTTTGGCAAATTAGGATTTAAAAAAGCAATTTTAGGTCTTTCAGGAGGAATTGACTCAGCCCTAACGCTTGCCCTAGCAGCAGAAGCTTTAGGACCTGAAAATGTTTTATCAGTTTTAATGCCTTCCAAATATTCATCAGACCATTCTGTCAACGATTCAGTACAAATGTGCAAAAATTTGGGATCGCCACACAAAATTATTTCAATAGAAGATCCAAACAACGCCTTTTTGAAAATTCTAGAGCCACATTTTGAAGGAATTCCTTTCAATGTTGCCGAAGAAAACATCCAAGCAAGATGCCGTGGACTGATTTTAATGGCACTTTCCAATAAATTAGGGCATATTGTCCTGAACACGTCCAATAAAAGCGAGGCTGCCGTAGGGTATGGCACACTTTATGGAGATATGTGTGGTGGGCTTTCTGTTATTGGAGATGTATACAAAGTAGAGGTTTATGAATTGTCGAGGTACATTAATCGAAATAAAGAAATCATTCCTGTTAACATTATTGAAAAGGCTCCTTCTGCTGAGCTTAGACCCAACCAGTTTGATTCTGATTCGTTACCACCTTATGAACAGTTGGATACCATCTTATATGAATACATTGAAAATAGACAAGGACCAAAAGAAATTATAGAAAAAGGTTACGATCCTAAAATTGTTGAACGAATTTTAAGATTGGTGAACAGAAGTGAATACAAACGTTACCAAACTCCACCAATGCTTAGAATTTCCCGAAAGGCTTTCGGAATGGGTAGAAGATTGCCCATCGTCGCAAAATACTTAGGATAAAATAAATTTAATTCATCGTATAGACGCGATTCATCGCGTCTCTAAAATAAAACTATGAAAAAACTACTCCCCTTAATCCTTATTTACATAGCATCATTTACAAATACTTCCGCTCAGATAGATTGGAATGCTGAAATTCTTGACGTAGGTTCTTTCTCCTCTCCAAGAGTAACTGATCTTAACGGAGATGGAATAAAAGACATCGTTCAAGGTGCTGGTCTTGATGGTAATTCAACAGACTTTGGAGTTTTTGCCTTAAATGGTGCAGATGGTTCTATCCTTTGGACCGCCTTTGCTAGAGATCAAATCTTTGGAAGCCCTGTTTTTTTGGATGTAAATGGTGATGGAACCGATGATGTTTTTATCGGTGGACGTAGTGCAGAATTTCAAGCACTTGACGGAGCAACAGGAAATGTAATTTGGGAATTTTATCCGCAATCATTAGCAGAACAAATTGCTCCAAAAGATTCAGGAGTTTATCAGTTTTACACGCCACAAATTATCTCAGATCAAGATGGAGATGGTTTACCTGATTTGCTAAATGCCAATGGTGGAGACCCAAGTGCATTGTTGCCTAATGATCCAAGATCAATTGGAAGGTTAATGGTTATCAGCTCAGCAACAGGTGAATTAATTGCACAAGCAGATGCACCAGATGGAAGAGAAATATATATGTCTCCACTTATCGCTGATTTTTTTAGAGATGGTGATCATGAAATAATTTTCGGAACAGGTGGTGAAGCCAACGATGGCAGTCTTTGGAGAGTTCCGTTATCCGATTTAATGAATGGGGACATTAGCAATGCAACAGAACTTATATACAGTGATAAAAAAGGGTTCATTGCTCCTCCTTGCTTTGCAGATTTAAACGCCGACAATGTACCAGACATTATTACGAATGCTTATGATGGAAGCATAACAGCAATCAATGGTCGTGACAATACTCTTTTCTGGGAAAATACGGATGTATTCGGAGAAGTCAATTCATCACCAGCCATTGGTTATTTTAATGGAGATGATATTCCAGATGTTTACACTTCCTATACTCTTGGTTCAGTACCAACACAAATATTGATTGATGGTCAAACAGGCGAAGTTATAAGAAGAGATAGTATTGGACTTATACAGTTTGCCTCTCCACTTGCCTTAGATTACGATCAGGATGGCATTGATGAGATCGTTCTTTCCACCAATTATCAAGATGAGCAAGACGAGTCCTATAGTACTCAAATATTAGTAATAGATTTTAATGATGATACAATTGAACAACTAACTGAATTACACCAAGGAGCAAATGTATATTCAACTCCTTACATCGGTAATTTAGATAATGATGGCTCTTTGGATGTAATCTATTCCCACAATGTAGATGATGTGAGGTTTGTTTCATCAAAAGGTGTCTTTGTAAAAAAACAATCCTTATCAATTGACGATACCATTATACCTTCTTGGGGTGCTTATTTAGGAAATAATTACGATGCTGTATTTTATCCGCCTAATAACGATTGCTTTTTATCAAATGAGAAAATTACTTTTGCTTTAAATGGTGGAGAAAACTGTATGACCAATGCTCAACTTGGTATTGTGGCTTGCGAAGGCGTAGACTGTGATATTACCTGGGACAATGGCGATACTGGATATAGCACAACACTTGAAGGATCAGGAAGACATACTGTTAGAGTTGGTCTTCCAGATGGTTGTGTACGAGTCGCCAAAATTGACATTCCTGAATTTTATTTGGATGGATTTGAACAGACCAATAATGTATGTGCTGACGGTGAAGGTGGAAGCATTAGAGTAGATTATAGTGGTGGGCAATCACCTTATCAAATTTATTGGAACAACGAACCATTTGGAGGTCAATCTGTTTCTGGAATATTTTTACAAGGTGATCTAGCAAATGGAACGTATATTTTTGAAGTTTTTGATAAAATTGGATGCAGCCAAAAGGTTGATTTTGAAATAATCAATGAAAATACAGCCATAACAGTCGATTGGAACAGTCCAGAGCCTGATGAGACCAATATGGGATCATTAAATATCAATATCGACGGAGGAACACCTCCATACAGTGTATCACTAGATGATGAAAATGTTGAAGAGTGGACCAGTGTTCAAAATCTTACCAATGAATCGTACAGTTTATTGATTGTTGATTCCTTAGGATGTCAATATTCTGAGACCGTTCAAGTTAATTTGTTTACGGGCATTAATTCGATTTTAAATGGTTTTAATTGGTCTATATATCCAAACCCTTCAACAGATGTCGTTTATATATCATTTCCTGAGAATGAGCTAGCAACTTCTGAAATTGGATTACGTATGTATGATGCAACAGGAAGATTAATTTTTTCAGATGCCAAGCCCCTGCAAAATTCCATCCTAAAAATTAACACAGCCGCTTTAGTTAAAGGTATTTATTTTATCGAATTGGAACTAAATGGTTATAACTCTGTTAAAATGTTGTCAATAATCCATTAAATAGTCTATCTTAGTGGGCTAATTACACCTAGAATTTAAGTCTATGAAAATATTCACTTACAATATCGCAACTTTTTGTCTAGCATTTTTGCTTGTTGGATTAATGAGTTTTCAAAATATCAATGCACAAGCTCCTTGTGATGACCCTGATTATTATTTATCTGCTGCTTCTACCCCACCTGATTGTTTTGGAGCAAGTACTGGAAATGCAACAGTGGTTAGTTCTGAATGTCCTTGTTCGACTAGTGGTTGTAATTGGGAGTGGACCTACGAAGGAGAATTACTAGTAGGAGAAAAGTACAAGTACAAAACAGTAGATGGTTTAAAGTCTGGTGCATATTCAGTAAGCGTATTTCACGATGATGATGCACTTTATCCTGGTTGTGTTTTAACTATAGAATTTATTATACCTGAAGCTGTAAAGTTTATTGAAAATGTTGATATCAAACATATTGATTGTAAAGGCGATCAAGTTGGGTCAATCAGTACTTCTACTAATGAAGACTTCATTTCTTATGCTTGGTCTACTGGAGAGACTGGTCCTGAAATATCCAATTTAGCTGCTGGAGATTATTCTGTTATGGTAACACAATCAGCTAATGAATGTGTTTTGGTTGAGAACTTCACAATCGCAGAACCTGAGTTTGCATTAGATTTTACCATTGAATCAAAAGCAGCTTGTGCTGGAGAAGACAATGGTTTTGTTGAGGTAACTGCTATTGGTGGAACACCTCCATACTCTTATCAATGTGATGGAGTGGATAGTGAAGCTGAAAGAATGGAAAACATTGCTAGTGGTGCTCACCAAATTTCTGTCATAGATGCCAATGGATGTATCCTAGAAAAAACTGTTGAAATTGAGCAAATTCAAATATTGGTTCCTGAAATTACAACTTCTGCCGAACCTTCTATTTGTGAAGGTGGCTCTTTAACACTTAGCTCGTTCAACAATTCAGGAGTGACCTCTGATTGGTCTCCAAAAGAAGGAATTACTAATCCTAACTCAAATTTGGTTACTGTTTCTCCAATAGAAACAACTGAATACACTTTAACGGTTACCTCACAAGATGGAAGCTGCCAATCTCAAAACACTGTAACTGTTGTAGTCAATAAATGTGAAACTGGGATTTTTGACATCAGTCAGAATAAATTAAACGTATTTCCTAATCCTACTCAGTCTGATGTATTTTTAGACCTTGGAGATTTGAATACAAATGCTAATTTGAACCTTATTGACATTACAGGAAAATCAATCTTGTCTTTGCAATCAGTTCCAAGCAAACTAGAACTTTCTGATTTGCCAAATGGTATCTATTATCTACACATCAGCAATGATGAATTGCAAATAGTAGAAAAAATCATCAAAAACTAGTACTTAATAATAAAATTTTTACTTGGGTCCTTTGCGATCCCATTAAATAAAAATAGTTTTTCGATCTTTAAGATTGAAAAACTATTTTTTTTGGCTTTTCAGTTCTCTGACACCACAGAATAAGGATGGCAGTGTGCTGCAAAATGCGTTAGGCTACATTGGCTTTATCATTTTTTCCATAAATTCAATTTCGTCATTACTCAATTTATACTTTTTATAAAGTTGTTGGTCGATTTCTTCGATGGATTTTGTCCAATTGATGTCAGATTTAGATGTAAAATCTTGAAGTGGAACAAACTTGTATGTCTTTGCGGTTCCGTGTTGGCTTGCTTTCGCCAAGCTATGCATAAATCTTGTAAATTTAGTAAAGCAATAATTTGCAAGATTAGTAGCTGATTCTTTATTTAAGTTTAAATCAGCTCCTATTACAATATATGTTTCAGTACTTATTGTATTCGGCTCTCCTACGAATGCATTCAAATTATCATCATTGAGTTCTGTTCCAATATTGTTAGCATACGGTGCAAATACTTTGAATTTGCTAATCCAATTAGTGTTTTTTGATATTTCCTCTTTATTCAAATATCCTATTTTTTTTCCTTTACCATAACACAGAATAGGTGACTTTAATCCTTTTTTAGTAGGTCTAAAAATGGATTGATTTTTAATAACATCCCCCTCAAATCCAAAAGGTTTTCTAGATGATATAATTTCCTTAAAAGATTCAAATTTTTCATTTGATTTAACCTTTTGAAGTATTTCAACAGCAATACCGTGTCGAATGAGAGTATCTGAATCTTCTGTTTTTAAACTTCTGGAATTTAGAGTGGGTGTTAAATTATCACCGTAAGTAAATACTTTGGTTAAGTCTTCACTATTATCATAATTTTTATCTCTCAAGAAAAAGCAAATACCTCCTCTGTTATTAGTGTTTGGGAAAATTATATCTGGATTTAAAAAGTCGTGTAATTCCGAAATATTTTTATCATTTAACATTTGGTCTCTAAATGTATCTAAACCCTTACCACCTGCATACCATCTTGTTGGCATAATTATACAACTGTAGTCAGGGTTTAATTGCTTAGCTATGTTTACAAAATGGTGGTAAATTGGCTTAGCACTGGCTTGAGCTCCTCCATCACTTTCTTGATATGGTGGGTTTCCAATGATTACATCAAATTTCATATTGTTGTTGTTAACTTTTATCATTTCATCTTCAATCAAATCGTTTTCTTCAATTAAATCATAAGATGTGTAGTTTGATTCTATATTTTTTATGTCTAGTTCAAGTAATTGGTATACTTTTCTAGTAAACTCGTAAGCAATCTTGGATGTAGGGATTGAGTAAAAATTATTTGCTATCTCTTTTCCATACTTTTTATAAATAGCCTATACAAACTCGCCTTGTTTTGATGCAATATCAAGAAGTAAAGTAGTTTCGTTTATTGCATCGACTGGAATTGAGTTCATCATTTTATCGGTGACAATTTCGGGTGTAATTCATCAAGTATTTCTATATCTATTTGATTATTTTCTGCCATTTTTTGGTGTCTTATTTTTGATTAGGTCTACAAACCTTAGCTTTTTATTTTTTGAATCTTTGCTTGACCAATCCATAATTAAACAGTAAATCCCGTTATGCTCAAACATATTATTATTGAGACAACCTCTACAAACTGTTTTGGTTTTTATTTCTCCACAAGAAAATGGAACTACACCTTTTAACCCGTCCATTTGCCAAATATTCCAAGAAATTATTTGTGCTATTTCTTGTATTGATTTAAGTGAAGGTTCTTTCTTGAATTTGTATTCATAATTTTCTATGTATGTAAATAACATAGATTCTCTAGCCAATAATAAACTGTCACCTTGCCATTCATAAGCGTAGGTGTTTTTATAAGCTAACTTGGTAATCTCAATCCATTTATCAGAGTCCACAACATTTTCATTTATTACTCTTAATTTTCTATCTAATAAGCCAATTCTGTTTTCGATATCAATGAATTTCCCTGTGGTAGTATCGTATCGACTTATTATATATGGTGCTTCTCCACAAGAAATTTCAAGTCGAGTATTAGTGACATAATCTTTCCAAGTCTTGTTTTTTGGAAATTCAAGTTTAGTATGATTGATTTTCCATCTTTTTTCATCAGGAATTTCTTTATTGAAAACATTTTTTCTTTCGAACCAAGCATTATCAATCAAGTTGTTTTGAGCATTACATATCCAAGATGGCGTAAATACTTCAGCCATTTTCTTTACTCTAGATTGTTGTAATATTTGGTCTTTTTGCACCCTTGGCATAATTACATTGCCATTTTTGCCAGAAATATTTTCAGATTTAATCTCATTAGTTTCTAAGTATAGTTTTCCCAAATGCTCATAATTATTGGTTGCCCAAATAATGTTATTCTGAGTTGTTTGGTCTCGCAAAAGAATACCCAAAACCTCTGGATATTTTTGTAAGATTTCATTTTCTAATATGTCTATTTGACTTTTCAATTTTCCACTTTGTTTGAAACCAATAAATCTTTTACATCAACGTCTAAAATTTCAGCAATTTTATACAGGACATCTATACTTGGTTGTCTTCTGTTTTGAACATAAGAGTTTACCATATTATAGCTCTTGACAAGCTGTTCAGCCAACCATTTCTGCATAATGCCTTTTGATTCTATTCACATTAGAATTATTTAATTCAACTACTAAGGTAATAAAATTAGTGCGATATATCACTAAATGAGTATTATAATTATCATTTGGTGATGAGTTGGATTTATACGGGCTGGCTAAAAGAGCAATGTGTACGATAGTACTCTTTGCGCTTGCGAGTTGAGTTTTTCTTTTACTTGTAGAGAAACAAAGAGATAGATGCAATCACTAAAGTCCTGAAAGGACGCTAGACCAAAGGATAGGACTTTAGTCCTACCAATCAATATAGATGCAATCCATAAATAGCAAAAGTCCTCGCATCTTTTAAAAAAAGTTACGAGGACCTATCACATTTAACAAAGCATTTTATTTTAGTAAAATGAAAAAAATCAAGCAGTATATCTCTGCTGTTTCATTTTCGCTTTACCTATTTTTTAGAAGTCTAAAAACTATCTTTCTGTCAAATTTCTGATAAAATTACAAAAAAAATTGACACATTCGCCTGATTTTCATCAAAATCCAAAGATTTTTTTGTTTTTCTATACTTATCATTCAAACCATATCGTATTAGGTAAATCTTACTAGAAATAGAAAACTCTTATGAAATATCTTTTTTGCTTATTGGCATTACTTTTTTCTTATTCCTCGCTTTCTGCACAAAAATACATCTCAGCTTTTGGTGTTCAAGGCGGAAATGAAGAAATAGGATTAACATTCCAACAAAGAATACTTGAAAAAAGTACCATAGAAGGATTACTTACTTTCAGCGGATCTCATATCACCTTACATAGTCTTTATGAATTTCACGAACCCATTATAACAAAAGGGCTAAATTTTTACGTTGGAGCAGGTCCTCATGTTGGTACTTTAAAAGACAATGGTCCATTTTGGGGTCTTTCGACAATGGTAGGTATTGAATTTAAATTTCCAGTAATGCCATTGGTTATTTCAGGCTCTCTTCGACCTGAAACTCACATCGGGCATCCAAAATCTATTGAACTACAAGGGGGATTTTCTGTTAAATATGTCATAATTTCCAATAGAGATCGAAGAAAAAAACAACGTAAAAAGCGCAAAAACAGGGCTTATGAATCTGGAAAAATAAAATTTAAAAATAAAAAATAAAATTCTGGGAATCTTAATGGCTATATTACTGGTTCATTAGTTAATGTATCAAGTGTATTAATATAATATATTTGCACTTTTACTATTTTTACACAAAAAATTAAATATGAATCAAACAAAGCTAATCCGTTTCGCAATTCTTGGAGTCATCATTTTGATGGTCTTACTGATATTTAGCAATAGCACATTTGTCACTATAAATTCTGGTGAACGAGGAGTGCAGTTCAAAAAATTTGCAGGTGGTTTAGATAAAGAAAACACCTACGATCAGGGTTTTCATTTTGTCCTTCCATGGAATGAAATGATTAAATATGAAGTAAGAGAGCAAATTCAAGAAGAAGCTATGGATGTAATTCTTGGTGAAGGATTGGGAATTTCTATGGATGTTGCGGTTAGATTTAGACCAATTCCTAATAAAATTGGCTATCTCCACGATGAATTGGGTCCAAATTACAAAGATATTGTTGTAAAAAATGCCATCCGTTCTGCTGCTAGAGAAGTAGCTAGTAAGTTTGCTCCTGAAGAGGTCTATTCTACTAAAAAGGACGAGGTTCGTATTTTGATAGAACAACAAATAAGCCCTATTCTGCAAGACAGATATTTAGAATTGATTAGAGTAGACATTAGAGATATTAAACTTCCTCCTGCTTATAAAGAGGCTATTGAAGCAAAGTTGGAAAGAGAACAAGCAGTTCAAAGAGAACAACAAGAGGCGGAAAGAAAAATCATTGAAGCTAATGGTGAGGCAGAAAGAAAAATCATTGAAGCAAAAGCACTCAAAGAATTTCAAGAAATCATCAACCAAGGCATAACTGAGAAATATTTAAAGCTAAAAGGAATAGAGGCAACACTAGAGTTGGCAAAATCGGAAAATTCTAAAGTAGTTATCATTGGTACCGATGCAGGAAGTATGCCTATTATCTTAGGTGGTGAAAACTAATTCTTGACAATCGATCTTTATTCACTATTTTTACAATTGAAACGCATGTTTTATTGTACTAATTATTAATATAAATGTCAATACTCCTTACCCTAGCATTGCTTGTTGTAACACTTATGTGTTCTGCTTTTTTTTCAGGAATGGAGATTGCATTTATATCATCTAGCAAGCTAGATGTTGAATTGGAAGGTAAAAAAGGAGGGCGTTCTGGTAGATTGCTGCAATATTTTAGTGAAAAAACAGCACATTTTATCAGTACAACCCTCTTGGGGAATAATATTGCACTTGTTTTATTTGGATTGCTATTCAATATGTTGTTGGAGCCGTGGTTGGTGAAAATTTTACCAGAAAAACTGTCTGGTCAATTTTCCGTTTTACTGATTATTACAATGGTTTCAACAATTGTGATTCTTTTCGTTGGTGAATATTTCCCTAAAAACTTTTTTAGATACAAATCTGCTCACAAACTTTCTAACTTTATTATTCCTTTTTGGATTGTTTATATCTTGCTTTATTTTCCTGTTATATTAATCAATCTGTTTTCTAAATTAATACTCGGAAAAGAACAACAAGAAGCATTTAAGGAAAAAGGTTTTACGAGAGTGGATGTTGAACATTATGTGAGTCGTTTGCAAGAAACTATTTCTGTAGAAAATGAAGACACGACAAATATTTTTTATAAAGCATTGAATCTTTCGGAAGTAAAAGCTCGTGAGTGTATTGTACCAAGAAATGAAGTGGAAGGTGTGGATGAAAATGCTTCCATTGAAGAGGTAAAGCAAAAGATCATTGAAACTAAATTTTCAAAGTTGATTGTCTACAATGAAACACTAGATCAACCACTTGGATACATCCATCATTTGGATATTCTTAAAGGTGCGCAAAAGCTGGTCATTCATAGTTTGCCAATTTTTCCTGAAGCAACACCAGTTCGTGACATTTTACAATTATTTATCAAAAACAGAAAAAGTGTTGCGCTGATTGTTGACGAATTTGGCGGAACGGCTGGAATTGTTACTATTGAAGACATTATTGAAGAAATTTTTGGTGAAATTGAAGATGAACACGATCAAGAAAATGCTGGGCTTTTAAAAGAAAAAATATCTGACACAGAATATCTCCTTTCTGGAAGATTAGAAATTGACCTACTCAATGAGGAATTTGAATTAGAAATTCCTATTGGAGATTATGAAACAATAGCTGGTTTTATTACAGCTCATCATGAAAATATTCCTAAGACTGAAGAAATTATTGAAATCGATAATTTTATATTTACAATCGAAGAGGCAACTCAGACAAAAATAGAAAGTGTGAGAATGTTTATTAAAACAAAATGAAACTCTTGAATACATTATACATTAAGTAATGGTTAAAGAATAACTTCCTGATTTGAACTTTGACATTTTCCGATACACTGCATCAAAAAGCCTTTCCGTAGCCCTGCTATGCATTCGTCTTTTTAATTTGTGAATCAAAAAATCTCTTTGTTGAAATCAATAACTTATTCTTTGACCATTACTAAGAGAACTTTCTTTTGTAATTTTGTTTTGAATTATGGAAAATTACAGTGTAATCGGGCTAATGTCTGGAAGCTCTCTCGATGGAGTAGACATTGCAATGTGTCAACTCATCGAAAACGAAGGAACTTGGCTATACCAGATGATAGAATCTGAATGTATTCCCTACAGTCCCTATTGGATAAATATTCTTAAAAAAGTCCAAAATGAATCTGCTTTAAATTACCATCGTTCACACGTTTATCTTGGTCATTATTTAGGACAACTCTGCAAACAATTTATTTCCAAGCATGATTTTCATGTAGATTTGATTGCTTCACACGGTCATACTGTTTTTCACGATCCTTCAAAAAGGTTTACTAGTCAAATTGGTGATGGTGCAGCAATTGCAGCCCTAACAGGTATAACCACTGTATCAGATTTAAGAACTACGGATGTTGCTCTTGGCGGTCAGGGTGCGCCGATTGTCCCTATTGGAGATCAACACCTTTTCAAAGACTATAAATTTTGTCTCAATATTGGTGGCATTGCTAACATCTCTGCAAAAACAAGTGATTCTATTTATGCCTATGATATTTGCGGGGCAAACCAAATATTAAATCATTTAGCAAAAAAGAAAAACCTAGAATTTGACAATAATGGAGATATTGCAAGATCTGGTAGTATCAACCGAAAACTGCTGAGTGAGTTAAATTCACTTCCTTTCTTCCAAAAACAACCACCAAAATCTTTAAGCAATCAATGGGTGATAGATGTTCTTCCCAAGTTATTAGAAAAATACCCTATTACTCTTGAAGATAAGCTTTGTACATTTTGTGAACATATCGCCATTCAGGTTAGCAATAATATAAAATTATTTCCGTTCACACCTGAAGATAAATTGCTGATAACAGGTGGCGGCGCATTTAACAGCTTTCTGATAGAGAGAATTGCCTTAACCTCCCCTTTGAAAATAGCGATACCAGATAAAAATGTAATCAAATACAAAGAAGCACTGGTTATGGCTTTTATTGGGGTTTTGAGAATAAGAAACGAAGTAAATGTCTTGAAATCTGTAACTGGTTCAAGCCGAAACAACATTTGTGGAGCGATTTATGCAGGTTCTTAAATGTTTTAAATAACATTAAACCATTTACTACAGAGTGTATCAAACTGCTATAATTATAAAAATTTACAAAATGAAAATTATAAAAATTCTTCCGATACTATCACTTGCACTTATTTTTACATTGAATATTAATGCGCAAGATAGAGCCAAACAAGATATTGGTCAAATTGATAAAGTATCTCTAATGGTTAAAGAACTTGATCTAAATAAAGAACAAGCGGCTAAAATCCAAAAAATCACTTCCCGTTTTAATTCTCAAAAATCAAAATTGGGTAGCAATAAAGAACAAACTGCTGTTCTTAGAAAATCTTATAAAAAACAGATAGAAACTGTTTTGACTCCTGAGCAAAATCTGAAATTCAAAAAAATGAATGCAGATAAAAGAGCTAAAATGCATAAAAGAAAAGGGCAGCGAGGTATGTATGCTACAGGTAAAAGAGGAAACGCTAATCAACTGGATAGAATGAAAACACAGCTTGATTTGTCTGAAGAGCAATATGCAAGAATGCAAATCATTCAAAATAACTACAATACGCGAATTGATGCTGCTAAAAAATCTGGTGATGTTGAAGAAGCAAAAAGTTTGAGAAAAGAAATGCAAAATAACTTTATGGCTATGTTGACTCCACAGCAAAAAATAACAATGGAGCAAGCAAAGGCGAAGAGAAAAAGTCAAAATGGCAATAAACGTTGGGACAAACAAAAACAACAATCACAGGAAAAATAATTAATGCCTTGTGTAAAGATATTAAATCCCCAAGCTGCTTCGCAGCTTGGGGATTTTTTTTGCAGATTGTTGGGCAACCATAAAGATTGCTCCTACGATATGATTTATTAACACTTGGAGGTTTTTCTATTAAAAAAATGAAATTATTAATAAAAACTATTAATTGCAGAAATTTATTTTTCCGTCAGCAGTTCTTAGTAAGTATCTGTACATTCTGTACATAGAGTTACTTTAAACCACTAGCATCACAAATCAAAAAATATGAATTTTACAGATTGGAAAAATTATTTTAAAAAAAACATAGACCATTTTGACCACATAGATTGGAAAACCGTTTCACAAGAACTCTCCCCTGATGAAATAAAATTAATTAAAACATCTATTCAACAATTCCAAAAAGGCGAAAATTCTGAAGGAAAAAACCTAATCAATTATGCTAAAAAATCAGATTTACTTGACTACCACGCAACCATTGTAGATTTTATCAGAGAAGAACAAAGGCATGCCATTGTGCTGGGTAAATTTATGCAGGCAAACCATATTGAAAAAATAAAAGATCATTGGGTTGACAGTGTATTTAGAAACATCCGAAAACTTTCCAATTTAGAAAATTCTATCATTGTATTAATTACAGCGGAAATTATTGCTGCGATTTACTATAAAGGACTAAGAGATGCAACGCAAAGCCCCACCCTAAAAAAGATTTGCCAACAAATTTTAGTGGATGAAGAAATGCACATTAATTTTCAATCTTTTACTTTGCTAGGTTGTAGAAATCAAAACTCTAAAATAAAAAATATATTGAACAGAATTTACCACCGAATTTTAATGAGAGGGACAATAATTGTTGTTTGGATTTTCCACGGAAATATAATGAAAGCTGCAAATTACAGTTTCAGCAGTTATTACAAGGAAGTTATTGCAGAATTTAATAGAGCAGAAAAAATGATGACTGGAAAGATGAAAATAGAACTCATTCACCAAAAAAGAAAAAGCAGTACACTTACGCAATAAGTAAATGCACTGCTATTTTTATTTACAAGTACTATTCTTTTGAAAAAATAAAGTTGGAAAAGTTTATAAATTTTAATTTATAAACCCAACTTCTATGGTTGTTCCTACATCAATAGTAGATTCAACAAAGATGTCAGCTTTGTGAAAATCAACAATGCGTTTTACAATGGTCAAGCCTAAGCTATTGCCAAAGTTGTCCGCTCTACTTTCTTCAGATTCACTTTTGTAAAATGGTTTAAATACCAATCTACAATCTTTTTCTCCCATACCTTTTACATTATCCGTAATACGAATCTTAGCAGAACCTTTTACATTTTCACAACTAATGTGTATATAAGGTTCCTGCCTTGGATTTGTATATCTCAAAGAATTGCTGATTAAATTCTGAAACATTTGTACCAACAATGTTTGATTTCCGAAAATAGTTGGCAAAAAATCTGAATAAATATGCGCCTGTCTTTCTTTAATTTGGTGAGACAAATTTTGTTGTACAATATGAATGACATCATTGAGGTCTACTTCTCCAATTTTATAATCGTTTTCAGTTATTTCTGAATAATATAAAATATTGTTGATAAAATTAATTGCTCGCTTAGAGCCACCAATAATAAAGTTCAAGTACTCTTTTTCCTCTGGAAAGATATTGTTTTGAACTGCTCTTGCCAACAAACTCGAAAAAGAATGAATAGAATTCAAAGGTTCTTTTAAATCGTGAGAAATTTTATGAGCAAAACTAGACAATTGTTTATTCGCTTCAATTAGTTTTGCTTCGGTTTCTTTTACAGCAGTAATATCGCTAATTATGACAATGGCTCCTTCGAATCTTCCATTCTCATCATACACCCCAATTAGGTTGTCAATTGTATTGACCTCTGCTCCTGTTTTGGTTATAAAAGTATTTTCATAAGTAATGGATTCAACTTCCCTTTTCATTAACTTCTTTATTGCGTTGCTGTTCCTTTCATGATGCTTTGAATGAGTAAATTGCTCCACTTTTAACTTTGAAAGTTCCTCCATAGAATAGCCCTTCAACAATCCTAAAAAGCTTTGATTGCCTTTTTTGAGATAAAATTTATCATCAACATATACAACAGCTGTAGAAATATTCTTAAAAAGGAATTTGTAATATTCTTGTGGTTTATTCTTATCATTAATTGGATTCGACTGCTTTTTCAATTCATTATCACTAATCTCCAATTGCCTCATAATAAAAATTCCACCTCTTACTTTTTTATCTTCAAATATCGGAAGCAACTTTGCTTTGAATTCATTCACAAAACCTCCAGCTTTAAGATTAAGAGAACTCATTTCTATCTGCTCATTGTTTAGAAGCATTCGCAATTCTATATCCACAGAATATTCGCTTTTTAACGAAGGAAAAACTTTGTACAAATGTTTATTTAAACATTCATCTCTCTCAATCTGAAACTGCTTGACTGCGCTCTTGTTCCAATTTGTAATAATCAAGTTCTCATCAAAACTGATGATTACATCAAAGCTGTTTTCTAAAATCATCTGTTGCATTCTCGAAAATGTTTTAATAATTAAAAAACATTGAATATCAAAAATATTAAATCGTCATGGGGAGCTTTCAAATTAATATTTTAACATATGTTTTATTTAATAGAGTTTGTTTATAGTTCCTATATTTATTTTATTAAATTTGTAATAATTATGTTCCACATAGATTTACACAATCATACATATAAATAGATAATCAAATATAATGAAAAGGATTTAATTCCAGTGCATTTTGTAACATTTTTTCGTAATTTACGTTACAAATGAGCACCTCATTTCTTGTTTATAATATTAAACTGACACTAAATCAGTTAGTTAGTAGTTTTTACTTAATGGCAAAACACTTATTCTGAATATCACATTCCATTCCTATTTCAACAAATTATAGTCCTTTACCTAAAAAACAACATCCCTAAAAGAGTTGGAAATTTGCATTTCTAAAATATCTATCGTATATTTACGATTAACAATGGCTGCTAGTAAAAAACATACCTTTTTAAAAGAAGAAATTGAGATTGCAAACATCGCAAAAGCTTTATCACATCCTGCGCGTATTGCGATCATTAGAATTCTTCTAAAGAAAGATTGTATTTGTAAGGAAATTGTGGAAGAATTACCTCTTGCACAATCAACAGTATCCCAACATTTGAAAGAGCTAAAAAATTTAGGTCTAATTGTTGGAGATATTGATTACCCTAAAATTTGCTATCGCGTCGATAGAAATAAATGGCAACAAATCCAAAATGATCTCATTACTTTGTTTAAAAGCTGTTGCTAGATTTTAATTAAAAAAATTTAATTTTACTCATCGTTAATTTACGATTAACAATAAATATAATCATATGAAAACGCAAAAATTTATTGAACAACTAGCATTGAATCCTGAATTGAAAACATCGTTTTATTTTATGGACAAACAATTGGTTCCTGATCATTATCACATTACTGAAATCAAAAACATCACTTCAGAATCTGTTGACTGCGGCAAAACCAAGCACGTGGAAAAGTTTACTGTCGTGCAACTTTGGGCAACGAATGAAGATATTGGAAAACACCAATTATTAAACAACAAAATCAGCACCATTTTTAGTGGAATTGACAAATCTTTAGGTTTAAACAAGGAAGCTGAAATATTATTTGAGTTTGGAGATGCGCAAAACAGAACTGCTTCTTATAAAATTGAAAACATTGTTACAGAAGAAAACACTATAATTGTAACTTTACATGTTCCAGAAACAGAATGCAAACCTAAAAAGCTTTTAAAATCTCTAACCTCAAACTCATGCTGTTAAAAAAATCCATTACGCTTTTTGTCGGTCTTACACTTTTCGCATCTGCAATAGCTGTAGGGCAAAATTCTGATCAGGTAGCAATTGAAAACCTTTCAAAATCGGTTCAGTTTAAAACCATTTCATACAAAGATCCTGCTGCTTTTGATTATGCAGAATTTAAAGCCTTTGTTGATTTTTTGGAACAGTCCTACCCGCTTGTTCACAAACATTTAGAAAGAAGCATTGTTAACGAATACAGTCTTGCTTATTATTGGACAGGTAAAAAACCAAATGCTAAATCTATATTATTGATGGCACATTATGATGTTGTACCTATCGAGTCGGATACAGAACACAATTGGCAGGAACCAGCTTATTCTGGCAAAATAGATGATGTATATATTTGGGGACGTGGTACATTAGATGATAAATTTTCAGTATTGGGAATTTTAGAAGCTACGGAAAGGCTCCTTGCTGATGGTTTTCAACCAGAAAGAAATTTTTGTTTTGCTTTTGGGCATGACGAAGAAATTGGAGGTGATAATGGTGCTAAACTAATCGCTGAAGAGTTCAAAAAAAGAGGCTTAACTTTTGAGCTAGTATTGGATGAAGGTGGTGCAATAACGGAGGGAGTTTTTCCTGGTGTAGATCAAAAAATGGCATTTGTTGCAACTGCTGAAAAAGGCAGTATGAATTTGACACTGACTGCAAATGCAGAAGGTGGACATTCTTCTGCGCCACCTTCACAAACGGCAATTGATGTACTTTCAAAAGCACTGGTGAATATCAATGAAAACCCTCCACCTTCTAAGCTGGTAAAACCTGTAAATGACCTTTTTGATGTAATTCAGCATTACGTGGATGGCAAAACCAAATTTGTCCTTAAACGCAGAAAAATGTTTAGTAAGGCAATTATTAATCAACTAGAGGAAAATAAAGTTACCAATGCGATGGTTAGAACTGTTATTTCACCAACAATAATGCACAGTGGCAATGCTGAAAATGTACTTCCAAGTATTGCAACAGCTAATCTAAACATTCGATTGTTAACTGGAGATAATGCAGAAAGCATTATGAAATTTGTCAAACAACAAATTAACAATGAGGAGGTTAAAGTTGAAATTAATGGCAGCTATAAAAATCCTTCTGATGTAAGTGATCCTAAAAGCAAAGCCTTTGAAATAGTGTCTGATTGTATACAAAAAATATATCCCGAGGCTCTTGTTTCTCCAATGCTTGCAATTGGTGGTACAGACTCTCGACATTACGATGATTTGTCTGAAAACACACTCCGTTTTGCCCCCATCATTTTAACCGCAGAAGATACGGAAAGAATTCACGGTTCCAACGAACGAATTAGTAAAAATAACTATTTACAATGCATTGATTTTTATAAAAAAGTGATTCAAAATTTTAAGTAAGCACTTCCTACTATAAAGAAGAGTGAAAATGCAATTTTAGGGCTAATTTTTCGTATATTTGTGAGGTTAAAAAAACAATTTCAATAAAACAGAAATTATGTCCGAAAAAGAATATAGTGCCCAGAGTATTCAGGTATTAGAAGGCTTGGAAGCTGTGCGAAAACGTCCTGCCATGTATATTGGCGATGTTGGTGTAAAAGGTTTGCATCACCTTGTGTATGAGGTAGTTGACAACTCCATTGATGAAGCCCTTGCTGGATACGCAAAAGACATTCAGGTACTCATAAATGACGATAACTCGATTACTGTTATTGATGATGGTAGAGGTATACCTGTAGAGATACATAAAAAAGAAGGAAGATCTGCCCTTGAGGTCGTTATGACTGTCTTGCACGCAGGTGGTAAATTTGATAAAGACTCCTACAAAGTGTCAGGAGGTTTACACGGTGTTGGGGTTTCTTGTGTTAATGCATTATCCTCTCATTTAACAGCAACTGTTGAACGTGATGGAAAAAAATACCAACAAGAGTATGAAATAGGAAAACCTCTTTATGATGTTAAAGAAATTGGAACCAGTGATAGAAATGGGACCACCATTACTTTCAAACCAGATGCCGCTATTTTCAATGTACATCATTACAATTATGATACACTTGCTGCTCGTCTTAGAGAGCTTGCTTACCTTAACAGAGGTATAAAGCTTACTTTGACTGATTTGCGTGAAGTTGAAAAAGAAGAGGATGGTACCAACAAAACTGAAGTATTTCACTCAGAAGGGGGATTGATTGAGTTTGTCCAATACCTAGATGCCAACAGAACTTCTATGATTGATCTTCCTGTTTATATGGAGGGAGAAAGAGACAATGTTCAGGTAGAAGTTGCTTTGCAATACAATACCACTTATAATGAGAATATTCACTCTTATGTGAACAATATTAATACCATTGAAGGTGGAACACACGTTTCTGGTTTTCGTCGTGCTTTGACTCGTACCCTTAAAAGTTATGGAGATAAAAACGGTCATTTTTCTAAGTTGAAATTTGATATAACAGGTGATGATTTTAGAGAAGGACTTACTGCACTTATATCTATAAAGGTACCCGAACCACAATTTGAAGGACAAACAAAAACAAAGCTTGGCAACTCTGATGTTACTGGTATTGTAGAAACAATTGTTGGGCAAACTTTGGTGAATTATTTGGAAGAAAATCCAAAAAATGCCAAGCGAATAATGGAGAAAGTTGCGCTTGCTGCGCAGGCTCGTTACGCAGCTCGTAAGGCACGTGATTTGGTTCAAAGAAAAGGTGCATTTACTGGTGGTGGACTTCCTGGAAAACTGGCAGATTGCAGTAGTAAAGATGCAGAGATTTGTGAACTGTTCCTTGTCGAGGGAGACTCGGCGGGTGGAACTGCAAAACAAGGTCGTGATCGTAATTTTCAAGCTATTTTACCACTTAGAGGAAAAATCCTAAACGTGGAAAAAGCGATGGATTATAAGATTTATGAGAACGAAGAGATTAAAAATATTTTTACTGCGTTAGGCGTTTTTCTTCAGGATGATAAGTCATTGAACACCGAAAAATTGCGTTACAAAAAGATAGTCATCATGTGTGATGCCGATATAGACGGTAGCCATATTGAAACATTGATTTTGACCTTCTGTTATAGAAAAATGATTGAGTTGGTAGAACAAGGTCATATATACATTGCACAACCACCTCTTTACAAAGTTTACAAAGGTAAAAAGGAACGATATTGCTGGACAGAAGATGATAGGGAAAGAGCTATGATCGAAATTGGAGGCGAAAAAGCGGACTCTGTAAAAATACAACGATACAAAGGTCTTGGGGAGATGAATGCAGAGCAATTATGGGAAACAACTATGGACCCTGAACGCCGTACTTTGAGAAGAGTAACGATAGAAAATGCCGTTGAAGCTGATCGTGTTTTTTCTATGTTGATGGGTGATGAGGTTCCGCCTAGAAGAAAGTTCATCGAAACACATGCAAAATATGCAAAAATTGATGTTTAAGTCTCTGTACTAAAATTTCAAATAAATAATAAAAGAAAACCCGAATCAAATTTTTTGATTCGGGTTTTCTTTTTAAACCATCCCCCTACTCTTTTGTTATAAGATGAAATTGGAAAAACAAAAACATCCAAACTATGAATCTTGCGATAAAAATAATCATCTGTGTTGTCCTTTGTCTAGGAATTGGGCTTACATCTGGAGCTGCTACTGCGAGTGGAATCACAGAATGGTATGCCTTTTTAAACAAACCATTTTTCAATCCTCCTAATTGGCTTTTTGCTCCTGTTTGGACCATCCTCTACACTATGATGGGAGTTGCTGCTGCCCTTGTTTGGCACCAAGGAATAAATCACGATGGTGTAAAAAGCGCATTAATCATTTTTGGTGTTCAGATGGTTTTCAATGCCCTCTGGTCTACTGTGTTTTTTGGAATGCGACAACCACTTTATGCGTTATTTGTCATTGTTACTCTCTGGATATTGATTGCACTCTGCATTTCAAAATTTAACAAAATCAATAAAACGGCTGGCTTGCTGCTTGTCCCTTATCTTCTTTGGGTATCCTTTGCAACTGTCTTGAATTTTTCAATTTATTGGTTGAATTGATGCCCTTAACTTTAACTAACATCCATTTTGCCTACTATACCGTTACACTTAAAAACAAGAAAACAGCGTTATCACCAAGACATTCGTTATTTTTGTAGATATTTTTAAACTAGGTTCATCCATTTATGTCTCAGAGTTGGGGAATATTTGTGACACAGCAATGTAGAGACGTTGCATGCAACGTCTGTACAATGCCATTAATAGAGTATAACTAAATTGAAAATGAAATTACACACACTTATTATAAGCCTATTCTTTTGTTCTTTATTTACTGTAGCACAGACAGAAAACGCTGATAACAATACAAAATATGTAAATTCTATCTCTAGAGATCGTGTTTTGGTAGAGTTAAACTATACTGGTTGGGATACAGATTTTGAATTTACAAACACCATAATCACTGATACTGATACAATAATTACACAAAGTGATTTTAAGCAAAAGTGGTATAATAGAGGTTTAAATTTGTATTTTACTTGGGACATTCCTTTGGGGGACAAAAAAAGCTCAAACTTTGCTTTTGCTCCTGGACTTGGTGTAAGTATGCACAATGTTTACAGCAATGCCAGACCTATTTCATATGCAAATGACAGTGTGTCTTTTAGCTCTATAGAAAATGTGAGTAGTAGAAACAATAAACTTGCTACAACGCATATTGAAGTACCTCTTGAATTTAGATTTAGATCAAACCCAGATAAATTTGGTAGAAGCTGGAAAGCTGCCGTAGGTTTAAGATTGGGAATTTTAACAGTCAAAAATGCTAAATTTAAAGGAACATTAACAGATATTAATGGCAATCCTATTTCTGTGAAAGAGAAAACACTCGATATAAAAGGTATGTCGCGCTACCGTGTTGGTCCTTCATTGAGACTTGGATACGGAAACATTAGTGTTGTTGGATATATGTCATTAATTAATCTTTTTGAGAACAATAAAGGTCCAAAAATAACGCCCTTCTCTATAGGAATTACTTTCAATAGTTACTGATTTCCAATATCATTAGATAGTCAGTTTAATCAATACTATCTAGAATTACACACTCTAAAAATGGTTGTGCAAAGCCCATTTTTGTGTACTATTCTTTTGGTAGCACTATTTTTCGTACCTTTGCAATCGAATTTATTAAGCTAATAAGGTAGGGATATAAAGAGTAGTGAAACATTGGACTTCTATTGCTTTAAAGAATTTAGTCTTTTGAACAATTTAATCTTTCATCTTTACTGTGGGAACTTTAGACCTATCATATCCCATTATATCAATTGATACTTGCATTTTGTTATTAATTGATTTAACATTTACTTTAATTTTATATGGATAAAAAGCGCATTTTAATAGTTACTCAGGAACTCGACCCTTACTTGGTTGAAACAACAATAGGAAACATTGTTAAAGAATTGGTTGGAAAAACTCAATCGAGCGGATATGATATCAGAATACTCATGCCAAGATTTGGTAGCATCAACGAACGTAGACATCGTTTGCATGAAGTTGTAAGATTATCTGGTATTAATATCATCATTAAGGATGATGATTATCCGTTAATTATCAAAGTTGCATCATTGCCTGGTGCTAGAATGCAAGTGTATTTTCTAGACAATGAAGACTTCTTTAAAAGAAAAACAAGTTTTGCCGATGAGGAAGGAAACCTGTTCGATGACAATAGTGCAAGAACAGTATTTTTCTGCCGTGGTGTTTTAGAAACTGTTAAGAAATTTGGTTGGGCACCAGACATCATCCACTGTCACGGATGGATTACTTCTTTGGTTCCATTGTTTATCAAAACTGCTTATAAAAAAGACCCTATTTTTGAAAAAAGCAAGGTCGTTTATTCTGTTTACGATAATACTTTTGAGGGGCCACTTCCTGATGATTTTGCTCTTAATGCAAACATCAATAGAGTAAAAGATGAAGATTTAATTCCTTATGGAGAAGCAACAAATAACCTGCTTCACAAAGGTGCTATACACTACGCTGATGCTGCTGTTGAAGCCTCCGCTGGTGTTGACAAAGAAGTTTCTGCAACTTTGGAAGAATCTGAAAAACCAGTTTTGGAATTCCCAGGAGAAGAAGAATATAAAGATGCATATTTATCGTTTTACACAACGTTGCTTGAAGAATAGTCGTTACTCAACTAATGAAATTAACACACCCTTTTTTATTACTGGTATTTGCCTTTATATGCGGTTTATCATCTTGCCAAAGCTCAGATGACATAGGTGCTGATTTTTTAAATGATTCTGACTTGCTCAACGCAGATTTTACAGATTCATTAAAAATTAATGCCACACTTTCACAATCCGAGCCCACAGATTTGGGAAATGCGCAAAGCAATAGTGTTTTTCTATTGGGTGCTTTAGATGATCCTCTTTTTGGTAAATCTTCTGCTGCTATGTGTATGCAATTTACGCTTGGAACTGGTCAAAACAATTTGAATTTTGACAGTATTCCAATGCTAGATTCGGTCGTTTTATCTCTTGCTTATTCAAACTCTAGTAGTTCGTATGGAGTAACAGATGAGTCGCAGTCTTTTTCTGTATTTGAAATAACAGACTCTCTTGTTTTTAGTACTGCTGATGATGAATCGACGGGCTATTTTACGGACTATGTTTGTAATGTGGATCAGAAGCTTGGAGAGAGCACACTTCTATTTAGTAGAGATTCTATAATTGTTGGAGTTGATAGCTTGGCTCCTTCAACAGGAATCAATATTAGACTGGATGATGCCTTTGGTGAGCGATTTCTTGCAGCAAGTCAAGAAACAGAGGACAGTACCTTTTTTAACATTGTTACCTTTTTGGAATTTTTTAAAGGATTGGCAATTGTCCCTGATGAAAATAATACGGCTATTGCTCCTTTTAACTTGTTAGACAGTGATACTCAATTAAAATTTTACTATAAAGCTTATCTGCCAGATGCTGATACTTTGTCAAATAGAACAAAGGAGTTTTTAGTTAGGGCACAAATTGGAACCAATAGTGTCCTTGCTTTAAATGAATTTAAACACGATTATACTGGCACTGCTCCTGAAATGATATTAAATGATGGTGGCAAAATTACCGATTTGGCTTACTTGCAATCTATGGCTGGCTTGGAATTAGAATTGGAAATCCCTGAGCTATATGATCTAGGACAACTTATTGTAAATCAAGCAGAGTTAGAAATAAACAATTTACTTACTTCTGAGAACAATGTGGATAGCCTTTATTTTCCACAACCTGCACTCATTGGTTTTCAAATATTGGATGCTGATGGAGTGGAACTTTTTGACGGAGCTGGTCAGGTAATTGTTGCTACTGATACAATAGACAATGTACCTTATAGAATGAATCGCTATAATATTCCGCTGACCCTTTCGACGCAGAGATTGTTGGAAGAGGGCAAAGGTAATAGTCAAATAATTATTAAGCTAGTTGAAACACCTTTAAATCCTTTTAGATTGGTGGTCAATGGTCCTGAAGCAGAGTTGTTTCCAATGAAATTTAGACTTTTCTATACGAAGATAGATTAGGAATGGAGCTGCAAGACTTCATACTGATCCCTCTTAGCTTTTTACTTTTCACAGTAATTGGCATTGTATATCTGGAAGTTTTTTGTCGTGATAAGTCTTACCGAAAATTTTTCCTTCCTGCTTTATGGCTCAAGTTACTTGCCTCTCTTGCGTATGGATTGGTTTATAAATTTTATTATCAAGGAGGAGACACAAGTAATTACTTTAAGGATGGGACTTATATTTCCAATAAACTATTAACAGATTGGAATACGGGATGGGAGATGCTTATGGCTCCTGCCAATACCTACAGTCTAAACACATTAGAACCCTTCCAACAAATTTTATATGATGGTAGTGAAACCGCTTTTGTGGTTGTAAAAATGGTCGCAATTCTGAGTATTTTTACATTTAATAGTTTTTTTGCCACTTCTTTGTTGTTTTCTGCTGTTTCCTTTACAGGTCTTTGGGCGATGTATACCGTTTTCGTTGATTTATATCCACGCTTGAAAACACAATTTGCCATTGCTGTATTTTTGATACCTTCTGTCACATTTTGGGGTTCTGGAATTATGAAAGATACGGTAACAATTGGTTGTATTGGATGGTTTTTTTATGGATTTTACCACCTATTAATCAAAAAAGATCAACTGTTTTTTCCCGCAGCGGTTTTGCTAATCTCTGCCTATTTGATTTTACAAACCAAGCTTTACATCATCGCTGCTTTTGTACCAGCAATGTTTGTTTGGTTTTATCTTCATCATTATAAAAAAATAACAGAATGGCCTGCACGGGCTTTTCTAAATTTTAGCTTACTTATCATTGTTCCATTTTTATCTTGGTACTTCTTGGACAACATACAGAATATTGGCAATAGACTTCTCAAAGCATTTATATCAGAAGCTCTAGGCTTTCACAATTGGCATACTTTTTTGGATCAAAAATTTGGAGGCTCAGGTTACAACTTAGGCACCATTGAATTTACACCTATAGGCATTCTAAAAAAAGTACCAGCCTCTATAAATGTCGCTTTATTTAGGCCTTATATATTTGAGGTTAAGAATGTCGTTATGTTGTTTTCTTCTTTTGAAAGCACATTGGTTTTATTGTTTAGCCTTTTTGTGTGGTTGCGTGTGGGTATTTTTAAATCCATCAAATATATTTTCACAAATCCTCTATTGACATCCCTATTGGTTTTCATTCTGTTGTTTGCATTTGTTGTAGGCTTCACCAGTTATAATTTTGGTGCTTTGGTTAGATATAAAATTCCCTGTATGCCTTTTTTTATTGCAATGTTGTTTATTTTATTGGAGGAGAGGAGATTGGCAGCTTTTGATAGAACTCATTATATCAACTAACAGTATTTGATGTAGACATTTAAGAGATTCTCATTAAGTTTACAAACAACACATTAAAAAATTTCGTTAATTCTAAAAAAATTCTCTTTCTAAAATAAAAAAATCATTGGAAAGCAGGAATAAACCTGCCTCCCAATGATTAATACTAAACTCAAAGAGTCTTTATCAAAGAGTTCTTTATTAAGGAGTCTTTATTATAGTAAATTCTTGAACCTGATTTTCAGATTGCATTTTAACTAAATAAAGCCCATTAGCATATGAAGAAATATCAAGTCTAAAGTTATTTAAACCTTCTATTGTTTCAATGGAAATAATCTCAATTACTTTACCGACTACATTATAAATCTCTAAATCATATTGCGATGCTTCTGTAGCAATAAAAGATACAACAACTTCGCTTTCAGCAGGCACAGGATAAACATTGATGTTGCTTATGTCTGTTTTGAACAGAACGATGACTTTCGAAGTAACCTCAGTATTTCCATCAAAGTCTGTTTGTAATAAACGGTAATAACTATTACCAGTTCTTGCCTCTTTATCTAAGTAACTATATCTAATTGCATGATTACTATTACCAGCACCATCAATTTGAGCTATCTCTTTAAAGTTAATACCGTCAAAGGAGCGTTCAAGTGTAAAATAGTCATTGTCTCGCTCTGTTGCAGTTGCCCAATTTAATTGATTACCTGTTTTTTGAACAGTACCAGTAAAGCTAAGCAATTCAATAGGTGTGGTTATACAATCAATGTTATCTACAGCAAAAGTTTGTGAACATGAAGGATCACTTACCAAAGAAATTGTATAACTGTATCCATTAGGTGTATCAAACGGCCCATCAGTATATGGAAGCCCTGTAAAAACTCCATTAAAACCATTTAAAGAAGTAATTAAGAATTCATCGTCAGGATCACTAGAAAACGCTGAGATAATAACTCTATAGCTATTGTCATCGTCATTACAAATTACTTCTGCAGTTGCCTGAAATTCATCACATTGCGTATTATTGCCATCTGACTCAAAGCAATCTTCTCCATCATAAACTTCTGAATCACTGCAATTAGAAAGATCTAAGTCATTAACCAAAATGGTCCCATTTCCTGTCAAGCCTTCAATAACTACAGACTGTATGCCTGTTCCATTATAAGGTATCTGACCTGTTTTATCAGTTCCAGAAACGAAATATTCAAAGCCTGTTGAACCAACATTTTCATAACTTACAATTATAACAATAGTATATGTTCCATCTGTGCCACAAACACCTGGTGTTATAGTCAAGTCTAAGTTACAATCAGCAAGAACATTGCAATCTGGCGTATTGACAGATAGCACATCGCTACAAGTTGAATCATCAACATCATTGACAGATACTTGTATCATTTCTCCATCTCCAATTATACCATTTACTATAACTTGTTGGCTAATATTTGTTGTATAATTAGTGATACCATAAGACACACCGTCAATAAATAACTCAAAGCCATTATTACCTACATTATCATTTCTACTGACAGTCAAAACCAGATCAAAAGTGCCGTCAGTGTTACACATACTAGTCGTAGCATTGGCAACCAAAATGCATTCATCAGCTCCACCACCCATACAAGAAGGTGCAGTAAATGAAGTATTATCTGAACACGCTTCATTATCTTGGTCAGCTACCATAACATCGTATGTATTTCCATCGCCCATGTTCTGGGTAATAGTTATAAACTGAAGACCTGTACCATCATAATCAACCATAACTGGTTCTTCTCCATCAATACTGTAAACAAATCCACTAGAGGCTGTCTCGCTATATTCTACGATAAGTGTCATATCAAAAGTATTATCTGATAAACACTGACCAGGAATTGCGTCCACATCTAGTGTGCATTCACAACTTGGTACTTGATAAGTATTTGTAGCCAAACAAGAATTGTTAAAGAAAATGTCATTTGCCATTATGTCCACTAATTCACCGTTTCCAAGAAGATTCTCTATTACCACTACTTGTGAACCAGTACCATCATATGCTGCTGTTCCTACAAACATACCATTGCCTATATCATAAGCAAAGCCTGCTGGACCAGCATTTACATAATTAATAACAAGGGAAAGGTTATAAGTACCATTGCCCTGACATTCACTAGGTATAGCAAACATCTCTAAATCGCATTGTTCAACAAAATCACATTCTGGTGCTGTAATAGTGATGGTATAACTACAATTTGCTATTTCAGCATCCTCAATTTTGATAAATGTAGGCTGCCCAGTTCCTGGTAGGTCGGCAATGATGACTTGTTGGCTAAGCGTCATGTCATAAGCAATATTAATACTTGCTCCATTATTGATAGAATAGTTAAATCCACTATTGCCTACTTCATCATTACGACTAACTATCAAAACAGCTGTATAAGTACCATCATCATTGCATTCAGTAGTAATTGCATCAATTTGAATATTACAGTCACCGCCTGCCCCTATTTCGCATACATTAGAGCTAAAGATAAAGTTATCAGTACAAGAGGCATCATTCTGGTCCATTACTGTAATGGCATAACTAGAACCATCTCCAATATTATCACCTATGACAATTGCTTGTAAACCAGAACCGTCATATGCCACAGCCGTTGTAGTTGTGCCATTTATACTATAAGTAAAACTACCTGCATTGATAGGATCATACTCGACCAATAAAGTTATATCAAAAGTGCCATCTGATAAACATTGTCCAACAATAACATCTAGGTCAAGAGAACATTCACAAGAAGGCTCTTGATATGCAGTAGAGGTTAGGCAATCATTTCCAAAGAACAAATCTGTCACAACTACATTTTGCAATTGGCTATCAGACATTATATCATCAATGATAATAGTTTGCAAGCCACTACCATCATAAGCTACAGTACCTGTATAAGCACCATTACCAATATCATAACTAAAACCTGATACACCAGGATTAGTATAATTGACAAGCAGTGATAAAGAGTAATTACCATTGCCATCACAATTGGTTGGAATCGCAGAAATATCTAGATCACAATTTTGCACAAAAGTATTACAGTTAGGCGCATTATAGGTAATGACATCTCCACAATCAGGCATGTCAACATCCACTACTTCAATGGTAATTGATCCACCTGTTCCTGGTAATTGAATGATTTCAGTCTGTTGCAAAATACCATCATAAGCAACAAATATAGGCGCACCACCATTAATAACGTAGTTAAATCCATTATCACCTGTTAGTCCATTGGTGCTAATAGTCATTGCTAAAAGGTAATTACCATCTGCTTGACATTCTGTCGGAACAGAACTGAGTTGCAAATCACATTCATTAACCACCACATTTTGACAATCTTGGGAGGTAAAGGTAAATACATCACTGCATCCAGCATTACCCATATCTGTTATCATTATAGAATAAGAAGAACCATCGCCTTCTAAACCAGTTACAGTTACTGCTTGTAAACCAGTTCCATCGTAATTAACAGGAATCATTGTACCACCATTGATACTATAGTTAAATCCTCCTGCATTGGTTTGGTTGTATTCTACCACTAGGGTTATATTAAAACTGTTATCCATCAAACATGGTCCTACTACTACATCCAAATCAATATCACATACACAATTAGGAGCTTGATAAGCTGTAATATCTGTACATTCATTAAACAAAGCATCAGCAACTGTAACAGCATTGATACTACCATCTCCTGGAATATCATTAATGACAATAGTTTGAGAACCACTTCCATCATATCCAATAAGACCAGTAAAAAACCCATTTCCTACATCATAAGTAAAGCCAGTATTACCCACATCTTGATAATCGACTGTCAAGCTTAGCGAATAATTACCATTGGCATTACAAGGACTTGGAATAGCAGTTACAGTTAATCCGCAAGTACTTGCTTGTGTACAGTCTGGAGCAGTGAAACTGATAACATCAGAACAATCACTTGCTAAAGCATCATTAATGCTCAAACTTACATTATTCCCTAATCCAGGAAGATCAGATACATTTACTTCTTGAATGGCTATTCCATTGTAAGGAACATTTACATTCAATCCACCATCTATAGAATAATTAAATCCTGCATTTCCAATATCACCACTTACAGCAAACAAGAAAGTTAAATCATAAGTACCATTTTCATTACAAGCAGTAGAAGTACCAAGTATGTCTAGCTCACAAGCTAAATCAGTATTGCAATTAGGAGAGGTAAAAACTAGTACCTCACCACAATTGGCTATTTCTGTATCTTCTATGCTTACTAAAACATTACCTCCTGTTCCAAACAAACCTGTTATAATGACATCCTGAGTATCCATACCATTATAAGGTATATTCACTGCGGTTCCACCATCTATTGAATAATTAAACCCTGCATTACCTACTGTTCCACTCACTCCAATAGTAAGAATAACATCAAAGGTTCCATCACTATTGCAAGAAGTAGAAGTCCCTTGAATATTAAGACTGCAATCATTACCTATTATGCAGGTTGGACTTGTAAAGGTCAAGCCATCACTACAATCGCTTATTTCACTATCCATAACCATAATAGAAACATCTAAACCATCACCTGATAAACCTGAAACAGTAAAGGTCTGCATACCAGAACCATCATAGCTTTCTGTTACTGTGCCTAATCCTCCTACATTGTAAGTAAATCCAGCAGAAGCATCTGAATAAGCTATCGTTACAGTTAAATCATAAGTTCCATCGCTATTACAAGAAGCAGAAGTCCCTTGAATATTAAGACTGCAATCATTACCTGTTATACAAGTTGGACTTGTAAAGGTCAAGCTATCACTACAATCACTTATTTCACTATCCATAACCATAATAGAAACATCTGAACCATCACCTGATAAACCTGAAACAGTAAAGGTCTGCATACCAGAACCATCATAGCTTTCTGTTACTGCGCCCGATCCTCCTACGTTGTAAGTAAATCCAGCAGAAGCATTTGAATAAGCTATCGTTACAGTTAAATCATAAGTTCCATCGCTATTACAAGAAGTAGAAGTGCCTTGAATATTAAGACTGCAATCATTACCTGTTATGCAGGTTGGTAAAATAAATTCAGTTGAATTGGTACAATTTATATTATCTAAATCAGAGACCATAAGAGTATTTGTTGAACCATCACCCACTAAATCAGTGATAGCGATAGTTTGCATACCACTACCATCATAAGCGACTGTTATAGGTCCGATACTGCCAGTACTATAAGTAAAACCAACAGATGATGTCTGTTCATAAGTTATTGTTACCATTACATCTACTGTACCATCTGTATCACATTGACCAACAACAACACTCGCATCAATAGAACAAGGACAAGAAGGAGCTTGGAAATTGGCTGTTGCTTGACAACTATTGACAAACAATGCATCTGTTATAACCACGCTGCCATTTAAGCCATCGCCAGGTATGCCACTTATTGTAAAGCTTTGTGTACCCGTACCATCATAAGATATTAGCCCTGTATATGTTCCATTTCCAATATCATAAATAAATCCAGAAGGTCCACCATTACTATAATTAACAGTAACAGTAAGATCATAACTTCCATCTACTTGGCAAGCATTTGTTGAAGTTGAAACACTCAACATACAAACTTGTACTTCTTCACAATCAGGAGCAGTGTAAGTGAAAGTATCATTACAATCAGCCATTTCAGCATCTTCAACTGCAACTATTGCAGGACTACCATCTCCAGGCAAATTCGTAATAATTACCTGTTGGCTTAATGTCATATCATAAGATACATTTATAGGTGCATTCCCGTTAACTGAGTAGTTAAATCCACTACTACCAACTTGGTCATTTCTGCTAATTACTAAGGCTGCTGTATAAGTACCATCATCATTACATTGAGTAGTAAAAGCATCTATTTCTAATGAGCATTCATCAGGTATGACACTACAATCAGGAGCAGTAAAAGTAGTACTTGCAGTACAGTTGAGATCATCTTGGTCTATTACAACAACAGTATAATCAGTAACATCACCAGCAGTACCAGAAATAGTTATGGTTTGTAAGCCAGTGCCATCGTAAGCAACTGTTACTGGTCCATCATTATCGACACTATAAGTAAAGCCACTATTAGAACTTGCTGGATCATAAGTAACAATAAGTGTATAGTCAAAGGTACCATCAGCCAAACATTGACCAGTGATAACTGATACATCCAATGTACATTCTTGACCACCGCAATCAGGAGCATTAAACAAGACAAAGTCTGAGCAATTAGCATTATCTTGATCTGTTACTATAATATTATAATTAGAACCATCACCAACATTACCAGAAATACTTACTGTTTGTGTTCCTGTTCCGTCATAGGCAACGGCAAAATTAGTTCCACCATTGACACTGTATGTAAATCCTGCCGAGCTAGTTTGGTCATAATTTACCACCAAATCAATTATAAATGTACCATCAGTCAAACATTCACCTATTGTTGCATTCGCATTGATATTGCAAATACAAGAAGCTGATGCAAAAACATTATTAGCAAAACATGTAGGTATATCTAAATCTGCTACGTTCACAGCAACAATACCAGTATTACCAGATAATCCAGATACTGTGAAGGTTTGCATTCCTGTACCATCATACATCACTGTTCCTGTAGCCAAGCCATTACCAATATTGTAAGTAAAGCCATTGCTTTCTACACTTGAATAAGTGACAGTCACATCCACATTGTAAGTACCATCAATCTGACAAGTACCTGCAGTTGCAGAAACGACTAGACTACAATTGGCAACTGTTGAACAATCAGGAGCTAGGAAGCCAGGAGCATTATCACTACAAGTTGGGTCATCAGCATCAAATACATCAATGTTAATGGTTTGTCCCATACCCATTAAACCAGTTATAATAACTGTTTGAGTACCTGTGCCATCGTAAGTGGTATTGGTATTTGCACCGCCATCTACAGAATAATTAAATCCATTGCTTCCAACATTAGCATTATAATTGACAATCATTGTCAAATCATAAGACCCATCTGCATTACATTCACCTGCCACCAATGAGGCAATAACTATTTGGCAATCATCACCCACATTGCCACAATCAGGCGCATCATAACTTACAATATCTCCACAGGTAGCATTAGTATCATCTGAATTAATAATACTCACAGACATTCCATCTCCAGCTAAACTTGTTAAAGAAATACTTTGTGAACCTGTACCATCATAACTGACTGAAACAGGTGCTCCACCATTGATACTATAAGTAAATCCTGTTCCTTCTGGGAATGAATAATCAACTATTAGGGTAGCATTATAAGTGCCATCTCCCAAACACAATCCAGGTATAATGCTCGCATTCAAATCACATGGACAATTAGGAGCATCATAAGTAATCATTTCCATGCAAGCAGGATCATCCACGTCAGCGACAGAGACATTGAAGGTCCCACCACTTCCAGGCAAATTATTGACCGTTATTGTTTGATTTCCAGTTCCATCATAATTGACAGTTCCTGTAGCCAAGCCATTGCCAATATCATAGGTAAATCCATTGGATCCGCTATTGGCATAAGTCACATCTAAGGTTAGCGAATAAGTTCCATCTGACTGGCAAACACTAGCACTAGCACTTGCCATTAACATACAGACAGGTGTTGCACAATCATCAGCTGATGGTGTATTAAATGTAGCTGAATCCATACAAGTAGGATTATCTTGGTCAGCTACTACTAAAGTAACTCCCATCATTCCATCAGCAGGCAAACCATTGACGGTCACCGTTTGTGGATTACCCGTATAACTTACAGGAACAGCAGTTGCTCCGCCAATACTATAGGTAAATCCATTCATACTTGTATTACCATAAGCAACTTCGAAGGTAAGACTATAGGTATTGTCTGAATCACAAGTAACTGAAATAGGTCCATTAGGTGATAAAGTCATGAAACAATTAGCTATTCCACCACAAATAGGTTGTGGATATTCTAATGGTGGACCAATACAGACAGTACTTCCATTTTCATCAAATAAAATTATTTGACCTGTTATCAAATTCTGATTTATAATGTCTAGGCTTAGGGTTGTTGTATCCCCTAAGTCACCTGCTAGTGGATCAAAATCTATAAACATAGTATCCACAGCAACTCCTTCTATATAGACTACGTAGTAATAACCTGTTCCATTATCAATAATGGCATCTACAGGATAGAGTATTCCAAGATCTACATTGTAAGTTGAATCGCTAGTACATTCTATATTAAATGGTACAGCAGCAAAGGTCAAACAAGTAGGATCAAGTGGACAAGGAGGTTCTGGATATTCTAATGGCTGACTGATACAAACTGTATTGCCATCGCCATCAAACAAAATCAATTGCCCTGTTATTAAGTTTTGTCCTGTTAACGGAATACCTGTCAATACAGTAGTATCGCCTATATCTCCTGCCAATAGATCAAAATCTATATCAACTGTATCAACTGGCATGCCCTCTATATAAACAATATAGTAGTAATCATCACCATCTCCGATAATAGCATCAACTGGATAGTTGACAGCTATGGTTACACTATAAGTACTATCATTGGCATCACATGTATATTCAATAGGTAATGCACCAAATACCAAACAAGTCGGATCAAGTGGACAAGGTGGCTCTGGATATTCTAATGGCTGACTGATACAAACTGTTTCACCATTTTCGTCAAATAAAATAAGTTGACCAGTAATTAGGTTTTGTCCTGTTAGTGGTATTCCTGTCAATACAGTAGTATCTCCTAAGTCACCTACCAATGGATCAAAGTCAATTGGAATAGTATCTACTGGCATTCCCTCTATATAAACAATATAATAATAACCATCTCCATCTCCCAATATGGCATCTACAGGGTAATTGACAGCAATTGTTACACTGTAAGTGCTATCATTTGCATCACAAGTATATTCAATAGGTAATGCACCAAATACCAAACAAGTCGGATCAAGTGGACAAGGCGGTTCTGGGTATTCAAACGGTAAGCCAATACAAACAATATTGCCATCTGCGTCATACAATACTAGTTGACCAGTTACCAGAACATCACCAGACAAAACAATACCACTCAAGGTTGTTGTATCTCCTAGGTCGCCTGCTAAAATATCTATATCTATTGGAATAGTATCTATTGCAACCCCTTCTATATAAGCGATATAATAGTAATCCTCTCCATCACCTAGGATGGCATCAATCGGATATAACACTGCAATATCTACTGAATAGGTACTGTCATTGGCATCACAAGTATATCCAAATGGCAATGCAGTAAACTCTGGACAAGAACCACAAGTCGGTTGAGGATATTCAAATGGTGCACCAATACACACAAGCATACTATCTGCATCATATAATTCTAACACCCCTGTAATGGTAAGACCTCCCAAAATAATTGGTATATCTTCTAAGGTTGTTGTATCTCCTAAATCGCCAGTTAGTGGATCAAAGTCTATATCAATGGTATCTACTGGCATGCCTTCTATGTAAACAATATAATAATAGCCATCCTCTCCTGCTAGTATAGCATCAGTAGGATAAAGCACTGCAATATCTACATCATAGAATGGTTCGTCAGGAGGATCACAGGTTATATTAAATGGTATTGCTGTAAATTCTAAACATCTATCACAAGTCGGTTGTGGGTAAAGTAATTCTGCACCAACACAAACCAAATTGCCATTTTCATCATATAACTCTAAGAAACCTGTTACAATTAGCGTATTCGGATCTATTGGGATTCCTGTTAATGTTGTAGTATCACCAATATCGCCAGCCAATGGGTCAAAATCTATATCAATGGTATCTACTGGCATACCTTGAATATAAACTATGTAATAGTAACCATCTCCATTTCCAATTATAGCATCTACAGGATAATTCACTGCAATGTCTACATTATAAGTAGCAGGATTTATGGTATCACATTCCACATTAAATGGCAACGCTCCAAAGGCTGCGCAAGATGGATCTAGAGGGCATGGAGGTTCAGGATACTCAAATGGGAACCCAATACATACAGTATTGCCATTTTCATCAAATAATACTGTCTGTCCAGTCACAATCAATTGATCATAAAATGGCACACAAGTAACTAAAGAAGTATCCCCTACATCACCTACCAATGGGTCAAAGTCTATGTCAAAGGTATCCACTGCCATATTTTCTACATACACAACATAGTAATAACCATCTCCATCTCCAACAATGGCATTAATTGGATAATTCACTGCAATTTGTACATCGTAACAATCGCTGTCAGGCTCACCACAAATGTAGTTGAATGGCAATGCACCAAAGACTGCACAAGATGGATCAATTGGACAAGGTGGTTCTGGATATTCAAATGGTGGTCCTACACAAACCTGACTACTGTCATTTATATCATATAAAATTAGCTGACCTGTAATCAAAGGCTGATTGTAAATAGGAATATTGCATAATGTTGTTGTATCTCCCAAATCGCCTGTTAATAAATCAAAGTCTAATAACAAAGTATCAATAGGTAAACCTTCAACAAAGACCACATAGAAATAATCATCTGGGTCTAAACTTAAGACATCTACTGGATAAGTTACTGCAATGTCAACACAATAACTCTCATCACCAAATTCACAAGTATAGTTAAATGGTAATCCTATAAATGTAGCACAATCAAATATTGGACAAGGAGGTTCTGGATATTCAAATGGTAAACCTTGGCAAACTAAATTGCTGTCTGCATCATATAGGAACAACTGACCAGTAACAAGTAGTTGTGCCAATCCGTCTCCATAGATTGGAATATTACATAACAAAGTAGTATCTCCCAAATCACCAGTTAATGGGTCAAAGTCTATTGGGATAGTATCTACTGGCATATTTTCAATTACGGCTACATAATAATAACCATCTCCTCCTCCTAAAATGGCATCAGTAGGATACAATATTGCAATTTCTGTACAATAAGTAGAGTCACCTGCTTCACAATTAAAGTCAAATGGTAATGCTGTAAATTCTGGGCAATTTCCTCCCAAACCTGGACAAATAGCTTCTGGATATTCAAATGATGGTCCTACACAAACCTGACTATTGTCATTTACATCATATAAAATTAGCTGACCTGTCACTGTCAACTGGTCGTATATTGGAATACCACAAACAGTAGCTGTATCGCCCAAATCGCCTGCTAATAAATCAAAGTCCAATAAGAAGGTATCCACAGGCATTCCTTCAACAAATACAACATAGAAATAATCATCTGGATCTAAGCTTAAAACATCTACTGGATAAGTTACTGCAATATCGGCACAATAAGTCGTATCACCATCCTCACAAGTAATATCGAATGGCAAAGCAATAAAGGTTGCACAATCAAATATTGGACAAGGAGGCTCTGGATACTCAAATGATAAACCCGTACAAACCGCATTACTATCAGCGTCATACAAGAATAATTGACCTGTTATCAATGCTTGACCATAAATAGGAATACCACATAATAAGGTTGTATCTCCTACATCACCTGCTAAAATATCTATATCTATTGGAATGGTATCTACTGGAACACCTTCTATTACTGCCACATAATAATAGCCCATACCATCTCCTATTATTTCTGTTATTGGGTATAATACCGCTATCTCGGCACAATAAGTAGAATCACCCATTTCACAATTGAAATCAAATGGCAATGCTGTAAACTCTGGACAAGATGGGAAGTCAGTACAATTTGGCTCTGGGTAAATAAATTCTGCACCTTGACAAACCAAAAGACTGTCATCACTGTACAATTCTAATTGACCAGTAATCGTACCCTGACCATAAATAGGAATCGTACACAATGTTGTTGTATCTCCTACATCACCAGTCAAAGGATCAAAATCTATAGAAATAGTATCAATTGGTAAACCTTCAACATAAGCAATATAATAATAACCATCACCATTTCCTACAATAGCAGAAACAGGATAAGCAACTGCAATATCTGCACAATATGTTGAATCGCTAGTACACATTAAGTTAAAAGGCAGTGCTGTAAACTCTGGACACGGTAATGGTGTACCACACGTTGGTTCTGGATATGGTACAGGCAAACCTGTACAAACCAACATGCTATCAGCATCATATAATTCTAGTTGACCATTAATGGTTGTTTGATCAAATATTGGAATTCCACACAAAGTTGTAGTATCTCCCAAATCACCTGACAAAGGATCAAAATCTATGGTAATCGTATCTATTGGTACACCCTCAACATAAGCTATATAATAATAACCATCACCATTGCCAATAATGGCAGCAGCAGGATAATTCACCGCAATATCTGCACAGTAAGTCGTATCACTGGTACAATTGATGTTAAAAGGTACTGCACCAAAATCAGGGCAAGTATTTAAAATAGGACAATTAATGGTTGTATCAATAGTAGCTGTACAAGTGCTCAATAAATCGGTGTTGGTAACCGTAATACTTACTGGTACTCCAGCTGCTAGAGGTAAATCTGGTAAAACAGGACAAACATTATAAGTTCCTGCCCCTACACCAGAATAGATTGGTAAGATCGAACCAGAAACACCAGCTACTGTATAAGTAACATCGTAAGTAGCACCTGGACCTTCTTCATTACCAATAATTAAATCAGCACAATAATTGGTGTTTAAAGCATCGCAAACCACATTGTCCAATTCAAGACTAACACACTCTTCTATAACAGGAGGTTCGCCACAATTACGGACAGTCTCACAATCACCTTGATAAACAACTTCAATGGTCAAATCAAAACAAACCAAAGCACCATTGAGTCCTTCGACTGCCCAATAGTAATAACCATTTGGCAATGTTCCAGGTGGGAAACCACCCAAACCAGAAGCACCAGCAGCGATATTAGATTGAAATTCTACACAACCAGTACTACCTGTATTAAATCCAGCCAAAGCATCATCTACCATATCACAAGAACCTGGAGTTGCCCCTGTTACTATTGGTCCAACCAATGGATCACCAAATAACATGAATTGGGCGACATCGCCATCCTCACCTTGTACTACTACATTTTCAAAGCGGAAATTAACCACTGCATAACAACCCAAAGGATTGGCATTATCAGAAAGTGCATCTATTTGGAAGCCATAGAAAACAGTATTATTTACAACTGTATTGGTATATAAAATACCTGTATTAAAAGTACCATCACACTCTGGATCAAGTTCTGCAGAAGTCTGATATACACCTACTGGAACAGGAGGTTCATTTCCACCCAAATCACCTGAATTAAGTAAACAAGAATTACCAAATGAACCAGCATTAGATAAACAAGTTAATGTTTGAGTATAATTAACATTGGTGTAAGGAGGTCCAAATTCATCATCACATGAAAAAGTAACAGAATTATCTGATTCGGCAGGACAACCATCTGTACCTCTAGAATCCACAACAGCAGATTGAGCACACAAATTGAAATTACCCAAACCTGGAGTTGTAGAGCCAAAGTCCCAAATTCTAATATAATAAGTACCAAAAGGCAAATTACTAATATCAATTCGTGGATGAGGAGTAGTACATTCAGAAACGTCTCTTGGTCCACCTGTTGTAAATATTGGAACAGGACCATCTTCAAAAATTCCACCACCAGCAGAACAATCAATATAGTTTAAGCCAGTAATCGGATTGAGAATATCATTACAATTTCCTGCTAAAGTTGCTCCCGCAGGCAATTCGTACAATGCCACTCCAAATAAAACAGGAGAGTTAGCATCTGCACTAAAGACATCTAGCCATGTAGGAGGTGTTGTTGCATTAACTGTAAAACTAAACCAAACATCATTGTAAATAGGTCCAGCATCACAAGCAATAGGATCATTACTGACATAATCATTGGTTGGTGCGTTGCCATCAGATAGTGGATTGTATAAATACTCTGTACAGCTAACAGGGCAACAGTTGTCCACTCCAAGAATTTGACTGGTAATATCTGTTGCATTACTAGGACAATCATTGTTGTCTGCACAATCCAATGTACCCATAAATGTTTCAGGACCACAACCGCCATCAACTGTAAACATGTAAGTATCACCAGACATCAAACCATTGATAGTAATAATTTCATTATTGACACCAGATTGAGTCAATGTACCATTCCCTGTATTGTTAGCACTATAAGAGGCATTTGTAACAAACTCAGGTAAGGCTCCAGTTACTGTTACAGTCACTTCACCTGTTACACAATTCTCAGCTTCAATAAATGAAAGAGGATTTAATAAATAAAAAGAATCGGCTGGCATTGTTGCAATATCATTACAATTAGGATCAATGCAACCATTCGGCATATCGTATAATTTTACTGTAAGAGTTGCAAATAAATCTTCGCCAAACAGATCAATACCACTAATAATTTGTAAATCATAAACACCGTTAACATCAGGTGTGATAAGACCAGAAGTATAAGAAACACCATCAGCAGAAACATTTGCACCAACAACCAAAGTATTGCCACCATTTCCATCAGGGTGTAGGGCATCATAAATAATATTTTCACCCAATTCAAAACCATTAAACTCAATGGTATATTCAGCCGTTGCACCCAAACAAGCTACGTCAACAGGCAATTCAAAAGTATTTAGTAAAACAATTCCACCAGAAGCTACTAAGAAAGTTTCAGATACAACAATGGTATCTGTTCCCATTCCTGCACCATTGGTTCCCACATAAGGGGTGATACTGTATTGTCCACCAGGAAGGCTTGCACAATCATGAGTAAATGTAGTTGGGTTGCCTTGTAAAATAGTATCCGCCATACCAATGGCAACAGGTGTTGTTGCACCACCTGTTCCAGAGCTGATTGCCCAATAAATATCATAACCAGGATCAGTTGATTCACTTGTTGTTGAAATAGTAAAGTTCTCACCACAGCACAATTGGTCATTACTAACTGTTCCAGGCGTTCCCACATCAGCCGTGCAAACTTCACAATCTGGAGCTGTAATCATTAGGCTGACATCACATCCAGGTGCATTGTTGCTTTGAGGATCTGTAAAAATTATATCAAATGTACTATTGGCAGGAATACCAGAAATATTGACAATACCACCAGGAGCAACACTTGTAGTAGAAAGGATTGCACTAGAAGTAGTAGAAACCATAAGCATTCCTCCAAAATTAGTAGAACCAATAGAGCCACCAGCACTAGGAGCAACAACATCTAAACTCAAAGTACCTGTCAATGGATCACAAACAAATGCACTTGGGCTAAAAGTTGGAGCAGCCAAAGAATCGTATACTTCAAAACAAATTCCATCTGTTCCAATCACAGGACAATCTGGATCAAGATACCCAGGTGGTATATCATTTACAGTTACAATTAATTCTATATTCATTGGGGTAATACTAACACCCGCAGGGATGATAAAAGTATAAGTACCATTGGGGTCTGTTCCAGGAGCAGTATCTTCAACATCATCTCTGCCACCTGTTACTGCTACACCCAAACCAATTACATTAGGTGAGTCATAGATACCCAATAAGCCACCAGCAGGGCCACCTGTTACTGCTACATCGACATCTACAGTAGTAGTGCCATCAAAAGGTACACCCGCAAGTGTAACAGAGGCATTACCCAACAAACCAATATTAAATGTTCCTGATGAATCTATAAAGACTTGGGTAGTATAAGTTGTTGTTCCTAAATATGGAGTTAAACAATAAGTACCTGCATCATAAGTAGCACAATCATTGGTAAACACATCAGAACTAAGATTATTTTCACCAAAGAATCCCATTGCTTCTATACTATCTGCCAATACTCCAGGAGTAGCAACAATATCATTGGTCAATACCCAATAAACACCATAATCAGCTTGAGTCATTGCTGTAACTGAAGCTTGGAAAGTATCACCACAGCATAATTCAGCATCTGCTTCACCAGTGGCAAAAGCAGCAGCATCTACAGTTGAATTGCAAATAAACTCACAACAAACATCAGAGAAATTCATTCCCCACTGAACAAGCTGTCCATCAGAAAGTGCAATACCACCTTCATCATTAATGGTGATTGTCCAAGCACCTTCTGTCATTTCACCATCAAAAGTACTTAATGGTGTATTAGGGATATAAGAACCTGTAAAGCCTCCACAAATTGTTGGGCTTAAAGGAGTTATTGCTACATCTGAGAAACAAACCAAATTACCATTGGCTACATCACCAATGTCATTGGTATTGATACAAGTAGCACCACCCACATCATCAAAATCTAAAAGTGTAATGGTTGTACCAGAAGGAGAAGTTAACTCGACTTGCAAATCCCCTATAAATGTATGTTCAATTAAGACACAAACTTCATTGAGATTGCCATTGGTTCCCAATAAACCATCAGAATCATAGTTTATCAAAGTATTACTAGCACTACCTACAAATGTTAAAGGTATACCAGTAGGAATTTGAACGCCAGGACTAGCAGCACAACAGAGGTCTGAACAATCAAAAGTACCATTAAATGATTCTAAGCCACAACCACCATCAATATCAAAAGAATAGGTATCTCCAGGCATTATACCTGAAATGGTAATAGTTTCTCCTGCAACACCAGATTGGACCAAAGTACCACTTCCTGTATTGGTTGCATTGTAAGTAGAACTCGCAATGAATTCGGGTGCTCCACCATCAACAAAGATGGTTACTTCTCCTCCATTACAATTTTCAACCACACTATAAGTTAGTGGATTTAGGAGATAGAAATCATCCGCAGGAGCATCGGCAATATCATTACAAACTGGATTGATACAACCAGTTGGCACATCATATAGTTCTACAGTAAGGGTTGCAAAAATATCTTCACCAACAAAATCTGTACCTCCCACAATTAGTATATCATAAGTACCATTAACATCAGGAGTGATGGGACCAGAAGTATAGGCAACACCATCAGAGTTGACAGACAAACCAGTAGGACCAGTCAGTCCACCATTTCCATCAGGATGAGCAATATCATAAACAATGGTTTCAAGAACATTTTCAAAACCAGAAAACTCTACTGTATATTCAGCAGTAGCACCCAGGCAGGCAATGTCAATGGGTAATTCATTAAGTTGTAATAACACAATGCCTCCTGAGGCTACCAAAAATGTTTGGCTTACTACTATAGTATCCGTTCCTGTCCCTGCTCCACTTGTTCCAACATAAGGGGTAATATAGTATTGCCCACCAGCAAGGCTTGAACAATCGTGGGTAAAATTCGTAGGGTTTCCTTGTAAAATAGTATCTGCCATTCCAATCATAGCAGCAGAAGTATCGCCCGAGGCATTCGTACTGATAGACCAGAAAACATCATAACCTGGATCGGTTGATTCACCTGTTGTTGTTATTGTAAAACTTTCACCACAACACAATTGGTCATCGCTGACTGTACTAGGAGTTCCTATATCTGCGGTACAAACCATACAGCCAGAGGCAGGAGTTAAATCATTAATGCTTACATCACAACCAGAAGTTGGGTCCGTAAAAGTTAAATCCAAAGGACTGCCTTGGGCAATACCACTAACCGTAACAGTTCCCCCCAAAGCTATCATTCCAGGTGTAAAAGTATTTCCATTGATAGGAGAAGTAACAGTAAGCATTCCTCCAGCACCACCCATTGTAGGGGCATTGACAATAATAGAAAAAGTACCTGTCGCCATATCACAAACATACATAGCAGCATCAAAGGTTGGGGCATCTAATGCATCAAAGACTGTTATCATAACAGAAGCTGAACTAGCACAACCATTGGCATCTATATAATCATAAGTAATAGTATTAGAGCCAGCTGTAGCAGCCGATGGATCAAAAGTTGCAGTACCATTGCCATTGTCTGTAATGCCACCATTGGTAGCCATAAAAGTCCCTGTTGCAGGTGGAGCAGGCATTCCTGTTAAATTAACCACAGGATCATCCGTACAAAACACATCGCCATCAGCTAAGCCCATTAAAGTAACAACTGGTGTCGCATTAACTGTAACCATTATAGTTGAATCAGTAATGCAACCCAAGTCATCTGTGTAAGTATAAATAATATCATATGTTCCCACTCCAGCGATGTTAGGGTTAAAAGTAGCTGTGCCATTTCCGCCATCCACTAAACCACCACCAGCACTTGTGCTAGAGAAAACACCAGTAGCAGGAGCAACTGGAGTTGGAACACCTGTTACAGTATAATTCATCATATCTTCCTCACAAAACTGGTCCATATCAGCAATGCCACTAATACCAATCATTGGGTCAGCAGCTACATCAAAGACAACAGGTGTACCAAAATCATTACAATCAGGATGCACACAACCCACTCCTGTAACGGTGATGGTCGTTGTCACAACTACATCATCGCCAAGATTGGTAATAGCAGCTGTTGTCAAATCATAGCTACCATTAGGATTTACCCCTGTATCACTATCTATATAGAAAGTGCCATCACTGCTGACACTTAAACCAGCCAAAACATTACCTGTTGGTGAAGAATAAGTATAGGTAAAAATATCTCCTAAAACATCCAAACCAGTAACATCCATTTGAACATCAACGTCTGCCATTGTACATCCTACATCCACTAAAACAGAATAGGTTCCACCCAATGTGATGAGGGCAGAAGCAACTGTGTCAACTTGTGTAAAAATAATTGGGCTTGTTCCATCTGTACAAATGTAAGGAGTTACACTATATTGTCCACCAGCTAAGGCAGCACAATCATTGGTAAAAGAAGTTGTATTTAAAATACTATCTGCATTTTGTACATCCATTGCACTCGCTACACCAGCAGGTCCAGCAATGGCATAACATACGTCAAAACCTGCTTGGATCATGGCTGCTCCATCTGGAGTAATCGTAAAATCTTCTCCACAGCAAAGTACATTATCATCAATGGTAATGCCACCTGCTGCAACATTACAAACAAAACATTCAGACATGGGAGGAGCTACATTCATTACTATTACATCACAACCAGAGGTAATATCTGTAAAAGTAACCGACCAACTTCCCCCTGGAGGGATATTGCTAAGGGTAATCATTCCGCTCAAGGCGACCATAGCAGCAGAGCTACTACCACCTACAGCAGCAACATCAAGCATTCCACCGGAGCCACCCATTGTTGGTGCATTTATATCAATAAAAAAAGTGCCTGTAGTAAAATCGCAAGCATAAGACAAAGGATCAAAAGCAGGTGTATCTAAAACATCATAAACTGTTGTCATTACATCGGCAGTACCTACACAACCTGCCGCATCTGTAAAAGTATAACTAATAGTGACAGGCGCACCAGTTGTTGCCATTGAAGGATCAAAAGTGCCTGTACCACTTCCTGTATCTGTTACACCACTTCCAGAAAAAACACCCATTTCGCCAGCAACAGGAACAGGAGTTGCTGCTAAACTGACAACCATATCATCAGCGCAATAAGCAGGGTCTAATATTGTTGTAATACTGGCTACAGGAACTGCATTTATTGTTACAGTAATTGTAGAATCTGTTGGACAACCCAAATCATCTACATAAGAATAAGTGATAGAGTGAGAGCCTACCCCTGCAGTAGAAGGAGTAAAAGTAGCTGCACCTGTTCCACCTCCGTCAACAACACCTGTACCAGAAAAAATACCAGTGGCAGGCGCAACAGGAATGGGACTTCCTGTGAGGTTATAAGCCATCATATCATCAGCACAAAACTGATCCATTTCAGCAATACCTGCAATTCCTATCATTGGATCACCTGCAATTGTAAAAGTAAGTGGTGCTCCAAATAAAGAACAATCAGGATGAATAAATCCTGATTCTATGTTGTCTAGTTGTACAATTATATCAATTTTAATATCACCAACACCAACACCAACCAAAGCACTAAAATCATAAGTACCATTGGGATCTCCTGTAAAGGTTTCGACCAGTTGATAGCCACCAGTTGAAATAACTGGTAAGGCTATTCCTATTGTATTAGGAGAGTTAGCAATAAACACAGGAAGTGCGCTCAGACCAGGAGCAGAAATAGCTGCATAAAAACTCACATCAGCATTGGGAGGTAAATCTGCAAGTGTCAATGTTGCACCGCCACCCACTGTTAAGAGCAAATTACCTGAACTAGCATAATAAGTATAATCACAAAGTGCATTCGTTGCCAAATAAGGTGTTAAACTATAATCACCAGCAGCATAGGTTGCACAATCATTAGTAAAAGTTTCAGAAGTTAAAGCATCTTCCCCTAATGTATCCAAAGCCGCACTCACATCAGCAGCCGAAACTGCGCCAGTCGTTCCTGAAGTCAATACCCAATTAATTCCAAATTTGGTTTGAGGTGTTGAAGCACTCATCGCACTAATTACATCACCACAACAAAGCGGCGACATTCCAGCAGCAACGGTAGCAGCAGCAACAGTAGAAGTACAATCGAAAGCACAATCGTCTCCACCTGTAAAGTTAATACTCCAAGAATCTAAGGAGCCACTTGCCCCAAATAAACCCTCATTATCTTGAACCATCAATGTCCAAGCACCTTGAACAGGCGTATGAACAGTGAAATCCATAACAGAGTTGATTGGACCTATTGCACCACCAGAGCCACCGCAATAATCACTTGCAGGTATTCCTCCTGTTGGAACAAAACAGACCTCTGTTCCTCCAGCTACATCTCCAAAGTCGGGAGAACAACCTGGAGCACCTACACCAACATTACACGGACCCGTTAGTGAACAAACACTACCTGCTGATACTAAAGTGTATTCCGTACCATCGGGAGCGACTAAAATGATATCAAGATCTTCATAAAAATCATGCTCAATCAAGACACAGACTTCATCAATTGAAGTAGCATTTTGATCAAGGTTGAGCAATGTGTTAGTTACAACTCCTGGGTTGATTCCCAGTAATCCTGCTTGAACAGTTTCTGCTGTACCAGAACAATTTTGAGCATTTAGATAAACTCCTCCATTTAACAAGAGAAGTAAATAAAGCAAGTGTAAAAGTTTAAATGAAAACAATTGGGTAAACCCTTTGTTTTTATTTACAGAAAGGACTTTGTAAATGTAGGTTGACATAATCTATAATTATTAATTTTAGTTAGGAAGTATGTTTTTGCTGTATAAGTTTATGTACGACCTAAAGAAAACGTTTGGTTTTTTTAAAAATTAAATAAAATAATTAATAATACATTAAACATTGATTTTAATTTACTTACCTCAATTAAATTTAAATTTAATTGAAAAAATACTGTTATACAATCAATTTTTTTGCAATAATATCCTCTATTTAAAATCAATTTTTTGTTATAACGGTTTGCGGTTATTTGTGATTTTATAATATGTAAAAATTAAGAGTTAATCACCTTGTTTAAATTATTATCGAAAAAAACATACTTATTTAACTCAAGTTTCGCTTGCCAAATGATGAACTTATATTATTGTTTGAAAAGAAGCGTAGGCTAGTCAAAATGGGGTGGCGTGCGTAGGCTTTGAGGAAGGGACCATTATTTTGACAAGATTTTGGCTTTGGTCCGACAATTCGGCTTTTTATCGATTGAAAAAGTAAGAGACAAAATCACAAAACTCCAACAAAACCTATTGATAGCTAATGAGTTATCAAGGCTGAAAAACATACGAAACTTGAATTATTTAATTATCAATACTCGTATTTTTCTATCACCACAAAACGTTACCATCAGCAATTTTCAATAACAATAACTCTTAGCAGACAACTGTATTAGAGCCATTATGAAGATGCGAAAAATATTTTTTGTAATTTGTTAGCAGCTATAGAGCCATTGACAGGAAAAAAACTGCAAAAATATATGATCAACGCAGAAAAGTAGAATATGCAAATACTAGCTGAACAATATCAAAATTCGATTGATTCAGGATAGCCTTGACAAAAATATAATGCCAATTCGTTTTATGAACGCTATGAGCTTAGTGAATCGAAATTAATAACTAGCCCCAATTTATCATCATCTTTTTCCGATTTCCTGCGTCAAAAAAGTAACCTGGTTCGACACTCGATAGCCCAGCTATGCTTGACTTTTTTGACAGTGGAAATCAAAAAAATCTACACGGTCCGACGTTCGGTAAATTTTGGAGCTACTTATTTATTTCATTTCACTTAGACAGCTTATAAACAGATTAACCAACGGATAATACTCTTCTTGAGATTAGTTGAGTGGATTAAATCCTTTTTAAAAATATAATTTTTAATAAAATTTGTTCTAATACATAAATTTTGGCTTGGTTGGTACTATATTTGAAATAATATAGTAATGCGGGACTACAGTAATACCTATGTGCGAGACTGTTGAAGCAAGAAATTAGGCAGAATAAAAATGTTAGATTGGCTAAATACACTAGGAACTTGTTTAAAATTGTTTTTTTTCTAATATGTTCCATTTGTTTGACCTTAGAACTCATTATATCAACTAATAATATTTGATGTAGCCATTTAAGAGATTTTCATTAAGTTTACAAGCATTATATTAAAAAATTTCGTTAACTCTAAACAGCTTCTAGATTAAACCTTATATATAAAAGTGTAATCACTAGCAAAAAAATCTGTATTTATACTATTTACTGTTCCACAATAAATATATACACAAATAAATATTCAAATGGTTGATAAGAAATGGAAGGGCATTGGCTTGATTACTCTACTAATACTGGGTATTAGTTTTGTTGTAAAAGGGTACCTTTTTTTAGAAGTTAGGCAAGCGATGAGTTATATAGAACAGTTAGAGACACAAAATAAAAGTGCTAAAATAGCCACACTGCAAGTCAAGCAAGGTCAAAAGATGCTTTCTATTTCTCCACTTTCCAATGTGGAATATATTGAGATTAAGACTGCAAATGAAGATCACAATATTGATTACAAAGCTTTTTTGTTTTGGAATAGAAAAAAACATTCTATTTATTTAGATACTAGTTTATTGCCTAAACTCGAAGATGGAAAAAGTTATCAATTATGGGCATTTCCAAACCCTAAAATTAAAAATGCCAAACCCATCAATGCTGCCAATATTAGTGGGCAAAAAAATGATGGAGAGTTGTTTATTTCATTAAAACACGCTCAAAATATACAAGGATTTGCACTGACAATTGTAGAAGGTGAAAAAGTTGTTGAACCAAGTATAGAAAATATTGTAGCAATAGGAATGTTGGCTATGTCTTAACTTCTCCCATAACATATATAAAGTTCAAGTTGGGCTTTATACTACCGCCTTTGGATTCTAAAGTAATAGCAAAGGCTTCAGCAAATTGAACATCATCTAGTCGGAAGAAATTGTCTTTTCCTGCCTCAAAGCCACTTAATATTCCTAGACTTTTAGGTGTATCATTGTCTTTTGAAAGTGCCCAGAGCTGATAAACCTTGTTTTCAAATGGAGGTGGTAAAGCATTACCATCAACAAAAACTGTTTGAGTACTGGGGTTCCAATAAACTTGCGCTTGCGCTTGTGAACTGACATTTTGTTTTTCTAATAAAATGACCTTTGTCCCAGGTGTTCGGATGCTCTTAAAGTGTTGTTTTATCTCGCGATAATTAATTTGTATAAATTCAGATTTTTGGGCAATTTTATCTTTCTCTGTCTCTAGCACATATAACTCATTTTTTATTTTTTGTAAACTATTGTAATAATAAAAAATAAGAACCAAAGAAGTTCCAAATAATAATAAAGCGGCGGCTACAGTTCGCCACCAAGTAACTATTTTTATTACGATGGTTTTTGCTTCTGGTACTGAAGTCTCTTTGATCTGGTTGAATATATTTTTTTTCAGTTCAGTTGACAAAGGTTGCATTTGGTGGGCTGAGAAAGAAAGCATTGTTTTTTCAATTAAAGCAATTTCTTTTTTTACTTCAGGGTGTTTCTTTGCCATACTAGTCACCTCACACATCTCTCTTTCTGAGAGTGCACCACAAACATACAGTTCTAATATTCCATCATTTATGTATTCTTCAATATTCATTGGTGGCGTATTATCATATTTGGATATAGAAGTTCTTTATACACAAAGATATTAGTTTTTTTCTTCACAAAAACCTATTTGACTAAAACAAAATCTTATCAAGTGCTAAAACCAAAATAAACTATACATATAAATACATATTTACCAAGCTATTATAAGTTTATTAAACTACAGCTAATTTGTTTTTAGTACCATAACTTGATGCAAAAATCTTTGGCGGTTCGATGTCTCAACGTTTCCCTACTGGTTGGGCTGTTTACGGCTTCGCGTTTTCTACAAAGAAAATGATCATGTTTAGTTGCACATAACTTACTATAAGAAATACGATAAAACTAAGCATTTGGATTCAGGGCAGAATAATTAAAATTGAATCAATTTTATCAAGTGATAAAATTGCTAAAGAAAGGACGATATTGTATTAGATAAAAACGATAAACAGACGCCAAGAGGAGACATTAGTTTTCTCAATTTTTTGATAGAAGAACGAAGCTTTGTCTTAAGGGTTCCCAATGGTAAATTTAGCTTCTCAGCGGCTTCTTTGTGTGTGTACCCTTGATAATAGATAAGCTCTAAAATATCTTGTTCTATTTTACCTAATTGCTTAGTAAAATCCGAAAGGTCAATACCATCTATATATAAGGGAGAAGTAATACTAGAGTCTATTAAGGGGCTATACTCTTTTAAATTTAACACGCTTTGGCTTTGGGTATAAATCCTTGAACGGGTTGCATCTATAGCAGTATTACGAGCAATTCTGAGCATCCAGGTAAAAAGTCGTCCCTTGTTTTTATCATACTTTTCTGCATTTTTCCATATCTTAACAAAACAAGTTTGTAAGACTTCTTCAGTTAATCGGGGTTCTTTAATAATTCTAAAAATAATGCCATATAGTGCTTCGCTATATTTATCATAGAGTATTTCTAAGACAGCACTATCTTTATTGATAAGTAAGCTAGCAAGTGTCTCTTCTGAATAAGATGGAGTATTTTGAGAATACTTTTTCAAAAAAATTATTAAAAAATTAAAAAATTCTAAATTTAATCTTTTTCTTTTTTTCTATATGTGAATTAAGTCACCAAAGGGCGCAGTTGCGATGTGTCCAAAAAATATGGGATTCTAAAATATTGATTATCAATTAATTATAAAACTAAATATAAATAAATCAACTCATTTTAACACTGATTGTGAGACAAGTTGTATTGCAATTACTTTTTAAAATATATAACTGATTGAAAATCATTGTATTAATATTTTTGCTTTCAAAAAAAATTGGACAGATCGCAACTGCGCCCGTCACCAAATCATTTTTTTCTTTTGATTCTACTTAACCATTCTCTAGATATTCCCATAAACTCTGCAATGTATTTAGCAGGAACTTGTTGAATAATTTGAGGTTTTTCTTTCAATAGATACTGATATAATTCTTGGGTGGTTTGAGTGATTAACATAGTCTTCATATTAATCTCATTCAATAAATCCATTTGTATTCCCCAATCAAAAAATTCTTTAAATTGTAAATTCTTTGTTTTTAGTACATTAACTTCCTTGAGTGGAAAAACCATTACATCGGAGTTGGTAAATGACTTTAGTTGGAATCGCGAAGGCTTTTGATTTAAAAAAGATTCAAAAATAGTCATACAAGCATGACAATTATTCAAATGAAAGTTAACTGTTTTTTCTGCTCCAGTATCTGGATGTACGTATTGAAGAACAAATCCTCCTTTCAATACAAGATAGGATTCTTGAACAAGCTCCCCAACTCTGCTAAGTTTTTGCTGAGGTCTAACATGTTTAAATGTTGTAATCTCCGCCAATGCTTTTGCAACAAGTTTCGGAGTATTAATTTGAATGAGATAATCTTCCACTTGTTGACGGGTCATAAAGATTTTTTTTTCAAAAATAAAAGATTTTTTTATAATTACTCAAAATGTTTAAGTAAATCAACAAAAAATAATTCTAAAGCAAAACAAAATGACCTTTGATTCGCATTAATAATACACTTTGAACATTCTCTACCTTTTCAAACTTACCAGACCTTTCATCTAATTCAACAATCAGTTGCAACTGTTCAATTTTGTTTTCCTTATTAAATGCAAAACTTGCCTGTATACCTGTTTCTCCTAATTCTACTGTTTTTGGTCTCCAACCTAGTTGAGAACAAAAAAAAACCAACAATTCAAGAAATATTTATTTGAACTGTTGGATTTTTCATTTTACTAATCAACTCATTTTTACATTCTATAAGTCTTAGGCTTTTTTTCTTTAGAACGATTTTGGGAATCTAAATTTTTGTGGAATTGGATGTTAGAATTTTTTTCTAGCTTGGTTCCAGTATTGTCTTCGTAAAGATTTTTGTACTTTAACCAAGTAGCTTCGTCTTGTTTTTCTCCATTGATTTTCAATTCTTTTCCTGATAAATCAAATTCGTACTTTGACTCGTCTTCAATCAATCCATCTAACAATAATTCGTCTTCAACTTCTTTTTGTAAGCCAAAAGATTCATTGGTATCAAAATTAAAGCCTTCGATGTCAAATCCTTCTGGCATTATCTGTGACAAGCCTTCCATTTGCTTTTCTAAATTTTTCATAAAATCATCGTCGAAATTAAATGATTCACCGCCGCCGAAGCTTTTCATTATTTCTTCCAACATTTCATTCATATTGCCTTGATCCATATCTCCGAGATTGAACATATTCATATCAAAACCATTCATCAAAGAATCCATATTGGGCATTTGATCAAAATCAAAACCCATTCCTCCAAAACTTTCGAAAAGGGAATCAACATTCATATCAAAACCATCTAGAAAATTAAATTGTTGGTCAAAATTTGAACCTCCATGAATGCCTTCCGTTTTTCCAGAACGCACACTATCTACAATATCTTGATAATCATCGTATTGGTCCGCTGGAACTTCATATCCGTCAATCTTCAACTCCGTAACTTCATCATTTTCAATGGTCAACTCAACCATTTGATCTCCCTGAATTGATTTAAAGGTTTGTTTGCTCTGAGATTGAACTTGAGCCACTACAGAGTTTACATTAAAACTCATAAAACAAACGACAAGAAACAGTTGGATAAAATTTTTCATACCTTTTATAATATACTTTTAAAACTAAATTTGTTAGTGTATTTCATTCATTACACAATATTAAAATGCAATTTTTAGACTCTTTATTATACAGAAAGATTAAGAATTAATAAAGCTTTAACATTTTTACCCTCAATTGGTTGATATGAGATTCCACATCAAGTGCGGAATGACGGATTTCGTGTGGAATAACCTCTTAAATATAGTTCCTTTTTAGCCTATTGAGTGCCTCTTTTACCTTGTCATTTGCCTGTTTTTTCTTCACCAATTCTGGTTCTGCTGCTCTTTCTTCGCAATTTTCTACGCTACAATTCTCGCAAGTCGTACCAACCAGTTTAATTTCCACTTCGGGATCATTCCAAAATTTTACTTTTTTTCTGAATGTTGAATTGATCTTAAAACCGAGTGTTACGGTTGAATTGGCGTTGGGCGTTGGCTCCATGCTTCTTGCCACAGAAATACAAAAATACTCATCATCTGTGTGTAAATTCTGCGTAATCTGTACATCAATTATTGGATCATTGGCGTTCAGGCTCTCCAATTTCCTCAGTAATTTGATACCAGAAATCCTTCGGCAATAATGAAACCAACTTTGACTTACATTTGGATTGACAATTCCGCCCAAATACAATTCTTTGGTTAATTCAAAACGGTCTTTTTCCAAATCATGTTGAAAACGATTGTAAAAAATATCTTTAATTCCTATAAAATTGCAAATCAAGCCTGTCATTCTGTGCAACAAAACTTCTGGCGAAACTTGATACTTATTCAACAGTCCAAGGAACTGATTTCCATCCCAGCTTTTGTTTTCAAACAATGCATTTATATCATTTATCAACAGTTGTTTATTTATCAAAACTGCACCAGCACAGTACGAAGCAAGAAAATTATTTAAAATATGATCAAAGGAACTCACTTCCACCAGCATTGATATTTGAGACCTTTTTGTTACTTTCAATATATTAAAAGCCAGTTCACGTCCCACCATAAAAAGGCGTTGATTTGTATTGAGGTTTGGATTGAGCAACAAGGTGCTTTTTTCTTTTCCTGGAATAAAAACATAGCGATTGCCTCCAAGCTCTGGATAATCTTCCAGTGAATATTCTTCTACTTTATAGTTAAATTTTTCTTGTAAAATGTCAGTTACTCTTTCATAGCTGATCATTGTTGTGGTATCTATTTCAAATTTTTTAACAAAGAAATCACAGCCATTTTCCAGTTCCTCAAAATAGTTGTTGTGTACTTCTTGATAAGACCTCAAAGCAGCAAAATAGAAGCGTTCTTTTTCCATTTCATAGTTGCGTGCAATCTCCACAATCGTGCTGATGAAAGCCCCTACTTTTGCTGGAGAATCTGATAGAGACTCTACCATTTTACCCAAATCAAAACCAAAGATATTCAGCGGCAAATCCGTAATAATATCAGAAAGCAGTAAATCTGTTAAGGGAGCGAGCGGACCCGACAGCTTTAGCGAGACCAATTCGTCATAACTAACTTGAAATACATTCGCTAATATCACAATTTTATCGGCTTTGGGATATTTTTTACCTTTTTCTATCTCATTTAAATAAGATGGTGAAAGCCTAGAGAGTTTTGACAAAGCACTCAAAGACAATCCCTTTTTTAACCGTAACTGCTTGATTTTTAAACCAAAAACAATTTTTATATTCTCTTCTTTTATCATAAATCTAAACGAAAATAAGCAAAAAGCCATCCAATATGCTGTTAGCGAATGGTAAAATGTAAATAGATAACTTTGACATCAATATTTAACGATATTATTCAATGTCAAAAAACATACAATTGGACATTCTTGATTTTGGACGAAATTGATAATTAGACTCAAAATTTGAAAATTTAGTGACAGACCATATTTAGTACGTAGGGAAGTTCAGATTATGTATTAAGCAGCATTTCGGGTAAAATACGACAACTCTTAAATCTTCTCCGTTAGTCAAAGTTTTGTAACATTTTATTGGAAAACAGAACAGGTGTTATCAAAACGATTAAAAGCCAGCTAGATTAAAAAAACATTTGGGTAATTGTAATGGAGATATCCAATTGTTCTATACAACAAAATCACAAAAATAATATTTATAAACAATTGAAAATTAAATTTATACATCCTACTATGTTAATTTAAAGTTAAAATATGTCAAAGGGTAAATTTATTAACAAATACTTAATTTTACATTAAATTATTACTTTAGATGAATCTTTGGAAATCTATTTATAAATTTATGCGTTAAAGTAGTAGAATTAATTTACAGCGACTCATGAAAAATCTTAATAATCCACCACTAATTCGGGCTACATTTAAAATATGGTGGCATCTATACTCTATTGATGATATTGAGCAAAGTCAATATATTTTAGGTGATTTTTTTGGTGAGATAAAGAATCATTTTCCGAATAGGAATGTTCTTGGCAGAGTAATGTCTCTACAAAATATTGGGACAAATATGCTTATTACAGAATTTAAAAAATCTAAAGATGATGATGGCATAGTAATTGAGCTAACAAATGAGTCACTTGACTTAATTTGTACAGGTCAAAATTATAAATGGGAAGATTTTAAAACAGAGATCCAATCAGTTACAAAAAAAATATCAAAAGTTCTAAAAGAATTAATAGATCCAGATCATTTACATATTAGTTTAGAGTATTTAAATTTTGTTGAAGAAGAAGATAAAGAGGATATTTTGAATTATTTAAGTAATAATCTTAACTTTAACGTAGATCAAAAGTTTTATGATCAAAAAAGTGGTCCTTATAAATATGATTTTTCATTAGGATATAAACATACTGAAAACTGTAAAATTCTTATTCATATTAGTAATGGAGAATATCAGAACCAAAATGGGATAGTTATTAAATATAAAACAGATTCTGGCAAAGAATCAAACAGCATTAGTCACATTATAGATTGGGCTGACATGTCACATAGTTTATGTGAAACCATCTTTTTTAAAATGCATGAAAATATTTTAGACAAATACTCTTAATTATGTTGTTAGAAAATTGTAATAAAATTAATGACTTACTATTTGAGGAAGTTAATGGATTGCTTAAAATATATAATAGAAAGGAAAAATTGTTTGATTTAAATTTTACTTTTAATTTGAACGATAGTTTGGCAACATATGGAACTGTCTTTGCTAATAACTTAGATGATTTTTTGCCCTCTATAAATATCTACAGCCAATCTCATTTTTCTTATGTTGAAGAAAAAATAAACAGCCCAAAACTAAAGGAAGAATGTTTACATAAAAAAATAAATAGCCATAAGATAGAAGAGATAACCTGTCAAGTCATAAATGTAAATAATAACTTAAAGAAACTGAATAATTATGTTGGAGAATTCAAAGATTTAAAAGATAATTGGGATGGATATGGAGCGATTCCAATTTACCCTGAAATAGTGAAAAAAGTTCAATGGTTTTTGAGAATTTTACCAAATGAATACTTATCTTTCATAGATGTTGGGGAAATCTCTCCTTGTTCAAATGGAACAATTGTACTAGATTTTGAAAACGAGAATGATGGAATTCTTTCAATATCATTTGGAAGACATTATGAAAATTTCTATTTTGATATTGAAAATGAGAAAATAGATGAATCGGAAAAGTGTTATATTAATCCTGATAATGGAATTCCCGTTAAAATTTTAGATTACATAAAATCCTTATTTTCTAACGAAGACATAAATAGTAGAAAAGTTGCTTAACGAATGAACACTTATATCCAGACATTGTGAAAATTTTCTTTGATTACTTTTTAATACCTAATGATTACTTTTTAATACCTAACAAGTATACTGATAAAGAAATAATAGTTCGAATATTATATTCTCCTTATCATATAAATTCGAAAAAAAACAAAGTTAAACCTGCTGCATTTCATCCACCATCAGGAAAAACAGATATTTCTATATTGAGGCACAATTTTACTACAACGAACTTTTGTAAAAAGCATGGCAAAAGGTTTGCGGATCTGGATAAAAAATTTCAAGGTTTTGGAGCTTTTCGATGTTCTGATATTAAGGCGTTAAGAAAAGAAGGCGAAAAAGAACCTCATCTCATTGTCTCAAAGATTTTTGATATAAAAAAAAGATTGTTTCTTCCTATGCATGGTGATATAATTATGGGGCAAATAATTGATGGTGAGCCTCCCAAGATTGATATTAGAAGAAGAGCAAAAGAAATTCAAAAGATAGTCCAACTTTTTGTTGACTCTGAACCTGACGATGATTCTTGGAAAGGCAAAGAATTAAAACTGGTTTAAAATACTATGTAAAACCGTTCATAGTTGCTGAATTGATAAAGAATACAGATAAGTGAGTATTCTAAAGCCATATTATCAACAATCGTCAGTGACCGTCTATTTTTTAGACAATTTCCCATAAGTGTTTTTTGCCAAAAATCTTTTTTTATTCTACATTCCTTATCTTTGCGCCCATGATACAAAGAATACAAAGTATATTTTTATTGATAGCGGCACTTTTGTGCGTCGCCTTTTTATTCGTGCCAAGTTTAGAAATCAATGATCTGTATTTGATTGCAAAAAACAACATCGTTTTGGCAATTTTAGCTGGACTTTCAGCATTAATTAGCTTTGCCAACATTTTTCTGTTTAAAAACAGGGTACTTCAAATGAATGTTGTGAAGTTAAGTTTTCTAGTAATTTTGGGGCTGATAGGCTTTGCTGTCTATACTGAGTTGAGCGACGGAGATTTTGCTCCAAATATTGTCGGTGCAGCATTACCAATCCTAAGCCTAATCTTTAATGTTTTGGCAATTAGATTTATCAAAAAAGATGACCAATTGGTCCGATCTATGGATAGATTGAGATAAGAATTGGATGTTAATAGCTTCTAAAGCGTGTTCTAACAACTCGCCATTCGCCATCGCTTTTTCTCTTTCTAAGTATACATTTTACACGGTGTTGGTCAATGTGATAAATTACCTTTGCCCGTTTGGGCTTCAAGGTTAAAGTTTCAATTTCCACAGGATTGACAATGCCTCTGGCAAAAAGATCCACCTTATTAGAAATTCTAATTCCTCTTGGCTTTAACTCTCCATTTAGTTTTTTAACAAGCACGTCATTTTTAACGATGTGTATTTTGTTTTTAAAATATCCATCAACCGTTTCGTTAAAAGTTGCCAATTCTAAAACCACAGCTACGTCTTCTTGAGTTTGAGCTGCTATAAAATTGGTGTTCAATAACAATATCATTGAACATATTAATAGTATTTTAGGAAGAGTTTTATTCATCTTGTTTATTTGACGGCTTTAAGTCTCTCGACTATTTTTTATATTTAAATCTAAAATTCAATTTGATATTTTGACCTGCCCTCAACTTGATTGGGGCTAAACCAACAGTGGTTGAATACAAAATTCAAAATTGTGGTTAAGTGCCAAATTCATAATTCATATGGTCCGACAATTCGGTTCATCACTCATATATTATTATAAGGACGGCAAGTATCATCTTCGATCCACTAGTCTCCCCGCTGTCCGTTGCAATGTATGGAATGAATTGGAACGGGTTTCAGCCCGCTTTGGAGACGCGATGAATCGCGTCTCTACGGATGCTTCGTCGCAGATTGTTCCCCAATCATCGGTTCCAATTCATTCCATACATTTCCACTCGCATCGGGCGTAGTTTCGCATATCTAGCTACTCCGTCGGCAAGTTCATCCTCCGCTCTTCCCTTTCTTCTTGTTGGGCAAATGTATTTTGGGCAACCGCAAGGGTTGCCCTACCATTTGACTACAAAATTACAGTTTCGTTGCATAACTATCACAATTATTTTTTTAATTAATTGTTAACTAAATATCATGTAACGATGTCACCTAGAAATAAAATTGTGCATCCTGTGTAAATAGTTTAAATTTAATCTTTAGTATCATTAAAATAATGAAGCCGTCATTTGGACAGCGATATTTTTTGATCTTCTGCGGCAAAAATACTCGCCTTAGCCCTGCTAGGTCTCCGTTTTTTTTCTTGAATATCAAAAAATCTCATTGTCTAAATGTCTGCTTCATTATTTCAATGATACTTACACCTACTTCAAAAACATATGTTATTCAAGTATATACTAAAGAGCCTTTTAATCATACTTTGCTCAGTTGCAATATTTGTATTGTTTTTCGCCAATTCGAAAATATTTATCCAAAAAGAGAATGTGCAAAATTTTGAAACTGAAGAGGAGGGCAAAAAAATTCCAAGTGATTATTTTTTCAAACAGCGAGCTTTTCCTTTCGAGCAGATAAATCACGAAGCTTATTTGCAATCAATTCGTCAGCGCAAAAAATTTATTCGAAAGAAAGAACAGCAATACAAAGGTCCAAGTGAAAGCTGGAAATTTGCGGGACCAACGAATATTGGTGGGAGAATTACAGACATTGAAATACATCCTTCCGATGCTAAGACTATTTATGCCTGTACTGCCTCTGGAGGAATTTTTAAGTCTACAGATTTTGGACTCAACTGGCAAGCAATTTTTGACGATAAGGAAACCCTTGCCATTGGAGATATTGCCATCGCGCAAAGTAATAAAAACACTTTATATGTCGGCACGGGAGAATCCAATGCTGGAGGCGGTTCATTGACTTATGATGGTGTTGGTGTTTACAAATCAATAAATGCAGGTGAAGATTGGACTTATATTGGTCTTCCAAATTCTAGAAGTATTGGCAAAGTTGCCATTGATCCGAATGATGAAAATAAGGTTTTTGTTGCCGCAATGGGAAATCTGTTTGGCAACAACGCTGACAGAGGAATATACAGAACATTAGATGGTGGAGATAATTGGGAACAGGTTCTCTACGTATCAGATTCAACAGGTGGAATTGATTTAAGCATTAACCCAAACAATCCAGCTATTATTTATGCTAGTCTTTGGGAAAGAGTTAGAAGGGCAGACTATAGAAAATATGGTGGTTCGAGCTGCGGCATTTATCGCTCATTAGATGGTGGAGATAGCTGGGAAAAACTCACCAACGGATTGCCGCAAGATGATATTGGAAGAATCGGTGTAGCTGTTGCTCCTTCTGATCCAAGTATTGTTTATGCAGTTGCGGCGGATGAATCTGGAGATTTCAAGGGTTTTTATGTCAGTGAAGACAATGGAGATAATTGGACCAATACCAATGCGCCAGAATTGTACAATACTTATTTTTATGCATCTTACGGATGGTGGTTCGGAAAATTGACGGTACACCCTAAAAATAAAGATCAAATATTTGCAATGGGTTTAGATTTATATCAAACTGATAATGGTGGAAAAAATTGGTCAAGTAATCCTGTTACTAATGTTCATTTGGATCAACACGCTATGTATATTCACGAAGAAAATCCTGATACGATGGTATTGGGAAATGATGGCGGTTTGTATGTCTCAACCGATGCTGGGCAAACTTGGCAACATAGAAACAATCTACCAATTACTCAATTTTATAAATGTGAAATTGACTATAATAATCCTGAAAAAATTTATGGTGGTGCGCAAGACAATGGAACAATAGGAACGAGAACAGGTGATGATGATGATTGGCAAACCTTTTATTATGGAGATGGGTTTGTTGTAAAAGTTGATCCTATTAACGCTAATTTTATGTATGCAGAATACCAATATGGTAATTTTGCAAAATCGGGCAACGGAGGCTCTTACTTTGATTTAGTATCTTTACCTGCTGGTAGATACAATTGGAATACGCCTTATTTATTAGCTCCCGATGAACCTACAACGATCTATTTAGGATCTGAAAAAGTTTTAAAATCGAGTGATAGAGGTAGTACGTGGTCAAGCATTAGTCCCGATTTGTCCAACGGCGACCCTCAAACCAATTTAACTTATGGAACGATTACCACCATTGATGTTTCGCCAGTTAATTCCGATATAATTTATGCTGGTACGGATGATGGAAATGTTTGGAGAACCAACAATAGTGGGACAGATTGGACTTTACTATCTTCGGATTTGCCTAAAAGATGGGTGACTGCCGTTGTAGCTGATCCATTTGATGAGTTAAAAGCTTATGTTACTTTTTCTGGTTATCGTTTTAATGAATATTTGCCACATGTTTTTAAAACAATAGATGGCGGTGAAAACTGGACGGATATTTCTGCAAACCTTCCCGAAACACCAGTCAACGACCTTATTGTTGATCCTGAATCTTCTAATTCGTTGTATCTAGCGACTGATGTGGGTGTTTTTATAAGTTTAAATGATGGAGAAAGTTGGAATATTCTAAATGCAGGAATGCCCAATTTAGTCATTGCAGATTTAAGTTATCATTCCCCTACAAAAAAATTATTGGCAGCTACTTATGGTCGATCTATGTATGATATTGACCTTTCTTATTTGCAAGAGGTAGTTGATACCATGATGAATGACACTACAATTGTAGACTCTATGATTGTCGATGTAGATACTTTTATAGTTGATGTGGATACGATGATGAATGACAGTATCACTGCATTTTCAACTATTGATTTTCCATTGTCTAAACTTAGCGTTTTTCCGAATCCTATAACCGTTAATAGCAAAATTCTTGTTGAGTTGCAAGAATCTAAATTTGCTAATATTAGCATTTATAACACTAATGGCAAATTGATCAAAGTTGTACATGAGGGCTTGCTTGGTATTGGTGAAAACTATTTTGAAATTCCTGATTTACATTTGCCCGATCATTTGTATTTTGTGGTTTTGGAGATGCCTTCGAGTAGATTGGTGCAGCTTTGTTTTTTTTGAGCAAACTTGATTAGTTCTTTCGTTAAACTTGGTTTTGTTGGGGAGAACCTCGGGCAACGGTTTTGCCTTCGAGTAGTTTGGGGCTATTTTGGTGATTTTTGTGTAAATTTTTTATATTGTTTCTGTTAACAAGATTTAGTTGGGGAGAACCTCAGGCAACGGTGGGGACTTTCAGTTGTTCGGGGCTATTTTGGTAATTTTTGTGCAAACTTTTTATATTGCTACTATTAGCAAGATTTGGTTGGGTAGAACCTCAGGCAACGGTGGGGACTTTCAGTTGTTCGGGGCTATTTTGGTAATTTTTGTGCAAACTTTTTATATTGCTACTATTAGCAAGATTTGGTTGGGTAGAACCTCAGGCAACGGTGGGGACTTTCAGTTGTTCGGGGCTATTTTGGTAATTTTTGTGCAAACTTTTTATATTGCTACTATTAGCAAGATTTGGTTGGGTAGAACCTCAGGCAACGGTGGGGACTTTCAGTTGTTCGGGGCTATTTTGGTGATTTTTGTGTAAATTTTTTATATTGTTTCTGTTAACAAGATTTAGTTGGGGAGAACCTCAGGCAACGGTGGGGACTTTCAGTTGTTCGGGGCTATTTTGGTGATTTTTGTGTAAATTTTTTATATTGTTTCTGTTAACAAGATTTAGTTGGGGAGAACCTCAGGCAACGGTGGGGACTTTCAGTTGTTCGGGGCTATTTTGGTAATTTTTGTGCAAACTTTTTATATTGCTACTATTAGCAAGATTTGGTTGGGTAGAACCTCAGGCAACGGTGGGGACTTTCAGTTGTTCGGGGCTATTTTGGTGATTTTTGTGTAAATTTTTTATATTGTTTCTGTTAACAAGATTTAGTTGGGGAGAACCTCAGGCAACGGGTGGGGTCTATTTGTTTCTGGCAATTATGCGTGGGTTCTTTATAAGAATATTAGGCAGCGGCAAGGTTTGGTTAATTATTTCACGGATTATTATGATAAAAAAATTAAATATAAACGCACTTCCAATATCCTTTTATACTAGGAAAGATGTTGTGCTGATTGGTAAGGAATTGTTGGGAAAATATCTTTATACTTTGGTGGATGGGGAGATATGTGGTGGAATGATTGTTGAGACGGAGGCTTATTGTGGAGCTACTGACAAAGCTTGTCATGCCCATCTTAATAAACACACCAAAAGAACGGAGATAATGTATGCAAAAGGTGGTGTGGCTTATGTTTATTTGTGCTATGGCATTCATTCGATGTTTAATATTGTTACGAATGAAAAAGATTGGGCGGATGCTATTTTGATTCGTGCAATTAGTGCTAAAACTGGTGTGGAAACGATGTTGGAGCGCAGAAAAATGGATGTTTTAAAATACAATGTTACGGCTGGTCCTGGTTGTTTGACAAAAGCTTTGGCGATTGACAGAACTATGAATTCGTGTAAATTGAATGGTCCTCAAATTTGGGTTTGCAATCAATCTGTTTCGACTGGCGAGCCTAGTATTGTTTTGAAAGATGCTGATATTGTTTGTAGTCCGAGGGTTGGTATTGATTACGCTGGTGACGATGCGCTTTTGCCTTGGAGGTTTCGGATTGTGGGGAATGTTTGGGTTAGTAGGGCGAAATAAGATTCCTAAATTGGATTTATTTGTATTTGTCCTCCTATTGCTTTTAATACTCTAACTATTGTTGTAAACTGCGGCTTTGATCCATTTGATAATGCTTTGTATAAACTTGATCTACTCAACCCTGTTTCTTCAGCGATTTTTGTCATCCCTATAGCTTTAGCAACGTGTCCAATTGCAATTATCACATCAGATTCTTCTCCTTCTTCTTCTAAGACTGTATTAAGTACACTGTAAAATAAATAACTATACTTTTTGAACATGTCTTTTTGTACTATACTGCATCTCGTACTCAACTTGGTAGCCCTGCTATCAGTTTCCGTGCGTTCTTTGTATAGTTCAAAAATACAAAGCTCAAAAAGCACATTTATTTAATTTACAGTGTATTAAGGGACAGAGAATAAATAACTATCTGTTTTAACCTTTGATATTTTTCAAAATACTTCCGCACCGGCGGACCGGTTAGAAAGCCTCGTCAGAGCCCTGCTACCGAAGCGTCGGACCGACCTCCGTTTTCTGTCCCGGCGGGGAACCGCTAGTATTTTAAAAAAATCTCTTTGCTGAAAATCAGACATTTATTAATTCAACATCCCTAAGGTATTCTGCAATCATTTCTTTACTTTCCAAATAATCCGCTATATCAAATTTTGATGTTTTCATTTTTTATTTGTTTAAGCACTCGGCTTTATGCGATTTGATTTCATTCTTTGCTCTTTGAAGTATGTAACAATTTCTTCTTTAGTCATTTTCGATAATTTAGCATCTAATATCTCCTTGGTTTCACGTGCCATTTTTACAGCATCAAATTTTTTATTAGTTTTTGTTTTCATAATCCATTAAATCTCTTGGTGAACGTATCTCTAATTGTTTATATCCATTTTTAATATTAATAGAATTATATCCTCTAATCCGATGAACATTTACGATATGCTTAAAGTTCCAACTTACAAGTAAATCGGCTTGATTGATTGTCGCAAGCGCAATGTGTAGACAATCAGAATAACTTGTTTGCCCAACTACGCTTTCTGAAATGTATTCTAAAGCAAGTTCAACCACACTTTCAGTTTCTTTTACGAATTCGGTAGTGTCATTGTTAATCTCAAGAACCAATCTACGTACTTTTATTGGTGCTAATTCCAACTCATTTTCAAGAATTGTAGAAAATAATATTATGAATTCACCTTCATTAATTCTTTCAAATAAGGGTTTCGTAAACTCCTCAAATTCGCCGTCGAAATAACCTCCAAAAACTGAAGTGTCTAAATACAATCGCTGTTTTTTCATTCTATAAATTTACAAAGTTTACCGAAATATTAAAATATGCAAAATACATACCTTTTGGGGCATAACCTTATTTGACTAGCAAACATTGTGATTTTCTACAAACATTCTATAAACATTCCCCTCAAAATCAGTAAGAATAGTCAAAATTTCACCAACAAAGATTCAATCAATATTCTAGCAAAACCAGCACTCAAAAGGTGATATAAAAATGTTAAATGTGTTGTGAAATTGCATATAATTTGAAAAGAATTTCGTTTCTGGCTCGGAGCTTTTCAATTTTGATATAGAAGAAGTTCCTAAATTGGTGGAGCCATTCTTTCAAAGAATTGGTGTTGCTTCCTTAGTCGGTTCTTCTGATACTGGTAAACAAAACAGCAGTTTTTTTTTATAAATTATAGGGATCAATAACTGTTAAACCCTCTAATCCATTGAAATCTGATGTGTTGCGAGTGAATATTGCTAGGTTGTGAACAAGAGCAGTAGCAGCAATCATTGCATCTGGTAATTTAATTCTGTGCTTTCTGCGTAGGAGATAAGTTTTTTCTGCAATACCTTCTGTTAATGAGAAAACAGTACATTTGTTGATAAATTGCTCTACGACAATTAAATCGTTGGGGTTAGGAGGATTAAATGAGAGCAATTCAATCTTGACCACATTGGTATCTATTAAAATTTCCGTTCCCATTCGTTTCTGACTTCTTTGGTATGTTTCATTAGTAAATCTGCTGATTCCGAGGAAAGTGTGCCAGCTAAAGATTGACCTTTTTCTTTTATTTCAGGTTCCTTAACAAATTCAAGTAATTCCAGCTTTTCTAGCTTTTGAAGTATTGATAAGACTTCCTTATTTACTATTTTTAAGGTGATGGTCTGCATATTTCTTTATTAACGTTCATAACAAAAGTAAGCATAAGTTAAAGGAGTTGCAAGTTTTTTGGAATACGGTGGTTGCAATTCTATTTATATTGAGCTGTCCAACTTTTTTCAAGGTTTGTTTTTCATTTTATTTAAAAATTCTAAGCTTGACCTTAAATCAGAAGCTAAACAGCTAAAGAAAGAAGGTGAATCTATTAGGGCTATTGCTGATATTCTGAAAAAGAAATATGGTGCTAATGCTCCTAAGAAAAGTACTATTGGGGATTGGGTTAAGGGGTGATAAATCGACTAAACTTATTCAGCAGTATGGACTTTTGTACAGTGTTCTGTGCATTATTTCTTTTAGAATTACTCATAACCCAAAATTATTATAATATTATATTTCGCTTAACTTTTTTGCAGAAAAGTGTAGTTAAAAAAACTTCAATCTTAGGAAAATAGTAATTGGCTAATTACGATCAACAATCTTATGGAATCTAGATAAATTAAATCTTTTTGCATTTTCTGGGTACAGATCAATCATAAAATACTTTCCTCCTCTTTGATTGATTGTTTTCTTGATTGCATTTAATTGATAATCTGTTTCTAAGAAATTATCTTTCACTAATTTATTTTTCCATTTCTCAATTAATAATTCAAACATAAATTCACAAGTTTCAATTGTATATGGAATTTTTTGTTTCTCTCTGAATTCAAAGAGTAATTTAATTCCTTTACCTATATCAAAAGAATCTAAAACTTCGGAATAAAAAATTGCCATGTCTAATTTCAATTCTTCGTTTGTAATGTCTCTATTAGGACCAATTATTCCCCAAAAAGGAGCTCGTTTAAAATCTTTGGCTAATAATATCAATCCAGATGATCCTTTACAAGCAGCAACAGAAATAAATAAGTTATTTTTACAAGAAATATTAATATTGAGTAACGAATTACAAATTTCTTTCCAACTAACAAAATCTTCTAATAATTCTAAACCATCATTAGATCCATGAACCTCGAAGTGAATTATCGGAAATATATCTTCAACTTTACAGATTGAGTTTACTTTTTCCAACAAATTAAATAATTCATTTTTATTTTTAACAACCTTATAAGATGTGTTTAACATATTGTTCTTAGAATCAGGAGCTAGTATATTGTCAAATAAATCTTTTGAAAAATCAGCAGATTCTTTTTCTAATGATTCAATTACTAATAAATAATTACTGTAAAATCCACTCATATATAATTTAATTTAACGCTAACGTGTTGATAAATACAGTATTTCTGGAGATTAAGTTCGGGATCATCAAAATATCTTCAACAGCATCAAATCGACCTCTGAAAGCTAACAAATATTTGATGCCCAAGCAAGTTCTCTATCAACTTTAATACAAAACTAATCTAAAGGCAGTATAATTAGGGACATACGATATTGTCGGTTGTTTATTTCTCATCAAATCTTGCAATATCAGTTATTTCAGAATATTTTTCTCGATTTACATCTAGATTAGAAATAGGATTTACTTCCTTTTCATTTTTCTTTCCAGGAACACTTGTTATAGTAACTATGTATTGGGGTAAGTCTTCCTTATTATCTGCATTACCGAGTATTTCTGAAATCAACTTCTCGCCAAATTCCAATTCCATTCCGAATAAATATCTAAATGAAAACTGATATGAAAAGGGTATAGAATATTTCTCTAAACTATCTTTCTTCGTATCTAAATGAATAACTAAATTCATAGGTAGAACAGAAGTATAAGTAGATGGGATTCTAGGAAGAATGCCAGATGGAGAACTACTGCTACTATCAATTCCTGTTGGAGCTAGATTGGACATATATTTATAGTTATACAAAAGAAGTCGAGATGATGGTGCATATTTATATATTCTTTTTAGTTGATCTAACTTTATTGCAGTATATTTGTTCTTTCCTTTATATTTTTTCTTAGCTTCAAGAAAAGCAACACCTCTTAATCTTTCACCATCTTTGTATGTAATATCTAAAATAAATGCTATATCTCCAAGCTTATTTTCATTTTTACCATTTTGTTTAAAAGCTGCAATAAAAATATTATTGAAAATTGTCAGATGTTCAACTTGAGAATTACTCATTGATTTAACAGCGACAAGTATTCTTCTAGTAATATAGTCCTCATCCCAATTAGTAGGATAAGCATCATTAATTTCCTCCTGAATCTTTTGTTCTAAAATCTGACAAAACTTAATAAGCTTAATTTTCTTTAACTTAATTAAAACTCCATGCATTTTTTTTTAATTTACGTTTATTACCGACAACGACTAGACTATGCGCATTGCAACTATCCACCTTGTTTGATATAAGATATTTCTCTAGCTAAGTTGTTTAAGCATAACAATCTAAAATAAAGGCACTCCCAAACCAGAAGCACCTTTTAAGTTTTTTCATATCAAATCTTCATCACAAAAGCTATAATATCCTTCACTGGTTACAATAAGATGATCCAACAAAGATATATCAAAAAGTTTACAAGCATCGCAAACCTTTCGTGTAAAGTCCTTGTCTGCTTTTGAAGGTTCTAGATTCTTTCTCGAAGTTTCTCTATTTCATCAATCTCTAAGCCAGTGGCTTTAGATATAAAATCATTATCACTACCAAGTTTAATCAAATTTTCAGCTATTTCTATTCTCTCTTCTTCTCTTTCTATGACAATTACCTTTCTTTTAGAGGTCTCTATCTTTGCTTGCTCCATCTCTTCTGGTGTGACATTTTCTATATTAATTACTTGTGAAACTCTCTTAACCCCTTCGTTTTCTAAATTTATATTTGGATTTTCTGGATTATGAATGCTTTCATAAATTAAATCTAACCAGTCTCTATAATTCTGGGGAGTTTGTTTATCTTTATAATTGGGGTTTAGAAAAACTAATTCATGATTAAAAAGATTCCTCTCTGTTCCTTTTAGGTTTCGAGGATTCAAATCAGATATCAAAACCTCATCTTTATAAATCTTACTTGTTTTTCTATTTATTTTATAGGGAGCTGTCATTACGACTATAGTGTATACGGTCTTGTCTACCGAATAATCTTCTGAACTTCTCTGTTGTTCAGTTATTGCTTGAAGATGGTAATGAAGAAATCTATCAAAATTATGGTCATACTCCACTTTTTGAATCTCTATTACAATTCGTTTCTTTTTATCTTCAGCAAAAATATCATATCGAAAATTAACACTTCCAACTTTGGGTTCAAATGCTTTCTCTGTCTCTATTTTTTCAGGTTCGACTTCTATACCTACTATGTCCTTTACAAATGCTTTAAAAACAATTCTATCTGTAAAAGCTTTTTTGAAGAATACTTCATTGTCTAATCTGGCTATCATTATTTCTGACTTTTTCTATAAATGTAATAAAAAAAAGGTTTTTGTCATATGTTCGAGTACTTATTGTTCTCCATTTTAGCTTTAAATTCTACTGCTTTCATTGTTTAAAACTAGTCTAATTGGCTTATAAATGCTCGTAAATCAGCAAAATAGTCAAACAATGTTCAAACATTCCCCTCAAAATCAGTAAGAATAGTCAAAATTTCACCAACAAAGATTCAAGCAATATTCTAACAAAACCAGCTCTCAAAAGGTGATAAAAAAATGTTAAATGTGTTGTGAAATTGCATATAATTTGAAAAGAATTTCGTTTCTGGCTCGGAGCTTTTCAATTTTGATATAGAAGAAGTTCCTAAATTAGTGGAGCCATTCTTTCAAAGAATTGGTGTTGCTTTGACTCATAAAGAAAGTTGTTTTTATCCACCAACATTGAAACTTAAATTTTTTCCAAATCCTTGCTCAAATATTCTAAACAAAGTCGAAATTTGAATGTCAATTTTTCCATTTTCAAGCCTTGATATATAGCTCTTTTTAGTTCCTGTCAAACTAGCCAAATCTTCTTGAGTAAGTTCAGCATTTTTTCGTTCTTCTTTTATCAATTCGCCAACTACAAATGCATTGGCTTTCATTTCGTATTCATCTCGTTTCAATGTTCCTATTTTTCCGTATTTTATATCCAAAAGTTGACTAAAATTCTTAGCTTTCTTTATCTCCATTTTTATCTTTTTTATTTTCTTGTCTTGTTCTTCATAGAAGTCGATAAAATGATTTTCAAAGAACTCTATTTCTCGAATCATTATACAAAGTTAACAAATTTGTAAACAAATTGCAAGTTTTTCTAGTGACTACTAATTCATTAAATGATAAGAGTACTTCTAAATTTAAAAATTCTAAGCTTGACCTGAAATCAGAAGCTAAATAGCTAAAGAAAGAAGGTAAATCTATCTATTAGGGCTATTGCTGATATTCTGAAAAAGAAATATGGGGCTAATGCTCCTAAGAGAAGTACCATTGGGGATTGGGTTAAGGGTGATAAATCGACTAAACTTATTCAGCAAGTATGGACTTTTTGTATAGTATTGGCTGCATTTTCTTTTTTTTAATAACAATTATACATCATTTAGTTTTTCGACAAAAATTTCAAAAATAATATTTCACTTTATACGTCTAACAGTAGGAAAAAAAGTCCAGTTTGCTACTTTAATTTGAGAATTGTTATAAATAATAACATCTTTATTAGAATCTAGATTCATAGTTTCTAAACTGTCAGTTTGTTCCCAAATTTGCCCATTAGATAATTCAAAAACTCTCCCATATTTAAAACTTTCAAATTCTCCCACAATTGCACTTTCAATTATATCAACATCTCTTACGAACGTAAAGTTATCGGTATATGGAAAGTGAATCATCAATATCCCATCCAATTCATACAAATTTCCTAAACTATAGCTATTGGGATCAATCGAATGAGAGTCAATTCGTTCATAATAATTGGATGTAGTAAAGGAAAATATTCTGGAATTATTAAAATCTATTCGATTTCTAATTCTACCACTAAGAAGTAAATTACCCTCATTTATATATTTTACAGGCTCATTCATATTTCATATTTTTATAAATGTAAATCTAATAAAATTTGAAATGCTTTTTGGCAATCTTTGCATATATTAATAGTATTCTCTGATTAAGCAATTTTATTGAATTATAAGTTTTTAAGTGTTTTTCAAACCGAGAATTACTGATATTTTATTGAAGATATTTATTTTAATATGCTTTCAAAGACAAAATATTTAATTGTGCAATACTTAACAATCTTGAATCCATACTAAATTTTATTTTTCTTGTGTATTTAATTTTGATTAACGACATACAAAGTATTTAAATTCATATATTTATACATTGAAATATATACAATTCAATTTCGTAATTTTGCTTATATTCGTTAGCACTTTAGGTTAATTCCTGTTCTTTGTATAGTCGAATTGTAGCCAATGCTCTGAGTAAATGACGTGCTGTTGATGCGTAAATTTGGGTTCATCAACTAGTCTTAGACTGTGGCTGAATCAACCGTTTGAAAACTACAACTACGAAACAGCCGCCGTGGTAAATAATCGCAAACCAAAGATAAATAAATAAATGCATTCAGCAGTATGGACATTTTGCTTTTTGTTATAGAGATTTTTTCCACTCAACTATATTTTTCCCTAAATCAAAACTTAAAGCTTCTTCAAAGGATTCTTCTTTTAAATCTACTATATTTTTTCTTATGAAAGTTTGTTTGTAAAAATTAGTAGGAACTAAATATTCTTCATCAATAAATTTGGGCTTAATCGCAATATTATAACTATCTGGTGCTTTAACTGATTGATATAGCAAGCCTCCGATTTCTGGAAGTCTATCAAAAATTTGATTTCCAAATGTTGTTGTTAATTTATATTTGTATTCTTCTCCATTAACAATTAGCTCAGTGAATTTTTCTGATAGATACTTATAAAATACCAAGAAACCTTCATTATCTGTTCCTTTTAAGCTATTGTAACTTTCATTCACGAAATTAAGAAATCTTTCTAACTCAAATATATTTAACTCATTTATTGTTTCAGGATTAAGAACAGCTATTAGATTAATTGGCTTGTTAATTATCCATCTACTGATTCCATAAGCAACTAATTCTTCTTCCTTTTTATTCTCAATTATATTAACTTCAGCTAGTGAAGTTGATCGAATTCTCCCTGCATAAAATATTGCTTGTTTTGGGAAATTCAACCTACCTTGTTTGATATGTTGAGGTTCAGTTTTATTATAAGAATGATCATCTATTGACTTAAAATAATCACTTACATTACTTAATTTCCGAGCTCTTACAAAATACAAATTAGGATGCGGATTTAATGTTAACTTGAATGCCACACCTTGAATAACTCTTGTTACAACTTCTTGAAACTTCTCAAAACCTTCATCGAAATTAATATCAATTGATTTCAAGTCTGTAATAAGTTTATTTGCTTCTTCTAAATTCATTTTTATCATCTTTATTTTCCATAACAACCGTATACCCACATTGCAAACTATCCACCAATATTCTGCACTGCAACTATCAGTTTTGTACAAATACAGTGCTTACTGAAAATAAGTTCAGTATCATAAAAAAAGGCACTCCCACAAATTAAAAGCACCTCCTTTTTATCCTAAATCAAATCTTCATCACAAAAGCTATAATATCCTTCACTGGTTACAATAAGATGATCCAACAAAGATATATCAAAGAGCTTACAAGCTTCATTAACCTTCTTTGCAAAGTCCTTGTCTACCTTTGATGGTTCTAAATTTCCAGAAGGATGGTTGTGTGCAAGTATGATTGAAGATGCAATACATTTTAAAGCTGTGGCAACAATTAGTTTAATATCGGCAACTGTTCCTATAATTCCACCAATACTATGATGTTCAATACCAATTACCATATTGGCACGGTTAAGGTACAGTATTTTAAACGATTCTCGTAATTTTTATAAGTAGAATATTGAGTTTTGAGACATTAGGAAACAGAAACATTTCTAATACCTAATTTGACTGATGCCTCTCTCTTAAATGCCTCATCATATGCTTGAGTAAATTTTCCTGTCCCATTATTCTTATACAATAACGTCCAAGTCTGAATTGAAAAGGAAGATAGTGTAGTGACCTATTCGGCGTGCAACTTTGAACTCTCTCGTTTCAAATATTCTTTAATCTCAATAAAACTCATTTCCTTTAAGTCCATTGAAATTTTGTCCTTGATTTTTCGAAAAGTTTTTACCGTGTCAAATTGTTTTTTATCAATATTCTGTTTAGTCTTCATATTTAATATCTAAATAAAATCTTTGTTTCACTTTATATTTTTCCTATCTAATTTATAAAATTTAATTACAGCTATTTCTATGACAATCTTTATTTTTTAAGCATTAAACACAACGTCTACTATAGATGAAGTGCCAAAGACTGAACTAGATTCTTTTCTTCTTTTTCGTATTTGAACTGGTGGCTTTCAGGAAAGCTACTTGCTTCTTGGCTTCCTCTAAGGTAACAGGCGATTGTTTGGATAATATTTTCTTTGCTAATTTTGCTCTTTCTTTAAAGGTGATTTTAGGATCCATATCTACAAATATAATCTATTTTGTTATCATTCTAAAATCAGTATAAATTCTTATATCAAACTACTTGTTTTAAAGGTGCTTAACTGTCTTAATAAATATACACACCTAACCATCCTTATTTTATATCAAAATAAGCCCAACTATATTCTAACAAAACCATCACTCAAAAGATGATATAAAAATTAAAAATGTTAAATGAATTGTGAAATTACTTATAATTTCACTATCTTTGCCGTCTTGAAACCATCTTCATTGATGGTTTGGTCTTATAGCTCAGTTGGTTAGAGCATCTGACTCATAATCAGAGGGTCCCAGGTTCGAGTCCTGGTGGGACCACAAGCTTTCATTTTAACCCGTTGATAATCAATTGATTGTTAACGGGTTATTTTGTTTAGTAGACGGTATGGTGGACGTTTTTTTTTGTACAAATTAAGGTGCAGATTTTATCTAATGTGAGAACACTTCATTCCAAAATTCCATACAAATCCTCCTTCAAATACGGTCTTTATTACTGGTTTACGTATCTTTAAGCTCCAAAACCTTACTTGGGACGCAGGGTTATTAATTCCCTAGTCTCTTACAAAACTATTGAAAAAAATGAAATATTTATTCTTCCTATGTGTTTCTATTATCCCATTCTTTAATCTAATTTCAGCACACAACTTAAATGAAAACTCTGCTCAAATGGGTGCTGAGCAGCAAGGCATTACAGCTTCAAACGCTGCTATGAGTACGGTCGTTATTGACCCAAATCAATCAGTGGCTCGAAACTGGATGGAATTATTACTCGAATCTATCAGAAATGATTTTGCGCGTCCTACTGTTCACGCGCGCAACTTGTTTCATAGCTCAGTCATTATGTATGATGTTTGGGCGGCTTATCAAAGCGATGCTGATCGATATTTTTTAGGAAAATCGGTTGATGGATATGTAAGTAATTTTTTAGGTGTCTCGGGTTTGGGAACCATACAATCAAAAAGAGAGGAAGCTATTAGTTTTGCTATGTATAGGTTACTAAAACATCGTTTTGCAAATTCGCCAGCCGCCGCAACTATGTTTCCTCAATACGATCAATATATGTCAGATTTGGGCTATGACATCAATGATGTTTCGATGAATTATCAGTTTGGTACTCCTGCTGCTTTAGGAAACTATATTGCAGACCATATGATTACTTTTGGTTTGCAAGATGGCAGTAATGAGCAAAATGATTATGTAAATACTTTTTATCAACCTGCAAACAATTCTTTGGTTATGGAATATTCGGGTAATCCAAATTTGACAGATTTTAACAGATGGCAGCCTTTGACCTTCGATTTTTTTGTAGATCAATCTGGAAATATTATACCTACTGATACACCTGAATTTCTTAGCCCTGAATGGGGAGCAGTTTCTCCGTTCTCTTTTTCAGAAAATGACTTAACCACCTATGAACGCAATGGCGATGATTACATGGTTTATTGTGATCCAGGTCCACCTCCTTATATTGATATAAATACAGGTGGTGGCACATCTGATGCTTATAAATGGGGTTTCTCATTGGTTTCTTCTTGGTCTTCGCATTTAGATGTTAACGACAATGCTGTTTTAGATATTTCTCCTGCGAGTATAGGAAACATTCAATCGTATCCTGATACGCAAGCCGAGATGGAAGCTTTTTATGATTTTGAAAATGGTGGAGATGCCAGTATTGGACACGCTATAAACCCTGTAACTGGTTTACCTTATGTACCTCAAACAGTAAAACGTGCTGATTACGCTAGGGTTTTGGCTGAGTTTTGGGCAGATGGTCCTGATTCTGAAACACCGCCTGGTCATTGGTTTACTATTTTGAATTATGTAAATGACCATCCAGATTTTGAGAAGAAGTATGAAGGCATTGGTCCAATTTTAGATGATTTGGAATGGGATGTAAAGGCTTACTTTACACTTGGTGGTGCTATGCACGATGCGGCTATCGCTGCTTGGGGAGCAAAAGGTTGGTATGATTATATCCGCCCTATTTCCGCAATTAGAGGAATGGCAGAGCTTGGACAAAGTTCTGATTTCAATCTGCCTTCGTATCACGTGGGTGGCTTACCGCTTGTTCCTGGTCGTATTGAATTGGTAGCTGCTGGCGACCCTTTAGCTGGAACCGTAAATCAACATGTTGATAAAATAAAACTGCTTGCTTGGAAAGGTCCCGACTATTTAGGTGGAAGCTCTTTGGAAGCGGGAGTTGATTGGATTTTAGCGGAAGACTGGTGGCCGTACCAACGTCCTACTTTTGTTACACCAAACTTTGCTGGTTATGTTTCTGGACATTCTACTTATTCAAGAACTGCGGCTGAGGTAATGACTGGATTGACAGGAAGCCCTTATTTTCCTGGTGGAATGGGCGAATTTGAGGCTCCACAAGACAACTTTTTGGTTTTTGAACAAGGACCAAGTCAAGACCTTACTTTGCAATGGGCTACTTATAGGGATGCTTCTGATCAATGTAGTTTATCTAGAATTTGGGGTGGCATTCATCCGCCAGCTGACGATATGCCTGGTAGATTTATGGGTATGAAAATTGGTGTAGATGCTTATAATTTTGCCAAGTCTTATATCAGTCCAAATTCTTGCTCTGTGGACATTCCTCTCATTGTTGGTTGGAACATGATTTCCAGTCCTTGCCGTCCTGAAAGTGGTGCTATGGAAGATGTGTTTGATCCAATAGTCAATAATATTATTCAGGTAAAAGATTTAACGGGTGGAACTTATATCCCTGCATTTAATGGTTTTAATACAATGAATGAATGGGATGTTAGAAGTGGCTATTTGGTAAAAACTTCAGAGGCGGACACGCTTACCATCACGGGTGGACATCCTGTAAATTTAATTATTGACAATGTAAAATTAAATCAGGGTTGGAACTTGATTGCTTATTGGTTGCAACAAGATACTGATCCGCAAATTGTTTTTGATCCTATCGTAAACGATGTCATTCAGGTTAAAAACTTATCGGGTTCTTATGTTCCTTCATTCAATAATTTCAATAATATGGGCGATATGTCTGAAACGAAAGGCTATTTGGTTAAAATGAATGCAGGGAGTATTTTGAGGTATGAATGATGTTTTTTTAACTATTAATTAGGACGGCGAGTATCATTTCCAGTTTAGTTGCGGTCCGACGACTCGGCTCCCCGCTGTCCGCTGCAATGCATTTATGCGTGCCTGTAAAGTGGGGCAACCGCAAGAGTTGCCTGTACGCACTCATAAATACATTTCCACTCGCATCGGGCGTAGTTTCGCTAATCTAGCTACTCCGTCGCCAAGTTCATCCTCCGCGCTTCCCTTGCTGCACAATGCTTGAATGCTTGAATGCTTGAATGCTTGAATCAGTGTTGTTAAGGTAAGTAAATTTTCCAATTAATATAAAAATCCAAACAACCATAGAGGAATCTTATTTTCGTATCCTATTTCAATGTCATCAGAAGCGATAAATGCATTTTTAACTCCAGTTATTTGCTTGGCACTTTTTCCTTTGCCTCCAACTTCAAACAAGTATTTTTCGGCAACTAAAAAATCACCGCGATCTGGATAGGTAAGTTTATATTTTACTGAAAGTTGATTAAGAAAAAATGTTTCTCTTAAACTGCTTATATTAGGTTTTTCTCCCATTATCGCACTCATATAATTTGTATTTTCTAAGAATAATTTTTCTGGTTTTTGCAACAAACTAATTCCATGACTGTTTTTGTATAAGCTCGTAAAGACATTTGCGTCGTTTAAATGATTTAGATATTCTAATAATGTTTTTCTCGTAATTTGAATTTTATTTGCCAAAGAAGAAATATTGGGTTTAAACGGAACTGACTGACTAATCACATAGATTAATTGTCTTATTTTAGATATAATTGCAACATCTGTACTACGCAATAAAGGCAACTCTATCTCTACTATCATATCAATAATTTGACCCAATCTTTTATAATACCATTCCTTGTTTCCTTGATAAAATGGAAAATATCCAACCTCTAAATATTTTTCAAATTCTTTTAATGGTTTGATTTTTTGTTTAATTTGCAAAGCAATTTCTGTGTGATTTTCCAGGATTTCCTCTAATGAAATTGCTGAAAAATCAGCACCAAGATTAAAGTTCAAATATTCTCTATAAGACATCCCTTGCATTTCATATATCAATGCTCTACGACTTAAATCACTTCGAGAATTTAGCATTTCTAATAAGGCAGAACTTGTAAATACGACTTTAAGCGTTGGGTGCATGTCATAAATATTTTTAAATTCTACAGACCAATTTTTATATTTATGCACTTCATCTATAAATAAATGCTCTCCGCCTTTAGCAACAAATTCATCTACAAAATCTATTAAGTTGTTTTCTGTAAAATATAAATCGGCTCATGAAAGGATTTAGTGGAAACGTTGTTGGTCTTTGGCTGTTGTATTGGTGGCTTTTGGCTTTTGGCTTTTGGCTTTTGGCTATAGTTATGCCCAATATTACTTGACAAAGATTGAGTTTATATAAACTCATTTTAATCAGTAAATTTGGATATGAAAAATCAAAAGACTTTCAATACACAAAGTAACGTAAAACCTCGTAAAGAGAAGC
>Ga0209187_1000316_pt1 | contig 95641 bp, 73 predicted proteins | sample BantaG_FD_187430 | JGI IMG/M metagenome (GOLD analysis project Ga0209187, IMG submission 187430) | Marine algal microbial communities from Bantry Bay, Ireland - BantryBay_4 metaG (SPAdes) (version 2) | ecosystem: Host-associated > Algae > Red algae > Unclassified | place: Bantry Bay, Ireland...
AAGCCAATAATGTAAATCCTTACCAATGGCTTAAACATACACTCCAAAACATAGGGCAAGCAAGCATACAAGACTTAGAAAAATTCCTACCTAATAAATTCAATACGTAGTTGCTCACACGGATACGAAACACAAGGGATGAGTATATAGCATCGACGCTATAAGCGTCGACGAACGGAGGGTATATGACATCGACGAACGGGATAACTTTTCTATCAATGCACTTAGACAAAGAACTCAAAGATGTAGGACCGAAATACGTTGAAGCAGTTCCTTATTTGCACTTAGGAATTGCCTACCATAAGGCAGGTCAATTTAAAGAAGCTGATGAAATTTTTAATTCTGGACTAATAAGTAACAACAACATCTCAGAATTACATTATTACAAAGCTTTAAACTTAATATCGATGGATAATAAAAAAGAAGCAAAGATATCATTACGATCAGCTCAAGAATGGTTCTCAAAGGGTGCATCAATATCTCGTCCTTATGTGGAAGAATTTTATGCAATCTATCAAGAAGATCTGACAAGGTTAATGAAAAACATTTAACACAATTACTTAAATAGTTAGAAACAATTATTCTAATAAAGTGAGCACATCTTTCGTTTTAAAGTAAAAAAATCACCAACATGGACAACAGAAGAACATTTATAAAAAAATCTGCAGCACTCACCATAGGAGCAAGTGCAATAGCTAGTGTTATAAATCCGGTAAACTCTAAAGCATCTATTAATCCACAAGCAAATGGAATCAATATCGTAGGACCAAAAGAAGGGTATACTCCAGAAATAGGAACGTTAGTATCGATGATGAATTGGATGAGAAACACCATGCTTAGACCTGTGTATGGAATGTCACAGAAAGATCTTGATTATCTACATGATGACAATTCTAACTCTATAGGTGCTATGCTAATGCACATAGTAGCTACAGAAAGATTCTATCAGAATAACACTTTTGAAGATGGAGTACATTTTGAAAAAGGTAAGAAAGAAGACAAGATGTATGATGTGGCATCTGACTTAGGAGATGCTGGAAGAGCAACTTTTAAAGGAAAAGAACTCGATTACTACTTAGATAAACTAGAAGCTTGTAGAGAACTCAGCTTAAAAGAATTAGCTAAGTACGAAGATAGTTGGTTAGAAATTGTCGATACGCAATTCTGGGGAAGCCCGACTAATAATTATTGTAAGTGGTTTCATGTCGCCGAACATGAATCAAATCACAATGGACAAATAAAGTATCTGAAAAGTAGATTACATACTACTTAAGAATTATTCAAAAACTTCAGGATAATGCAATCTCAGTTTTTGTCCGAACTCTAAAGACCCTGCTGCTGTGTAATGATTAGAGTCAAAGTACAACAACTTTGCTGTATTTGATGACACTAATTCTGTTTGCTTATTAAATCCCATGACATCAAGATAAACAATGTTATTGTAGGCAAAATATTCGTTACTGTAGTATTCGATCAAATTTGAATTTTGTTGAAATTTGTATTCTAATAAAAAGTCTTGTGCAGTTTTATTAATTGTTGCAGGATCATATTTCTTAGCGGAACCTATAATGACATCCGCAAATCGTGTGAACACCATTTTAGGTCCAACTACATATATTTGTGCATCTGTTATCTCTCGTAATTGTTTTATAAAACCGCCTAGTTGCTGCCAATTTTCACCCTTATAATCATCATGTAAAAAAATGGCGTGAGCATCCTTTAGTTTTTTTGAGTTAAGATTCCTTTCAGTCGCTTCTTGGCACTTAATATAATTTATCTGCTTCACAGAAGAAGCGCCAAAATTATAACATGTATGTGGTGTCGATAGATAAGTGATATTATGTTTGTAGCCATTATTCCTGAGTGCATATATAAGATCTATCGCATGCGAGTTTCCTATGAGGACTATTTCTTTCTGAGTTTCTCCTTTTAATAGTTGTTTATCTTTTTGGACAACCTGTCTATAGTTTTTTAAACTTTCATTCATCTCTGCACGTGAGATGTAATATGGATTATCTTGTAAATTACCGAAGCCCTCTTGATACACAACAATACCTGCCAGCAATCCTATCGACAGAAAGCCTGTCAATATTGAAATGATTAATTTATTAGAAATCGTCTTAATCTTCTTGAAAGGGACTTCAACAATTCTCCATAACAATATTCCCATAATTAAACTGCCAATAAACAAAAACACTTTATCTAATAAGGGAAGATCACGAAGGACAATTAACTTATAATAGACGATCAATGGCCAATGGACCAAATAAATACTATAAGAAGCTCGACCTATTAATTCCGATAGTTTGTTTTCTAAAATTATCTTACTAAGAAGATTACTGCCTGCACATATAATAAGCAAAGCACCCAGACATGGTGCTAAAGAATAGATGCCAGGCATGGGAATATACTTATCAAGAAATACCGCGGATGCAGCTATCATGACCATACCAATTAATGTAAGAAGTGCTGTGAGGCCTTTGTGCTGTTTCTCGATTAATGGCCGTAACCATATGGCTGTAGCTCCTATTCCAAATTCAAATATTCTGAAAGGGATCAGGTAAAAACATGCCTGATCATTTACAGATAAATAATATTCGGAGAAAATTAATGAAAGGACTGAAATAAGTAATATAAAAACGAAAGTCTTCTTATTAAACAACTTAACAGCGATGAATAATAAAAGTGGCCAAACTAAATAAAACTGTTCTTCCAAACCCAATGACCATGTGTGCAACAATGGTTTTAGTTCAGATCCTACATTAAAATATCCATTCTCAAAAAAGAATAAAAAGTTAGATCCAGAAAATAAAGCGTAGATAGCAGATGTAGCCCCTTTCTGAAAAAAGTATGGTGTCAAAATAAAGTAGCCAGCTATCAGCGTAAGTAATAAAGTGACGCCTAAAGCTGGGAATAGTCTTTTTATTCTTTTCTTATAAAATGTCGCAAATGAAAAACTCCCTTCTTGAAGATCCGAATAAATATTCCTTGATATTAAAAATCCAGAAATAACTAAGAATACATCAACTCCAAGAAAGCCCCCTGGAAGAAGGTTATTATCTATATGATACACAAGAACCAATAATACCGCAATAGCCCTTAGTCCATTGATTTCCATATGAAATCCATTCTTAATAGCTTTTTGCATAAGTTTCTATATTGTGGTAAATATATGAAGCATAGACTCTAAAGTATGAGATTATTACTACTTACAGTTATACTAATGACTTTATTGTCATCTTGCTCTATCACGCAATCTCAAATATTAAATGAAGATAATCAAAGACCTTTATTGGATTACATGTTCTCCGATAATGTCGTTCTTCAAAAAAATCGACCAATCAGTTTCTGGGGATGGGCAAGTCCAAAAGAAAATATTTCCGTCGTTTTTGATAATATTAACTATACATCTAAAAGCAGTAAGTCAGGAAAATGGATCGTTAAATTACCACAACCTCAACACAATGGCCCATTTAATCTTATGGTTATTGCTCTCAATGATTCTCTACAAATCAGCAACATTACGATCGGAGACGTATGGGTATGTGCAGGACAATCTAACATGAGCTGGCCACTTTCTAAAACCCAAAATTACGATAGTATAAAACTGAATTGTTGTTCAAATTTTAAATATCGAAAAATAAAAAAATCTATCTCTGAACAAGCAGAAATCACCTTAGATAATCTAAATAGTAAAGACTGGCTACTACCTACAGAAAATAACTGCGGCTCTATATCGGGAGTTGCATATCATTTTGCTGAACATATGCAGAACAACAATAATGATCACTTATCGGTCTTAGATATCTCATATTCTGATAGCAGGATAGAGGGATGGATTAAGAGTACGAAAGGCCTCAACAATCCAACAAATAAAAACTATAATAACCCTGGTGTTATATATAATAAAATGATTGCTCCAATTCAAAACTTTCCTATAAGAGGTATTGTCTGGTATCAAGGTGAATCAAATAATTTAGATTCTTTGGATTCTTATAGCTATAGGAATAAACTCAGGCAATTAATTATAGATTATAAAAGCCTATGGGGAGAAGATCTAAAAGTTGTCATCATCGAATTGCCTAACTATGAGTCAATACCAATAGATGGTAATAACAACTGGGCAATTCTTAGAGAATCACAAAAATCTATCAAGGATATTAATGGCGTCACTACAGTTTCAACAATTGATATAGGAGAACCTAACAACTTACATCCACCAAATAAACGCTCAATAGGAAAACGGGCAGCTGAAGCGGCTATAAGCCTGATACAGAATTCTGACAATCTAAGTTCGGGACCGACATATAGTCATCATACAATTAGAAAAAATACAATTTCAATTAACTTCAATAATTTGGGTGGTGGCTTAATGTTGCTTAAGGGTAGTAATGTACAGTTCATTGCGTTAGGCAAAGACGGATCTAAAAAAACAATCGTAGGGAGAAAAGTAAAAGATCAGATACTAATAGATTTAGATAACATTGAAACTCTTAAAGAACTGCAGTATGCTTGGGAAAACAATCCAAAATCTCTAACAATATATAACAAAGTGGGTTACCCTGCATCTTCGTTTAGAATTAGTTTAATGTAGTACTTCATTAAAAGCAAGATGCATTAGTAGCAAATGTATCTTCATATGCTCCACTACCATCATGTTGACTAGGCCACCTAATGAAATCCAAATCAAGACCCGCATCCATATATGGTACTACCATTCTACATTTTAAAGCACAGATATAGTATTCGACTTGTATCAGAGATTGGCTCTGTGTTCTAAATTGTATAATAGACTTGAATCCACCTTCAGCTAATTCCCCGTTAATCATTCCATCCCAACCCAAGTCAGAATTGTTTGGCTCAAAGTCTTTTCTTTCAAAAACGATGTTTTCATCCTGATCTAAAACCTGAAATAAACTGATCTCTTCTATTTGGTCATTCGTCTGAGGAAAGTGACTTTGATTAGAATCTAAAAACTCAGAAGCACCATGAACTTCAGGTGAAAATACTGTAGGAGAGTATATCTCGAACTCAGATAGATCCAATATTCCTTCTATCGCTAAAACAGTATCTTGCATATTAATAGAGCAATCGGAGGGAAAATTAAAATTATTCTTCTCGACAACTTGTGGGTTATCTTCGCCACAAGAATAGCAAATAATACAAGCTATAAATAGCGTCAAATATTTCATACTAATTAGTTTAGTTGTAAAATTAATGTCATAACCAAGCTACAAGTTAGGAAATGAAATCATAACAAATACGAACTAAGCATTGAGTTATATAAAACTAAAATTAACATCATTAATGAGAAAAATCTATCTATTCATATTATGTCTTATGGCAATCTGTAGCTGCTCGTCCGAGAAGAGTAATGACGGATTTGAATATAACTACCCACAAGACTGCTGTGCTATTACGAATTCTAGCGGCCAGAATGTAACACCACAAGACTCTTTGTTCATAGCTACATCTTTTGTTCCTAATTCTTCAGAAAGTGGATCTAATCGTATATTTTTTGCTCAGACTGCAAACAGCATTCCCTCCATTGATAAGTTTACGATCAAATCTCAAGAAGGAAATGTAGTTTTCGAAACTTCTAATTTCAAGCCAAATGACCCTACTCATGGTTGGGACGGAACCATCAATGGAGAATATGTTGAGGGCCCCTATATGATGACTTACAATTTTCAAAATGCCAATGGAGAAAATGCAGTAATTGAAGCTGTAGTTTGTTTACTAACATGCAGTGATCAAGGTGATATAATTTTTAAATATAGAGCACAAGGTATGGATTTCGATGATTGTCGATGGGTCAGTCAGCATGATGGTCAGGGTGGTTTTGATGGGACACTTAGGGGTCTTGAATGTTTCTAAATATGATAAACTTTAGAAGCTTTGACAACGCTTCATCAAGGTTTGCACTATCTCAAAAAGAATAAGCACAACTTTTGTTATCCAGATATGTTGAATCAATATCGAATAAAAGTAACTTGCAAACTATGTTTATTAGTTCATCTCCACTTAAGCAAATTAAAACGCCGATTGCAGAGCATCTTCTGCGATTTGAGAAGCATTTTAAGGGTTCTATGAAGTCGCATGTGCCGCTTCTGGATAAGATAACTTACTACATAGTGAAGAGCAAAGGCAAGCAAGTCAGACCTATGTTTGTTTTCTTAAGCGCCAAAATCTGGGGTGACATTAATGACTCCACTTATAATGCAGCATCACTGATAGAACTATTGCATACGGCGACACTCGTACATGATGATGTGGTCGATGATTCTAACGAACGTCGAGGTTTTCTTTCTATTAATGCCGTATGGAAAAATAAGATTGCAGTACTTGTAGGTGATTATTTATTGTCACGTGGATTACTTTTAGCACTGGATAATGACGAATTTGATATACTCAAAATCGTATCTAATGCCGTCAAGGAAATGAGTGAAGGTGAGTTACTACAGATAGAAAAAGCGAGAAAATTAGATATCGAAGAATCTATATACTTCGATATTATAAGACAAAAGACAGCTTCCCTTATCTCATCATCTTGTGGTGCTGGTGCAGCCTCTGTGACAGATGATAAGGCGATCATAGATCAGATGAAGACATTCGGCGAGAAGATCGGTATTGCATTCCAGATCAAGGATGACTTGTTTGATTATGGAAGCTCTGCTATAGGCAAACCAAGAGGCATAGATATCAAAGAAAAGAAGATGACCCTTCCTCTTATATATGCACTCTCACAATCAGATAATGCAGAGAGAAAGCACATTATCAAAAGTATCAAAAAACACTCCACCAAACCAAAGGTGATCAAAGAGGTTATCCAATTCGTCAAATACAAAGGCGGGATGGAATATGCCGAAGGCATAATGCACGACTACAAGAATGAAGCGATGCAACTGTTATCAGAATTTCCAGACAATGAAAGTCGAAACAGTATGCGCCAATTGGTTAATTATGTAATAGAAAGGAAGAAATAAGAAGTGCTTTTTATTTTGACCTAAAAGAATCTACCAAGATTAGTATATTGTTGCTGTAAATGACATGGAAACAATAGCCATATAAAAACCAACGTTATGTCTACCACTTACATTTGTCGAATAAGCTTTATTATCATTTTTTTGCTAAACCATATCTTATTATCAGCTCAGACTAACTCTAAGCAGATAAACCCACTACTTACTTATGGTGATGCATCAGAGGTAGCAATGTCGAATGATCGATTGTCTAGGATAGACAGTATATGTCTACAGGAAATAAAAGTAGGAAACATTCCTGGTGCTGTAGCATTGGTAGCGAGGCGTGGCAAGGTCGTCTATCATAAAGCATTCGGTACAGCAAGTGCAGATCCAGCGAGATTACTTAATAAGGATAATATCTTCAGACTGGCATCTCAGACTAAGGCGATCACATCGACAGGTCTGATGATGTTATGGGAGCAAGGATTATTCCGATTAGATGATCCGATTTCTAAGTATATTCCAGAATTTAGTAACTCAAAAGTACTCGATACGGTCTATCCTGATGGAAGTTTACAGACCATTCCGGCATTAAGAGAAATTACTATACGTCATCTTCTAACACATACATCTGGCATAGGTTATGGAATCATAGATGGGGATTCTCGCATGCAGAAAATATATTATGATGCAGGTATTATTGATCTATTTACAACTCAGCCTATTACCATTGCTGATAATATCAAAAAGCTCGCCGTGTTGCCATTACATCATCATCCTGGAGATAAATTTACTTATGGTGAGAGTATAGATGTCGTTGGCTACCTAATAGAAATATTCTCAGGTATGCCTTTAGAAAAGTATCTGAGAAAGCACATATTCGAGCCACTCGATATGCACGATACATGGTTCTACATTCCTGCGTCTATAGAAGATAGGTTAGTCTCTGTACAGACTAATAAGGATGGACAATGGATAGATTATCCTACAACGTTCTATGACCCAGATTATCCTAAAGAAGGTGCAAAGACTTACTTCTCAGGAGGTGCAGGGTTAAGCGGAACGGCTTTAGATTATGCTAAGTTCTTACAGATGTATCTTAATGAAGGAGAGTATAATGGAACGAGATTACTCAGTCGTAATACTGTAAGAATCATCATGGCTAATCATATAGGTGAGAGTTGGGAAAGTTTTCCTAATGCTTATCATGGTTTAGCATTTAAAGTGCAGTCAGAAGAGGGTGTAACCACAGGTGACATACATAGTGCAGGTACATTCATGTGGGGAGGTTATTTTAATTCTCAGTACTTTGCTGACCCACAAGAAGAAATCATAGGCATAATCATTAAGCAAACCAGAGATACAGATAATGATGATACACAGTGGAAGTTCCCTATAATTGTTATGCAGAGCATTGATGATTAAGAACATCTTTATAGTCTATAATATAACCGTCTTACTCACTTTGCTTCATAACAAATTTTTATAAATTTTATTGAGTTTTAAGTTAGCTGATTTTATATAAGGCTATAGTTTCACGTGACCATTCCTTGTTAAAATTTCCGATATTGGTATATAATCACACATGATTGGTCGAGCAATTCACGATTATTAGAGCAGAGATAACAATGAATACACCAAAAACCAGAAGATCATTTATTAAAGATGTAGCTCTTGTCGGAGGTTTGTCAGGATTAGCGGGCTGTAGTACTTCACGCCTACTACAATCGGAATCTACTAGTACGTTAAGAAACTTAAAATCTCCACTCGCCATTAATATGTGGGATTACAGTTGGTTACTTAGGTCTTATCCTGGTGGTGGCTTTGACAACTGGGATCGGGTGCTTGATGATTTGTTAGTTAGGGGTTATAATGCTTTGCGTATAGATGCATTTCCTCAATTCATTGCTGATGATGATAATGATTATAATTCACATGAATATGATATCAAAGCAAATAAAGGCAAAGTCTTATGGGGGAATAAAGATGCTGTAACCATAAGGCCGCAATCAGCACTTATAGAATTTTTACAGAAGTGTATAGAAAGGAATATTGAAGTGGGCATCTCAAGTTGGTTTGCTTCCCATGGTACAAATAGAAACTTGGCGTTCTCTGGTGTAGAGGGATTAGTCAGAGCATGGGATGCAACGCTAAAGTTATTAAATGAAAATTACTTAATAGATAAGATTCTATATGTCGATATTCTTAATGAATACCCATTATGGCACGGTTACCAATGGCTAAAGGATGAATTGAATCGATTAGCTGAAGATCCTAAATCTAAACCAGAAAAGTGGGATTTTCTAAATTCCAAAGGACAGAAAAAGTATAATAAGCAGCAGATAGACTTTTATAATAAATTTATAAATGAAGTCATTGCACAACTTAAATCTAAATGGCCACATGTAGATTTTTTTGCCTCGCAAACGAATACCCTTAATACTCCTTGGCAAGATCTTGATGTGAGTCAATTTGATATTTTAGACATTCATATCTGGATGATATATAATTATAATTTTAGTAAAGCCACGGGATATTTTGATAATATTCATACTTTAGTTAAAGAGGAGAATTTTGAAAAATGTTTTAGCTTGATTACATCATATTGGAACGCCAATCGTGGAGAGTTGCAAGAATGGTTAGAGATAGAAGTGCAGAAAAGAAAAAACTTAGCTGACAGTCACAATATACCTATAGGCAATACAGAAGGTTGGGGTGCTGTGATGTGGATGGATCATAAGGACCTATCCTGGGACTTTATAAAAGAAGCAGGAATTATGGGTGCTGAAGTAGGGCAGAAATTTGGCTATGCATTTAATTGTTCTTCTAATTTTAACCACCCCCAATTTAAAGGCATCTGGAATGACATATCTTGGCATCAAAAAGTTACAAGCATTATCAAAGGGCATTAGATACTCCCTTTTTCTCCTATTATTAATTGCAGCTTACCCCTCATATTCTCAGCAAATAAACGTCAATCATCTGCTCGCAAGCAACTTCACCACGGTAGGAAATGTAATAGAGATTACCACACCTCCTGACTGGGTCAGTCAGCAAGTGCTGATAGGATGGAAGCGTTCGGATCAGGTTACTTATGCACAGATGTTTTATGTGCCGAGAGGCACATCAGCCGTACATCTGAGTAAGTATAATGCATGGAGTGGCAATATAGAAGTGGTCGCAACTACCGATAATAGATTAAGTGCACAGGTCGTACCTAAGTCATGGTCTCATGATATTGAATTTTTCTTATCTCCTAATCAGCTGACACCTGGCAGCATTAATTTTGATTTGGGATATACCTTTGCTAATACACCATTTTCTCATATACTTTTTGGATTATTTGCTCTCATAAGCCTGGTTGTTTTTGGTATACGTAGGAAGGAATTTCTGGTATCCTTGTTGATTGGATTTCTAATAGTATGGGGCATGTTGGATGCTCGACAGATTAAGAATCATATGGACCAAATCTCACTATTCCAATCGAATAACAACCAACTGACACCTTTCGAAGGATTTGATAATTTCTATGATAGTTGTGATAGGATGATAGGTGATGAGACATGGCGACTACAACCTTTATCAGGTGTATGGAATAGTTATGCTAAGTACAGGTTGGCAGAAAAAACATATGCTCCCGTCAACAAGAAAACTGGTAGAGAACCAAGTCTGCTGGTTACTCCAAAACCCAATAAACGCAAACCACTAATTACTAACCAAGGAGTGTCCATAGTCCGATTAAAATAGAGCAGGTATGACATTATTATTGATAGTAATTCACAGTATTATAAATATCGCATTGGGCTATGTAGTGTTGTATCTATTAGACCGAGGACGTAAAAGTAAACTATGGGTGGTGGAGGCATTTCTAATCGGTGCTTTCTTAGAGACGATGATAGGCTTCGTATTTTTGATGATTGGTATGAGTGAACTATATGCTTTTTATATATGCACTGCTATAGCCTTTTGTTTTATACTTTATCAGTTTTTTATAAGCAAAAAACTAAGACTTAAGAAGCCGAAAGTACCAGGGAAATTGAAACTGTTTGAAGTACTTCTTCTGATACCGATAGTTGCTAAGGTCTCTATAGGTTTATATCAGTTGCTTCGATTTCCTATATACTTTGATGATGCGATGACACACTGGTCGGGAAGAGCACATGCACTATATGGTAAGGTTAACTGGTCAATGGATGCTACTTCAGAATTTTTTCTCGGCGTTGCTTTTGGATTTAAGGAATACCCTTTGTTTCTGGTAATATGGCGAAGTATCAATGCAGGAATATGTGGTGGATGGAATGATGTTGTAGCAAGAGCAGACAGTTTTATTTTTTATATGCTTATCATGATATCCATCTATATAATAATCAGAAAGAAGACTAAGAAAAGATGGATGGCATTGGCTGCGGCATTCATTATTTCGGCAGTGCCTTTGATGCATATACATGCCACATCAGGTTATAGTGAGATAGCCGTCTGTCTAGTTGTACTCGTAATATATAATGCCTTAACAGAAGGCGCATATCTTAAGGCGGGTATACTTACTGCCTTATGCATATGGACTAAGAATGAGGGCTTGTTTTTATTCTTTCCGATATTCGCAGTGTGTACATTATATGTAACAGCTATGGACAAGCAGTTAGATTTAAAACGTAAAGTTATATCTACAGCAAGTTATTGTCTAAGTACAATGATTTTGATATCCCCATGGCTAATCTTCAAGAGTATGAATGGTATACCGCTTTCAGTCATATCATCTGAGGAAAACTTCTATCATGCTGATTCCATATTATTGTTCTTAAGTAAATTATTTAATAGTCCGTCGAGTAATATTTTCTGGTTGGCATTTTTTGTTTTTATAATAATAGGATTCAATAACTGGCGGAAGCAGAAGGAAATTGTAATGGGAGTCGGATTGATACTAATGACTTTGAGTTTGTTGTTTTATGTATTCTGCTTTACTGATGCACATAGATTCTTAATTAATGATATGACGGCTCACAGAAGCTTACTTCAGATAGCTCCTATTGCGGTGATTGTTATCATAGCGTCTGTCATTAAGAGTCCAGAATCTTCTGATTCAGAATCGAAAAAAGAAGTTACCCACGCTGATGCTTAGCTTCTTTAAGTATCCGCATTCTCGACTTAGCATAATCCTTATATTCGGTATGCTCGTGTTCTAACTTGATATACTTGTTATAATAATTAATAGCGATAGACTTATCCTTGTAGTAGACATCACAAGCTCTTGCAAGATAGAAGAGTAAGACTGGATCATCGCTGTATTTGTAGGCATCTTTATAATGAGGAATAGCTTCTTTGAGTTGGTTGTTCTCGTTGTATAATTTGGCGATGTTACGATGGTAATTGGGAACGTTAGAAGAGATGCCTTCTTCCAGAGCTTTCTTGTAGTAGAATAATGCATTGGCTTCGTTATCTAATTCGTCATAAGCTGTCGCTAAATAGTAATAGGCATACTCTTTAGATCCGTCATCTGTCAGTGACTTCTGTAAGTAATATATTGCTCTGTCAAAAGAATCAATCTGAATATATGAGTAACCGAGCATTTTATTATAGTAGGCATTGAGATCTACAACACCAGTAATTCTCTTAAGATAATAGACTGTGCTGTCATAATCTTTCTGTTTGTATTTGCTACGTGCTAATAATTGATATAGTAATACATTAGTACTATCTAATTGTAGTCCTTTATTAATTATCGTATCTGCGTCTTCATACTGTCTATTTCCTATAAATATTTCAGAGATTCCCTTAATGGTAGATATGTCTCTATTATTTAATTTATAAGACTCATTGTAATAATGAAAAGCATCTAAGGACATTCCTGCTTGTGCATATTGCTGAGCCAGCTTACGCCAGTAGATACTATTGTCAGGAAATATAGAAGTAAGCTGCGTATAGTATTTGATGGCCTTTGGGGCATTGTTTTCTCTTTCGTATATGGATGCTAACTGGCTCAGACTCATTCTGTCCATACTGTCTCTTCTGATAATGCTTAAGAAAAGAGTTTTGGCAGAAGCCATATTTCCAATGTTATAAGCGGAGAGGCCAGCTTTTTTGTATGCTCTAATATCATTGGTATCCATTTCTATGGATTTCTGATAGAGATCGTAGGCTAATAAATAATCACCATTCTCATAGGCTCCATTAGCCAAGATGAGTGTGCTATCCACCTGGGCAAGACTACTGAGGATTGTAGTAACATTAATTATAAGAAGGATAAGCTGCTTCATAATCACAATTATTTTGGTTGATAGTTAAGACTATGCACTAATAAGAATATGGGTGTTCTGGTATAATGTCCTAATAATGAATGTCATAGATACTCACATATACATAAGATGCAAAATTAGTCTCAAACAAATGTATCCCTCTAATTTTTCTTTTCTCCCACCAATGTATATACCTTAGTACACTATTCTATCAGTGAGTATATATAATAACATATTATCCGATAAGCGTAAGAATCACAAGAACTTTGTGGTTCTCATAGATCCTGATAAGTCGAGTATGACGGAATTGGATCGCTTACTACGTATGGCAGATGATGCCCATGTAGATTACTTTTTTATTGGTGGTAGTCTTCTACAGCATAACGATCTTGATAAATTTATAGTCGAAATTAAGTCACGATCATCTATCCCTTGTATTTTGTTTCCAGGTAATGGATTTCAGATAAGCGCTGAGGCAGATGCTATATTATACTTGTCGCTGATATCTGGTCGCAATTCAGATCTACTCATAGGGAAGCATGTGGAGACAGCAGCCCATATTAGGCAGACACAATTAGAAGTGATGTCGACGGGATATATGCTTATAGATGGAGGAAGCAGTACAGCGGTTAATTATATGAGCAACACACTGCCGATACCGCATGACAAAAATTCTATTGCAGTATCTACAGCAATGGCTGGAGAGATGCTGGGGATGCAGATGATCTACCTAGAAGCAGGTAGTGGAGCCTACACACCTGTATCGACTTCTATGATCAGCAAAGTTAGCCAGCATATTAGGATACCGATCATAGTAGGTGGTGGAATATCAACACCGGAAAAAGCACAAAAAAACTTAGAGGCTGGCGCTGACATTATTGTTGTAGGCAATGCCATAGAGAAAGATCCAGAGTTATTAATAGATTTATCTGCAGCCATTCACTCTAGTAAAACAATTTCCCATTGATGTTGAATGGATTGATCGTTAGATCTACGGGGAGTTGGTATGAGGTGCTCTTAGACTCGGGAGAAGTTATGCCTTGCAGAATGGTAGGGAAGTTTAAGTTAGATGGAAAGAAACTGACTAACCCTGTGGCAGTAGGCGATAATGTGTCTGTTGTAAAAGAAGAAAATCAAGAGACAGGTATGATCAAAGAGATTAAAGATAGACGCAACTATGTCATCAGACAATCTCCGAGAAAAAAACACTTTCTCCATATCCTCGCTGCTAATATAGATCAGGCGATTCTCATCGTCACGATTAAGAGTCCGATGCTTAAGCAGGGATTCATAGATCGGTTTCTGATGATGACAGAACCATATGATATTCCAGTCCATATATTATTTAATAAGTCAGACTTGTATAATGAAGATGACATAGCATTATACCACTCGCTGAGTGATATATACACCAATATCGGTTATCAGACTCATATGGTGTCAGCCATGGATGGTAATGGTATAGAAACGCTTAGAGAACTGATAAATGGAAAGACAACTTTATTCTCAGGACAGTCAGGTGTGGGTAAGTCTTCACTCATTAATAGTGTCTTACCAGATCTACAGTTAAGGACGGAGGTGCTCTCAGATTATACGGGCAAGGGACAGCACACAACGACATTTGCTGAGATGTTTTTGATAGACAATGAGACAAAGATCATAGATTCGCCAGGGATTAAGACATTGGGTTTTAATCATTTTGAGAAGCAAGATGTGGCACATAATTTTAAGGAATTCTTCGAGGCATCTTCAGAATGCAAGTATGATGATTGTCTACATATCAATGAACCATTCTGTGCCGTCAAGGATAAGTTGGAAGCAGATGAAATCAGCATCTATCGATATCAGAATTATACACAGCTCTTAGATGAGATAGATGATCAGAATTATTGGGAACGGAATACAGATTTTTAGCTAATAAAAATATAGGTCTATTCATTTAGTGTAAATCCGTCTTCTATCCTCTTTCCACGCAGTTGTACTTCATATTCATTATGATAAGGCATACAAGGAATAGCCCCATAGCAATATTCTGTCTTGCTTCTAAGTATTTGGGATTCAGGATCTATGACAATGTAATTATCTAAGGTGACAGTTCTTGCAGGGGTCGTTAAGTGATCTGATATGTTAGCATTATACATAGTAATTTTGGCAGTCCGGATACTGGATAGAATAATTGCGATCAAAACTCCAAACACCACAATACGTCTAAGCGACTCACTTGATTCGATTATATCATATAATATGAGAACAAAGAATGCCAACAAAAATACCCATGCAAATCTAATAGAAGGGAAGCTAAAAAACCATAAAAGTAAAATCAAAAGCAGCACATTTCTGACCACCCACAATGATGTTCTTTTAGCATAAATAAAGGAGCATACTACATGATATCCAATACTTAACGGAAAAGCTACAATCACTACCTTACCAACTACCAATTGCCAATTATTTTCTAACCAAGGAATAAACCATTCTTGTGGTGATAGTTTTTTTACACCCGCATACAGGTAGTCCGTTCGTATAAGTTCTATCTGTGCATATTCTTTAATTAGTAAATAATTATTATACGCCAGATCAGCAGGAATCTTCCAGTCTATAGAAAACAAGTCTACATAATATATAGGATAGATTAAGTATCCGCTAATCATGACATTTCGATAGAGCCAAGGAGATACATAGACTAGACAAAGTAAAGCGATGCTTAATGGGATTACAAGCTGACGCTTCCATAACAATTTACAACATATAAATAATAAAGGAGTGAGATAAAAAATAGAAAAAGGCCTCACTGTAAATAGATACAAGGAAATCAAAGTCAGGACTACAATCTGGATATCAATTCTAAAGAATTGCTTGCTTTGGATTCTTCGTAATATTTCGGAAATGATATAGATGCCGATCACAATGCTCGGATAATCTACATCCATGGAATCTATCAAAAACCGGAATGGAAATATCAACGCCATTGCAAGTAGTAGATCTGCAGAGATACATAGACTTTTCTTAGTGAGTAATCTTGACACAGAGAGATAGCCCATGATATGCAGTAAGACATATAACAGACCATTGAGATCATAAGCACCACCATCAAATATATAACTGTAACCAAATACAGCACACGTCATATGATAAGCAGAATTATAAGCAATACGAGCATTAAGTAATCCAGTCCCAGATACAAGAGGATATTGCTCAGCCCATTTTACAATAGATAAGTAGTAACCTCCTTCATCTAAGTTAATTGTCTGACTAACAGAAGATATTAATGCAATTACGATAGCATAAATTATGGCAATAAGTATGGTCCAATGAATTTTCTTAATAGATCGTATACTTTTCTTACAAGCCTTAGTACATGTCCTAAATCGTAGACCGATACATGTCACCGTAATAAAAAGTAAGAAGCCAAAAAACTCAAATGAGATACGATAAAATATAGACATAAGATTAGCATAGAAGGTAATGATACTAAGACCTGTCAGAAAGTAAGTGAATAGCTCAGTTTCTATATGAGCATGTATGTCTGAGGTAGGCAACCACCTTCTAATGATGTGTATGGTCATATGTCCAATGGTGAGACATATGAGCATACTAAGAATCCACAATAGAAATATCAATATCATCGAAGACTAAGGTAATACTATTTAAGATTAAGAATGTCCCGTATATTTTGCCCTAATTCTCCAATTTCCTCGTTAAAAATACCTACCTCTATTGTGGGCAGGCAGGCTCGCGGTTACCTGTGCCGCCTACGGCAGTAGCTAAGGCTATCATTCAGCCCACCCACTATCGTGGTTCACTTTTTTCGAGCATTATAATACTCGATTCGTCTGCAACGAAATCATTCGCTCATGACTTGAACTTGGAAAATTAATTTCAAAATCTAATGGGACATCTTCAACCTTAAATAGTATAAGCCTATCGCCTGACAACTATTAGGATGTCTATATTTTAAATTTTCTAAGTATAACAGGAAGTATCACTAGATCAGCAATAATAGCACTCACCAATGTAACAGATATCAATAGTCCTATAACAACACTGGGCTGATTAGCAGAGAAAAGGAGAACTAAAAAACCAAAAAATAAAATGATAGAGGTAAATATGATCGCCTTACCTGTCTCTATAAATGTGGTTTGCAATGCTTTCTCTTGATCGTTATACTCGTTCATCGCAAGCTTATACTTCGACATGAAGTGGATGGTGTCGTCTACTGCGATTCCGAATATTATAGCAAACACAATAGACACACCAGCTTCTAAGGGAATACTAAGATATCCTATAAGTGCTGCAGCGAATATTAACGGTATCATATTAGGTACCATGGCAATGAATAATACTTTGAAATCTCTAAATAGTAAACCCATGAGTACACTGACTATGATCAGCGCCATACCCAATCCATAGATTAGGCTCTCTCTGACAAATTCTGAGTTTTTATCTAAGATCAATCCTGTACCCGTCTGTCGGAATTGTATCACATTAGAGTCGATATTATCAGCCAACCAGAGATCTATTTTCTTAGAGAGTAACTTAATGTTATCAGCGCCGATATCTTTGATCTTGGAACTGATCCGTAGCTTCTCACCATCCTTACTGATAAGCATATCTGCCGTCATCCCGAAGATGATTTGCATTATTCCTTTGGACTTATCATATATCTCTTTGTTGGGCATTTTGTAAGCGCTGTAATCATTTCCATTGAGTGCTTGGTTCATACTTCTGACCATTGTGGCAGGAGAGAATGCGAGTTGTATTTCTTCTAATGACTTAATATATGATTCCGTTTTATGTACGGCCTCCATCACCTCATAGTCTGTATATTCATATCCATCTTGTACATACCCTGCCAGTTCTAAAGGTCTAAATCCCGCATACTGCTTTTCGAAATAATTAAAATCTTCACTAATTTTTTCTCCTTTTGGGAGATTACTGGATAGATCATAATTAGTATGTATTAATGTAATTCCATAGAGACAAACAACAAGAAATAGTAAGCTGGAAATACCAATTAGACGCCCTCGGTTAAGTGTCATCAGGTATGTCTTATGTAACCAACCTGCCCATCTGGATTTTCTATTTGAGAAATAAGTAAGGTCTTCTTTTCTGAATAACGTCATGAGTGGACATGTCAGTCCGATGACGACGATATATGCTATGATAACACCGATAGCAGAATTAATTCCGAAGTCTTTAATAGGTATTATTCTGGAAGTCAATAGCGTAGCAAATCCTGCTGCTGTAGTCAATGATGTCAGCAAGGTCGCCATTCCTATTTCTTGGATGGTTGTTTTGATAGATTGTCGCTTATCATGTCCCTTATGCAATTCGTCGAAGTACTTAGTCATGATGTGGACGACGTCACTGGTGCCTACTATCAGCATCAGGATAGGGTATAACGCTGCCATAAGTGTCAGTTCTCTTCCCAGTGCTGACAGCACACCCATGAAAATAAGTAAACCGACTCCGATAGAACCTAATGCAATCAGTATACTCCGCCATCTTCTGAAGATCAATATCATCACTATAGAAATCAGCAAGCCACTGATAATGGTAGACATAATGATCTCTCGGAATTGCAGCTCTGAAAGCTCTGTCTGGAAGTAAGCTCTACCCAGCAAATGATACTCCGTTAGCTCATGTGCATCTAAGTTGAGATAGACTTGTTCCATCATTTTTTTACATTCATCTATCTGAGTATTTTCTTCTGTCTTTAAGATGACTACAGTGGAGGTGGCCTTTGCATTGATGAAGTTATAGACGATCCGTTCATCATTAAGCAACCGTAGGCTGTCTTCTTTTAGTAATTTGGGATTATCTATATGTATAGCAGGAATACCACCTGGTCCCAGAGGAGTAATGGTTGGATACTTGAAGTTGCTAAGTGACTGTACAGATTTTACATGAGGGACGTCCTTAGATGCTTTTGTAAATGCATCTAACTTCTTCAAGAAGGTCGTATCAAATATACTGGGCTCATTATCCAGAGCAATCAGCAGAAAATTATCATCACTTTCAAATTCAGCGATGAATTCTTGGAAGTACTCTAAGTCTTCATCACCCACAGGAAAGAACTGCTCGAAGTTGAAGGCAAACTTTAAGAAGGGCAACATACAAGCACTCATGATGCTTAAAACAACGAAAGTAGCAATGAGCCACTTTCGATTATTATAGAACTTATCAAACCACATGTACTGCAAACATATAAAATCAGATTTTGATTATAGAAATGGAGTTTATTATTAGAATTCTATACATATCTTTGGTAGATGCTTATGCCCTACCATACACCCGACAAAATAGAAGCGGGTACAGATGAGGCTGGACGGGGTTGTCTAGCTGGTCCAGTATTCGCTGCAGCCGTTATATTATCCAGAGACTTTTCTCATCCTTACCTCAGAGATTCCAAGAAATTAAATTCTATCCAGAGAGAGGAGCTATTCCATCTTATCAAGGAACAGGCCATTTCCTATGCGATAAAAAGTGTAACACCAAAAAAAATAGACCAAATCAATATATTAAATGCCTCATTATTAGCGATGCACAAATCCATTAAGGCATTGCACATACAACCAGAGTATATATTAGTAGATGGCAACCGATTTAATCCATATAAGAAAGTACCTCATGCTTGTATTATAAAAGGTGATGACAAGTACTACAGCATTGCGGCAGCGTCGATATTAGCTAAAGTAAGCCGTGATAATTATATGCTTAGAATGTCACGCAAGTATCCTTATTACTCATGGGAAACTAACAAAGGTTACCCGACTAAAGCTCACAGGCACTCCATCTCTACCTATGGAATCACGCCATTGCATAGGAAATCTTTCAGACAATTAGGAGATAGCAGTCAGCTTGATTTGTTTGATTAATTGACTACTTTTGCCGACCTAAAACAATAAATTATGAGTCTTCTTACAGTTGGTACAGTAGCATTTGATAGTATAGAAACACCTTATGGTAAAGTAGAGAAAGTCATCGGTGGGGCATGTACATATATCTCATGGGCAGCATCTTATTTTACTAACGATATAAGACTTACATCTATAGTCGGTAATGATTTCCCTCAGGATGAGATCAAGCAACTAGAAGCGAGAGGTGTCAGTATGGAAGGGCTTAAGGTGGTAGGAGATGGCAAGACTTTCTTCTGGGCTGGGAAGTATCATGAGAATATGAATCAGCGAGATACCATCACGACTGACCTAAATGTATTGGACGACTTCGACCCAGAACTTCCTAATTCTTATAAGGATAGTCAGTATGTGATGCTGGGTAATCTGACTCCAGATATTCAGATTAGAGTATTAGCGCAACTGACTGCACCTAAGGTGGTGGCTCTGGATACGATGAATTTCTGGATGGATATTGCGATGGACAGATTAAAAGAAGCCATAAAGAAAGTAGATATACTAACAATCAATGACGAAGAAGCTCGACAGTTATCTGGTGAGTACTCACTATATACAGCTGCTAAGAAGATCCATGAGATGGGTCCTGAGTATTTGATTATCAAAAAGGGAGAACATGGAGCAATATTGTTCCATGGAGATAAGATGTTTTTTGCACCTGCATTACCACTTGCTGTGGTTAAGGATCCTACAGGAGCTGGTGATACATTTGCTGGAGGATTTATGGGATACTTGGCTAAGGCAGGTGAGCTCAGTTATGATAATCTTAAGACAGCCATTGTCTATGGATCAGCTATGGCATCATTCTGTGTAGAAGAGTTTAGCTTAGAGAAAATGAAGACATTGACTCAAGATGATATCAATGCTCGAGTACAAAAGTTTGTAGATATGAGTGACTTTAGTATTTGATAAAGTCTTCTGTTCTAATTACCCAAGGCCGTTTTGATTCATACCGTAGACCCATATAAGTAAGGATACGAAAAGTATGAATACAACTATGACGACGCCTATTGCGTAACCTTTCTTTCCCCAATCTGCTGGATTACCTCCTGACATAATTTTTGTTTTTGTATTGTGATGCAAAGAAACAGAAAAATTTATAATGGTAGAGTGGAACATTCATTTTTATGTGAATGTAGTCTTTCTATAATTTCTGCCATTTATACCATAAGAAGGCTCTTATATACTTACTGTGTTACCAATTTCTGAGTAGAAAACATTAGAGAACTTTACATTTTTCTTCTAACCAAAGTTTAGCATTATTTTCTAAATGAGGACTAAGTTTATCATATACCATCTCGTGATAGGCGTTGAGCCAGATAATTTCCTGCTTAGTCATCATAGAGCTGACAATTAACTTTGTATCAATCGGGAAGTAAGTAATGGTCTCAAATTCTAAATAATCCTCATGCTCAGAAGGTATACATACAATTAGATTCTCTATTCGTATTCCATACCCACCATCTACATAGTAACCTGGTTCGTTAGAAGTAACCATACCTGGAAGAAATGCAGTCTGCGCTTGCTGCGTTTTGCCAGCTACAATTCCTTGAGGACCTTCGTGGACGTTGAGAAAAAATCCTACGCCATGACCAGTCCCATGCAGGAAATTCTTTCCCTGACTCCATAGATGTTGTCTCGCTAATATATCTAACTGAGCTCCAGTAGTACCAGCTGGGAACCTCGCCATGCTCAATGCTATCATTCCTTTCAGTACTGCCGTATATCCTTCTTGGATAGAAGCTTCTACTTCGCTTAAGCCTATAGTCCTAGTGATATCAGTAGTGCCATCTAAGTATTGGCCACCAGAGTCTACTAACAATAGACCTTCCTGCTGTATAGCTGCACTTGTTTCGGCTTTAGGTCTATAGTGTATTATGGCACCATTCTCTTGATAGCCTACGATGGCGTAGAAGCTTTCGTCGTGGTAATGATCTTGGTCACTTCTACAAGAAGCTATCTTACTGGCAAACTCATATTCTGAAACAGTTCTGCTATTCAGTGCCTCCTCTAACCACATGAATGCATGAGTTAGTGCCAATCCATCTCTAACCATACACTGTCTATAGTTAGATAACTCCACTTCATTTTTTTGTGCCTTAAGTTCTTTAGTTATAAGTGTCCTATGTATAATTGAGGCGTTAACAATGCTTTGATATAGGGCTACATTTGTTGTGGAATTATCGATTATAATACGCTGAGAACTATCTAATTCTTTGAGATATTTTAGTACTGAGTTATAAGATTGAGTATGGATGGCATCATCTTCTAATAACGATTTGATATTAGAATCTAACTTTGTATCATCTATGAATAATGTGCAGGTTTCTATTCCTATTATAAGATATGATATGAATACGGGATTAAGCTCTACATCTGAGCCTCGTAAGTTAAGTGTCCATGCGATATCATCTAATGTAGCAATGAGATGATAATCAGCTTTAGCTTCTTTCATGATCTCTCTTACGGATGCTAATTTCTCACTGACATTAATGCCTGCGTAATTTATATTATGTGAGAACACCTGATTTTTTGGAAGAGGTTTTCTATCCGCTCTCACCTCAGAGATAAAGTCATTAATTAACTTAACTGAGATATTTTTTTCTCCAAGTATCTTGACTATTTTATCATACGCTGCTTTAGAAAAAACATAGCCATCTATACCTACAATTGCATTCTCTGGCAAATTATCTCGCAGCCAGTATAGTTGTGAAGGCACAGATCGCTTGATAACTTTATGTAATTCTATATCGGTGCCAGCTAATTGTTCCTCAGCCTGTAAGAAATATCGCGAATCGGTCCACAAGCCAGCATTCTCTTGGGTGACAACAATAAGACCTGCTGATCCAGTAAATCCTGATATCCATTCTCTAGTAGCCCAATATCCAGCTACATACTCTGACTGATGTGGATCTGAAGATGGAATTATAATGGCATCCAGAAGATTCTTCTGCATATAACCCCTCAATGTCCGCAATCTACCGTTTATCATATTAAAATATATACTAATGTGTTATTATTTGATTTATAATACTTTAAATATTATTTATTTTTTTAATATTTGGCATTGTATTTGATTCTATCCTATAATATAACCTCAGATTGACTGAACGCAATATCAGAATTCATTGTTAAAATTAAAGAATAACTCAATATGCTTCGACAAAGTCTAAGTCAAAAAATGACCCAAAAGCTGTCTCCACAACAGATACAGCTTATGAAGTTATTACAAATTCCTACAGCTACACTAGATCAGAGGATACAAGAAGAATTAGAATCTAATCCTGCTCTGGATGAGAGTGATAATGAGGAATCTTCTGAGGTATATGATATAGACGGGTCTGATGATAAAGAAACTGAAGTAGAGGCAGAAGAGAAGTCAGAGGATTTTGAGTTAGATGACTACATTACAGAATATATAGAGGATGATCCTACAAGTTATAAGATTAAGAGTGAATCCATCCAAGACGTAGAAGAGAAAACTATTCCGATTGCAGTGGAGAGTTCTTTTCATGAATATCTGGAAAGACAGATCGGCATGTTAGAGATCAATAGTGAAAAAGAGCTTGCAATTGCAGAGCAAATAATCGGAAGTATAGATGTAGATGGATATCTACGAAGAGAACCTATAGCGATTATAGATGATCTATTATTCACACAGAACATAGAAGCGAGTGAAGAACAGATTAATGATTTCTTAGGACGTATTCAGAAATTTGACCCACCTGGTGTAGGAGCAAGAAATCTACAAGAATGTCTAATCCTTCAGATAGTTAATAAGATAGATAAGGAGCCAGATAATCATAGGAAATCAAAATTGATAGCTCTTAAAATATTAGAGAATCATTTTGATCAATTTACTAAGAAGCATTATCAGAAACTTCAAAAGAATTTATTCTTATCGGAATCTGAATTAAGAGATGCGATAGAAGAAATTCTTAAGTTAAATCCGAAACCAGCGAGCGGATTTAGCCATGTTTCTGGACAGACTAATCAGTATATCGTTCCAGATTTTATCGTGACAAATAGAGACGGAGAATTAGATCTTGTGCTGAATAGCAAGAATGCTCCTGATCTTAGAATTAATGATCACTACTTAGATATGCTTAAGACATATCAGGATACAACTAAGGGTAGAAGAGCAGAGAAAAAAGAGAAAGAAGCAGTTATGTTTATTAAGCAGAAGATAGACTCTGCTAAGTGGTTTATCGATGCGATAAAACAAAGACAAGAGACACTACACAATACGATGTATGCAATCATGCAGTTTCAGCTCAGGTTTTTCACTACAGGAGACGAGCGGAAAATAAGACCGATGATACTTAAAGATATATCAGAGATCACGGGATTAGATATATCTACTATCTCAAGAGTCGCTAATAGCAAGTTTGTCCAGACAGAATTCGGAACTAAGAGATTGAAGGATTTCTTTTCTGAATCTATTACAACTCAGAGTGGAGAAGAAGTATCGACACTGGAGGTGAAAAATATACTTAAGGATATCATCAAGGTCGAGAACAAAAAGAAGCCAGAATCTGATGAAAAATTAAAAGAATCTCTCCAAGAGAAAGGTTATAAAATAGCAAGAAGAACTGTAGCCAAATATAGAGAGCAATTAGGTATACCTGTTGCAAGGCTTAGAAAACAACTATAGAACAAGATTTTGGAGGTATCAAACTGATGATTATCTGTGAGAATGTTTCCATTAATGAAAACGAAAAAACACTATTTAAGAAGAGAGTCTAACCACTCTCTTTTTTAATGTTAAAAAATAAGTTTTTTTTCATTCAATTTTCTGGATAGAATTACTCTACCCTGCGTAATACATCAATGACAAGGTTAAGTTCTTGCTCATATATATTGAAAAATATAGACTTAAATTCTTGACTCTCAAATACCTCAATACGTTCTATTAAGACGGTGCCTTCCGGAGTTAAAAATAAATTTGACTCACGCATATTCTCGGGATTAGATCTACGGATTACCAGCTGCATATGGACCAGCTTAGTCAAGATTCTAGAAACGGATGCGACTTCTTTAGATAGATTTTTAGCGACAGTTTTCTGATTGATCCCAATATTTTCTGCCACTTCATTAAGGATGAGCCACTGATCGAATGTGATAGGAAGTTCCTCCCGATTAAATAATAAATTAAATCGCTCCTTCACATGCTTACGGCACTGCTCCATGGAAAGGTACAATGACTTATGTACATTGGCGATTCGTTTTTTTGTTCTCATAGAAAGCATTTTTTTGCATAAATGAATGGCTCTAATAAGTATAAGTCACTATAATCCTATCATCTTTGTATTGTAAATTACGAAATTGAAATTACTTATTATCATAACACCCTTTATCCCTTATCAGACACCTAATACGATACGGTGGACTTCTTTGATAGATTACTTTCTAACTAAAGAGATAGAGATAAGCGTACTTACAACAAAGATAAGTGCAGACCTTGTGCCTCGGACTGATAATAAAAATTACAAAATCTATCGAGCTGGCTACAATACTTTACTGGACTGGACACAAGATAAATTCTCAACGCAAACAAAAAGAGGATTACCTAAGGAATCAGAGAAACCCGTAATTCCAAAAGGATATAATTCTTTTGTAGAAAGAATTGTGGACTTCACTTGGCGTAAGAATTATTGGCCAGATGGAAGCAAGTTATTTTTTAAAAAGGGAATCAAGAAAGGCACTGAGATTATTACATCAGATGGAATCACACATATATTATCAGTAGGTCTTCCGTTCACCTGTCATTGGATTGCTTATCATCTCAAAGAAAATTTTCCTAATCTGCATTGGCATCAAGATATCGAGGATCCATTCAGTTATTCAGATGCATTCTGGGTTAATAATTTCAAAAAGTATAAAGAGAAAAATATCGATGCTGAGAGAAAAGCATTTCATTTATCTGACAGCATCTCAGTGACTAATGAGAGAGCGATGGAGAAGTATAAAGAAATGTTCTCTGATTCAGCACACAAACTAAGCGTTATATATCCGATATTTTCTGAGTATAATCAAAAATCAATTTCTGATCTGATAATTAATAATGAGAAGCTCCACTTTGGTTATTTTGGTTCTTTCTATACTGGCGTGAGATCACCTGAACCATTTCTCGAGGTGTTACGATATATTTTGAAGCACAATAAGGAGACCTTCGACAAATTTCATTTTCATTTTTTTGGCTTACAAAATAAATATAGTTTTCCGATATTTGAAAAATTCGACAGACTTAGCGATCATATCTCATTGCATGGATTCTATGATAGAGATCGTAGCATGTATGCTATGAAGCAAATGGATGTCTTATTAAATTTTGGTAATAGCACCGACTATCATCTTCCAAGCAAAGTGGTAGATTATTTATACTGTAATAAGCCTATAGTTAATATTCACTCTATAGAAAATGATAGCTCTAAAAAATTCTTTAGTAATTATTCTGATATCCTTAATCTAAATACAGAGAGTAATAGCGTTGGGCATTTGTCAAAGTCGTTTCTGGAATTTGTAAGCAAACAAAGAAAATCCAAAAGCCCTGATGTTAGTAAAGTAGAAGCTTATCTAAAATATACGATTGGAGACAAATACTTAGATCAGATGACTAAATCGCTCTAATTGTTCTTATGATTTCTTTAAAATTAGACTCCCACTTAGATTTGAATTCTTTCTTATAATTAGTCACATTGATTTTAATAGAATTGAAATATTCCGGCTCATTTTGCAGCCTTAACATGGCATCTCTGAGAGCGCTTTTATTTGGCTCTATCCATGTACAAGCTGATTCACTAATTTGTTCTTGTAGTCCTGGCAACTGACTTATGATCATAGGCATACAAGCATCTATTCCAAGTGTAAGGACACCTGACTGACTGGAGTCTTTGTAAGGCAGGACTAATACATGATGCGACTCGATTAATTGTGTGATTTCTGAATTACTGAGATGTTTATTTATTACTGATACTTTATCTATACTGGATATAGATGTATCTCCTGAGCCTGCGATTGTTATGTGCTGTATACTTTCGTGATTAGATGCACCTATAAGTAACTGATAACCTTTGTATGCTTTAAGTCTGCCTAAGAATAAAAACTTAAGATCTGGATTGTGTGCAAGCGTGTGATTAGCATGACTATCCAGGAGAGGGTGAAGAAGTACAAGTGATTTTTTCTGATACTTTGGGTGATAGGATAGGGCTTTGTTTTTTTCACTTTCTGTAAGGAAGATAATCTTATCTGATATATCCATCTGACGTTTCTGTAGTAACTCGGTTATTCTATTCTTTTCGCCTACATGTGTATGATAATCGTGGATCGTTGTAACTACGGGTACGTCTTTAATCCCTGCCCATATAGAAATAACCAAATTCCAAGGGTGAAAGACAGGAAAGTAGATGATTAGGTGATCAGACTTAGACTTATAAGAATCAATCAGCGCAGGGCAGCGAAAGAAAAATAGACAAGACTGAAACAAAAAAGAAAAAACACCACTGTAAGTCTCTATCGACCTGTCCACAACATCAAATGTCTCAGAGGATTGAGAAGAGCAAACTATCCAAGGGTCGATATAGCTCATCTGACTGGCCATCTCAGCAGCATAATCTGTACTTCCTGTACGACTCAAAGAAATAAACAATATCTTTCTACCTTGTGAATTCAAACATTCAGTTTTGGCAAAAGTACTAACTATCATTGGGACGAGACCGGAAGTTATTAAGACAGCAGTCTTACAGTCACTGTTGGCTAATGATCCTGATATAGAAGCGATCTATTGCTCTACAGGTCAGCACAAGGAATTGCTGCATAGCGTACTGGTTGATTTTGCTATAAGCTTAGATGTAGAATTAGATGCTATGGCTCATAATCAGAGTCTCTCACAGCAGATATCTTATATCATGATATCATTACAAAAGGTGATAGATAAGGAAGTTCCAGACCTGATCATTGTGCAAGGGGATACCTTATCTGCTTATTGTGGAGCTATGATCGCATTTTATAATAAGATAAAAATTGCACATGTAGAAGCTGGTCTTAGGACTGGTAATAAAAATGGTCCTTATCCTGAGGAGATCCACAGAAAATATATCGATGATGTAGCTGATATACATTTTGCCCATTCTGAGATGGCACGACAAACTCTACTGACCGAAGGACACCTTACGGATACAGTATATATGACAGGTAACACAGGAATAGATGCACTCTTGTCTATCAATAAACAAATAACGATGGGGAATTTATCTCCTACAGATCGTATTAAAAACACAGTAAAAAAACTAAAGCAAACAAACTCAAAGTTGGCACTGCTGACACTTCATAGAAGAGAAACTTCTGGCTCACAACAAGTAGACATTTTAAAAAAAATTCTTGCTTGTGCCGAGGAGTTAGATATGCAGATTATGATGCTTATTCACCCTAATCCTATGTTGCGTGATAACCTAAGTACTATAGATGGAAGTAATAGAATAGAGTTAGTGAACCCCTTAGCTTATTCCAGCTTTGTCTGGCTGATGACACAGGTAGATATTATCTACACTGATAGCGGCGGCATCCAGGAAGAAGCGCCGTACCTTGGGAAAAGGGTAATTGTTCTCAGAGGTGAGACTGAGCGGCAAGAGGCGGTGGAGGACGATACCAATAGATTGTATAATGCCGAAAATTTAGTCACTGTGACATCAGAAATATTAGCAGCAGAGGAGGTAATTTGTATGCCTTATGGAGATGGCAATGCAAGCAATGAAATAGTTAGAATAATTAAAAAATCTACTCAGCAATAGCAAGCTATTAAGAGATATATAGAAGTGGAAAGTTGTAGTCCCAGAGGGATTACATCAATTTAGCCCTGCAGGAATTGCAGAAATTAGGATATAAAGTCTGATGGGATATGAAGGGACAGAAAGGTGATGTTAGCTAAAAAATTGAAAAAAGTGATATTGTAATGATGGGACTCTAAAAACCTTTGGAGGTGGGACAGCTGTCTAAAATCATGACAAATCTGATAGCATGTGACCCCCTTATTTGCTGTATATCACCAAATACTGAATAATGGCTTATTTATAATATGGCATTAAACTGAGTGTAATCAGATTAGCTTGCCTCTAAATATCCCTGTTATGAGAAATGGCATCGAATGGAATTGACATTTTGACTCTTTCTGAGAATGAGTTAATTTTCATCCTCTAAGCTAACACGACGCGTATCCGTTTTAGTCCTTAAGCTTTTCTTTGTCCTTATCTATCATTATTTCTAATTGAAAAGTCTTGAGATTTTTACCTATGATTTTTCTCTCTTTATTCAGGAGATATAATTCTGGAGTAACATCTACATAGTAGGTCGAATATATGGATACGTTAGTGGGGTCATGCACATTGGTGAATGTCATATTGTTTTTAGCAATATAATCTTTCCATTCTTGTATTTCCGTATCTAAGGCTATGGCATATACATCACAGCCATTACTTTTATTTTCATTATACCACTGGACCAGTTTAGGAGTTTCTTCCATACAATGCTCACAAGATGGCGCATACAGATATACGACGATGTAATCTGCTTTGGAATCATAGAGTGTTTTTTTCACACCATCGACACCAGGTACCGATACATTAGGTCCCTTCTGGCCTACGAGACTATTGCCCATCTCTCTGCCTCTATTTATTATAGCATACACTTCCATAGAGTCAGCCCAGAAAGCTCTTTCCTTTGTGAAGTATTCTTGCGTGATATTAACGAATACCGCCTCGGGATCCATCAGTGTACTCTTACCAGCTTCATATTCTAGGACAACCCAATTAGAGAAAAACTTGTAGTATTCTGGGTATTGTAAGGTCTTATCTATGAGGAACTTAGCAGAAGCTACAATCGAATCTGCATTCTGAGGAGTAAGTTCTTTGATGTATCTTTTCAGTTTATTATTGATGACTGGGGTTCTGATAAGTCTGGTATCGGAGAAGTCCACATTATCCCAGAATTCTTGTCTGAAATGATATACCTGTTCCTTATCACTGAGCTCTGTTCTCACAGTAGGATTCTGCCCAGCCATTTTAAATTTTGTAAATAATAGATTAGGGTTCTTCTTGAATACAGTTTCTAACTTTTCTCTCCTCTCATTTTCTAATGCTCTTTTTTCATCATCGGCTTTTTGGTATTCTGGTGTTCCTCTTGTTAGCGATTTTAGTTTGTTAGTAGCTACACTATATCGTGCATTATATGATTGTTCATATTTAAGATTTTCATAGAACAACTCGTTTTCTAAAGACCCATTGACTGTGATTGTATTGAGTGGGTCATTAGCATCGAGAGATACATCAAATTTCTGATCTTCACCTAAGATAATCTGCGCAAATCTTTCTGCTCCTATAGATACATAATATAGACCTTGATCATAACCCCCGGGTCTCTTAAAGACTATTTTTCCGTTATTAACTGTTGCAGTATCAGCTTTAAAGTGATTTTCTGCAAAGAATCCTATTAAGGAAGCGGTCGGCTCAGTCATATTTTTGACATTGAGAATAATCTCTGCAGGACCACCTTTTAGAGGATCTGAAGTTGTGGTGACAGTTGGCGCTTGTGAGTTGTCAGTAGCTTGGGTTACACTTTTTTCTAAGGCTTGTGGAGCAGCTGCAATATCCTGAGAAGACTTAGCTGCATCTCCGCAACTTAGAAATATACTTACGATTAATGTAAAAATAGTCGTCATAAATAAATGAAATTTCATAAGAAAAATATTAAAGTATCTATTGAATATTAATTGTCTCTACTAACGGTCGAAAGAATATTATACAGTTTCTGTGCTATAATCTGAGAGTTAAATTTCTCCACAGCTAAGCGTCTGCCTTCCTGCCCCATCTGATGTCTCTCATCATAAGATAGATTGTATACTTTTTGCATAGCACTGCTAAGGTCTTTAGAATCTTTCACTTCTACAAGAAATCCGTTTTTTCCGTCTATTACTGTCTGCCGACAACCTGCTGTATTAGTTGTAATCACTGGCTTAGCCATAGACATTCCTTCTAATATTATCCTGGGCATCCCTTCTCTATACGACGGTAATACGATACAATCGCTCTTAGCAATAAGTGGTCTCACGTCCTTAACGAATCCATGATAGATTATGTATCCATCATCTATCCATTGTAACAACTTAGATTTTTCCACCATGGAAGGGTTACCACCGTCTAACTCTCCTATGACCCAGAACTCTATCTTTCTATTGCCATCTGATAATTTCTTAGCAGCTTTTACATATTCTACGATGCCCTTATCATAGAGTAATCTACCTATAAATGTAAATATTAACTTCTCTTTGACCTGACCATTGGGAAAAGGTATAAATACTTCGGTATCGACTCCACAACCATTAATTGCAATGCCTTTCTCTTTTCTTATTAATGATTCTGATATAAAGAAGTCTAAGTCATCTTCATTTTCGAATATGGTCTTGCTATGGAACCGACTTGTGTATTTATATAACCTTGAGGTCAATCGACTTAAGAGCCCATTATTAATGAATGCATATCCCAATCCAGTAACTACGGCAACAGAGCGAGAATCAGTCATTTTAGCTGCGAGTCCACCATAGATGTTAGGCTTGTGTGTGTAATGAATGACAAGGTCTGGCTTGAGTTTTTTGTAGATATACCTTAATTCAAATAATAATCTAATATCTTGAATCGGATTATTTTTTTCTCTACTGAGTTGCTTGAGTGGTATATGTTTTACTTCGGGAAATTGTTCTTTGTATTCTATGTATTCATCTACAGGGGCTACGACAATCACATGATTGCCTTCCTCTATTAGTTTGCGTATGATGTTAAGCCGGAAGTTGTAGATGTTCCAGGTTGTATTAGCTACTATTATGACACGCTTATTCTTCAAGACTTATTTTACTTATAACTTTTGTCTTCTATTCCTGCTCGTAGTTGTTTGATTTTTTGTTCTTCATCTTTGGGGTATATAAGCAACACGTCAGACTCATCTATGACGATATAATTTTCTAGATTTTTTATGACAACGAGTTTCTTTGCATCCGATCTAACAATACAGTTTTTAGAATCTAAGAGCATAGTGTTATCACCGATGACCACACTTCCACTATCATCTTTGTCCTTATAGGCATGTAGTGCATTCCATGTACCTAAGTCGCTCCATCCGATATCAGCAGGCAGAGTGTAGACATTGTCAGCATTTTCTAATATAGCGTAATCTACTGATATACTTGGTGTTGTGGGGTATACCTTGTCTATGTAGGCTTGCTCCTCAGTCGTATTATACTTAGATAAGTCTTGAGTCAAGATATAATATATATCACTTGCATTATCCTTGTAGCTTTTAAGAATAGTAGACACACTCCATATAAATATTCCTGCATTCCAGTAATATCCTCCTGCATCTAAGTATCCCTCTGCTGTCTCTACGTTAGGCTTCTCACGAAACTGTTTTACTTTAATAAATTCTTCTTGCTTACTATCAGTTGTCTCTATATAACCATAACCTGTATCTGGTCTTGTAGGCTGTATACCGAGTGTGATAATGACATTATCTTTCGCAGCATAACTAAGTGAATGCTGTATCTTATCGAGAAAAGCTTCTTCCTTAAGTATGACATGATCAGAAGGCGCAATGACAAATGTTGCTTCTGGGTCTATAGCTTGCAACCTTAAGGCAGTATATGCGACGCAAGGCGCCGTGTTATTACGAGATGGCTCTGTAAGAATATTTATCTTAGGAATCTCAGGAATATGCTCTTGTACAAGATCTTCATATAACTTATTAGTAACTACAAGAATATTCTCAGGTGGAATTATACTAGCAAATCGCTCATAAGTTAATCTTATAAGAGATTTTCCGACACCGAGTATATCTAAGAACTGCTTTGGCATATGTTCTCTGCTTGCGGGCCAAAACCTCGATCCTACACCTCCAGCCATAATAGCTACGTAGTATGAATTATTTTTAGACATGTATTATTTTTTAATTTATAATATCTGCTCTACTGGCATTAGAAAAGATCTCATTTACAAGAAGATTATACTCGACTATCTACACTCATCGACTCTTATTATATTCCTATCCATGAGGCATATCAGCTATTATTATTGCTCTAACTCAATCGAAAATGGCACTAAGCCCTGATTATATCAATGAATACGTGTGATAATTGACTTATTTCTACGAAAATCCAAAGCTATCAGTAATAATCATATTAAAAAAATATCAATATGTTCTTTTTTTGTTGAATGAACAACAATACCTTAGCAGGCGATATGAAAAGCAGGACGATCTTAATAGGTCTTAACGAAATTAACTTTGATTTTCTCAAAGCTTATATTGACAAAGGTCATCTCAAGCACTTTGCGGCTTTGCTTTCAGATTCTAAAGTCATCCAGACAACTTCCGAGGATAAGTATGAATTATTAGAACCCTGGATACAATGGGTGACCATATATACAGGACGCTCTTATGATGAGCATAACATATTTAGACTGGGAGATATTATGGAACACCCGAAACTTCCTCAGTTATTCGAAGAATTAGAGGATCAGGGATTATCTGTAGCTGCTGTATCTCCATTTAATGCAGATAATAGGCTTAAGAAGTCTTCTTTTTTTATTCCTGATCCTTGGACAAAGACTAAGACATCCGGAGGATGGTTCGTTAAGAATCTATATAAAGCCATACATCAATCTGTTAATGATAATGCAAGCGAGAAAGTATCTCTTACATCACTGATTACCTTAGCTATGGCATTCGTCTTTTATGTACCAATTACGAGTTGGGGAGAATATCTAAGCAATATCTTAAAGAGAAAAAAACCAGGGATTAAAGCAATTGTATTAGACAGTTTGCTTATAGATGTATTTACCAAGTTATGGAAGAAACACACCCCAGACTTTTCACATTTATTCCTTAATTCTGGCGCTCACATACAGCATCATTATTTATTTAACTCAGATGCTTATAATGGAAAACTAAGTAATCCAGAGTGGTATTGCCCTAAGGGATGGGATCCATTGTTGAGAATACTGACAGTCTATGATAAGCTATTAGGTAAGCTGAGTCGATTAGATAATATAAAGATTATCATAGCCACTGGACTCCATCAGCAAGCTCACAATGAGCTGACCTTCTACTGGAGGCTTAATGATCATAAGGTGTTCCTGGCAGCAGCAGGGATAGAAGATTATACACAAGTCTTACCTCGTATGTCCAGAGACTTCTTGATTAATTTTCGATCAGAAGGAGACTGTCTTTCTGCGGATAGATTATTATCTAGTTTCGTATCTACCTTAGATCAGGAGCCTATATTTAATGTCGATAATAGGGGAGACAGCTTATTCATAGAATTAGTATATCCATCTGATATAAAAGAAAATCACAGCATCAAGTCAAAATCAATCAACAAAGAAATAAAAGACTTTAAGCAATATGTCTCATTTGTCGCAATCAAGAATGGAGAACATAACGGTGATGGATACCTGACGTCTAATGTACCGTTGCAATCAGCAGATAAGATAGAACTGACAGCTGTGAAAGATATCATCATGCAACAAGTATTAAGTTGATAAAAAATGCATTTACAGTAGACTTAGAAGATTGGTATCAGGGTATCGAGATGCCATATGAGACATGGGGTAATTATGAGCAACGTGTGGAGGTCGGCATGAATCGACTGCTACAATTACTTTCCGATTCTGATACGAAGGCCACATTTTTTACTCTTGGATGGATAGCAGAGACTTATCCTGATATGATTAAGTTGCTTGCGGCAGAGGGTCACGAACTCGCATCTCACGGATACTCACATGAGAAAGTCTATGATCTGAAACCCGAAAAATTCAGAGAGGAGATCCGACGTACTAAGAGTGTGATAGAGGATCTGTCTGGCACTGAGGTATCAGCGTTTAGAGCGCCATTCTTTAGTGTGACTGTAGATAGCTTGTGGGCATTGCCCATACTTCGGGAAGAGGGCCATACAGTAGATTGCTCCATAGCATCTGTCAAAACCTGGAGATATGGTATCCGATCGTCTATCGATGATATCTATTTACTTTCTGATATAGATATGATAGAATTTCCGGTATCTACTTTTAATTTACTCCATAAGTCCGCAGCACTTGGTGGCGCTTATTTCAGATTATTTCCATTTTATCTTAGCTGGCGAGCTTATAAAAAAAGAATAGCGAAGGATAGACATTCTATGTTCTACATCCATCCATGGGAGTATGATCATGATCATCCTTATGAGGAAAAGATGGAAAAGAAAGCTCGATTCACTCATTATACTAATCTCAAAAAAACAAGTGGATACACTGAGAAGATATTGAAGAAGATGAATTTTACAACAGTATCAGATGTGATATCTAAAACAGTGGATAAGAAGCACCTTCCACAAATGAAGGTATCAGATCTCCACGATGACTAACACAACAGAAAAATAGCTATCTTGTAATTAGATATTTTAGTCATTATCCACTTCATAAAACATTAGTTATGAATTTCACAAAATCATTTTTGACCATTTTCATCTTATTCTTAGCAAGTCTTAGAATTGCTAATGCTTGTTCTTGTTTGTATGTAGATCTACCCTTTTGCATCTCATGTAATTTAGACAATAACATCATCCAAGCAGTGGTTACTGATAAGCCACATTGGTATAGTATGGAAGTTGACGTGATAGAAAATATTAACCTACAGGTCGACAGCAGTACTATCTTAATCTTAGGACAAGATGGACTTAATTGTGGACAAGAATTAGATATTTTTGAGGTGGGTGACACATTGATATTAGCACTGTATAACTATCCTCAAGAAGATGCTGTCAATAATGAAGTCTATAACTGGACAATAGATGGATGTAATATTAATTATTTATTCTTTTCTAAGAGTAATGTAGATGGTCCAATAGATTATGATACGACCTCTAAATCTTACGAAGATTTTAAGTTAGATATAATGGACTGCTTGGAATTAAGTGTAAGTAATAATGAGATTATAGAAGAAGATATTTTGATATATCCCAATCCAATGGATGAGTATGTAATCATAGAGTCAGATAATGCAAATTCTGTGAAAGTTTATGCTTTGTCAGGGCAGTTAATCGAGACAAAAACTTCTATTACAACGGATACAATTCTAATAGACATGAGTTCTGTCGATAGTGGTGTATACTTAGTGAGAGTAGAAACTCAAGATGGCTTTTTTATAAAAAAGATAATTAAGAATTAGTTGTCAATTAGAATCTTTACACTTCTTGTTCACACATAATATGCAGTGAAAGTACTTGTCTACATATTTTTCTTATGTTGTCTATTTCCTTATGTAGAGGTACTAATGATAGGGACAGATACACAACCTAATGCAATATTAGTAGGTGTGTTGATCCTGTTATTTATGAAAAATAAAGTTATCAATTATCCATTGATGGCATTATGGTCTATGTTTTTTCTATCTCTATTGTTTGCGTTTGATTCTAATCTGGACAACTTCACTACAGTCAAGACCACCTTAAATTATCTATCTCCAGCAATCGTCGCAACAATAACTTATAACATACTTTCAAACACTAAATTTCGAATTAGTTTTCGATTTTTCTTTACTGCGGTGATGATTTACTTTGTCATAGGTTTTGTGCAGCATTACTTTATCTCACACTTCATGACATTCTTACTCAGTATGGCGAGGGGTATACACATGCATGGGAGAGGAGTTATTTCATTGACTAATGAGCCAGCATTCTATGGAATCACCTGTCTGATGATGATGATATTTTCGTTGATGAATTATTCTAAGAAGCAGAATCTTTTATGTATTCCAATACTTCTATATCAATTATTGTTTCTGGCTAAGACGACGACTGCGTTTGGCGTTTTGATCGTAGCTCTGGCGATATTCGGAGTGATACAGACGATCAGAATGAAGCTGTGGTATGTCTTAGGATTTGTTGTTGTCATTGTTATAGGCAGTATAACTTATACTCATTTACTTAAGGTCTACGAAGATACACGAGTGGGTAAGTTGGCAGAAGAATTCATAGAAGATCCTCTGATGCTTGCGCAAGTAGATGAGAGTGCTTCCATTAGATTGACAGGTACCTTTGCACCCATTTTAGGCATCAAAGAAAATTACTTTTTGCCATTTGGATTCGGCAGATATAATTCATTTATAAGTGAGTTATATTATGGCAGGAAGTATAGAAAACTAATTATACCATATACCCTCAAGTTTAAGGATAAGATCGAAGGAGGTCTTAATGCCGTTCTATTTCATTTCGGTTTTTTGGGACTCTTATTTCCAATAGGTATATACTTTTCGTTTAAGGGATTGCTTGGTCGCCCCGAGTACTTATTTTCACTTATACTTTTTTATTTACTATTGGTTAATATCCAATTAATGAATGCGATGATAGGTCTCATCATTGGCTACACATTATATTCTACGACTGACTTTAGTCATAATACCGAAAGAGATGAGAGTTAACCATAGCAGAATTATGAAACTTGTTCTTCTCAGGAGAAGAGTTCTAACCAGTTATAGATTGCTGAAGTGTAAGCTTGGTTTAAGAGATGTGAAAGTCGGAAAGAACGCTTCCATTAATGAGAACGTACATTTTACCAGAAGGCATAAAGTTCGTGCAGGCAAGAATTTACTGATCTCGAGAAATGCACACATGGCTTCTAATCTTCAGATAGGCGATGATGTCATGATCGGACCATATACCACCTTTGTAGGTGGTGAGCACATCGTAGATGGCATCGGAGATATGCCGATCAGACAATCTGGTGTCGATGATTACAAATTAACAATTATCGAAGATGGCGCTTGGGTAGGATGCAGAAGTATCATCATAGCTGGTGTGACTATCGGCAAAGGTGCAGTAGTAGCTGCAGGCGCTACAGTGACTAAGGATGTACCACCGTACACAATCGTAGGGAACGGTTACGCTAAGGAAATTAGGAAGAGGAAAATGTAATCAAATGCATTTTTATGCATATCTATCCTGAGCATAATCCATGGCCTTAAGTAGAATACCTAAAGCTTCTGCCAGCTCTGATTCCTTATAGATTAGCGGCGGCGCTAATCTAAATGATCTATTATTAAACAAAAAATAATCGATTAATGCCCCTCCTTCAAATGCTTGATTGACCACATGCTTTAAGTACTTTCTTTTAGTGAGCTCTACAGCCATCATCATGCCGGAGCTTCTAATTTCCTTAATTATTGGATGTTGTAATTTGTTTCTGATGTACTTTTCATTCTCTAATACTTGACTGATTATATCATTACTTTGTAGAACTTCTAAGGTCGCAAGTGCTGCAGCACATATGACAGGATGTCCTCCGAATGTTGTTATATGACCAAGGTCTGGATACTTAGCAAAATGATGCAGGAGCTTTTGATTCGCAACTAAGCCGCCTACTGGCATACCGCCACCCATAGCTTTTCCTATACACATCATATCAGGTATTACATCATACTTCTGATGAGCAAACATATATCCAGTTCTGCCAAAACCTGTCTGTATCTCATCTAATACCATCAGTGCTCCGACATCATGACATCGTTGTCTGACTTTCTGTAGATAATTATCATATGGTAAGATAACACCAGCTTCTGCTTGCACTGGTTCCAGGATAATACCTGCAGTTCGGCATGATATATTTTCTAATTCAGCTACATTGTTATATGTGATATGCTTAATGTGTGGAATCAGTGGAGCGTAGGCGGAAGTGTGTTCTATGTCAGAACGCAGTGATTCAGCACCTAGTGTACTTCCGTGGTAAGCATGCTTACAAGCTATGATCTCATATCGACCAGTTACCTTGCGGATAAGTTTCATAGCGGTCTCGAGAACCTCACTACCGGAACTGAGGTAATAGATCGCATCTAATGAATCATCTATCGATTCCGATAATTTCTTAGCATATCTGACTTGTGGATTTTGGATATGCTCTCCGTACACCATTGTATGCATATACAGGTCTAGCTGATCCTTTACAGCTTGTATAACGATAGGATGCTTATGACCGAGAGAGCTGACAGAAATACCTGAATTCAGATCAAAATATCTCTTGCCATTAGTATCATATATGTATACACCTTCAGCATGAGATATCTCTAAGCCTAGCGGATAGGTGCTTGTCTGAGCGACATGATTGAGAAAAATTGCTCTCTTAGAAATGTGATCCATGCAATGTGTTGATTTTTTGTTATTCTACCTTGCTTCTTTGTGTGTTTCGTGCTTATGTTACATGTACATTAGAATTTGCGACCTTATCTGTCATTACGCAATCATATTAATGAAAATCCAAAGACTATATTTAAACTATTATAGCCGGAATCCCAATTATTGTTATCACTTAGAATATTTCGTTTTTTGTTATATCTCATTTCTAAGCTATATCTATTTGAGTATTTCAAACCTATCCCTAAAGCCAAATTTATTCTTGATACAGCCTTAAGTTCGGATAGCACTGAGCCATCATTTCTTAAGAATTGTATAGATGACTTACTTGGCAACACGAAAATAATCGAAACGTTTGTAAACAGTTTTAATTTATCCTTAATGTAGTAGTTGTATCGTACACCTACTGGCAATTCTATTGATTTGTAATCCACTTTTGAAACTAAGATTCCACCAGAAACAGTGTTTGTTTCCTTCGATTGTTCTGATTTAAAATATTGGTATGTCGGTTCTAATATTATGCTCCATATTTTTCCATTATATGGTAATGTAAACTCAGCTTCAATCCCATACCTAAATCCAATATTTTCATCAAAATTAAAATCTCTTGAATTAGACATAGAATTTTGGATTTTCAAGCTACTATAATTCAATCCTGGTCTCAAAGTCAAACTAAATAAATCCTCCTTTTCGGTTGATTGATAAATCATATACTCAGACTGAATACAGTCATTATATTTGATAAATAATGGAACCAAGTCTTTCTTAGAATATTGGAGATCCTCTATGTCACGAAATTTTATTTCTTCACATTTTAATGTTTGAAATATTTGATTTTTGAAGTAGCTATTAGTCGAAATTTTTTCATTCACATTAAATCTTTTATAGATTAGTTGACTAATTTCAGAATCACTTACTTTATAAAACAATCGTGTCAAATTATTATCAGTGTAAAGATATAATGACGCTTCCCCCTCAATTAACACATTTAGAAATAGTAACTCTTCATTTAAAATAGGGTCCTTATTAGAATCCATCATATTGACCTGATCACTAGATCTGTCTATTTTCACCTTATCCCTGATATATTTGGAAACACTATAAATCCCAAATTCTTTTACGTTCTCAACATTTGCTGTTATACCCTTATCGTTTTGAGACATTTTATATTTGAACTCTGTAGGATTATTTCTCCAATCAGTACTCTTGATTAGACACTCATACCTTTGATCTGATTCGTCGATGAAATACCCCTTCTCAAATGAAATCTGGGAATAGGAATTAATGAATGAGATTACAGGTAAGGTTATTAGCAAAAGCTTTTTTTTCATGTATTTTACTTTTTGTTTATTCATATTATTAGGGGCAGTTTGTCAATAATCATATGTGATAAAATTTGTTTCAATTTATACATATAAGTTCGTAAGAAGCAAATCGTCAGCGTGCTATATTTTTGATTAATCGATCGTCGAAATCTAAGAGCTCATTGCAAGATACTCATCTTGTTTGCCATTTTTATTATTCATAATATTGATCTGTTTCTAATTTGATTTCTAATTTAGTGACCGCCTATTCAGTTATGAAAAAATTTAAGTTTACAAGTGCATTGAGGATATAAATCTCGAATTTCTACGTAGAACAAAATTAATCGCATTTAATAATGTCTAATCTGGTTTTTGTCTGTTCTAATAAATGATATAACTGTATTTGACCGAGTTAATAAGCATACATCATAATGGTTGATATAGGTAATATGACTCCATACCTGCAAATGTAATGATGATAATTGAAGTCCTATTTACGTTTATATGATAAGACTTAATTATTTCTGGTCTTTATTAGGTTAAATTGATATTAAAATATCAGCTAATTAAGGATGTATAGTGGACATTGTAGGACAATTTTCTCACCTTTAAATGTGTTATCTTTGATAATCCGACCTTGGTTGATTCTTGAATAAATCAACATTTATAACAAATAAGCAAAATTATTATGTCTATCATGTCTAAATTATATTCAGTAATCATTCTTAGTCTCTCTCTTTCAGTGTCCTATGGGCAAGGAATTGAGTTTTTTGAGGGCACTTGGAAAGAGGCGATAGCGGAAGCAGCGAAAGAAGATAAGATCGTGTTTGTCGATTCTTATGCACAGTGGTGTGGTCCATGTAAAAAGATGGCTAAGAACGTATTTACACAACAAGCAGTCGGAGATTTTTTCAATGATAACTTTATTAATCTTAAGCTGGATATGGAGCAAGCTGATGGACGTACTTTCGGTGCTAAGTATCCTGTCTCTGCGTATCCGACTCTGTTCTTCCTAGACAGCCAAGGGAATATCCTCAAAAAAGTGACTGGAGGACAGAATTCGGATGGACTCATTAGCCAAGGTAAACTTGCAATTAAGAGTTATGATAAGACTGAAGCTTATGCGAAATTATATGATGAGGGTAAGAGAGACTATGACCTAATGGTTAACTATGTCAGAGAATTGAATAAAGTAGAAAAACCAAGTATCAAAATATCTAATGAATACTTAAATTCTAACCCTGATATCTCAAAGCAGGAAAAAGCAAATTTTCTTATGCAAGCGGTAATAGATGCTGATTCCAAATTATTTGACCAGTTAGTAGAGCTTAAAAAAGAAGCGATCTCTGGATCATCTAAGGAAGCTTATGCAACTATAGTCCAATCAGCAGCAATGAGGACAGTCGCTAAGGCCGTAGAATATGATTACAAAGATCTAGTAGACGAGGCGATTACTCAGTATGAGAATGCAGATGTGGGAAATAAGGATAAATTTAAGGCAGAAGCTTACCTACAATATTATGCGGAATCTGGCAATTACAAAGAATGGAAAAATACGTCTAAGTCCTACTTAAAAAAGTATGGGAAGAAAAACCCAGATTTATATAAGGATCATCTATCCACAATACGTCAGTCACTTAACTATGAGCAAGATGCTAAGGAGTATGCAGGCGAGTTATATAAAGACCTTCTTAAGAAAGATGATTCTTCTAAAAATTACAATGAGTATGTTCAGTTCTTAGTAGCTAATAAGGAAATAGAAACTTCTATAAAAGTCATGAAAGAAGCCATCAAGAAAGCAAAATCGAGAGATGAGGACGTTTCTCAAATGGAAAAATTCTTAGACTATATTAATGGTCAAGTGAAATAAAAAACTAACACCCCTTTTAGATGCTGTTTCGTATTCTCCTATTTTTCTTTTTCACTATTGACATCTGCAGTGGACAATCTGGTGAGGTTCGCTTCTCTAAGATAGATCTCAGAGCGGCTAAGCAACGTGCAGTGATAGAAGACAAATTAATATTTGTAGATACTTACGCCAGTTACTGTAAGCCATGTAAGATTCTCAATCGGGAGTTCAAAAACCCTAAGTTATATCAGTATCTCAATAAAAACTTCATCAATGTGAAGGTCGATATGGAAGGAAAATATGGACAAGCATTTAAGAATGCTTACCAAGTTGTATTCCTTCCGACGCTTATGATATTAGATAAGCATGGCAACTTAAAATTTAAAATAGATAGGCTTGCAACAGCAGACGAGTTACTTGCTCTGACTAAGCATTATCATGAAAAACTCTATCCAGAATCAAAACCATACTTAGCAGAGGCAAATCCTGCGTCAGATAGACCTGCAGCTCGTACGCCAGCCGTCAAAAAACCAAGACCTACTACAAAGAAAGCGATCATAAGAAAAAAGGATGTCGTCGTAGAAGCTAAGATAGAGCCAGTCAAAAAACCAGTCACGACACCTCTATCAAATAATGATGAAGTCATCGTGCATGTATTGGGTCAAGATGAAGACCTTCCACCTGAGGTGCTTAAGCAAGAAGCTTACTTCAGGATGGAGCTAATGGACGGCAGTCATATTACAGTAGCACAAGAATATCTGAAGACACAAAAGGACTGGTCGACACCAGAAAATAGTCGATTCTTATTTGACTTTTTGTATACGGTCAACTCTTCAGAGTTCGAATATTTAATAGAACACAGAGAGGCATTCAATACACTTATAGGAAAAGAGCAGGTAGAAGAAAGTATCAATATACTGGTAACTAAAGAATTAGAAAGAGCTTTTCCTAGACCTGATAAAGCAAAAGCGATTATGCTGTATAGTTACTTAGATGTAGCTGAGCCTAATAAAGCTGCTGCGGAATACAATCTGTCTACTCTTATGGACACTGAGGATACTAAGAATTATATTAGGGAAGCTGAGGCATACGTCGAATTATATAATGATGCTGATGTCAGTATCATAAAGGCACTTTCTGTAAGTATATTAAAATCTAGTAATGGCAGACGAGATCTAAAAAAGGCAATGAACTATGTAGAACGAGCCAGTAAAATTACACCTAATGATAGCAGCATAATCTTGCTACAATCTGCAATCTATTACAAGATGGGTAACATCCGACAGGCTAAGAATCATGCAAATGAAGCACTAACGATAGCTAAAGCTAATGGACAGAATATCCTGGAGATTAACAAAATGATCGACACTCTAAGTGCCCTCTGACAACTAATTTGCCAGCACTTTCTAAGATAATTATTCTCTACTTGATATCGATTGTCATGACCACCGGAATATGATCTGATTGTACAGCTTCTGTCGCATGTCTTACCTCAGATATTTTTTTGCTAATATTTTTAGACACTGAGATGTAATCTATCCTCCATCCTTTATTCTTCTGTCTAGAGCCCGCTCTATAACTCCACCAACTATAGACATCTTCTTGTTCTGGGTATAAATGTCGATACGCATCATCGAAATCTGTGTCAAACCATTCCGCTAACCACTCTCTCTCCTCTGGCTTATATCCTGATGGCTTATCCTTACGCTGCGGATTATGTATATCTATGTCTAATCTTACAATATTATAATCGCCGACGATAATGACATTCTTTCTTTTCTGGAGTAGTTCTGTGACCCATGGTCTAAAATCATTAAGAAATTTCATCTTAAAATCATGACGATGATCGCCACTAGACCCAGATGGAAAATAACAATTAAGCAATGTCATAGAACCAAAATCTGTTCTAAGCACTCGACCTTCATTATCATAGTCTGCTATAGATATGCCTGCGATTACTTTACTTGGTTTCTTCTTACTTAAGGTCATGACACCAGAGTAGCCTTTCTTCTCTGCAGAGTGCCAGTGAGCGGTATAACCTAACTCTTCGAATATCTCCGCAGGCACCTGATCGGGTTGTGATTTAGTCTCTTGGATACAGATGATATCTGCATCGACATCTCTAATCCATTCTATCAGGCCTTTCTTTATTGCAGCTCTGATACCATTGACATTATAACTGACTAATTTCATTTCTTTGTTTTACAGATTCTATTACCAAATTAGGTTTGCATAATTGTCCACTTCAGTGCATTACACTTCCATGAGACTGCATTATATTTTGAATGGATCAGAATCATACCCAAATTCTAAATATGAACTTCCTACTTTTACATTTTCCATACTAACTTTTTTTCCTGCTAATTTATGAGTGATACACAGCTTAGCACCATTGTAGTCATTCCACTCATCCCAATTAGTGTAGAGACCTTTCACCGGTAATATCTGTGTCCACATTTTAAATCCAGTAGGCATATAGTTCTCATCTAATATCCATAAGTAGCTATCGCCAGGAGTTACCCCTCCAGACATGTATTCTATCATCAGCCCATGAGCACCCTCTTCGACATCCACAATTTTTCTTTCGGTCCCTGCATCATATACCTTATAAGGAGCAACTAACCAGAAAGAATCATTACACCAGTATGACCAAGCTTTATCTTTAAGTTTTTGATTCTCATCACCTAATACTTCATTACCACTCACGTAACTACGAGATTCTTGAGACTTAGTATTTAGAATCACTTTATTATCATCCCATCTGATGATCACCATGTTATTTTTCTTATCCCAGAAGTACTTATGCCCTCCACCAAAAAATTCAAAATTGATATAAGAGATGGTATCATAAGCTGCTACATTAAGTTGCTGCAGCATATTGTCAGCTAACTCGTCTGCCTCAGATCCACTAACACCATTTGGCTTCTCCTCACTGAAGTACTTTATGGCTACGAAAGCAGCAATAGCAAGTATTAGCAAGAAGAGGCTGAGGTATTTTATAATTTTCATGTGTTTATATTAAAGTCGTAAAGTTCAGTATTGTATCATAATTAGATGATACTATAGACTATTAAAATTTTCTGTGTTAATAAGGTAGTAATAATCATAGGTCGGGCATAAAAATAGTTCTAATATTAGATTAGTTATGTGACAACATAGCACTACTTATTAAGCTCTCCCATGACTTAGTCCGATATCAAAGAACAACTCTTATATTTGACATTAAATTATTGTGTAATATGTACAAAGGAAAGAAAGTAGTTGTTGTAATGCCTGCCTATAATGCAGCTTCGACACTCGAGAAGACGTACAATGAGATTCCTTTTGACTTAGTAGATGAGCTTATCCTCTGCGATGATGCTAGCAAAGATGATACAGTTGCAGTGGCACAAGCGCTGGAAATTAATTACATTATCAGTCATAGAACTAATAAGGGCTATGGTGGCAATCAGAAATCGCTCTATAATAAAGCTCTTAATATAGGTGCAGATATTGTTATCATGTTACACCCAGACTATCAGTACACACCATTGCTTATCCCATCTATGGTCAATATTATAGGAGAGGACTTGTATCCAGTTGTTTTAGGCTCTAGAATATTAGGTAAGGGAGCACTTAAGGGCGGTATGCCTTTGTACAAATATATTGCGAATCGATTCCTTACATTCACACAAAATATTTTTGTCGGTTATAAATTATCTGAATATCATACTGGCTATAGAGCATTCAGTAAGGACGTCTTAGAGAAAATAAAATTCAATAATAATTCTGATGACTTTGTATTCGATAATCAGATGTTATCTCAGATCATCTATGCCGGTTATGATATAGGGGAAGTGACCTGTCCGACTAAGTACTTCGAAGAAGCATCCTCTATCAATCTGAGTCGAAGTATTAAGTATGGTATAGGAGTACTTGGAGTATCCATCATACATAGATTGCAGAAGCTTGGAGTCGCTCGTTCGAAGTTATATTAGAGCCCACCTTACACAGTTGGTTTTCGTGATGCATAAAAAAAGGAAGCATTGAAACCAATACTTCCTCTTTTAAGATTTTAAATTTTTCTACAACATTTCTGTCATTTATTTTTTTACAAAGCTGGCTCTGTAAGTTTTGTCTGCAAGAATATATAAATAGTAGATTCCAGTTTCCATATCAGAAACATCTATATTATTCCAGTCACTCTTTTCTTGTCGTACGAGTTGTCCTTCTACATTATAGATGAGAACACTTCTAACATCTGTAAGATTTAGATCTACATTGATATAATCTGTTGTCGGATTAGGCCATATGTTGGCATTGATGTTTTCTATGCTAGAAACGCTAGAGTTAAGGACTTGCTCATAACAGCCTATATCTGGCATGTTGTCCCTAAGATATCCTTCTAAATCACGCTCAGGTGCAACACCTGGGATTCCGGCATCTACACAAGGACTTCCCTCAGCAAGTCTAAAGTTATTATTAGCCAAGTCGACAAATAACGGGTCCGGCTGCAGTATATCATCATCACCTAATATATCTATCAGGTCACCATCTCTACTATAATTACCACCTAAACTAGTCAATGTAGGAACCCCAGCTTCTACAGCGAAGTCTTTAACATTATAAAATAAAGTATTCTGGATATTGATATTTCCGAAACCTTCTAGATCTGTAAATGCAGCGATACCACTTGATAGCACACCTAAGTTATTTACGATAGAGCTATTCACAATATCTAGGTTGATTTCGAGAGCCATAGAGTCAGAGACGTTATGTGATATTGCACCACCTACACCTGGACCGTCAGCTGTATTGCTGTGTATAAGAGAATTTTCTATTCTACCATTCATGTCATTGACATTAATGGCACCACCTTGTGCTATTGCCATATTATTTTCTATGATACAATTTTGTATAAGAAATATCGCTGTGTCTATTCTTGGATTATCATCTGCATTCAAAGCAATTGCACCACCGAAATTCCCTTGGTTTTGGAATAGCGTACATTCTGATATTGTAAAATTTGCGCCATCATTTATAGAGATGGCTCCTCCATTTCCTGTAACGGTATTTTGTGTAAATTCACTATTTGTAATAGTTATAGTTGTCGTATCATTCTGAGACGATATGGCTCCACCAGAAGCAGCAGTATTGGTTCTAAATTCACAACTATCCACAGCAAGAGTAGACTGGAAACCTCCATATATTGCACCACCACGAGAGTCCGCAGCGTTAGATAAGAATGTAGAATTCTTAACGACTGCATCCGTAGAATCGCCGTATATAGCTATTCCTGCACCCCAGTTAGAAGCATTGGTACCAAAGAAACATTTATCTATTTCGACAACCTTATCATTTCCATTAGAGAAAATGGCACCACCGGAATTGGTTCCAGCAGATACATTACCTAAGAATGTACAATTTTCGAGTGAATATGAGCCTTGAAATGTTCTGAAAGCACCACCCTGACCATCCAATGCTTGATTGGTTCTAAATTCAGTATTTCTAAAGATGACACTGCTCTTATCAGACCTAGGTGAGGTGCTTCCACTGTAATAGAATCCGCCAGCTGTGACAGCTTGATTTAAGCTATATTCGCAATCTTCAATGACAACATTTTTACCTTGGAAAATAAATAGACCACCACCTGTACCAGACCGAGCCTCATTTTCCATAAAGACGCAATCTTTTATCAGTAGTTGCATGTCATCATTGATAATATTTCTAGCGTCGAAATACATGCCTCCTGCTGAATTAGCTTCGTTACCGATGTAATCATTATTGATTAATTGTAGATTACTTGTCTGCCATACAAACATGCCACCACCAAAACCATCTGGATTATTGTTGTTTTCAAACATGCAATCCTGAATGGTTACATTGACACAATTATTAGGATAACAACATCCTCTGTTTGTTATGTTGTTAGTAAATGTACAGTTAGAGATTTCTGCATCATTAACAAAGTACATGACAAGACCTGCAGACTGAGAATCAGAAAGATTGTTGTCAAATGTGCAATCAGTTACTGTAACCATATCGGTAATAGTTCCATCTACTAAGTCTCCACTATCAAAAGCGATACCTGCACCTGATCTACCATAGTTATTAGTAAATATACAATTGCTGACATCTAATGCAGTGAAACTTAAAATACCTCCACCAGCTCGCTGGATAAATTCAGCTTCGCCATTATCCGATGTATGTCCTCCTGATATTGTAAATCCATCCACCGTAATTTTTCTACTGATAGATCCATCAAATAATAAAACATGCCGTGCATTATCTAAGCGACTGAGTGAATCTATCATGCCATTGTCATCTCCGGCGAGATCTCCACTTAGAATAGTAGGCATATTATTCGGACTTCTTTCTGTTCTCTCATTTTCCATACCCGCAAATCCTCCATATAGATCTACAGGAGCGTTAAGAAAAAAAGTAGAGCTGGTATCAGCCATATCTCTGCCAGGCTTGTAAGTGCCTGAGGCGACCCATATTTCTTCTTGAGTTAATACTGAAGTATCATTAAATTTTTCGAGTGCATCATCTAATGTAGTGAATGCATTCTCCCAAGAAGAACCATCTGCAGTCCCAGCAGCATTAGCATTAACATAAGTGATCTGTGCACTAAGTACATTTGGTAGAAAACAAATAATAGATAAAAGTAAAGTGTAAAGTGTATGTTTCATAAGATTCGTTTTTCTTGCTAATCTAATACACTTTGAGGTAAAAAAGAAACCGCCCTACGGAAGTAGGACGGTCACTAAGCTTTTAAAAGAATCAATGAATAAGGCAAAAACTCAATCTCATACCTATAACACCAAAGAATATGCCATAAATTCCCATGCTCTTGAGATTTGTCGCATTGACGTCTTTTTGAAAATTGTATTAAAATAGGCTACATTTGCAAAACTTTTTGAAACCTTACCATTACTATAGATTTTAAGCAATAAATATGGCTCTGATAGGAAAAATAAGACAGAATTTTTGGTTCGTCTTGATACTACTAGGACTTGCATTAGCTGCATTCCTTATTATGGATACTTCATTATCCGGTAACGGTGGCGGCGGAGCTGCACCAGCATTTATCGGTTCGGTCAATGGTACTAAGATCAATTACAACGATTTTACCATGACGGAACAAGCATACTTCGGTGGTTCTCAAGCAGATTCTTACTCTAAGAAAACAACGATCTGGAACTACTATGTAGAGAAAGAACTTCTCAGAGAAGAAGCAGATGCCCTCGGTCTTAATGTATCTTATGATGAATTAATGGATCTCCAGTTCGGGGCTAACCCATCTCCGATCATCACTCAGAATCAGTGGAAACCTGCTGACCTACAGGGTATCAAAACTTCTCTTACTAATGGTGAGGCAATTAACCCTAGCTTAGAAGCTTACTGGATAGAACAAGAAAAGCAGATTATGAATGAAGCCATCAAGTCTAAGCTTAATGGTATCATATCTAAGTCAGTATATACGCCATCATGGTTAGCTGAGGAGTCTTTTGCTTCTGAGAATACTAAAGTAGACTTTAAGTACGTCAAGATTCCTTACGATCAGATAGACGGTGCAGGTATAGAAGCAAGTGATGCTGATATTAAGAATTATGTATCTGCAAGGAAGAGCCAGTTCGAGCAGAAAGAGGAGACAAGAATAGCAGAGTATGCAGTATTCGATGTTATGCCATCAGCGGCGGATTCTTCTTACTGGTTAGAGAAAGCTAACGAGATGAAGACTAACTTTCTGAATGCAGCTAATGATTCATTATTCGTCACTGGTAATAAAGGTTACTATAGTCATATATATAATAAGTTAGATCAAGTCTCTGAGGCTAATAGAGGCGGTATTGCAGCACTTAATCCAGGTGAGATGTATGGTCCATTCCAAGAAGCTGGATCTTATGTCGTCATTAAGATGATAGATAAGAAAATCGTTCCTGATACTGTGCAAGCAAGTCATATCCTAAGATCAGCAGATCCTAATAACCCGACAGCGATGGCTCAGGCTGAGGCATTCATAGATAGTATTAGAGGTGTGTATAAGTCTGGTAGAGTATCGTTCGATACATTAGCTGTGATGCACAGTAATGATCCTGGATCTGGAGCTAAGGGTGGAGATCTGGGTAAGTTTACCCAAGAGACGATGGTGCCAGAATTTGCTAAGGCATGCTTTGGTTATGGAAAAGAAGGTGGTCTGTACACAGTAAAGACACAATTCGGTGTGCACCTTATTAAGGTGGTAGATCAGATATATAATGACCAAGATGTCAAGTATAATTTTGCTTCTCTTAGTCAGAGCATTATTCCGACCCAAGAGACTCAAGATACAAGATACGATGAGGTCACTGAGATCGTCAGTCAGAATAGAGAGGCAGCAGATCTTAGTACAGCATTAGAAGCTTATCCTAATGTTAGCTTAGAGACATCAGCACCCCTTAAGATTAATGATTATGCATTTGCAACATTAGGTAGTGGTAATACACCAAGAGATATCATTAAGTGGTTATTTAACCCAAGTACTGAAGTCGGAGATGTATCAGATGATGTATTCAGATTCTCGGACCAGATACAGTATTATGATAACAAGTATGTAGTAGTAACGCTTAAGTCGATTGTACCAGCAGGAATGCCGACGGCAGATATATTAAGAAATAAGGTAGAAGCAGCGGTGATCAATCAGAAGAAAGGTGAGAAGCTCCAGAGTTCTCTTAGCGTTACATCATTAGATGCAGTAGCTAGTCAGTATAATACGACTGTAGAGACAGCCACAGATGTGACGGCAGCAGCTTCATTTGTTCCAGGTGTCGGTAATGAGCCAGAAGTTATCGGTACGGCATTTGACTTAGCAGCACAGTCTGTATCTAAGCCTATCGTAGGAGAAAGTGGTGTCTTCGTCATAGAGCCAATCAGAAAAATGGATGCAGGTGCTCCTACTAATATTCCTTTCCTTAAGAGCAGTGTATCCACTGCTACAAGAAGTCAGGTATCATTTAAGATAATTGAGAATATGAAGAAAAGAGCTGACATCTCTGATAGCAGAGCGAAGTTCTTCTAAGCTTTTTTCTAAGAAATATAGCAAGCCCCGATGACTTAAGTTGTCGGGGCTTTTTTTTGTTTTTTATGAATTTAGTGGGCGAAGCGTTTCTTTTAATACCATTTAAATTTTAAGATGTCGGTTAAGATTATAGAATAGAATTTGTTAAGTTCAAGGCATGAACGGATGATTTCGTCGCAGACGAATCGAGTATGACAATACTCGAAAAGAGTAAACCACGAAAGTAGGTGGGCTGAGTCATAGCGGTAGCTACCGCCGTGGGCGACACAGGTATTGGAGAGCCTGCCTACCTACATCAGAGGTAGGTATTTTTAACGCAGAGATTGGCTAATTCTATTATAATATTTCCGACATTCTAATGTTTAAATGGTATAAGACACTCTCCTTTATTTTTTATTAGTTAGAAATAATTTCACTTCATCGATAAATTCAGGCATCGGCATTTTATCGATTTCGTCTACTGCTATTTTTTCCGCTGTATTTTCGTCATATTCACCGTAGTATTTTTGGAATTTTTCTTTAAAAATTTTAGTTCGAAAATCATTATATCTAAACCAAATTTTCATGGGGCCATCAAGATTTCTTAATCCGACAGTTTCTATAAACCAAGTTCTCACAGCATAAATTAAATCTTCTACTTCGTTATTATGATTCTTTATGTCGATGCCATTTAAATCAGATATAGATTTCATGTAATCATACTTTTCTTTAGCAAGAACTAAAAATGCCTTATTTGAATACTTTGAGTTATATGTCTTACAGCCGAAATCTGCGCCTAATTCAAATGGCATGTTGAATCTAAAGAATTCATTTTCTTGTTTTGCTTTAATTCGTGATAAATCGTGAATTCCAAATTGTGATTCTTTGATACAATCTAAGATCTTTTGGAGTCTAACTCTTCCTGAATCTGATTCTTCTAATGAGAGGCGAGGTTTGTAATCGAAATACAGTACCGTATAGACAAGTGCCTTTAATAAAGGTTTGTATTCTGAATCAAATGGACAATTGATGAATACATTCTTGGAATAATTCTTATGCAAGATATTTTTCGTTTAACCTTTAGGTGGATGGGGATCGTTGCCATAAGAATTTCTGTTTTGAATTGAGCCATCTTTTTTATGAATGTACAATTCGGTTTTTTCAGATTTGCTCAACTTTCTTCCATACTTTACAGCTTCATCTTTGGTTCTGAAACTCTTAGATGCTCTCAATGACCCTGATTTTTTTACTGCCCACCCGCCTTTCGCCTTTGAGCGTACAACATGGTTTGATCTAGACATATTCTTTGTTTACAGGTATAACTAAATTCAGATAATTTTAGTTTCAGTTATTTTCCCACTAACTATTCCTTCTCACTCGCCCACTTGCACTATTAGAAAAGCTTTAGTAATTTAGTCGTATAATTCGGTAATTATAAGTCGTAATAAACGACATGTAACTACCTCTCATCATTCTTATACCATTTGCATTCTAATGTGTAAGTGGTATTACAACCCAAAGTTTATGTACGACCGAGCGATATTACATATGGATCTGGACTCTTTCTTTGTCTCAGTAGAGTGTCTCAAGAATAGTCAGTTCTTAGGCAAGCCTCTAATTATAGGAGGATCTGGATCGCGAGGTGTGGTGGCATCATGCAGCTATGAGGCACGGAGATTCGGAGTACATTCTGCGATGCCGACTAAGATGGCATTGAGATTGTGTCCACAAGCGATCATTCTGAGAGGAGATATGGATAGCTACTCTAAGTACTCACAATTAGTCACAGATATCATTGCTGAGGATGCGCCTGTGTACGAGAAGTCTTCTATAGATGAGTTCTATCTAGATCTCTCGGGAATGGATAAGCACTTTGGCTGTTATAAGTGGTCTAAGGAGCTGCGTCAGAAGGTGATACGAGAGAGTGGTCTACCGATATCATTTGGTCTATCGGTTAATAAGTTGGTATCTAAAGTAGGTACAGGAGAATCTAAGCCTAATGGAACGAAAGCCATCGACAAGGGTTCTGAGAAGGACTTCTTATCACCGTTATCTGTGAGAAAAATTCCAGGTATCGGTAAGCAAACTTATAAGAAACTTAGCTTCATGGGAGTCCGTCAGATTAAGACACTGAGTGATATACCCGTGAGACTTCTGGAGAGAGAATTCGGTAAGTCGGGGAAGAAATTATGGCAGAAGGCTAATGCGATAGATAATACGCCGATTGTACCATACAGCGAGAAGAAGTCGATGTCTAAGGAGAGGACATTTACAGAAGATACGCTTAACCTACGCTACATTCGCAATATGCTTCTTAGGATGGTGGATGAGCTGGCCTATGAGCTGCGAGCGACAGAGAAGTTAGCATCTTGTGTGACGGTTAAGATCAGGTATGCGGACTATAATACTTATACGAAGCAGCGACGTATTCCTTACAGCTCTAATGAGACCGTACTGGCTCGTCATATCTGTGAACTATTCGATAGTCTCAATCAGCGGCGGCAGCTGATCCGACTGATCGGTGTCAAGTATAGCGGTCTGGTCTCGGGCAGTTATCAGATCAGCTTATTCGATGATACCGCTAAGGCGATAGCACTGATGCAAGAGAAGGATAACATAAGGAGAAGATACGGGACAGATAAGATCATGTGGGCATCTTATATGAATGAGAAAGCAAGGATACCATCTAATCGGTGATATTGCTCGCGAGTAGGTTTGATTTTTTTAAGACATATCTAATTTTGTATCTTTCGTAGCGATGAAGTGGCTGGACAAACCATACCCAATGATAGTAGATCCCAAGATAGCATTGGCTGTCTCTTTTGGGATAGGCATTGTATGCTTCATTATACTATCGATTTTTGAGCCTTTTGGCATTTCAGGTATTAAGGTCGACAAGTCATTTTTTCTATTTCGCTTTGGGCTTAATGGTACGATAGCGTTATTGATCTTCTATTTTATAATACCTAAGATATTTCCATCTTTCTTCTTAGAGTCTCGATGGACGGTGAAGAAGCATGTTATCCTTTACATGTTGGTCATTACGCTTATAACGTTATTTAATTTCATCCTTAATTCTACTGCGGGTGCAGACTTTTCTCCACAGCATGGGCTGCTTAAGTTTTTCTACATCACGGGTACAGTGGGAGCATTTCCAGTACTGTTAATCACCTACATCACTGAGAAACTGGCAAGAGAAAAGAATGAAGGCCAAGCAAAGTTGCTTAACAATCAAAAAGATAACATAGAGAAACGAACACACGAAGATCAAGAGATTATAATTACATCTGAATCTAACAAACAGGAAACGATAAGCTTTCTGATCGACAAATTTTTATATGCACAATCACAGAGCAATTACACCCAGATCCACATAAGAAAAAATGATGGTATCGAAAGTAAGATGATAAGATCAAGTCTCAAGAATATAGAAGCACAAATCGATAGTAAGGACCAGGTCATCAGATGCCATAAGTCGTACCTCATTAATAAATCTAATATCCAGAGCATAGAAGGCAATGCAAGGTCTCTATATATTAAGATTAAAGAAGTAGAAGCCCAGATCCCTGTTTCCCGGTCACTGGATAGGGATCTTCTTGTCTAATATCCCTCATAGAGACTTACTCCCACTCAAATCAAAAGAATCCCTTATGGATAATAGGATTCCCATACGTCCCTAATGCCGCCGATAGGTCACATAATCTGTAAGAATCTAATATAGAACCCTAAGTTGCAAGCATTAATTAATCAAACTTATAGCGACATGCTTATACCAGAAATCAATATACTTCCCATTATAGTTGCAGCACTTGTACCTAATATTATTGGAGCCATATAATATGGCCCATTATTCGGAAAATCATGGCTGAGCTCATTAGGAATGACCACAGAAGATATGAAAGGTAGAAACGAAGCCCTTATCTATGGCTCTGCATTGGGATTGTCATTAATCATTTCATTCTTCATTAATTGGGTCTTGCAGATGGGTCATAAAAATGTGAGTGAGGCAGGAGAACTCATATTCGCCAGTCATAACACATTTCCTCATGGCGCATTACACGGTACGATGTTGTGCATGGCATTTGTCATGCCAGTGATCGTATGCTTAGGTCTATTCCAGAAATCTTCAGCGAAGAATGTATTGCTTAGCGTAGGTTTTTGGTTTATTTGCTATGCTCTGATGGGAGGCATACTTGATGTATGGCAATAGACTAATGCCATTTATTATTTAACAGTTTACTCTTGCACAATTGGATATATTTAAATTTATTTTTCTAACTGATAAAATCATAAAGAAATGACAACAAAAGAAGTCGCAGACAAATTAGTAGATTATTGTAGGTCCGGCAGATGGGATCTTGCCCAAGAAGAACTATATGCTGCTGATGCAGTCAGTATAGAGATGGAAGGAGCACAGGGATTCCCTCCGAGAGTAGAAGGAATGGAAGCGATCAAAGCTAAGGGAGACCAATGGAACGCAATGGTGGAGGAATTCCATGGCGTAGAAATAGAAGGCCCGATCGTAGCAGGCGATCACTTCACAGTGAGCATGAGTATGGATATCACAATGAAGGGTCAGCCGAGAAAGAAAGATCCTGAGATTGCACTCTATAAGGTAAAAGATGGTAAGATTGTCTCAGAACAATTTTTCTACCCATTAGGATAGAGAGAGTATCAGAACGAAAAAGAGCTCCAACAATACCGTCGGAGCTCTTTTTACTATGTTAGAAATCTATATATTTTTTGGTATTAGAATGCGAATCCTACCGATAGACTGATTCTGTTAGCACTCTTATTTAGTTTCATATCATCATCACCAAAGTTAAATCCGTCAGCGATACTGCTAAATTTATTCATGTACTTAAGATCTACATGAATGATTCCCCTTTGGTAACCTGCTAAAGCTTGGAAGCCTAATTCTACGTTCTTAGAAGTATTTTGGTAATATTCCAGATCTGAAAATTGGCTATCCTTATCTACAAGAATCTCAGCTACTGGTCCGATACCTAATTTGAAATTTTTCTTGACAAGTATACCTGCTACAAATGGAATTTCTAAAACGTAATGCTTATCTGTATAGACTGGAGAGCTGGTGCTAACTTTATTATAGTTATCCATTCTGTATTCCATTCCATAAGTTGTGGCTAATACTTCACCTTGCAAGAAGAAAGGGCCCATATTTCTATAGGCCATAAGTCCTATAGAGTGTACAGTCGTTCCACCTACAAAATCCAAGTCATATAATCCATGATCTGAATTAGGTAAAATTCTAAAAGATTGCTCAGTCTGTGTGATAGTTCCTATAGATAACTTAGGTCCGATATGCCATTGGGCATCCACAGTAGTACAGCATAATATTGCGATCGCTATGATCAAAAGATGTTTCATCCTCAAATAATTTTTTAATAACTTATAATGTTCTATCTAAATCCAGGTGTCGCTAAGAATCAAAATATAATATGGTTGATTCCGTATTGAGACTGCAAATTTAGAACTTAGGTACATCTAAAACATGAAATTCAGAATAAAAAAATGTTAAGAAGACAATTGTAGGAAGGGAGTATGATGTGAAATCAATAATAAATCAAGATAATAGTTGTCTTAAGTAGGCGTCTACAATAGATAAATATAGAACTGCAAGAGAAGTCAGATATAATGGCTAAAAGAGAAGTCATCCAAAATTGTTTTGAATGACTTCTATATGACATTTTATTTTTGTGGAACCAAATACACAGATTTACTTGATATGTATTTTCTTAGTTAATCTCTTGTTCCCATCTGTCAATGTAAGGATATAGATGCCACTTGTTAGGTCATTAGATGCAATACTAGTCCTGTTAGAGAATGATGTTTGCTTAATAGACTGGCCTGTACTGTTATAGAGATCTACTATATACAGGTTGGAATTATTAGCAAGAATATTAATGTAAGAATCATCATTAGATATCGTAAATAAAGATGCATCTAATTCTTCTACATTAGATGTGACAGATGCAAATGTGCTAATTGCGGTAGAATAATCTAACACATAATCATCACCTTGCTTACGCCATACGATAGCTAATACACCTATATTGTCAATATCGTATTCCGCATTAGGTGTCCATGCATAAGTGTAAGTCTGATTGTCTGCACCTTGAGTGCCAGCAGTCCTTATCTGGACTCCAAAATTCTCAGAAGTTAGAGCCTCTCTAAGGACATTAGGGTGAGCGACCATACCACTCCGTCCCGCCTGCACATCCATGACATTATTCTCATAGATATATACACCGAGGTATAAGTCATCAGGTGAATCTTGAGAGGTGACTTGTACATTAATATTGAGATCACCATTATCTGCTACTACATCATATGTCTGAATAGTAGCATCAGCGATGCTCGATTGATTATTTAAATAATCAGATACGCCGCTTTTGATCTCATCTACTTTGGCTTGCCAGTTAGAAGAAGTGACAAAGTAGTTTTCGTTAGATACGAAAAATTGCGGCTGTCCACTTACTTTTAGATTAGAGGCCATCCATTGACTTACAGGATTCTGTAGATTACCACTGTAATGTACACCGAGAACTAACGCATCGTCACCATTCTGGTTATAATCTGCTTTTAGAGTTTCCATAATATCCCAACCATAACCTCCACATCTCGGGCACCAGGTTGCGGTAACTTTTGACATAACGGCTCTCTTCTGAGCAGTGGCAACACCTACAGATAATAGGGTAACTAATAATGTCAGTAAAGTAAAATTTCTCATTCTATGTATTTTTTTGTTTATATAAAAATATTAGGCTTATTACTCTCTGGGTAGATCTATATTACAATGTACGTGTTATAATGTTCCATCAGATTCTTTGTAGATCGTTGCTGTGACAACTTGACCTACAACTCTGAGTGATCGCTTATCTATAATGGATAGATCATCACAAGACTTATGCCAACACTTCTGGAATCTGACACCATCTGGCTGATTAATAATATCTATCATAGGGATCTTAGCAATGGTATTCACAAATAGGTGGTCATCCGTAAGATCTCCAGTGTTCTTAGTGACAAACATATCTGAGTAACCCATCCGTTGTGCCAGTGACCATACTTTTTGTAAAGTGTCATTAGCATACTTTTGTGACCAAACATCTTGGCCAAAAAGAGGATTCTTAGCACCGACCATGTCAAGGTTTATCCCATACTTAGCTCTATAGTTTTTCTTGTGCTTGTTCCGAGACCAGTACTGTGACCCCAGACACCATGTCTCTCGCCCTTCTCCTCCTTGATCCTCTGCATCCCAGAATATTATGTCTACCCCTAAGTCGATTGGATTATCCTGTATTACTTTAGCAATCGCCATAAGTACGCCCACTCCTGAGCCGCCGTCATCAGCACCCATAATAGGCTGATCTACCATATTGGGGTCTTCGTCTTGATCTGCCTTATATCTTGTATCCCAGTGTGCACTGAGAATGACTCTATCTTTAATATGTGTGTTGTATTGTGCAATGATATTAGTAGAAGCCCACTTTTCTCCATTGTGTATGTTAGCGACGAAGTCTTGCTCTATGACATCTGCACCCAGTGCTTTCATCTCTTGTACCATCCAGTTTTTGCAGGCCTCATGAGAAGGAGTACCAGGTACTCGTGTGCCAAAAGACAGTTGCTTTTCTATATATCCATAAGCCCTATCAGCATCAAATGCTGGAACTTTCACTGGATCTTTTTTAATAGCAGGTTTTGTATTAGTTTTCTGATCGCTTTTGCACGAGAATAGAAGAGCTCCTAAGAAAAGTAGTGTTATGTATTTGTAAGAATTCATCAGTATACTTTTTTATCTATTAGTTATGACACTGACCACGAGGTGCCATCCTTACCGTCTTTGATCACAATTTTATGCTTAGCTAATCCATCGCGGATCTTATCAGAAGTATCATAGTTCTTATTAGTACGTGCATCTTGTCTGAGTTCGATGATGAGGTCCATGACGCCACTGAGGACATCACTATCTGCGTTATCCATATCATTCTGTAATCCTAAGATTTCATAGACAAATTGTGGTAGGGTAGTCTTGAGTTTAGCGAGAGTCTCCTTAGATAATTGTTTGACATCTATGTGACCATCTTTCATAGCATTGATCTTACTGACTAATTCGAATGCAGAAGCGATGGCCTTAGGTGTATTAAAGTCGTCACACATATGACCGATCATCTCATCTAATAGAGATAAGATCTCACTGTCTAATGCGCTATCGTCAGATGTTGTCTCAAGTGACTTCAATGTTGTCAAAGCCATCATCAGTCTACGGTAACCTTTCTCAGAAGCTTGCATACCTCCGTCAGTTAGGTCCAGTGTAGAACTGTAATGTGATTGTAGCATGAAAAACTTTACAGCCATAGGTGTGTACCCTTTGGATACATGCGGACTTTCTCCAGAGAATAATTCTTCTGGTGAGATGGTATTGCCGTCACTCTTAGACATCTTACGACCATTCATCAGAAGCATATTAGTATGTAACCAGTAGTTAGCTGGATCGCAATTACATGCACCGACATTCTGTGCTACTTCATTTTCGTGGTGAGGGAACTTCAGATCATTTCCACCACCATGTATATCAAATTTGTTACCTAAGTACTTAGTGCTCATTACAGAACACTCCAGATGCCATCCTGGGAATCCTACTGACCACGGTGAGTTCCATTTCATAATATGCTCTGGAGCAGCTTTCATCCATATGGCAAAATCAGATGGATGTTTCTTTTCGCTTTGGTTCTTAAGATCATCTCTTGTCTCAGTAAGTAAGTCCTCTATCACACGACCTGAGAGGTGCCCATAGCTTTTCTTTTCAGTGTGATACTTAATTGTGTCAAAGTATACAGAGCCATTCTTCTCATAAGCATAACCATTATCCATAATTTGTTGTACCATCTCTATCTGCTCTATAATGTGCTGAGTGGCTCGTGGTTCTATACTTGGCTTCTTAGTGTTGAAGACATCCATCATGGCATGAAAAGAGTTACTATACTTTTGTACGATTTCCATAGGTTCTAACTTCTCCAGCGTCGCTCTCTTAGAAACTCGATCTTCTCCATTATCCAGTAGGTGCCCTACATCAGTGATATTCCTGACATATCTTACCTTATATCCTAAAAACAATAAGAATCGATACATCACATCGAAACTCAAAAATGTCCTCACATTACCTAAGTGTACATCGCTGTAGACAGTAGGTCCACATACATACATGCCGACATAGCCCTCTTCTATCGGGGTAAATTTTTCTTTCTTCTTGCTGAGGCTATTTTGTATATATAAATCTCTCATCTACTCGTTGTCTTGTTTTCTAAATTTTAAAATCATAAAAAGTAAAAATGAAAATCTTTCAGTAGAAAAATTATTCATTCCCTCATCTGTCATCATTTTATCTAAGTCAAAGACGTTTTGTGACTTTAATTAGATCTGAAATAATTAATGCAAAGTTACATCGTCTTTTAGACTATTGAATTTTCTCTATCTAACAGTTGTGATAATAGGAGAATGATCCGATAGCTTGATTTTGAGAATTTTGTGATTTAATATATTAATGTCCTTATCTGCAAATGCATAATCTATACGTAAGCCTGGTAGATTAGTCTTCTGTGTCTTACCGAGTCCACTGCCATGCTCTATGAATGCATCACAGTAATGTTGTGAGACTTTTCTGTATAGATACGATTGTGGCATATCATTATAGTCTCCAGTAATGATTACTGGATTAGGCGATTGCTCGGCATGACTCATGATATGTTCTATCTGTTCTACCCGCTTTATAGCGTGGATACTATACTCATCTAATACGTATACACTCTCATCTATTATCTCATTAATATTATCTGTCATATTAGGCACCTTATTAGAGCTGAGATGTATCCCATATATTCTGTACATCATAGAGTCATGCATCACATCCACCCACGTCGCAGAATGGAACTTACTTTCGAATTGTATCTTACCGTGATTCTCGATCGGTAACTTACTGTATATGCAAGTTTTCATATCGCGGTCCAGATGTGTGTTGTATCCTATAAATATCTCATCCAATATCGGAATCAGCAATTCTCGCCTCTCTTGTAAGCATACGATATCAGGAGAGACGTCTCTTATAAATTCTTTAAATTCTTGGACTTTATTCTTCTTGTCTTTTGCAGAAAAATGGTGGTAAGTACCGCCTATATTATAGGACATGACTGAGAATCCTTCTTCGACAGTCTTAGTTTTGTTAAATCCAACAGCACGTTGCAGCGGTATGTAGCCAACAACTAATGTGATAAGGGAGAGCATGGCATACTTAGGCTTAGTGAATATCCAGATAATGACGAAACACAAATTAGTCACTATGAGTAGGGGATAACCTAAGCCAAAAAAAGCAAAGAACCACGTCCGAGCAGGATTAACATATGGTGATACGTAAGCAAAAATTAGACAGATCACTGCAACTATATTGAGACCGTATATTAGCTTCTTACTCCAGCTCATCTAACAACTTTATTCTTTGCTGGCATTACTTAAGAAATCTTTTTCTGTATCTGATAGTTTGTCGAAGCCTTGTGCTGTGATTTTCTCCAGTATCCTATCTAATTCTTGTTGCTTATTGATTTGCTTCTTATTACTTACAGACTTATCTTCCGATTGCTTGTGTACGACCTTGAATTTTTTTCTATCTGTTTTATTTCTTACTGGAGCTTTTTTCTCTGGCTTCTTAAACCAAGAAATGAGATCTACTCCTTGCCGTAACGAGTATATATACAATACACCGAATACAGCTCCTGCAAGATGTACGACAAAACCTCCTGTGTTAGATCCGACAGAGGTGATGAGGTCTAAGAATAATATGCCTAAGGCGATGTACTTAAGTCTTACATCTCCCAGAAATAACAATCGCATACTGTAATCAGGTGACAAAGTAGCGGCTGTAAATATGAATGCCATCACTGCTCCAGATGCACCGTAGGCGATAGATATACCATTACTGCCACCAGGCAGAAACTGGTCCCAGAATATATATATGATAGCACCGAATAGACCACTAACTATATACAAGGGTAATATTTTCTTATCACCGATCAGGTCACCGACAATCCGCCCAAACCAATATAGAAGGAGCATATTCCATAAGACATGCCAGAAACTGATATGCATAAACATATGGCTGAGGATGACCCATGGGCGAAAGATAAACTTTCCCATATCAGATGTTAGCGCCAGATTGTCCTGAAATAGGCTAAATATGGTCCCATTAAAATCAAAGACCTTGACCAAATTCAATAGTATGAATACGGCAATATTGACTATGATGAGCTGCGACACCATGTTCCCACTTCGAAAAGTGGATTTTATATCATTTATTACGGAGTTTAACATGACAAGTAGAGCATAAAATTATTATAAATAATTTATAATTATACATTTATATATGATAATAAATAATAATATAAATCTATTAGATTACTATTCTTATAGATAAAAATTATATTGAGATAAAGTTTAGCTATTAAGTGTTATTAACTCAAGTATAGTATTTGGTGATTACTCACAATAGGCATACATTTCTTTCTTATTTCAGTACCATAGCAATTTTGCTACTAGGCTCACAGACATTCTTTGCTCAGAAGCTCATATCACACGATAACGAGATTGTAGAAATTAGTGTCGATAGTCTGAGTTATATCGTCATCTTAGATAGTAGCAGTGATCTGTATTTCTATGATGAAACCAAGTTTGAGAAAATTAATGGCTTAGATCCGAAAGTTAATCTGATAGATAATAGAAACGAAGAGATACTCTGTACAGATGCTGATGGCTTATATGCCATTAATGATGGAAATCATACTCTACTTAAGTCATTATCTACAGGCTGGGAGTCACTTACCATAGATAGAAGAGATACTTTCGTAGTATATGCAGACCGTGACGATGCTTACTTAAGAATAGGTGAGAAACTATGCTATAAGCCACCAAGTGACTCATCATATTCTGATAGAGGCAGTTACCTCATTAGAGATAAGGTTATTGCATTTGATAGTCGAGGTCATAAGGAACCTTGTGCAGATGTAAGTTATAGACAGAGCGTCGATTTTGATATTACGACAACAGAACGATATGATAATACACGTATACTGATAGGCACGAGAAATCGAGGTATATGGATGTATAATAATGACCAGTATAAGCAATTCTACCTACCAGGTATTGCTCTTCCTGTTAATATAAAATCGCTCAACTATAGAACTCCAAAATTATGGATACACACATTAGATTCTCTATTATATATCTATGATGAAATTAAACAAACATTAGAGGCGATAGATAACAGTGTGATCGATTACGATATAGACAGATGGGATTGCATATATCTAAATAAGGGAAAATATATAGAAATCGATACAAGGCATACTAATGATAAGTTACCTTATATAAGTATCGGAGAGGTACGATCAGGTTACACCGTAATAGATGAGAATCAGGATCTGAGTTTCTCGAGGTATCAGAATAATATTTCCGTGCAGTTAATTTCTAATTATCCAACTGCACATCAGTCCGTAATGTATGAGTACAGAAATAAATCAAAAGAAAAGTGGGAAAAACTTAATTCTAACCGACTGTATTTGACTGATATATCACCCGGCAATTATCACTTGCAGATTAGAGCAACGGCTAACCAAGTCCATTACACAAGTCCTGTAGGGTTTCGATATTCGATTGCTTCTGACTGGCGAGATACTGTGTGGCCTATTATATTCGGAGTGTTGAGCTTTTTACTCATTGTCTTATACCTATCCATGAGAAGAGTGAAAAACGATAAGAGTAGAATATTATACGATAAGAAAAAAACTGAGTTACAACTAGCTAAATTCAAGTCAGAACAAAAGCTGGGGCAAGCACAGATGAGCCCTCACTTTATATTTAATGCACTTAATAGCATATCTGGTCTGATAGCAATGAGTCAAAATAAGCAAGCCCGAAAAGCCTTGAACGACCTATCTCAGATGATGAGAATGACACTAGATAACTCGTCAGAGGAGAGCATAGATATAAAGGATGAAATTAGATTTCTAAAAAAATACCTCTCTGTAGAGAAAGCGATTAGAAGTGACTCTTTTGATTATAATATTATGTGTGAAATAACCGATGCGACTATACCGCCGATGATCATACAGCCATTCATAGAGAATGCAATCATACATGGAGTGTCCGGATTGCAAGAGCGGACAGGAAAGATTATTGTATCTATTTCTGAGAATACATCTTATATAACAGCAGTCGTACAAGATAATGGTGTCGGGAGATCTGCAAAGAAAAAAACAGATCCCGATCATCAATCAGCGGCAGTAGACATTGTGACTAATCGATTGTCATTATTAGATAGATGGGGCAAGGTAACTGATTATGTATCTTATGAAGATTTGTACGATGACAATAACAAGGCCTTAGGTACAAAGGTGACTCTATTAATTCCGAAAAGAAGGTTGTAACATTTATATCAAGAAACAAGAAAACAATGGCAAGTAATAATTTCCTCGAAGTGATGATCATAGATGATATGCCTCTAGCTATCGCTAATCTAAAGGCAGAATGTGAAGACAATCATCCTGAGATACATATTGTCGATACAGCTAACGGAGTAATGGACGCCGCTAAGAAAGTAAAAAACATCAGCCAGACCTTATCTTTTTAGATATACATATGGGTGATGGAGATGGTTTTGACTTGTTAGAGATGATAACACGAGAAGGGATTGAAGTGATATTTACGACTGCATCTAAAGATCATGCGATCAAAGCTTTTCAATATAAAGCGGCCGACTATTTACTTAAGCCTGTTGACCCAGATTTACTTAGCCAAGCAATAGATAAAATACTGACTCGCAAAAACAAAAAGACGGATATTGATGTAACAAAAAACTTAGATACAATTGCTCTCAATACTCAAGAAGAACTCAGAGTGGTTAGTAAGACAGATATAGTTAGATTAGAATCTATGGGTAACTACACTAATTTTTTCTTGTCAGATAATAGCAAAATTCTGGTTACTAAAACGATGAAAGAATACGTCAATTTATTAGGTGATGATTTCCTGAGAGTCCACCAATCTCACCATGTGAACATATCACAAATCAAAGCTTATGTCAAAACAGAAGGTGGATATTTACTCATGAAGAATGATGACCAAGTACCAGTGAGTCTACGTAAGAAGTCGATGGTAATGGAAGTGTTGTCTAATGTGTAGAAGTTCGGAAGAATTTGGCACTATAGCATCTTCCATAAATTATGCTATTATGCATATGACAATATTTTATTTGTAAATATGAACAAATCAAAGCATATATAGTTATTTATATATTTAATCAACAAATCCATTATGAAAATGCTAAGATACTCTACACTCTACACTCTACACTTCTTGAACTTTCTAGATTAAGTAAATCAAAAGCTGTATTCCTTTCTTTACCAATTATGCTACTCATACTAAGCTCACAGAACCTACTGTCCCAATTAGATGGTATCTGCTCTGGTGTTGACTTTGATGTGCACGGCGATGGATTTATTTGTGGTGACGGTGATGGTGAGATATGTCTAACTTATTATCCCGATTTTTTTGATGAGGACTGCGTAGGTCAGGGCTATGTTTGGAGGGTAATATATCCCACAGATAAGTTCGTCATCATTAATACAGGTGATTTTGATTTTGGATCTGGCACTAATAAAGTGACAACCATATTAGAAAACGACGATTATTTGGTTGCTGCAGATATTCCTTCTATCACTTTATGTTTTGAGGGCAACATCATAGACCCTGGTGTAGAATTTACGTTTACTTATGAAAGTGCAGATGGAACGGATGTTATAGAAACTGAGACTATTGTGCCTGATGCTTTTACAACTATTGCTGGCACTGTTTCTGTATCAACGGCTATAAATATGATGAACTTATTGCCTGTCAGCCAAAGTGAGACAACACGACAGCAAGTCCTAATCAACGGTACATTAATAGTTGATTAAGATTATACTTTTTCTAATCAAAGTAGAATATTGATGGGGACATCACAATCTAAAATAATTGTAAATAGCGGAGTAGAATTCACGATAGAAGATTCTCAAGTGTCTGGCTGTGGTAGTAACTGGCACGAAATAAGAATAGAATCAGGCGTAAGTCAAATAGATAAGCTCAGAGAACAACTTAGAGATAAGCAAAGCGAATTGATGGCCGTATATCAAAATATGGAAAACGTTTATGATAACAATAATTCACTCATCATAAAGGATGAAATCAATACTTTAACTCATACACTAGAAAGCATTACATCAGCTAAAAGTGATTATATTATATCACAAATAAAAAACCTTAGAGTCTTAAATGAAGGCATCAATGTATATGGATACGAATCTGATGACCACATGAAACGGATCAATACATTAAACCTGAATATATTAGAGTCTAACGGTAAAGAATTTTCATTATCTCCCAAAGACTCAGAGTGGCTATCATACATTGCAAATGCATGTGTGGATAATGTGGGCAATAGTAAGTTTGCTGCACAGAGCTAACTTAACTATTATGATTACAATAGAGTTGACTTCAGTAATAATTGTGAGACCACTGATAAGAATCTTAGCTTGGATAATCCAAAAGAAGATAAGATTATTGTTTGGCCAAATCCTGCCAGTGAATCTGTAAGCGTGAAACTTGCAATGATAGATCATACAGCGAAAGAAAAATTATTTATTAATATATATGATATGCAAGGACAGACAGTCTATTCTGGACTTGTAAATAGTTTTGAGGATTTGAAAATAAATACACAAGCTTGGTCAGAAGGAATATACTTTATTAAAGATAATCATAATACGATTTCTAAAAAAATTATAATACTTAGATAGATGATAAGAGTAATAATAATATTTCTACTAAGTACTTTCCAGCTACACTCACAAGCAGTACTCAGCGATTATTATATGCAGTGGATAGGTGGGTACGACAACTATCCTGACTATGGTTATGGGCTTAATGTGATAGATTTTAATAACGGAAGTGTGAGTGTAGATATCTATGATACAGATGTGAATCTTTGGATAGATAATGCGGGCAGTGTCATAACAGATACAGTGGGTCAAATAGCAGCTGTGACTAATGGCTGTTACATCATGGACCGACAACTATCGATTATAGAAGGAGGAGATACGCTTAATGGTGATGATTATTACTATAGAAATTATTGCGAACGAGGCTTGCGTTATCCATCAATACAAAGTTCTTATTTTATTCCAAGGAAGGATGGTTATAGACTCATACACTCAGATATCAATAGAGAATTAATAGGTCCTCCAGTCACGGCAAAGGTATACTGTACTGATGTACAAGATCAGAGAGTTATGTCTAAAAAAATACTATTAGATTCTATATACACAGGCGGACGTTTTTTTCTCAAGCCATTGGGCTTAGAAGGTGATTTTATTCTCATAGTTATTCCTTATCATACTAATATTTTTGAGACATATAAGATGGAAAATGACAGTTTCAGCTTATTACAAAAGAACACCGTAGGCCCTGAGATTAATACATTTACTGAGGGAGACTTTTCTCAAGTAGCATTCTCTAGCGCAGGAGACATGATAGCCATTAATAATGATAAGTATGGACTGATGCTCTATAATTTTGATATAGATAGTGGCGTTATAAGCAATCATAGATCATATAGTTATTCTACTACATCTGTTATTTCAGGACTATGTTTCTCACCCAGCGACCAATATGTCTATGTCACTAACGGAGAGCATATCTATCAGATAGACATCACGACAAGTCCAGAAGATCCCTTGATCCATGACTATGGTAATATAAGAATACCTGGTCCTAACGGTTGGCCTATAGGCGTAGGACCTATGCTGACAGGTCCAGATTGTAGGATATATGTAGCACCACGATCTACGACTAATTATATGCACGTGATACACAATCCAGATGAGCAAGGAGAAGGTGCTGGATTAGAAAAGCAGATCGAGCTTCCGATGAAAGTCTATCATGACTTTCCTAATGTGCCTAATCTTTTTGCGACATGCGATAGTACGATCGCATGGGAGATTACCTCTGCCATAGATGAGCTGTCTATATCAGTAGATAGAGAACTACACATCTATCCTAATCCGACTGCATCGTCTATTACCATAGAGTTAGACATGAGTAGTGCTGGCACTATCCGAGTCTATGATGTCATGGGTGCATTGGTATACGATTATACTAAAGAAAAAGGTGTACATACTATAGATATCGATATGAGTGATTGTGAGACGGGGACTTATCACGTGATGTATCATACTGTAGGGGGTATCGTGCAGTCTCGGGTTGTAAAGATGTAAAATAGATGACAAGAACAATAATAATATTTCTACTAAGTACTTTCCAGCTGCACTCACAAGCAGTACTCAGCGATTATTATATGCAGTGGATAGGTGGGTACGACAACTATCCTGACTATGGTTATGGGCTTAATGTGATAGATTTTAATAACGGAAGTGTGAGTGTAGATGTCTATGATACAGATGTGAATCTTTGGATAGATGATGCGGGCAGTGTTATAACAGATACAATGGGTCAAATAGCAGCTGTGACTAATGGCTGCTACATCATGGACCGACAACTATCGATTATAGAAGGAGGAGATACTCTTAATGGTGATGATTATTACTATAGAAATTATTGTGAACGAGGTTTGCGCTATCCAGCATTACAGAGCTCTTATTTTATTCCAAGGAAAGATGGTTATAGGCTGATACACGCAGATAAGAATAGAGAATTAATAGGTCCTCCAGTCACGGCAAAGGTATACTGTACTGATGTACATGATCAGAGAGTTATCTCTAAAAAAATACTATTAGATTCTATATACACAGGCGGACGTTTTTTTCTCAAGCCATTGGGCTTAGAAGGTGATTTTATTCTCATAGTTATTCCTTATCATACTAATATCTTTGAGACATATAAGATGGAAAATGACAGTTTCAGCTTATTACAAAAGAACACCGTAGGCCCTGAGATTAATACATCTACTGAGGGAGACTTTTCTCAAGTAGCATTCTCTAGCGCAGGAGACATGATAGCCATTAATAATGATAAGTATGGACTGATGCTCTATGATTTTGATATAGATAGTGGCGTTATAAGCAATCATAGATCATATAGTTATTCTACTACATCTGTTATTTCAGGACTTTGTTTCTCACCCAGCGACCAGTATGTGTATGTCACTAACGGAGAGCATATCTATCAGATAGACATCATGACAAGTCCAGAAGATCCTTTGATCCATGACTATGGTAATCAGTACATTCCTGCACCAGACGGTTGGCCTATAGGCATAGGAGCTATGCTGACAGGTCCAGATTGTAGGATATATGTAGCACCACGATCTACGACTAATTATATGCATGTGATACACAATCCAGATGAGCAAGGAGAAGGCGCTGGATTAGAAAAGCACATCGAGCTTCCGATGAATGTCTATCATGACTTTCCTAATGTGCCTAATCTTTTTGCGACATGCGATAGTACGATCGCATGGGAGATTACCTCTGCCATAGATGAGCTGTCTATATCAGTGGATACAGAACTACACATCTATCCTAATCCGACTGCATCGTCTATCACCATAGAGTTAGATATGAGTAGTGCTGGCACTATCCGAGTCTATGATGTCATGGGTGCATTGGTATATGATTATACAAAAGAGAAAGGTGTACATTCTATAGATATCGATATGACAGATTGGGAGACGGGGACTTATCACGTGATGTATCATACTGTAGGGGGTATCGTGCAGTCTCGGGTTGTAAAGATGTAAGTCTACAAGAACCCCTCTACAACTTATAGAGACAAGCTTCTGGCAAGAAAACAAAGAGGATTGGTTTAGGGACCAATCCTCTACAGACATTATCAAAAAAACTGTTGGGGTTATGTTAATCTTTGATGTCATTACCTAAGCCATCATCGTGAACCTATTAAATAAAGTTAATATAGACAAGGCTATGATTCTATAAATACCTTTCATTTTCTGATTCTTACCTTTAATCGAATGAGAGTGACCTTTAGTCCGATGACTGGATAATTACAATAGCTTATATTTATTATTATTATCCTAACCCATTTATAGCCTTGAAAATATCTCTTTTCATATTACTTATCCTGTTGCAATTACAATCTGTTGCTCAGCAGATCACTCAGGTAAAAGTAAAGGATCTCGAAGATGGTCTCAATGAACGAATCGTTAATAAAATAGCAAGAGATACATTCGGATTCTTCTACCTATTTTTTAATAATTCCGTCCAACGTTATGACGGAGCTGACTTCGAAAATGTCGAGATACCGATAGGAAGTGAGCAGCTGCTTAAAAATATAAGCACGGTAACTACAGATAATAACGGAGGACTAATGATTAGCTCAGAAAGCAATGATCAATATATCCATATTATCGCTGGTGCTTTGAATTCTCAATATGTAGTATCGCACGACACAGATATAATTTTTCCACAAAATAAACTATCGTTTAATGGCAGTTCTGATACATATGTAGTAAGAGAGAATGATACGATCGTTGCGAGACGAGGTACTTTCTGGAAGTATCAAGATGGTGACCTTATACAGCTTGGAGGTATTGACAATGAGGGGCTTAATTGTAATGCAATAACACAAGATAATAATGGAAACATCATAGCGGCATATGGGTATGTGGCTAATCAATCTGATGCTGTAATGGCATTAAGTCCTGATAATGAGATATCAGATTATACTGAGGTCCTTGATTACAATGATAAGATTAGAGATATCTATTGTGATGATATAAATCATAGGTGGATGATAGCCACTTTTAATGGTCTTTATATCGTGTCATTTATGAGAACAGGCATAGATGTCTATCATGTTGACGAGAATGTTTCTTCTAGCGAATTTGGGTACGTCGTGACTACCGTTTCTGCAGATGGACCAGATGTATTGTTTGCAGATGAGAATTATGGTTTACGTCGAATTACTGATTCTGGCGAATTAGAAACACTATTTCCAAATGAAACAGTTGATTTTTTTGACAATGAAATGATAGTGTATGACACAATTAACAGTCAGTATTACATCACTGCTAATTACACTTCCGATGAGACTGTACTCTACATTTGTGATACGACATTTACCGATTTGAGAAAACAGATTATTCCATTTAAAGTAAGTGATTTTTTAGTACTCTCAGGAAAGGAGTTACTACTTACAGGTACTGACAAGGCTGTATCAGATGATAATACCAGTGGAAGGGCAATGGTCTGGAATATAGAATCTTCTTCTGGTGAGATGGTATTACATAGCTTACCCATATTAAGAACTGTGGAGTCAGTCGATGGGTACTATTGGATAGGTACCACTAATGGATTATTTGTCTTTGATCAAAATTATGCATTACAGGAAAAAATAGAATCAGGAATTACAAATCCATTTATATTATGTCTGGAGGAGATAGGGAATCAGATCTATGCTGGTAGTTATGGTGGTGGACTATACGTAATAGATAAAGACACTAAGAGGGTCGTAAGACAATATAATAAGGCAAATTTTCTGAGTGATAATGTTGTAGCAGCTATCCAAAAAGATGACCGTGGCAATATATGGATTGGGACATTCAATGGTATAAATGTCATAGATCAGAGTGGACATATCATATCTAAATTAATGGGTTATGACGGCATCTCACATCGAGAGATGAATACGAATGCCATATCTAAAGACGCTGATGGAAACATATATTTTGGTACGCTAAATGGAATGACTAAGATTGTCTCAGAGGAAGTTTTGGAGTGGTCTACGTCTTATGGATTACACGTAGAGAACGCTACAGCCTATTATGGTAAGAATGGTAAAGTTATAAATGTTGCAGAGATGCCTATGCCTGTAGAATCAGGTTACGACTCTTTATTATTAAGAATAGTATTTCCAGATTATGTCAAGACGCTATTCGATACTCCTTTCAATTATCTGATGATCAATGATCATCCTACTAAGGTCTTAAGTCATGATAATAGACAGGTGTTATTGACCCCATCAGATATAGAAGAACGACCTACTCTCAATCTTCATAATGATAAAAAGACATACCATTATACATTAACCTTCGATACAAAACTGGACTTAACAAAATGGATTATTGGGCTTCTGGTGTTGCTTTGTATTTTATGCCTATTCATGATTATGTTCTATAGGTGGAAAGTGAATAAAGTATTCTATGAGCAAAGTAAAAAAATCGAAACTAACAAGAGAGTCGCAGAATTAGAATTGAGTGCCCTGCAATCACAGATGAATCCACATTTTATTTTTAATGCATTAGGTGCTATTCAGTATTTTATACAGACTCAAAAAACAGAAGAAGCAGATAATTTCTTAGCAGATTTTGCATTGCTTATGCGGAAGATATTAGAATCTTCTAAGACAAAATTTATAACCCTAAGAGAAGAAAAAGTAATCTTAGATCTCTATGTAAGTCTTGAGCAATTAAGATTCGAAGGCTTATTTGATTTCAGTTGGCACATAGATCAGAATGTAAATATGGAGATGATCATACCGCCTATGATACTGCAACCATTTGTCGAGAATGCGATTAATCATGGCTTATATAATATAAAGGATAAGAAAGGAAAATTAGACATCTATATAGATCAGAAAGCACACAACATAGTCGAGTGTATTGTCAAAGATAATGGCGTGGGAAGAAAGCAATCGGCACTCTTAAGAAATAAGAAACACAAGCCGAGGGGTATGGAAATTATCAATGAGAGAATCAAAACGCTCAACTCTATAAAAGAAATAGAAATAAGAATAAAAACTTTAGATCTATATGAGAATAATAAGCCTTCAGGTACGACAGCGATCATAGAAATAGTCTACAATAATTTAGATAATAAAAACGAAAAATTGTAGTTGTAGTATGAAATACAAAACGATAATTATAGATGATGAAGATAAGCTAAGAGAGGTCTTAGCTATTAAAATAACTAAGCATTGTCAGGACCTTAATATAGTTGCCAAGGCACGGAATGCTGATGAGGCATATCACTTAATTATCGAGCATAATCCCGATCTTATTTTTTTGGATGTTGCAATGCCAGGGCAATCAGGATTTGACCTGATTGCTAAATTTGATTCTATTAATTTTGAAATTATTTTTGCCACTGGCTATAATGAATATGCTTTAGATGCTCTGAAGGTAAGCGCAGTAGATTATCTCCTAAAGCCGATCAAAAACGCTGACCTCATCACAGCAGTAGAATTGGCTAAAGAAAGAATAAGCACCAAAGAAAAGCTAAAAGATTATGATCTTCTAAAGCATAATATAGAAAACATAGGAGACCAAAAGACTAAGATTGCAATCCCAGGATCTGAGTCATATCAGTTTGTCGAAGTCGAGCATATTATAAGTTGCCAGGGATGGCAAAAATATACTAAGATCTCTCTTAAGAATGGGGATTCTATAATTAGTTCTTACAACATAGGTGTCTATAGGGATATGCTTTGTTCATTTGGTTTTTTTAGTTGTCATAAGTCTTTTATAATTAATAATGCACATGTACGGACCTATAATAAAGAGGGATTTGTAATTATGAGTGATGGTTCGAAGTTGCCTGTTTCTCGTCGCAAGAAAAAAGAGTTTCTTGAGAAATTTGTGAATAATGCATAAGCTTATAATACTACCATGTGTGGGCTTATGATTGACCTAATACCTTTAACATTTTGTGCTTCAACCAGCAAATAGATTTCTTCTTCTCTGGCCTATAAATTAATTTGCAACTGCTACAGAAGCCGACATTTGTTGCTATGTCGATATCTTGGGCTTCTATTTTCTTATAGCAGCGAGGACATTTCATTCTCAGATATTTGAAGTTCTTAGTAGTAAGTTGACAATGTTATATCAAATACTCTATGTTATTATCAAATTACAATATTAATATTCAGCCTCATCAATCTTAAGAGCATAGGTAGGTCTCCTCGGACTAAAGGTCAGTAAACCTAAGCACATTCCATGACTCCGATATGATACGCCGATGGTCGAATGGATAGAATAACTATAGAACCCTTACTTATATTTACGATATATGGAGTTAGTTTTTTCTGTCAGATTAAGTTTGTTACAATGCTAACCTTAAGTGACTTTTGAAATAATTTAGTAGATAGGTTTATTTAATAATGATAACAATTAATGGATAACTGATTTCTAATCAAAGATCCGTGATCTCAACTTAGTTTTGATAGATATAATATTTTAAAGATGGATGCGAAGGGGGTGAGGTATTGGTTTTCTCCCTTTGTTACTACACCATTTACACATTAGAATATCGCATATATTCCTTATAAATTAGCTGATCTCAGCATTAAAAATCCCTACATTCATTGGAGGCAGGCAGGCTCGCCATTACCTGTGCCGCCCACGGCGGTAGCTACGGCTATGAGCAACCCACCCATTATTGTAGTTCGCTCAATTCGATCACTATCATACTCGAATCGTCGGCAACGAAATCTTTCTTTCATGCCTTGATCTTAGCAAGTTTAATTCAGAATATTTATACGACATTACAAAATCTAAGTGGTATTAAACTCTTATTTTCCCAACCTGTCAATTTTTGTACGACACATTGTAACAAAAAAAAATGGCTACGAGGAAAACCACGCAGCCATTTACAATCTCATTATACAAATCTATATTTTTATAATCTTCTCATACTCTATCTTACCTGATGAGTATTGTATAACCAATAGGTGTACGCCAACTGGTAGATCAGTCATTGCGATCTGATTGGTATAGCCAAAGTTTTTTATTTCTATGAGTTTCTTGCCCTCTGGGGATATTATGCTCATGCTTTCTATATCTCTAAAGTGAGTGAGTTGTACGTTAAGCAAGTTACTTACTGGATTAGGATATACCTTATGTTCTGTGGGAGCCTCTTCTATTTCTATTATCTTGTCTCCTCCACGATCGATACTATCCATTAGTAGATCACTTAAGTCTTGACTTCCAAGTCTGCTTCCAGCTCTTTGTTTTATATCTATATCAAATTCACACACCCAGAAATTACCACATGGGTCACTTGCTCTATATTTTATAGAGGTGGTAGAATTAATAGGAAACATAGAGCCTGATACTGGTCCTTCTATCTGTGCTACAGTTACACATCCTTGCTGATCAGGGCATAGTTCGCAGCATGACATGCCAGAGGGGAGGTCGAAGGTGACTGCGACTTCTGATTCTGTAGAAGGAATTCTTACAGTTATATTTTCTATGCAGTCTATCCATATGCCTTGCTCCACTATGACTTGAAATTCGCAATAGGCTACGTAGCCACATCCATCAGCTATCACATAGGTAATTGTATAATCTCCCACATCGACGTATGACCCTGGTGTAGGTCCTCCGATTTGTGTCACATATGTACAAGGTATTTCTAAGACAAATTCTAATGCCGAATCATTGTCTACATCATTCCACTCACCATTACGATCTATTTCTACGACATCTTGCTTGTTATTTTTATCATTAGGTTGATTAGAGAACCAGTTATTATAATCTAAAGGTTCACCAGATTCCCATACGAAATTACCTTCCTGTGATATGTCTGACAGACCTATCATGGCAGTACGTGATCCTATATGGGTAGCGACGTAGTGGTTTTCCTCTTGAGAATTAATCGATACAATATGTCCACCTAATCGAGCAGCATTTTCTTGAGCTTGCTGGAATGTATAATTATATCGAGAGCAATAGTAATGGCTACCGTTTAGTGATCCTACATATACGAATCCTGGAATCTGTCTGCCATCTGGACAAGTAGAGCATGTTCCATTATATACAGGTGGGTCCCAGTCTATTACTGCACCACCATTCCCATCACAACTCATGATGATATCATCTGGACAGTCAGGATGAGTAATATCTTCTAATACAGATACTTTAAATGAACAAAAGACCTCATTGCCACAGCCGTCAGTAGCAGTGTATGTAACCGTTGTAAGACCTACAGGGAAGAATCCTCCTGGAGTATAATCACTTGTAAGTGTTACTGTATTAGCACCATTAGATGCTTGTGGTTCTTCCCAGTTAACAGGAGTAAAATTATTAGCTACTACTACATCTGGTGGACAATTAGATAATGTTATATCTGAATCATTCTTAAGTTCTATTCTTTGCATGCAATTGTAAGATATGCCAGGCATCTCAGAGAAACTTGCAGACCAGATGCGAGAAGTTACCATCGCTCCATTGCAATTGCTTTCTACCATTATATCATTGTAATCAATATCTGCAATACCGCAATCTACGTTACCAGAGTAAGCTTCCGCAGTGCCTATGGCAGCAGGAGATATATCACTACCCAAAGGCAGGCATACATCATCTGGGCATATTAGGTGACAGTCAGCACACAGTACCGTTACTGTAAATGATTTTTCTGTAAAATTAGTACATATATCTACTGCTCTATAAGTAACCATAGTGACACCTTCGTCAAAAAGCTGACCATTATTCACAGGGAAAGTCTGACCTAATCGCTCACCCGTTATCTCTACAAAATCTAATAATACATTATCATATATTTCTAAGAAGTCCCATTGTACCATACTTCTGCATAAGGATCGATTAGCGAATATAGTGATGTCATCCGGGACATTTTCGATGACAGGTGCTTCTTCATCGACTTGCTTAATTGTCTGGTGACAAGTATCGAAGAGGCTTCCATTATTAGGATCTGTCGCTCTCCATATTCTTGTAATTACGATATGACATAAGTTAATTACTTCCCGCTCATCACGATATGTGACGATCGGATCATCGCATCCTATAGCTCCAGGTTCTGCTACGGGCTCTCCAGTTCTGTTAGGATGAGTACTTTCTGTAGGTTTTAGCCAGACGAATGGAGGACATGAAAGATAGGGTATTGTATTGCACATATCTGATGATGATTCTGTGCAGTCAGTATTAATTGTTTCTGGTGTACCTGCTTTTGCAATTTGTATTATAAACACAAAAACAAGCAAGCCCAGAAACTTCGGGATGACGTTGTGTAACATTTCGTTTCTTTTTATTAAGACCGACTATTAATGTCGAAGTTACATACTAAGTTAGTATAGAAATGATGCTAATCTTTTTTTTGCTAACTATCCGACATATGAAGACCCATGATCTTTACCACGGGTATTGCACAGGATCAGTTACATAATTATTACTAATCACAACCTAAGTGATACGTAACAGCATTGATCTTTATATTTCCGTTTTCCAATTGCTTTATTTCTACAGGACTTAAGAGATTAATCTTTATTCTATGTATTCTGCCTTCATTATCAGATATAAAAACTGATTTCCGGACATATTCTTCTCTCTCTGATTTAGTGAGTAACATAGACTTGAGTAGATTGTAAGCTTCTGATATTCCAACATTTTCCATCTCGAGAGATACCTTAATTGCAGCGTCAGATTCTTCTCTTTTGAGAGTCACACCTTGGCTCATATACTGCGTAACTTTTAACATATCGTCAAATGTTAAAGTATCAGATTTTTCTACTTCATTGTAATTATACTCTGCCCATGCTAATAATGGATAAGTTAATTCAAGGTCATTCTGCGATAATTCAAACTTTTCTGAGGGTAGAGAAAGGTCGGTCACAAATCCATCGAAGATATATCCTTCTATTCCTTGATATTGTACTTGTATCCAGCTTCCTGACATCCATTCTATAGACTCTGAGATGGTGGTCTCTTCTAGAACTTCTACTTGTGCTCCATATGGGATGACAGTCAATACTTGGCTTTCCATACCCGGTGCAAATCTTATTTTGAGACCTGAGAAGGCGATTACATTTTTGTATACTGGCTCAGTAACAGTATGAGCGAATAAGAACTGGCCTGAGAAGCTGATGATTAAGATGCATATGATATTTTTCATGATTTAGAATTTTAATTAACTAATAAATATTAATTACAACCCAAATATGAAAGCTATCTGCATGGAAAGTTCAGCAGAACAAGTAAGCGCTAGTACATTTCTATTAGACGTAGCACTAAGGATATCCACAAATAGTTAGAGACTTAGAATAACCTGTTCTAACTCAGAGGTGATCATAGCTGTAGCTCCCCAGAGTGTATGATGGTCTAAGGCGTAGTAAGGTATATTGTGTAATGTGGTATTTCTGATCTTTAGATCTTTCACCTTTTTATTTTCTGGTAGGAATAGCTCAGCCATGTTTTTCTCTATGACCTGATCCACTTCTGATTCTTGTAATATATATTGTGGCTTCTCATCCGTAAATGTGACATATGGCTGCACGTAGAAGTTACTCACATATACATTTATAGGTGATAATGGCCCTAATACTGTAAGCTCGTTCTTAGCTATACCTATCTCCTCGTGACATTCTCTGAGAGCAGTATCGAGCAATGATGCGTCAGAAGGCTCTTTCTTTCCACCAGGAAAGCTTATCTGGCCCCTATGTTTATCATTGGGGTTATTATCTGTACGCTTTATATAGATTATATGGAGATCGCTAGCATCAGGATACAGAACGATGAGAACCCCTGCTTGTCGAGCATGATCGGGTACTGTAGTATATTTTTCCTTAGAAACTGGGGACATAAACTTCTGAGCTGACCAGCCTGGTAGGGGTAGATTAAGTTTTTCCTTGAGAGAAGGAATAATATTTTTATGCATTTGTGTGTATATAACGGATGCAAATATCGACATTTGTAACACGATATAAGTCATGCCCCAGTGCTGGAATTGGTAGACAGGCATGATTGAGGGTCATGTGTCCGTAAGGGCGTGAAAGTTCGACTCTTTTCTGGGGCACTTAAATTAATCAAGAAGCTGTTATGGCTTCTTGATTTTTTTGTTATAAGCTGTCTTCATTTCAAAAATAAATCTGTCCAAAGATTTTAAATTGCTCATCTTTAGAGATAGTCAGAATGACTTTACATTAGATAACCAAACAAATATCTGGTGACGTAAGTAGCACAGTCAGATCATAAGCACTATGGATAATCATATTACAGCAATACTTATCAGTGGAACATTAGCGATTAGTATTTTTCTATTTTCTAATATTCTCAAAGATCGGTTACTTACGATGCCGATAGTATTTTTGATATTAGGGATCGTTTGTTTTAGTTTGCCGTTAGATCTACCCTTTATAGATCCAGAGAATAGTCGTCTGGATAGAAAAATATTAGAGTACTTATCTGAGTTTATCATCATTATAAGTCTCTCGGCTATCGGTATTAAGATAGATAGAAAACCAGGATGGAAGTCATGGCAAGTAGGAATATATCTACTCGGTATTGCTATGCCTCTTACCATTATAATATTAGCTGTATTAGGTCATTATATGTTGGGACTGGGTATAGGAACCGCTATATTGTTAGGGTCAGTTCTCAGTCCTACCGATCCAGTGCTGGCTGGTAACGTACAGGTCGATCCCCCTAACAGCGGTGATGGGCATAAGGTTAGATTTGCATTGACGTTAGAGGCAGGGCTTAATGATGGCTTGGCTTTCCCCTTTGTCTATTTGGCAATTATTGCTGAGCGGGATGGTCTTAATTCTGAGACATTATTATCCTGGCTAAGCTATGAGTTTCTATATAAAATTGCTGCGGGTATCGTGATGGGTTATCTGTTGGGGAAAATATTGGCTAAGGGATTTTTTAAAATAACGGATAAGATTGGCAATGATAAGAAATCCGAAATTAGTGAAGGTGTATTTCTCATCGGTGCTACATTATTAACTTATGGCCTTACGGAAGTGATCAGTGGTTATGGATTTCTGGCCGTTTTCGTTGCAGCAGTTACAGCAAGACAGAGAAGAAATGACCATCCATTACATAATAAAGTGTACAATGCCATAGATCATGTGGAGCAAACGATTCTATATGTTTTTCTTTTCATCTTTGGTGGTTTGGTTGCGACTAATGGATTAGAGGGACTATCATGGAAGCATCTTAGCATTGCTATATTATTGATCTTTGTTATCAGACCATTAGTAGGAATGTTCTCGTTTATCAATTGTAAAATGCCTAAGTATGAGAAACTGACTATCTCATTCTTTGGGATTAGGGGTATAGGAACGATATATTACTTAGCATTTGCACATAATGCACTTAATGACTTCAGTAAGATAGATGATATATGGCATATTGCTACCTGCTGCATTATCATATCGATAGTCGTACATGGAATCGCAGCTAAGATAATTATGCCAAAAATAGAAAACGTAACACAGTGATAGAGTCGACTACCCTGGTTTCACCTACATATAGTAATTTGATTTCATAATATGTTCGTGTAGATATACCAGCATTGTCTAATTTTACTCAGTCGAACATATTGTCGATACTCGAGGTAGAATAGCAGAGAAAGGATTATGTAAACAATTCTTCTTATTTCTAAAATCAAAAATATAATCATGAGTACTACAAATCTTATCAGTCAAGATGCAATAGATAAACTTAAGGAGATGGTCAATAATATAGATTTCGCCATGATGCAGACGAACCTAAAATTTACCCCTGCACATACCGTACCTATGAGTACTAAGGAAGTAGATAAGCAAGGTAATATATGGTTCTTAAGCAATAAGAACAGTGATCATAATAAGCATATAATGGAAGAAGGCGCCTCACAACTTATCTACTCTAAGCCTTCGGATATGGAGTTCCTCACAGTCTATGGAGAAGCATCGATAAGTACAGATAGTGCTGATATCGATCGGCTATATGGCAAGATGGATGATGCATGGTTTGATGGAAAGGACGATCCTAATATTACGGCAATAAAAATTGCTCCAAGAGATTGTCACTATTGGGATACTAAAGGCAGTAAGCTGGTTACGTTATTCAAGATGGGCATGGGAATACTGACTGGAGAGAAACAAGAGTTAGGCGTACGAGGAGATCTGGATGTGTAGAAATTATGCACTTAGCAATAATATACGAGTGAAGTCATAGAGACCTTCACTTTCGTGTACAATTAAGAATCCATGATGAGCAATGTCTAAAATATAACACTCTACTTATAAATCTGCACTATACCACGATTGCACTTTCAAATCGAATGACGAAGCTGTATAGGGAACATCCGTAAGTCCTAATTAGGCTAACGGAATTCTATCATACGACGTCATAACATATAACCTTCCATATCCACTACTCTTACCTTTCATGTAACTGGGAAATAAAATGATAGGCAACTTAAAGTTGTCCATTTAGACATTTGGGTGTTATTTCTTGGGTTTATTATGTTTCTACTACTTGTAATTAGATCCTTTCCCTATTTTAAGTAAAAATTATTCGTCATGAGATTTCTATTTACCTTCCTACTCAGCATATTAATATTTGGGTCTACGTGGAGTCAGTACACCTGGACAGCTATGGATGCACCTAACAAAGAATCCCTTTTTGTATTCCACTGTTCTGATACACATTTTTTTGCTAAGGATATACTGAGTAATATTTATGTTTCTACAGATGAACTGGAGACGTGGACTCAGATTGCATCGAGGGTAAGTATTACTACCAGATTCGCCTTTAATATGATTGGTACTGTTGTTCAGGAAGATAAGTCTGGTAACTACTATTTTTTTGGTCGTAATGAGGTATACAAATATATACCTTCAGATAATACATTTCGTGAGTTTCCTAATGACCCAGAACTCACCAGTATTAGTAATATTAGAATTTTGGATAATGATAATTTACTACTTGTAGGTCGTAACGAAATCGAGTTGTTAGATGTCTTAGGGAATAGCATTGATTATAGAGCATTTGATAATGATATCGAGCATGTAGAAGTTGGAGATGAGTTTTTATATGTGCACACTTCGGATTTCGGTTCTGACAGTACTATGGAAATATTAGATTACAATTTCAGCACTTTAGAAAATTTTCCATTCGAGCTTCATGATAATATACAAAGTGACGGATTTCTGATATCAGGTGATAGATTGATTTTTGACTCTGGGGTATATTTTAACCTAAGTAGTAAAGACTGGGATGCTTTTAATTTATCTAATGACCTAAGAGGCAATGATCATCTCTTAATTTCAGGGGATACAATTGTGTATACTAATAGAAATTATGCTATTTCATTAGATGGAGGCCAGACTTTTACAGAAGGAGATTGGGACGGATTAGTTACGAGTGCAACGGCCCGTTATTATGCAGGACTTCACAGAGGCAATATATTTAAGTCTAATACTTTTTGTTTTTATGGAGGAGACGAAGGTGTATTTATGGATCTAAGTAATGAAGATATAAGATTGATAAATTTGGAATACGGTGATCCGTATGCACAGGCAGTTAAGGCTGGAACTGCGGATAATGTGATATTTTCTCAGTGTGATATTAGAGATGACATATTTATAAAAAATGACGCTGTTTCTGATTGGATAGAATTAGATGATAGCTATTTTTCCACTGGTCCATTTTTTGTAGAACCATATGATATTGATGATTGGACTTTCTTGCCTAATGGAGATATTATAATTGATCATTTCGGAATGTTTAGATCTAGAAATAATGGGCAAACATGGAATATAGATAATAATATTATAGACCCAATTTTTGGCTTCTTAGTAATTAAAGGTGATAATATATATGTAAAATCTCAAAATAAGGTATATCATTCTCTTTATGATGGAGAAGATTGGACAGAATTATATACAATCGATCCTACATTACTCTTATCAAGTAAAGATGAAATATCTATTGATGGATATTATTATGATGAGGGATATGATAGTACATTAGGTTATATTATTGTCAGATATAATCTTTCTACTGGAGTGATAGATAGCATTCCACAGCAAACAGATAGAATATTAAATATTATTACATCCAATTATAGTAGAGATTTTCATTTTCTTTCCGAGACTTATGACGGTGGTGATAATTATAATTATTATAATCGGTCCTCCGACAATGGAGATACTTTTATACAGATTGATATAACGGAATTAGTGGGTTCATCACAATTGTCATTTCACGTTTCATTAGTACTTGACAGAGCGGACAATTTGATTCTTAGGACTCGCGATAATATATATGCTTCTCTTGATCAGGGAGAAAACTGGATTGATATTACACCGACAATTCCTGAAATCATCAAGTTTAATAATTTAACGATAGGCCTTGATAACCAAATGTACGTTGCTACCATAGGTGCTGGGATCATCAAAGCTGACTTTATATTAGCCGGTTTAGAACGGAAGCCTCTGAAAATAGTCACATACAAAGACGAAAACGGGAACTGTATTAGAGATAACGATGAAGAGAATATTTCGGGTATACGGGTTAATATAGATGACTCATATATTTCTGTATCCAATAAGGAGGGAGAAATTTTGTATCATATACCTGAGGGCAACCATTACGTTAGGCCAGAGATTGATGAAGATTTGTATACGTCTTGTCAGTCCGTTTATGATTTTGATGTTATAGGTGATGACACTACGACTGTTAATATCCCTATCGAAATTATTAATTATTGCTCTAAGTTAGAATCTTCCATAGGCACGCCTTTCTTAAGACGATGTTTCGACAACTACTATAGAGGATATGTACGCAATGTCGGTACAGAGAAGACTGAAAATCTGTCGATATTTGTAGAGTTAGATCCCTTCTTCGATTTCGAATCGGTGGATTTAGACATTATTTCTTTTGAGGATCAGATATTAGAGTTGGATGCTGGTGAGTTAGAACCTAACGAATCTATAGACTTCACTATCCAACTTACAGTTTCTTGCGATGCCGAATTAGGCCAAGAGCATTGTGTTGTAATAGATGTAGATGCAGATAATATATGCAATCAAATTACCCTTCGGAGTGCTCCGCAAGAATGCCAGGAGAATATAGGCTCTTATGATCCCAATGACAAAGCCATAATTGTCAATGGAGAAAAGAATGCTGACAGATATGATTTTGATGATAAAATAGAATACCTCATCCGCTGTCAGAATACAGGTAGCGATACGGCATTTAATATTACAATTTTGGATACTATTTCTAAAAAATTTAAAGTCGAAAGTATAAAGCCTATGGTGGCATCTCATGATTACAAATGGTTTGTGGATCGAGGAGTTCTTAATGTCACATTTAATGATATCCAATTAGTGGACAGCACCACTAACGAGGCTTTGTCACATGCATTTGTAAAATTTGAAATAGAGATAGAAGAGGACCTAAATTATGGTGATGTGTTGACTAACCAGGCTGCTATCTATTTTGACTTTAATGAGCCGATATTTACTAATACCACGATGACAGAGATTAGTACAGGTAGTAGCGTCAGCCATGAGGCTTATGATTTTGATATTCTCATATACCCAAATCCGACAGAAGGTGTCTTTACTCTGAATTTAAATTCGCAAGAATCTAAATTAAGTAAAGTCCAGATATTCAACATGAATGGTCTATTAGTTCTTGAACAAAAAATCAATCAATTAGACAGACAATACGACTTGAATGTCAGTCACCTCAGTTCTGAGGTATATATAATTCAGGTTACTGGTAATAATGGAGAAATGTGGAGGTCTAAGTTAGTAAAGATCTAGTGGGCATCGGTCTATTGCCGCCATGGTTAGTGTGAAGTATATGATTTTGGACATATAGTACCATTAACATTTAATGGTATAACTTACCCCCAAAAATGCGAATAGCCCGAGTTCTGTAACTCAGGCTATTTCGACTAAGGTCTCAAAATAAGAAAACTACCTCTTTATAATCGCTCCAGCTATGGAGATATTAAGTTCTATTGTATGTATAAGAGACTGTCTTTTATCTCTTTAGGACACTAAGGTATGTACTATATATCCATTTATCAAGATATTAACGAAAAACTTATATAAAAGTTTTCTATATGTACTATATTGGTATATAGGCTGCAATGTATATCAAAAACCTATATGGATAAGTTTTTAGTTTGCCTAATTATCCTTGGGATCGCTGTCTTTTCTAATATCATCTACTGCTTTCGTGACATCATCAGCTGCTTTTTTAAGCTTGTCCGCTTTATTAGCTTTGGCCTTTTTCTTGATTGTTGGCGATTCCTTAGAATCTGTCGGCTTTTCCGTGAAGGTAAATCCCTTGGCATCTGTTCCTACATAGATCGACTCACCCAGCGTGTAATTACCAGCCAGTACTTCCTTAGATAATTTGTTGACGATTTCTTTCTGTATGACTCTCTTAAGCGGTCTTGCGCCGAACTGTGGTTCATAACCTAACTCTGCTATCAGATCCATAGCTGAGTCCGAGAATTCTATTCCTAGATGCTGAGCCGCTAAGTTTTTCTTGGTTTTCTCAAGTACCAGACCAGCGATTTTCTTGATTTCTGCCTTCGTCAATGGTTGGAACATAATCTGCTCGTCTATTCTATTAAGGAATTCTGGTCTGAGGGTTTCCTTTAGAAATTCAAATACTTCCATCTTCGTGGTCTCAATGATATCCGCTCTGTGATCTTCACCTACAGCTTCCAGATCTTCGAAGTTCTCTAAGATTGTCTGAGCACCCATATTAGAAGTCATGATTATAATCGTATTCTTGAAGTTAGCGACTCGACCTTTATTATCAGTCAGTCTTCCGTCATCTAGAACTTGTAGAAGTATATTGAACGTATCAGGATGTGCTTTTTCTATTTCATCTAATAATACAATCGAGTAAGGTCTTCTTCTGACAGCTTCTGTCAGTTGCCCACCTTCGTCGTAGCCGATGTATCCAGGAGGAGCACCGACAAGTCGAGAGACGGAATGCTTCTCTTGGAACTCACTCATATCTATTCTTGTAATCGCCTTCTCATCATCGAAAAGTACTTCCGCAAGTGTCTTAGCTAACTCAGTCTTACCCACACCTGTAGGTCCTAAGAATATAAATGAGCCAATGGGCTTGTTGGGATCTGATAGTCCTGCTCGACTTCTTCTGATAGCATCTGCTACCGCAGTCACGGCGTCTTTTTGTCCGATCAGTCGCTTTCCGATTTCATCTTCGAGTTTCAGTAACTTGTCTTTTTCGCTCTGCATCATCTTGGATACAGGAATACCTGTCCACCTCGATACGACGTCTCCGATATCGTTAGCAGTTACTTCCTCGTTGGTAAATCGAGAGTCTTCTGGTATCTTATCTAATTCTTCTTCGGTCTTCTGTAGTTGGAGTTCTTTTTCTTTTAGATCACCATATCTGATCTTAGCCACTTTTTCGAAATCACTATCTCTCTCAGCCATCTCGGCTTCGTGCTCTAACCCTTCGATTTCTTTTTTGATGCTTTGCATCCTATCTACGATGGTTTTTTCATTTTGCCATCTCGCATTGAGTGAATCTAATTTTTCTTTTGTATTAGCTATTTGTTCGTTGATTGCTTTAAGTTTTTTATCGTCTTTTTCCCTCTTGATCTGTTCTCTTTCGATTTCCAGTTGCCGGACTCGTCTATCCATTTCGTCTATGTCCTCTGGGACAGAGTCGAGTTCCATTCTCATCTTAGCAGCCGCTTCATCTATGAGGTCTATAGCCTTATCCGGTAATTTTCTTTCAGTGATGTATCTATGTGATAGCTCTGCTGCTGCAATCAGTGCTTCATCGAGAATTTCTATCTTATGATACATCTCATACTTCTCTTGTATACCTCTAAGTATTGAGATAGTATCCTCGATGCTTGGCTCGTCTATATATACTGTCTGGAATCTTCTAACGAGAGCTTTGTCTTTCTCGAAGTATTTTTGGTACTCATCTAATGTGGTAGCACCGATTGTTCTAAGTTCTCCTCTTGCAAGAGCAGGCTTGAGAATGTTAGCCGCATCCATTGCACCACTACCACCACCTGCTCCGATGAGCGTATGTATTTCATCTATGAATAAGACAACTTCTCCATCGGATTCTTTGACTTCTTTGATAACTGCTTTTAGTCTTTCTTCGAATTCTCCTTTGAATTTAGCGCCAGCAATCAGTCCAGTTATATCTAATGAGAATATTGTTTTAGATTGTAGATTCTCTGGGACATCTTGCTTGACGATTCTCCAAGCGATACCTTCCACAATGGCAGTCTTACCTACACCAGCATCTCCTATGATGATAGGGTTATTTTTTTTCCTTCTGGATAGTATGTGCAATATTCTTCTGATCTCCTCATCTCTTCCGATAATCGGATCGAGTTTTCCTGACTCTGCTCTTTCATTGAGGTTGATCGCGTATTTCTTTAGTGCATTGTACTCACTATCGGCACTTTGGCTATTCACATTTCTACCTTTTCTGATTTCTTCTATTGCGAGCTTCAGTCCTTTTTCTGATGCACCTGCATCCTTAAGTATTCGTGCACCTTTGTCCTTTCCTTTTAGTATTCCCATAAGCACAAGCTCCAGAGATATAAATTCATCTTTATATTCTTTGAGTAATTTTTTGGCTTTGCTAAGTGCAGCATTAGAATCATTAGTGAGGAACTGCTTGTCTGTCCCTTCTACTTTAGGATAAGAGTCAGTATGGTCTCTTAGTGTTTTAGTTAGAGTTGCGAGATTGACTTCCATCTTATTCATTAGGAATTCCATGAGGGGCTCGTCTATGTCTATAATTCCTAAGAGTAGGTGAGGGGTGTCTACTTGTTGTTGGTCCAGATTCTTTGCGATCTGTTGTCCTTTGATGATCGCTTCCTGGGCTTTTATTGTAAAATTATCGTATGTCATATTTATAATTCTTTATGATAAGAATATAGTCAAATTCGATTCCATTTGATTGTTAAGACGATTTTTGTGACATATTGACTATTCCATTGATGGTTTTTGGACAAGTTGTCGGGATATCGGAAACTTGTATGCAGCGTCTCCGACGAAGGAGGATGTGATGTCATCACATATTGTTATACACTTTTTTCCATAATATTAATAGCAGAAATTTTCATGTTTTTTTCTTGACATCAGTTTTGTTTAGGAATACTAAAGTAAAAAGTTGATCCTCTTTCTTCATTTGAAAAACATCCTATATCCCCGGAATGCATCTGAACAATTCGTTTACATATTGACAAGCCCATTCCAGTTCCTGAAAAAGATTTCTGAGTCGTCTTTCGTACATAAGGTTGAAATATTTCGTCTGAAAACTCTTTATCTATTCCTATTCCGTTATCGGATATATATATAATAAGCTGATCAAGTTTTTCTTCGCAATGGACTTCAATATTTGGTTGTATATTTTCCTCTGTATACTTTATTGAATTTGAGAGTAAATTCTGAAATACTTGTCTCAATTTTATTTCGTCCGCATAGATGTATTTTGGCAAGTGCCCTATTGTAATTTTACCGTTTCTTTCAGAAAGCGTAATTTTCAATCCAAAGATTACATCATCTATTAATTCTTTAATCGAAATTTCTGTTATTTCTAGTTTTGATGAATTTAGTTTAGAATACTCCAAAATGTCATTAACTAATGCGTTTAGTTTCCGTGCCGCTTCATCAATATATATAAAATTCTGCTTTCCATCTTCTGGGAAATTGTCAAAAGATTTCTTTTTGATAAGACCAATTAAAGAAATAATGTTTCGTAGGGGTGCTTTGAAATCGTGGGATAAAATGTGTGCAAATTGTTCTAATTGTTTATTCGAATCGAGAAGCTGATTAATTCGAGTCACATCCTGGACTGTGCCTACCATTCGAGTAATTTCATTTTCTTCATTACATATGCATACTCCACGTGATATGACATGAATAATTGTTTTATCTTTTCTTTGAACTCTATTTTTTAAGTAATACGTATCTCTAGTGTTCATGGCGTTTGATAATGTTCTTTCATAGATGTCTTTATCATCATCATGGACATGTTTCAAAGCTAATTCATATGAGGGTACCTCTTCATAAGGCTCTAATCCTAGCATTTTAAACATCATATCTGACCATTGAATATCGCCATTCATAACATCCCAACTCCAACTTCCTATTTGTGAAATTGCTTGACTTTCATCAAGTCTACTTGTTCGAGAAAACTGCTTTTGGGAAATTATTTGATTTTCCAAAATTGATATTCTTTTATTTTGCTCATCAAATATTTCTTGTGTAAGCTCCATGCACTTGATTTAGTTAGGATTCTAAGTAATATACAATATTTAAGAGTTAATGAAGATTGTTACAAAAGAAACTGAACAATTATAAGAACGAAACTTTACTCGAATACTCTCACACTTTGTTTCTAATAGAACAAAATTTATCTAATTGTGTATATCTATAATATACATCGAGCCTATTGTCTAATACCTAACACACCAGGAATGAGAAATAAGAGACTACTTAGTCCTGCCCTGATCCATCTTTAGCAGTATGGCAATCATCATCAGAAATGATAGTAATGAAGAACCACCTTTACTCATGAATGCTAACGGAATTCCGATGACTGGCATAATTCCTACAGTCATTCCCACATTTATAAAAAAATGAAAAAAGACAAACCCTGCAATAGAATAGGCGTAGTATCTTATAAACAGCAGCTTAGCTCGTTCTGCTATTATACTAATCCGAAATAGCAATATTGTAAATAGTATGATCAAACTGAATGTACCTATGAATCCTTGTTCTTCGCCTAGTATACTAAAAATAAAATCTGTTTTTTGCTCAGGGACATAATTCAACTTGGTCATGGTACCATTAAGAAATCCTTTGCCTGAGAAGCCACCTGAGCCAATGGCAGTTTTGGATTGTATAATATTATACAATGATCCCTGTGGATCACTGAGATCAGGCCTCAGCCAGACATTGATCCGATCTCGCTGGTGGGAATGCAATACATTATTAAATGCCCACTTAGTACCGAATGAAAGACAAGATGCCATAGCGGCTACTATCATACCGATAATCATCGTCCGATAGTTGCCTTCTAAGAACAAGTAGTAAGCAAAGTATCCACTCGCAATAAATAATAAGCTGATCAATATTCTATAATCCACATAATTATAAGATGCTACACTAAATAGACTGAGCAATAATAACAGACTGAGGTGTAGTCGATTATCCTTAAGGTTAAGGGCTAAGAAAAGGTATGTACACAGCATAATTAATATAAGCACCAGATAAGGTGACCATATCAATGAACCGATAAAAATAAATGTCAAAGCAAAGCCAAATATGTAAAGTGAAGCATTAAGTCCAGCTCTAAATAATGGGATCAAGAATGCAAAATAGACTATCGCAGTACCTGCATCAGGTTGTAGAAATATCAAACCTGCGGGTATTAAAAATATGCAGAAGACCTGGAAGATGGTTTTGAAACTTTCGAGATTAATATTAGCCTGACTTAAGAATGCTGAAAACCCTAATGCAGTACCCAGCTTAGCAAACTCAGAAGGTTGTACAGAATATCCAAGTAATGAGAACCAGGAGGTAGCACCCTTGACTTCTTTACCTATTATGAGGACTGCTATTAATGAGAGTATGGATATAATAAGCGCTGGATATGCTAAGGTATTCCATATACGCCAATCTGCAGCAAGTATGCCTATGCAGACCATACCTGATAGTACAAGCCATATGCTTTGTGTACCGATGGCAGAACTCATGGAGAACCATATGCCCTCGCCATCATAACTGGCGGTGTACAACATTAACCATCCGATAGATATTATTGCAATGGTAGTAGAGAGTAGTATCCAGTCAAATGTCTTCGCTGTACTCTTACGCCTCATTAGAAGTCTACGAGATCTTCCTTAGCAATATCATCTTGTACCGGTATAGAGAATGGAAAATCTTTCTTTAATTCTAATAGCGTCGCCTCTAAGTCTTCTTTCTTCTCAAATGCCCCGACACGGACTTGGTAGTAGGGTGGGTTATGTTCCCAACTATAATTAATGAGTGGATATAATCTTTCAAATTTATTATAAGTCTGTTCCATCTCCATCCGATCACTCGTAGCCATAATCTGTATCTTCCAGGCTCTGATGATAGGTGTCTGAGCACTCTTACTTTTATAGATTTGCATCAGCTTAGTGATAGCAGGTTCTTCTTGCACGACTATCTGTGCTGAGTTAGTGCTGATATATAGTATACTTATGAATAAAACTAATATTGCTTTTTTCATTTTTTAGAGTTTATATTGAAACTACAGATTTCTTATTCCTATTAATTTGTCTGCATCATAGAATGCTATTTTCCGTGGCACTGTTTGTATTTCTTTCCGCTACCACAAGGACAAGGGTCGTTTCTTTTGACTTTCTTTTCATCTCTTTTGAATGTTTCCACTCTCGCTCTCTCTCCTCCGCCTGCATTCATAGCGGCACGCTTTCTCGCTGCATCTTCTCTACTGGTCTTTACCTTACGGAAATCAGTCTTATTGGTTTTAGCTTCCTTGACATCTTCTGGTCTACCGAGTAGTAACTTACCACCCATGAGGTATGAGATAACGTCATGATTAATTCTATACACAAGTTGTTCGAATAGATCATAGGCTTCCATCTTATAGACAACTAATGGATCTTTCTGCTCAAATGATGCAGACTGCACTGAATCCTTAAGCTCATCCGTGTTACGGAGGTGTTCTTTCCAGTTCTCGTCTATGAGAGCTAATGTCAGTGCCTTTTCTATATCTTTCATAATCGACTCACCATCACTTTCTACACCTTTCTCTAAGTCTGCAGCAATGGGTAACGGCTTTTCTCTAGCCGGACTGACATAAGGGATAGAGATACGCTTATATCTATGACCTTCTTTTTCATGTACGGACTTGACGATTGGCAATAGTATCTCTCTTATCTTTTCTGTTTTCTTCTGATAACCTTCGAAGACTTGTCTCTGAAACATCTCTGTGAGTTGCTCGACATTTCCTTCTGTAAATGTTGCCTCATCTATCTCTGGCTCCAGTGATAAGACGGTCATACAATCATTCTTAAATGAATTGTAATTACCAGCGGACTTATGATCTTCTACAAGACTTTCTGTGAGAGAGGTAATCATATTGTAGAGATCTACAGATAGTCTCTGACCAGAAAGTGCATTATTTCTTTTGTTGTATATAGCTTCCCGCTGGATATTCATGACATCGTCATATTCCAGCAATCTCTTTCTAATTCCGAAGTTATTTTCTTCTACTTTTTTCTGTGCCCTCTCGATCGACTTAGTAATCATCTTATGTTGGATGACTTCGCCTTCTTGGTGACCCATGGAGTCCATCACCTTTGATATACGCTCCGAGTTAAATAGTCGCATGAGTTTATCTTCCAGAGAAACATAGAACTGAGAAGACCCTGGATCTCCTTGTCTTCCTGCTCTACCGCGTAACTGTCTATCGACTCTTCTGGAATCATGCCTTTCTGTTGCTATAATGGCGAGACCACCAGCGGCTTTGACTTCCTGGGATATTTTTATATCTGTACCTCTACCAGCCATATTAGTCGCAATGGTAACTTTTCCTGCTTTACCAGCCTCAGATACGATATCTGCTTCTCTCTGATGTTGTTTGGCATTTAGGACATTATGATCTATGCCCCTGAGTTGCAGCATTCTACTAAGTTTCTCTGAGATATCTACAGTCGTCGTACCGAGTAGTACTGGGCGACCTTGCTTAGTCAGTTTTTCTATCTCATCTATTACGGAATTATACTTTTCTCTTCCTGTCTTAAATACGAGGTCTTCATCATCTGCTCTGACGATCGGCTTATTAGTAGGTATCACGACAACATCCAGTTTGTATATCTCCCAGAATTCTCCAGCTTCTGTCTCGGCAGTACCAGTCATCCCAGAAAGCTTGTGATACATACGGAAGTAATTCTGTAAGGTTATGGTTGCATATGTCTGAGTGATGTCTCCGACTTTTACATTTTCCTTAGCTTCTAATGCCTGGTGGAGACCGTCAGAGTACCTACGTCCTTCCATCATACGACCTGTCGATTCATCTACGATTTTCACTTGACCATCGATGACAACGTATTCTTCTTCTTTTTCGAATAGGGTGTAGGCCTTGAGCAATTGACTGACTGCATGTAGTCTTCTGGACTTGACAGAGTAGTCTTGTATAAGTTCTGTTTTCTTTTCACTTATGTCCGCTCCTGTCTCATTTACCTCAAGTTCGATGGCTTGCATCTCATCGGCAATATCAGGCATGACGAAAAAGCTCTTATCATTTTCTCCCTTAGCTAAGAACTCAGTACCTTTTTCTGTCAGTTCTACATTTCTGTTTTTCTCATCTATTGTAAATAGTAAGTCCTCATCTACAAGATGCATGTTTTTACTTTGCTCTTGCATGTAATAGTTCTCTGCTTTTTGTAGAGTAGCTTTAACACCTTCTTCACTAAGGAATTTAATGAGTGGCCTATATTTCGGTAGTGCTCTGTAGGATCTTAATAGCGCCATTCCAGTATCACCTTCATCATGACCAGAATTCCCTGCCTTGAATAATTGCTTAGCCTGTGCAAGATAGTCTGTTGCCATTTTTCTTTGTTGATTAATAAGTCTCTCGACTTTAGGCTTCAGTGACAGGTATTCTTGTTCTTCTGTTCCTGCTGGAACGGGACCTGATATAATGAGTGGTGTTCTTGCATCATCGATGAGTACAGAATCCACCTCATCTATCATGGCAAAATGATGTTTGCCTTGTACTTTTTCCTCCTGAGATTTCACCATGTTATCTCTCAGGTAGTCGAAGCCAAACTCATTATTAGTTCCATAGATGATATCACACTTATAGGCCTCTACTCTCTCTGGAGAGTGTGGCTTATACTTATCTATACAGTCCACTGTCAATAATAAGAACTGAAATATAGGTCCTACCCACTCGGAATCTCTACGTGCCAGATAATCGTTAACGGTAATAACGTGTACGCCTTGACCTGTGATACCATTTAAGTATGCGGGTAGGGTGGCGACGAGAGTCTTACCCTCACCCGTCTGCATCTCTGCGACCTTGCCACTATGTAATACATAACCACCGATAAGCTGTACATCATAGTGTAACATATTCCATGTAATCTCTCCTCCTGCTGCAGTCCATGAGTTTTTCCATACAGCTTTGTCTCCTTCTATGGTTACAAATGCATTTTTGACAGCGAGATCTTTATCATGTTGGGTAGCCGTGACTTGGATCGTTTCATTTTCCATGAATCTATGCGCTGTCTCTTTCACCACTGCAAAAGCTTCCGGAAGTATGTCAAGGAGTACATCTTCTAAATTCTTATCTCTTTCTTTCTTGAGTTCATCTATCTCTCTATAGATTTCTTCTCTTTGGCCAAGATCTTCTTCTTCCCCAGACTGCGTTTCCAGCTCTACGATCTGATTATCTATTTCACTAAGGTACTCCGCTATTTTACCACGAAATTCGGTTGTTTTATTTCTGAGTTCGTCATTACTTAGGGACTGATATGATTCATAGAACTCATTGGTTTTAGCCACATAAGGGTTGATGGCCTTGACATCTTTATCATACTTAGTCCCGAAAACCTTCTTTATTATATTGAACATAATTATCTATCTATTTTGACAGGCTCGAAATTACTGAAAGTCCCATTTATAAGCCTAATTTTAAAATTATTATATGTGATTGATTTATGTCAATTATCCCAATTCCTAAAGCGGACTAATGGTGACAATTTGCTATTATGTATGCCTATAAGAACGGTCAGGTTGTATATATCGTTCATAACGCCTACGGTGACAGGCTTTATTATTAGATGAATCATATAATATGATGGACATATAGGCTATTCGATAGCTTTGTATATTGAATTACCAAAATTCTACATCTGAGTGATGCTTTTCCTACTTTTGCGACCAAATAAAGAAAATAGTAAGTATGAATACATCATTTCTAAAAAAGCTAAAGCTTAAGAAGAATAATCCTGGAACATTCACAGGACTGAAATCTATCAAAGGCAAAAGTGGAAAAATAGAGTCATTCTCTCCTGTAGATGGCAAATCGATCGGTCATGTGGAGATTACCTCAAAAAGCGATTATCAGAAAGTCATCAAGACCGCTGAGAAAGCATTCGTAGAATGGAGAAAGGTACCTGCACCTCAGAGAGGTGAGATCGTCAGACAATATGGCGATGCACTACGTGCTAATAAAGATGCCCTCGGAAGATTAGTCTCTTATGAGATGGGTAAGTCACTACAAGAAGGCTGGGGAGAAGTACAAGAGA